>Ga0187893_10001069_pt1 | contig 68180 bp, 60 predicted proteins | sample MA1701074metaG_FD_139574 | JGI IMG/M metagenome (GOLD analysis project Ga0187893, IMG submission 139574) | White microbial mat communities from a basaltic lava cave in the Kipuka Kanohina Cave System on the Island of Hawaii, USA - MA170107-4 metaG ...
CTCCTGCAAAAGCAGCGCGGCGTTCTCCTCGTCCGGCACGATGGGATCCGCAAACTCTGCCTGATCGAGCCGTGCGCCCGACGCGCGCAGCAGCTCGACGGCTGCCTCGAACCGGCGGCGCTCAATGGCGTTCCAGATCTGGTGCGACAGCAGGAGGACCAGGAGCGTGCCCGGGACTCCGATCCGCAGGCGGCGGCGCAATCCGGCGCTCGGCATTCCGGCCGTATTCTACGCACGCCCCCGCCCCCCTCACGCAAATCGTACAATCGCGGCGCATGATCCCGGCCGTCATCACGGGCGTCGGGCCGGTCACCGCGATCGGCTGCGGACGCAACGATTTCTGGGAAGCCCTCGTGGCGGGGCGCCACGGCTTCGGCCCCATCACGCTCTGCGACGCCTCCGCGTCGCCGAGCAAGATCGCCGCCGAGGTGAAGGAGTTCGAGATGGAGCGGTATGTCGAGGCGGGCAAGGCGATGGCGCGGCGGACGCCGCGGCCGGTCCAGTTCGCGCTGGGAGCCTCGGTCCTCGCGCTCCACGACGCCGAAATCGACCTGGACGCCTGCGACCCCGATCGCCTGGGGGTCAACGTCGGCACCTCGATCGGCAACATGGCCGAACTCTTCTCCGGGCGCGACCAGCTCGACACGAAGGGCACCCTGCCTCCCCACACCGCCTTCCACTGTTTCAACCACTCCGCCGCCTGCGTGCTCTCCTCGTTCTTCAATATCCGTGGCCCGATCCACACGACCACTTCCGGCTGCAACTCCGGCCTCGACGCGCTCGGCCAGGCGCTGCGCATGATCCAGGCTGGGGCGGTGGACGCGATGCTGGTGGTCGGCACCGACTGCGAAGTGGTACCGGAGATGCTGGCCGCGCTCAACGCGTCGAACTCGCTCACCACGCGCTACAACGACGATTGGGGGCGCGCGTCGCGCCCTTTCGATCGCGCGCGGGACGGCAATGTCATCGGTGAGGGGGCGGGGGCGCTTCTGCTCGAGGCGGAGCCCCACGCCCGCCGCCGCAAGGCGCGCATCTACGCGCGGGTGAAGGGTTACGCGATCTGCTCCGCGGGACAGAACCGCCAGTACAGCCACGACGCCCCCGAGCTCGACATCCGCCCCTGCGTCCGCGCCCTCCGGGGCGCCTTGCGCGAGGCGAGCTGGGAGCCCGCCGACGTCGATGCGTTCAACGCCAACGGCTCGTCCTCCCTGCTCTACGACCGGCTGGAGGGGGCCGCGCTCCAGGAGACCTTCGGCGACACGCTGCCCAAGCTGCCGGTGCACTCGCAAAAGTCGATGCTCGGGCAGCACGGGGCCGGGGCGTCGGCGCTCCAGGCGATCGGCGCCTGCCTCACGATCCGGCGCGGGACGGTGCCCCCCACCATCAACCACGACGACCCCGACCCCGAGTGCGGGCCGCTACGCGTGAGCCGCGAGCCCCTCGAGATCTCGCCCTCCCGCGTCCTCGTCCATTCCATCGGGCTGGGCGGGTTCTACTACTCCGCCGCCGCCTTCGGCAGCCCGGAAACCTTCGACGCCCAGGCGACCGGACTCGGGCGCGTGCGCTGGAGCGCGGGGGGGCATAGGCGCTTCCAGCCCGCGGAGGAGTTCACACGGCCGCTCGTGCCCTGGCGGCCGCGGCAGGACTGAGCGCCCCCCTCGCCGGCATCGCGAGGGGGTCCGGCTAGAATCCGGCGCTTTCCGACATGAGCGGCGCGCGCCTCTGGCTCCTGGTGGCCTTCCTGCTTTCGGGCTTCTCGGCCCTCATCTATCAGCTCGTCTGGCAGCGATCACTCTTCGCCATCTACGGCATCGACACCGCGTCGGTGACCGTCGTGGTCACGGCGTTCATGGCGGGGCTCGGCGTGGGAAGCCTGCTCGGCGGGGATTTGTCCAAGCGACTCCCGGCGCTGCCGCTCTTCGCAGCCTTCGAGTTGGGCATCGGCGCCTACGGACTCGTCTCGCTCCCGCTCTTCGCCTGGGCCGGCTCCTTCACCCTCGATCTCTCGCGCCTGGGCACGGGGCTGGTCACCTTCGCCCTGGTGCTCCTGCCCACCACGCTCATGGGAGCCACACTCCCGCTCCTCGTCGCCCACGCCGCGCGTCGCAGCGGAAACGTCGGACGGTCGGTGGGCACGCTCTACTTCGTCAACACCCTCGGCGCGGCCGTCGCCTGCTTCGTGACGGCATGGGCGCTCCTGAAATTCTGCGGCATGGCCGGGTCGGTGCGGATCGCCGCCGCGATCAACATCCTCCTGGGCATCGGCGTCTTCGCGCTCCGCGGCCGCGAGGAGACCCGCGCGTGAGGATGCGCCTTGCCTGCCTCCTCTCCGCCGCCACCGGCTTCGTGGCGCTCTCCTACGAGATCCTCTGGGTGCGGATCCATTCCTTCGCCACAGAGGGGCGCGCGGGCTCGTTCGGCAAGCTGCTCGGCGCCTACCTGCTCGGCATCGCGCTGGGCTCCTTCCTCGCGCGCCGCTGGTGCGCCGGCGGCGACCGCCCGATGCGCGCCCTCGGACTGTTCGTCCTGTTCGCCAACCTGCTCGGGTTCCTCCTCGTGCCGGCCGTCGCCGCCCTCGCCCGCGTCGCCCCCCCCTCCCTCGCCCTCCCCCTCATCGCACTGGTCGCGGCGCTCCTCGGCACCAATTTGCCTTTGATCGCCCACTTCGCGATCCCGGCCGACGCCGAAGCCGGCGCGCGGCTTTCGCGCATCTACCTCGCCAACATCGGCGGCTCGGCCGCGGGCAGCCTCCTTACGGGGTTCCTGTTCCTGGATCTCTGGAGGATCGGGACGATCGCGCTCCTGCTCGCGGCGCTGGGGGTGACCCTCGCCGCGGGCATCGCGGCGATCGGGAGCCGGCGGCTCGCGGGGCAACTGCTGGCGGCGGGGGGCGCCGCGCTGGCGCTGCTCGCGTGGACGCGCCCCTATGACGGCGGCTACGAGAAGCTGCAGCTCAAGGAGGAATACCGGGCAGGCTACCGGTTCCTCCAGCTGATCGAGAACCGCAGCGGCGTCATCTCGGTCGATCGCGAGGAACGCGTTTACGGGGGCGGGGCCTACGACGGGAAGTTCACCGTCGATCCGGTGGACGACAGCAACGGCATCGTGCGGGCATATGCCCTCGCCGCGCTCCACCCCGCTCCCAAGCGGGTGCTCATGGTGGGGCTCGGGTCGGGGGCGTGGGCGCAGGTGGTCGCCAACCACCCCGGCCTCGAGCGGCTCCTGATCGTGGAGATCAACCCGGGGTACGTCGCCTTGGTGCGGGAGTGGCCGCTCGTGGCGAGCCTCCTCGCCAACCCCAAGGTCGAGATCGTGATCGATGACGGCCGGCGCTGGCTGCACCGGCACGCCGAGACCTTCGACGCCATCGTGCAGAACACGACCCACCACTGGCGGGCGCACGCCACCAACCTGCTTTCGCGGGAGTACCTCGAGCTGGTGAAGGCGCATCTCGCGCCGGGCGGGATCACCTATCTGAACACCACCGGGGCGGATGCCGTGGCGCGCACCGCGCTGGCGGTCTTTCCCAACGTGCGGAGGCTGCGCAACTTCCTCGCCGCCGGGGACGCGCCTCTGGCTGTCGAGGGCGAATCGGTGCGGGCCGTACTCGCAGCCTGGACCATCGACGGCGTCCGCATGCTCGATCCGGCGCGGACCGAGTGCCGCGCCCGCATCGACGAAATCCTCGGCGCGGGGGACTGGGAGGGCAAACCCTCCCTGGAGGCGCGCACCCGCGCCTCGCCGGTCATCACCGACGACAACATGGCGACGGAGTGGGGCAGGTGAATCGGGAGCCGCGCCCCGTCGGAGCTACTCGGGGGGCGCGGGGGCGGCGACGAGGATCGGCGCCGAGACGGCGCAGACGGGCTGCTCGCTCTCCTGGCCCTTCGGACGCAACTCGAGCACCCAGCGGACGATCCCGTCCTCGGCGGGCATGAGGAGGATGCGGAGCGTCGCCCCGGGCGCCAGCTCGACGCTCCGCAGACCCGTGCCGCAGAGGCCGAAGGGCTCCGCGCGCCACCCGCGCACCGGATGCCACCGTTCGCTGCGGGCGATGGAGTTGACCGGTTCGACCACCTTTTCCTCGTTCGCGTAGCCCCAAAAGACCATCGTCTCGCGACCGCGGTTGGTGACCACTCCGATGCGCCCGTCCGCGCCGGCCTCGGCCTCCACGCGCAACTCCACGGATCCCTCCTCCTTTCCCGCTTTCCGCGCGTCCTCGATGCGGGCCTCGACGATCTCGAAAGCCGCGACCTCGGACGCCACGCCCCCCGGCCCCCGCACGCGGAGGACGTACTTCCCGGCGGGCAGCTTGCCGAACACCGCGCGCAGATCGAAGCGCCCGCTCCAAGCGATCGCGTCGGGCGTCGGCTGGAGACCTCGGCTGGGAAAGGGCACGACTGCTGCGTCGATCTTCCTGCGCACGGGCGCCTTCCCGGCGGCCAGGAGTTCCACCTCGGGGAAGAACGCAGGGTCGGGGGCGGGGCCACGAGCCGAGCGGTAGAAGAGGTTGCAGGAGACGGGCAGGGAATCGTGGACGGTGAAGTCCTTGTCCAGGGCGATGCCCCAGGAGAACGGTTCGTCCGCGGCGGCCACGCCGGCGAGGAGCAGGAGGAGGAAGAGCGTGCGCATCCCCCCTTCAGACGCAACTCGCGCGGGGGAAGTTCACGCCTTCCGGAACGTGAACGCCTCCTCGTGCTCCTCCACCACGATCCGGTCGCCCTCGCCGAACTCCCCGCCCAGGATGCGGCGCGCCAGAGGATTCTCGATCTCCTTTTGGATCAGCCGCTTCAGCGGCCGCGCTCCGAAGACCGGGTCGTAGCCGCGGCGCGCCAGGGCCGTGTGCGCCGCCGGGGACAACTCCAGGGCGATGCCGCGCGCGGCCAGTCGGTCGGCAAGACGCGCGAACTGGATCGTGGCGATCCCTTCGAGGTGCTCGCGCCCGAGCTTGTGGAAGATCACCACCTCGTCGATGCGATTCAGGAACTCCGGCCGGAACGCCTCGCGCAACGCGACTTCGATCCGGGCGCGCATCTTCGCGTCCACCTCCTCGACGTACTGCGACCCGAGGTTGCTCGTCATGATGAGGATCGTGTTGCGGAAATCGACGGTGCGACCCTGGCCGTCGGTGAGCCGTCCCTCGTCGAGCAGCTGCAGCAGGACGTGGAACACTTCCGGGTGCGCCTTTTCGATCTCGTCCAGGAGCACCACGCTGTGGGGACGGCGCCGCACGCGTTCCGTCAGCTGCCCCCCCTCCTCGAACCCGACGTAACCGGGCGGGGCGCCTATGAGCCGCGCCACCGAGTGCTTCTCGGTGTACTCGCTCATGTCGATGCGGACGACCGCCGCCTCGTCGTCGAAGAGGAACTGCGCGACCGCCTTGCTGAGCTCGGTCTTCCCGACGCCGGTGGGTCCGACGAAGAGGAAGGTGCCGGCGGGACGGCGCGGATCGGCCAGCCCCGCGCGGGAGCGCCGCACCGCGTCGGAGACCGCCTCGACCGCGGCCGCCTGCCCCACCACGCGCCGGGCAAGCTCCTGCTCCATCGTCTGGAGCCGCTCCACTTCGCCTTGAACCAGCTTGGCGACCGGAATGCCGGTCCAGACGGCGACGACTTCCGCGATCTCCTCCGGCGTCACCTCCTCGCGCAGGAGCCGCTCCCCGCCCCCCTCCGGCGCCTGTTCCAGGTGGACGAGCTCGCGCTCGAGATCGGGGATGGCCTGGAAGCGCAATTGCGCCGCCTTCTCGTACGCGCCCTGCCGCTCGTAGCGCTTCTCCTCGTCGCGCGCCGCCTCCAGGCGCTGCTTCACGTCGCGCGCCTTCTGGAGCTGCTCCTTTTCGGCCTTCCAGCGCGCCCCGAGGCGATCCGACTCCTCGCGCAGCCCCGCCAGCTCCCGTTCGAGGACCGCCAGCCGCTCCTGCGATCCGCGGTCGCTCTCCTTCTGGAGCGCCGCGCGCTCCACTTCGAGTTGGCGCGAACGCCGCGTCACGGTGTCGAGCTCGGTCGGCATGGAATCGATCTCGATGCGGAGGCGGCTCGCCGCCTCGTCCATGAGGTCGATCGCCTTGTCGGGCAGGAAGCGTTGCGGAATGTAGCGGTCGGAGAGCGTCGCGGCCGCGACCAGCGCGGCGTCCTGGATGCGCACGCCGTGGTGCACCTCGTAGCGCTCCTTCAGCCCGCGCAGGATGGCGATGGTGTCCTCGACATCGGGCGCCCCCACCTGCACCGGCTGGAACCGCCGCTCGAGCGCCTTGTCCTTCTCGACGTGCTTTCTGTACTCGTCGAGCGTCGTGGCGCCGATGCAGTGGAGCTCGCCTCGCGCCAGCGCCGGCTTGATGAGGTTGCCCGCATCCGCGACGCCTTCCGCGGCGCCCGCGCCGACGAGAGTGTGCAACTCGTCGATGAAGAGGATGATCTCGCCGGCCGACGCGATGATCTCCTTCAGGAGCGCCTTGAACCGCTCCTCGAACTCCCCGCGGTACTTCGTGCCGGCCAGGAGCGCGCCGAGATCGAGGGTCAGCACGCGCTTGCCCTTGATCCCCTCGGGCACGTCCCCCGCCACGATGCGCCGCGCGAGCCCCTCCACGATGGCGGTCTTGCCGACGCCGGGATCGCCGAGCAGCACCGGGTTGTTCTTGGTTTTCCGGCTCAAGACCTGCATTACGCGGCGAATCTCGTCGTCGCGGCCGATGACCGGGTCGAGCTTGTTGGCCCGGGCCAGCGCGGTCAGGTCGCGGCAGTACTTCTCCAGGACCTGGTACCTCGCCTCGGGCGCCTCGTCGGTGACGCGCTGCGTCCCGCGGATCTCCTTGAGCGCCGCGAGGAACCCTTCCCGCGACACCCCCGCGTGGGAGAGCAGGGCACCCGCCTCCTTTTCCTCCAGCAGACCCAGGAGGAGGTGCTCCACGGAGACGTACTCGTCCTTCATCTCGCCCGCGATCCGTTCGGCGACCTCGATCGCCTTCGCCATGCGCCGTCCGAGCAGCAGCTGAACGCCGCCGCCGGTCACGCGCGGCGTGCGCGCGAGGGCGTCGCCCACCGACGCCCGGAGCGCCGTCATGTCGGCTCCCAGCCGGTCGAGGACGGCGCGCACGATTCCCTCGCGCTCCTCGAGGAGAACGAAGAGCAGATGCTCGGGCGAAAGCTCCTGGTGCTGGCTGCGCTCCGCCAGCTTCCTGGCGGAATCCACTGCCTCCCGGGAACGCACGGTGTAGCGATCGAATTGCATGCCCGCCCCTTGCGCACCCGCCGTGCCATGCCCTCGGGGACCCCGTCCCCACCCCGCCGCACAACCCAAGTATTTGGGCTACAATCCGTTATGAGAACTGTGGTGACGGCGGGCCGCGCGGGGGTTGCATCCTAACCCCCTGTGGCCCAAGGACTTCTGCCGAATCGGCAACTCCGCGTGCCGATAGGGCAGACCATCCGGATGGAGTGGAGGAAGTGGCCTCAGGCCGCGTCTTGATCGTTCATGGATCGGGTGCAACGCGCGCGCTCATGACCGAGCTGCTCACGCGCGAAGGGGTCTCCGTCGAAGCGGTGGAGTCGACCTATCGCGCGATGGCGCGCTTCCTCGACGAGCCGGCGCAGCTGCTCGTCCTTGGGCTGAACGGCCTGCGCGAGGCGGAATTGGACCTCGTGCGCACGCTCAAGCAGGACCGGGCCGCGCCCAAGGTGATCGTCTCGTTTCCCGCGGCGTTGCGCGACCTCGCGGTGCGCGCCGTGGAGGCGGGCGCCGATGCCTATCTGCTCGAGCCCTTCTACGCCAGCGAGTTCACCCGCCTCGCGCTCACCGGCCTCGCGCGGCCGGCCCCCGAAGCCCCGCCCCCCTCCGCGGATCTCGCGCAGCTCGCCGGCGAGATGGCCCATGCCATCAACAATCCGCTCCAGATCCTCTCGCTCCTCCTCGCCGACCCGAAGATGCCCAAGCGCAAGCTGACGCAGAAGGTGTCGGAGGAGCTGGAACGCATCCGGGAGGTGGTGCGCCACCTCGGAGCCTATGGCGCGGGCGCGACGGCGCCGCCGCGCCGGCTCGATCTGCGCGCGGTCGCGATGGAGGCCGCCGAGGGGTTTGCGGGCGCGGTGCGGGTCCAGCCCGGGCCCGCGATGGAGGCGATGGGTGACGAGGCTGCGCTCCTCGCCGCCATGCGCTCGCTCTTCGGAGCGCTGCTCTTGCGCGCCGGGCCGGAGGGGTCGCTTCTGGCCGCAGTCGCAGTGGAGGGCCCCGCCGCCGCCGTTACCGTCGAGGCCCCCACGGCGAGCTTTGCGGGGGAGACGCTGGCGCGCCTGCGCGAGTCGGTCTTCGTCGTGCGGGAGGACCGCACCGTGCTGCCGGGCCTCGCGCCTGCCCATGCGCTCCTCCTGCGGCAATCGGGCTCGCTCGAAGTCACGCCCGTCGGCGAAACGGCGCGCTTCAGCCTGCGCCTCCCCCGGGCGAGCTGAGCGCTACGGGCCGGCGCGGCGCCCGCCGCTTTGCGCCGCGAGACGCCCGAGCGGATCGGGGTCGCCCCCCGGCGCGAGGAGATGGATCACCAGGCGCGGCAACGCATTGCGCACCGCGATCTCCTCCGCGATCTGGTAGGGATCGGTGAAGAGGCCCTCGGTGGGCGGGCCTCCGCAAACGAGCACGATGGTGTCGGCGACCGGCTCGCGCCCGCGCGGGCGGGAGGGCGCCGCCGTCTCGAATGCGGCCGCGAGCCCGGCCCAGAGATCCGCTTCGCCTTCCGGCTCGAGCCTGCGCAGTTGCGCGCGCGCCTTCGCCTTGTTGCCTGCATTCGCCTCGACCATGCGGACGGCGGCCGCCCCGTCGCCGAAGGGGACGACGGCGAAGAGCGCGTCGGCGGGGAGCGTGTCGAGAAAATCGGCGAGGCTCTCGGCGAGGAGGCCGACGGAGTGGCCGAGCCGCGCGGAACGTTCGACGCAGAGCACGATGCGCCTGGAGCGGGTGGGAATGCCGAGCAGGTTGGCCGGGCGCTCGGCCTGCGAGGATTCGGAAGAGGGGGGCGGGGGCGCGAACCCCGGTTTCACGCCTTCCCACCAGCCGGCCCATGCCGCCGGATCGTGCGGCGGCGCGAGGCCCGTGGCCGCCGCCAGCGCGTCGTGGAGATCGTCGAGGAGGCGACCCTTCTCCTCGATGCCCCGCGCGACGAGGAGCGAAACCGCGTCCGCGTCCCGGCGCCGGGCGAGCGCGCGGATCGCCGCGGCGCGCACCGGCCAGCGTTCGTCCCGCAGGTGCGCGGCCAGCCCCCCGCCCCCGACCCCCGCATCGAGGAGCGCGGCTAGAAGAAGCGGATCCTTTTCCCCGGCAGCGGTTTTTTCCAGCGCTTCGTCCCCCGAGGGGTCGTCGAGCCGACCCAGGAGCGCGACGGCGCGGGGACGCATCTCCTTTCCCGCTGTCGTGAGGACGCCGAGCGTTTTTTGTCGCGCGCGCGGCTCCAGTTTCGCGAAGAGCTCGACGAACCGCTCCTCCGCCCAGGCGACAAAGGCGCGTTCGCCGCGCTTCACCGAGGCCTGCTCCTTCCAGAGCGTCTCTTTCCTGCGGTAGTCGTCGGTGAGGCCCTGGGGCGTGGGGAACTCCGCGGGGTCGGTGCCGTGTTTGCGCCGGTAGTCGCGGAGGTAGGCGGCGCGCCACTCCCACCACTTCCGCTTCGCGGCCAGGTAGATCTCCCGCTCCTCGGCGATGCGCTTGTCCAGCTCCTCGAGGGCGCCCTCCGACGCGATGAGGCGGGCGGCGAGCTTCGCCAGCGCCGTGGCGTCGCCCTCCGGCACCGCGCGGGCGAACGCGGCCTGCTTGCTCTCCATGCGATTGGGGCCGACCGGGAAGGCGCCGCTTTGGGGGTCGAAGAGGTCGTCGAGGCCGGGGTCGGCGCCGAAGGCAAGCGCGGCGAGGAGCAGCAGCGGGAGGGTGCGCATCGCGGCGAGGGATTGTAGCCTTGAAGGCGCATGAGCACGCGCCGCATCTCCCTGCTTCTCGCGCTCCTCTTCCTTGCCGGGTGTATCGGCGTTCCGATCCATGGGCGCACGAAGAAAAAGCCGATTCCGGAATCCACGGATGCGTTGCCCTACGAGTGGGTCGAGATCCCGGCGGCGAAGGATGTCGTGCTGCGCGGAATCTACGCGCCGAACGAAGGGCCGCCGGTGCTGCTCCTCTACGGCGCCGGCATGGGCATCGCGGGCATCTGGGAGGCGGTGACGATGCTGCACGACGGCGGCTACGCGGTGCTTTGCTGCGACTACCGGGGGACCGGCTACTCGTCGGGACGATGGTGGACGAGCCGCTATCTCGACGACGATGCGCGCGTGCTCTACGAATGGCTCTTGGTGAACAAGGGGGAGCGGGTCGGCGTGCTGGGGGTCTCCATCGGCGCGATCGCGGGCGCGGGGCTGGCCGATCACCCGACGCCGCCGGCCGCCCTCGTGCTCGACCGGCCGGTGGATCCGCGCACGATCGTCGGTCGCTACATCGGGAAGGATCTGGGCGCCTTCGCGCGATTCGTTTCGGCGCTCCTCGTGCACGCGAAGTGCGACGTGAAGCTGCGGGAGCGCTTCGCCGCCGCGACCGCGCCCACGCTCCTGGTGCTGCCGCAGTTCGACGTGTTGTGCCCGCCGGAGGACGTGGCGCGGTTCACCGAGGGGGCGGCGGCGACCGTGGAGCGCGCGGTGGTCCCGGGCGGCCACGTTTCGTCGCACCTGGTGGATCCCGTGCGCTGGCGCACTACGGTCCTCGACTTCCTCGATGCCCGACTGAGGCCAGGGGAGCCGCCGAAGGGCGGGCGCTCGATCCCGCCCGACCCGATGCGCGTGGTCGAGGCGCGCATGGAAGCGTGCACGCTGCATGTCCGGCTCGAGGGGGAGGTTCCGGCGAGGCTGCGGCTCCTGGTGATGGGGCGCAAGGCCAACGCGTTCATCGAGGTGCCGCAGCCCGGGCGCGAACTCTCCTTCCCGCTCGAGCGGAAGCAAGTGAAGCGGCTCGGCGAAGTCTTCGCCGTGCGCGCCGTGCCGCAATCGTTTCGACGCGCGATCACGGCACGCTGGATCGTCGGGGAGCAGCCGCCCAAGGGGTGACGGGGCGGCGCGCGGGCCGCGTTGAGGCTCGCGCCCTGGCTCGCGCTACTTCTTGCGCTTCGCCTTGCTGGTCGCGGCGAGGATCTCCTCGTAGTGCGCGAGAAACGCGGCGACCGGGACGCGCGCGACCGCCAGGCGGATGACGTCGAGGGGGAGATCCTCCACCTTCTTGAAGCGGATGCAGGCCTTGCCCATGTCGAGTTTCTTGCCGCTTTTCTTCCATTCCTGCTCGAACCACTTCCGGTGCTTCTCGTCGCCGTAGATGCACATGAGGTAGAGCGACATGTAGTTCTTCTGGCTGGCGAGGCCCGCGAACGGGACGGGCTGCTTGGGATCGCAGTGGTAGCCGGCGGGGTGGATCTCGTGGGGGATGAACCACCCGATCATCCCGTACTGGATGCCCTCCTTGTAGCCCTTCGGAAGCCCCTTGTTGACCGCCGCGCGCACCTTCGTGATCGCCGCGCGCCGATCTTCCGGCAGGCTCTCGAGGTAGTCCTTCACGGTCGTGGCTGCTTGCGGCATCGGTCTCCTCCGGGCGGGGATTCTAACCGCTTCCGTTGCGCCGGCATGGCGCGGCACGCGGCGGCGCGCACGCCGGGGTAGGGTATCCGCCATGAACCGCCTTCTCCTCCTCGCGCTCTCGTTCGCTGGCTGCGCGCCCTCGTTCGCCGAGAAGCCCGCGGGGAGGATCGACTCGCTCGCCTGGCTCGCGGGCCGGTGGTCGGGCGCGACGTGGGGCGGGGAATTCGTCGCCACCTACAACGCGCCCGCGGGAGGCAAGCTGCTCGGCTTCAGCGAGCTCATGAAGGGGGGCAGGGCGGTCTTCTACGAGTTCGAAGTCTTTCTGGCGACGGAGGAGGGGCTCGCGCTGACGCCCTACCCCGCCGGACAGAAAAAGGAGACCTTCAAGCTCGCTTCGAGCGAGGCGGAGAAGGCGGTGTTCGAAAACCCCAAGAAGGACTATCCGACCCGCATCGAATACCACCGCGCCGCCAAGGACCGCCTCGTGATCACGCTCTCCGATCCGCATGGCGCGAGCGGCAAGGTCGAAACCTTCGACCTCAAGCGGGTGGGCGACTGAGGGGGGGGGCGGGGCCCCGTGCCGCGTACCGCGCGTACCGCGCGCGTACCGTGCCAGGTAATCCTGCCGCGATTCCGCCCGTACCGTGCCAGGTAATCCTGCCGCGATTCCGCCGACAGCGGCGGGATTACCTGGCACCGGCGCCGGGTGCCGCGTCCGCGGCGGCGACGTCCTTGTGGAACCGCTTGTGGACGAAGTGCCGCTTCCCGTCGAGAACGATCTTTGCCCAAAGACCCGAGAGGGGACCGAGGCGCGTCCGCGGGAGGCGGGCCTGGAGTCCCCGCGGCTTGGCCGGATTCATTGCACTGGCGCCGAAAACCACGAGGTTCCGGTCAGTGATCGCGATGATTTGGTACTTCGTCCAAAAGAACATGAGGTAGGTGAGGAACAGCCAGTAGGGGCTGGGCCCAGCCTGGGCGAGGAAAATCTGCTCGATCTTCTCCCCCGGCTCGAGCAAGGGCTGACACCGCTCGCGCAACTTGTCACGCAGGGCCATGATGACTTCCTCCCTCCCGCCGCCGACTCGAGTCCGCACGCAGGCGGGCATCCTCGGGCGGCACATGTTACCGGCAACTCCGGCCGCGCCAAAGGTAAGGTTCCCGCCCGCCGTACCGTGCCGCCGTACCGCGTCCCCGCGTACCGTGCCCGCGTACCGTGCCAGGTAACCCTGCCGCGAAGCCTCGAATACGCAGAGACGGCCCGCCGCCTCCAGGGCGGGACTCCGGTGCCGGAGCGGCGAAACTGCGGCAGGATTACCCGGCGCCGTACGTACCGCGGCAGGATTACCCGGCACCTTACGGTACGGCGCCGTACGTACCGCGGCAGGATTACCCGGCACCGTACGGTCGGCCTGCGCTACGGGGGGGTCGGGGTCGCAGCCGCCCCCACCCGCCCCCAGCCGATCTATTCCTTCTGCATGGTCGCACCGGTTCGCATCCTCGTGGTCGACGACGAACTCCAGATCGCCCAGCTCCTGGCGGGGGTCCTGCGGGGGGCGGGGCACGACACCGCCTACGAGACGGACGGGAGGGCGGCCCTGAAGCGCCTGGAGCGCGACCCCTGCGACCTCCTGGTCACCGACCTGCGGATGCCGGGCATGGACGGGCTGCGGCTCATCGAGGCGGCCCGCAAGGCCAACCCCGAGGTGGACGCGCTCATCATGACCGCCTACGCCTCGGCGGACAGCGCGGTCCAGGCGCTCCGGGGGGGCATCGCCGACTACCTCCCCAAGCCCTTCGGCGTCGAGGAGATCAAGACGGCGGTGGAGAAGGCGCTGGCCAAACGCGCGAAGCGCCGCGCCCGCGAGATCGAGGTGAAAGACCTCTCCACCCGCGTCGAGCTGACCCGGGCCGACCTGGAACGGCGCGTCGCCGACCTCTCCTTCCTCCACGACCTCACGCGCATCATCGCGAGCCGCATGGCGCCGGTGAAGGAGTGCCTGGTCGTCCTGCTGCGCCACCTCGACGCCGAGTCGGTCTTCCTCACCGAGGCGGGCAGCGTGGTCCACCGCATCGGCGCCGACGCCGACGCCGCCTCCCTCGAACTGGCGCGCCAGAGCGGCGTCACCGGCCGGGTCGTGCGCTCCGCCGCCCCCGCCCCCCTCCACGCCATCGCCGCGCCGGTGGGCGCGGGCGCCGTGGTGGCGCGCCGGGCCGAGCCCTTCGACGCCTCCGCGCCGCAGCTCCTGTCCATCGCCGCCCGCGACCTCGCGCTCGCCGTGGAGAACGACCGCCTGCGCGAGGGCCAGCGCCGCTCCTGCATCGGCATCGTCGCCACGCTCATCGAGGCGGTGGAAGCCAAGGACCGGTTCAACCGCGGCCACAGCCGCCGCGTGGCCGATCTCGCCGTGCGCTTCGCCCACGAGCTCGGCCTCCCGGTGCGCGAGGTGGAGATCCTGGAGACCGCCGCCAAGCTGCACGACATCGGCAAGATCGGGGTGCCCGAGGAGATCCTCAACAAGCCGGGCCGGCTCGATGCGCAGGAGTTCGACATCATCAAGTCGCACCCGGTCATCGGGGAGCAGATCCTCCAGCCCCTCGAGTTCCTCGCCGAAATCCGCCCCGTCGTGAGACACCACCACGAGCGCTGGGACGGCCGCGGCTACCCCGACGGGCTCAAGACCACCGACATCCCCCGCTCCGCCGCCATGCTCGCCATCGTCGACGCCTTTGACGCAATGACGAGCACGCGCCCCTACCGCAACGGGCTCCCGCGCGAGCAGGCGCACTCGATCCTCCTGGAGGGCGCCGGCACGCAGTGGGATCCCGAACTGGTACAGGTCTTCGGGCGACTCTGACCCACGGCCTCGCGCGGCACGCGCTTGGCTCTCCCCGTTCCCTCGGCATCGCCATGATGCCGGAGGTGGACGCATCCCCCCCGGCGTCGCGGCGCAACGTCCGACAGCACCATGACTTACACACACAACGAGGAGCGAAGGGCCACGTGATCCGGGCGTTGGAAATCCTCTACGTGGGGCGCCGGTGTCCCGAAGCTGCGCAGGAGATCGCCGCCCGGGGCGGCATCGTGCGCGCGGCCTCCCACGTCTACGAGGGGATCGCCGCGCTCAAGCGCGATCCGGTGAGCGCCGCCATCGTCGAGTATGGCGAGGTGGAGGCGGATCCCGCCGGCGCGGTGCAGGCGCTGCGCGCTTCGGCCGGCCGGCGCCCGCTCCTCTTCGCGTTCACCCCCGAGGAGTGGGACACGGTGCGCGGGCGCGGGATCTTCGAGCACGAAGAGGTGCTCTTGCGGCCCTTCTATCCCGACGAACTCTGGCGCCGCATCACACGGAGCGCGCTCCCCGACGAGGGGCTCTCCGTGCGTGTGCTCAAGGACCGCACGGAACGGCTCGCCGCGCTCCTCGAGGACGCCCAGCGCCTGAACCGCCTCACCGGCGATATCGCGGCGCTCGCGGAGCAGTGCGTGGAGATCGTGCGCGCCCGCGTGCGGGCGGGGCGCGTCTCGATCTTCCTCAAGGACCGGGCCACGGGCGGCCTGCGGGTCGTGCACGCCGTCGGCCTCCGCGAGGAGGCGCGCGCCGGCGCGCAGTGCGCGATCGGAGAGGGGGTGGCGGGGGCCGCCGCCCAGCAGCGCCGGCCCGTGCTGGTGCGCGAGGCGGGGCGCGACGGGCCCGCGGCGGGCCACGCCTACGATGGCTCCAGCTACATGATCGTGCCTCTGGTCCACCAGCACGACGTCTTGGGCATCCTTTGCGCCACCGAGCGCGTCGATGCGGGTCCGTTCAGCCCCGACGACCTGGCCTACCTGGAGGCGTTCGCGGAATCCGCGGCCCTGGTGGTGCACAACGCCTACCAGCTGCGGGCGGCCGACGAACTGGCCACCATCGACGAGCTCACCGGGCTCTTCAACCGGCGCTACTTCAACCGGGTCCTGGCGCAAGAGGTGCAGCGCGCCCAGCGGTATCACCACGACCTGACCCTGGCGATCCTCGACGTCGACTTCTTCAAGCAGTTCAACGACTCGATGGGCCACCAGGAGGGCGACCGGGCGCTCGCCGCGATCGCGCGCATCCTCAAGCAGAGCTTCCGGCAGACCGACATCGTCGTGCGCCACGGCGGCGAGGAGTTCGCGGTACTCATGCCCGAGACCACGCGCAAGGAGGGGAACGGGATCGGCTTCGTGGACCGCGCGCGCCGTGCGGTGGAGGCGGAGGGGCTCGCCTTCGAGCACCAGGGCATCCGCCGTGTGCTGACGATCAGCGGGGGCGTCGCAACGTTCCCGCACCAAGCCGCCACGCCGGAAGACCTCGTGCGGCGCGCCGACCAGGCGCTCTACGAGGCGAAGCGGCTCGGCCGCAACCGCATCAAGGGCGCCTGATCGGCTCCACGAGCAGGTAGGCGCGCCAGAAGAAGGCGGCGAGCCAGACCGCCCCCCACGAGCCCGCTCCCTTCAAAACCTCCTTGTCGACGCTCTTGTCCAGGAGCTCGATGAAAAAGACGATCATCGCGACGAACACGACCAGCCCCGAGAGGACGAGGAGGAATCCGTCGAAGATGCGGCGGACCGGGTGGTTCGCCGGTGTGGGCGGCAGCTTCTGCGAGCAGATGAAATTGAGGAAGTAGAAGAAGAGGGCGGCGGCGAGGATACCCATGGAGGGGCGCATCATCCGCTCGCTCTCCCCCTTCTTGAGGAGCGCGAAGAGGCCCATGGAGATGCCCGCGCAGGCGCCGACCACCGCGAGCGCCCGGAAGTAGTGGAACGCGCCGTGGGTGCCGATGCCCGGCTCCCCCGCCGCGCTGGACCGCCAGCGCAGCATCACGTAGAGGAAGGGGAAGAGCGGCGCGAACAGGTAGATGCCCAGGACCACGCCCATCACCCCGCCCAGGATTTCCGTCGGCATCAGAGTTCTCCCGCGGCCTGCACCGCCCCCCGCACCGCGGCGTGGTGCGCCTCGACGAGCGGGGTGAGCGGAAGCCGCAATTCGTTGCGAATGCGCCCCATGGAGGCGAGCGCGAATTTCACGGGGATGGGGTTGGCTTCGAGAAAGAGCGCCTTGAAGAGGGGCTGGAGCCGCGCGTGGATCTCGCGGGAGCGCTCGCGGACGAGGCGCGCCATGGCACCGGGGACGACGTTGGCGGCCACCGAGATCACCCCCCGCGCCCCCCGGTCCATCATGTCGAGGGTGAGCGCGTCGTCGCCGCACAGGACCGCGAGGCCGGTGTCGCGGGCGATACGGCCGGCGCGTTCGACGTCGCCTGCCGCGTCCTTGAACGCGGCAAGGCCCGGGATCCGCGCCAGCCGATGCACCGTCTTCTCCTCGATGCGCACCGCGGCGCGGCCCGGCACGTCGTAGGCGACGACCGGCAGCCCCCCGGCCGCCCGCGCCACCGCCTCGAAATGGCGGACGATCCCCTCCTGCGACGGCTTGTTGTAGTAGGGCGCGACCACCAGCACCCCGTCGACGCCGCAGGCGGCGGCCTCCCGGGTCGCCTCCACCGACGACCAGGTGGCGTTCGTGCCGGTCCCGACGAGGAGCGGGCAGCGCCCCTTGAGCACCTCGCGCGCGCGGCGGCAGAGCGCCTCGCGCTCCCCGGGCCGCAGAGTCGCCGCCTCCCCCGTCGTGCCGGCCACGCAGATGCCCGCGGTGCCGGAGGCGACCTGCCATTCGAGGAGATCGGTAAAGGCGGCGAGGTCGAGGCGGTCTTCGGAGAAAGGCGTGACGAGGGCGACGATGGAGCCGCCGAGCTCACCCACGGAGCGCCTCGCGCATCTCGCGGACCGCGGCCGCCATGCCGACGTAAAGCGCGCGGGCCACGATCGCGTGGCCGATGGCGAGTTCCTCCACCTCGGGCAGGAGCGCGATGGCCCGCGCGTTGTCGAGGCGGAGCCCGTGGCCGGCATTGACGCGGAGGCCGAGCTTGCCGGCGCGCGCGGCGGCGCCGCGCAGGGCCGCCAGCTCGCGGGCGGCGATCTCCTCATGGGTGGCGTCGGCGTAGCGGCCGGTGTGCAGCTCGACGAATCGCGCGCCGGTCGCCGCGGCCGCTTCCACCTGGCGCTCCTCCGGGTCCAGGAACAGACTCACCGCGATGCCTGTCTCTTGGAGCATCGTCACCGTCTCCTGCACCGATTCGGGATCGGAGGCGACGTCGAGCCCGCCCTCCGTCGTCAGCTCCTCGCGCCGCTCCGGGACGATGGTGGCGAGGTCGGGCTGGATCTGGAGCGCGAAGCGCACCACGTCGGGGGAGCGCGCGATTTCGAGGTTGAGCCGGCGCACCGTCGCCCGCAGGATCTCGACGTCGCGTTCGCGGATGTGGCGCCGGTCCTCGCGCAAGTGCACGGTGATGCCGTCGGCCCCCGCGTGCTCGGCGAGGACCGCCGCGTGGACCGGATCGGGATAGGCAGTCCCGCGCGCGTTGCGCACGGTGGCGACGTGGTCGACGTTGACGGTGAGGCGGCACGTTTCCAAGGCGGGCGCATTTTCGCACATCGCGGCCGGCGTTGCCCACAGGCGGAGGCTCGGGTATCCCTGGGTGCGTGCGCGTGATCGGAGGAGCGTGGCGGGGCCGCGGGCTCGAAGTCCCCCCGGGCATCCGCCCCATGCTCGACCGGGAGCGGGAGCGCCTCTTCTCGATGTTGCACGCCCGCGTGGATGGGGCGGCCTTCCTCGATCTCTTTGCGGGGTCCGGCGCCGTCGGGATCGAGTCGCTCTCCCGCGGCGCCCGCCTCTGCACCTTCGTGGAGAACGGCCACAAGGTCCTGCCGGTGCTCAGGAAGAACCTCGAGACTTTGGAGGCGGGCCCCCGCGCCCGGCTCCTTCCCATCTCGGCGCTCGCCCTGCCCAAGAGCGGCGAACCGGGGGAGGGGACGGTGGATGTGGCGATCTGCTGCCCCCCCTTCCCGCTGCTCGGCGACCCGGCCCTGGGCCCGCGCCTCGAGGTGCTTTTCTCCTATGTCGCACGGCGGCTCGTGCGGCCGGGGGGGGTGTTCATCCTGGAACACCCCATGGAGCTCGATCCCCCCGCGCTGGAAGGGCCGGGCCGGCCCAGCGAGACCCGCACGACGGCCGGCAGCGCGCTTTCCATCTACGGCTCCCTCAAGTAGCCGCTCCGCACCCGTCGATAGAGGCCCAGATCCCTCCGGGCCCACGGTGGGTTCCGGGGATCACATCGGAGAGCGGATGTTTTACGGTCGCCAACGCGACATCCCGGCGAAGTTCAAGAACCTCACGCGCATCGTGGGCATGCTGGCGCAGGTCCAGGGCGTGCGCGAGGAGCTGGTCGCCGAAATCCGCTCCGAGATCGAGCGAGGGGAGTACCTGTCGGAGGCCAAGCTCAACGCCGCCATCCACAGGCTTCTCCGCGAGATCATGGCCGAAGAGGAGAGGGTGTCATGAAATCCGCAACGAACCGGGTCCTTCTGCTCGGCGCGCTCGCCTGCGCGCTGGCCGCCGCGCCGGCGGCGTCCGCCGGCGGGTGGTTCAAGGAGATGGATGAGGCGAAGGTCGTGCCCCTCGGCGACGTCTTGCGCAGCCCGCACGACTACGTCGAGGTCCCGATCCGCCTCGAGGTCCACTTCAACGCGCCGGGGCGCAGCTTCAACCCCTACTACACCCGCTTCAGCGAGGACCTCTACGCGAACTTCTCCGCCTGGCCGGCCAACGCCCGCCTCTGGGAGAAGCGCGATTTCCAGCGCTCCTACGGCCTCTTCTTCGTCCTGAGCGACGGGAGGGTCTGGGAGAAGCTCGCCAAGACGAAGCGCGTGGCCTCGCTGACGCTGAACGCGGTGGTCCGCGACGTCTTCAAGGGCCAGCCCTGGATCGAGGTGACCGGGTTCGAGACGCGCGGCGAAGGCATCACCGAGGCGCAGGTGCGCGAGGTCATCGCCGGGGACGCGCTCTTCCTCGCCGGGCGGCATGGCGAGGCGGCCCGAAAGTACGACCGGGCGCTTGGCGGCAACCTGCCCGCCTCCACCAAGGCCGAGCTCACCCGCAAACTCGCGGATGCGCAGTACGGAGCGGGCCAGCACCGGCAGGCGCTCGACGCTTACCGCGCCGGACTGCGGCTCGTGCCGGGCTGCGAAGTCTTCAAGCAGGGCGAGGAGGCGTGCCGCCAGGCGATGGCCGCCGCCAGCTCCAAGTCGCGCGGTCGCCAGGCCGGCGAAGTGACGGTCTTCCCGGCCGGCCGCGATCAGGAAGTCTTCGCGGGCGCCGGCAACGATGTCGACGCCATGATCGCGCTCTTCGAGGATCCTGATGTCGTGGCCGCCGAGGTGGCGCAGGACCGTCAGGCCCTGTTGGACCGCGCGACGGCGCTCCGCTCCGCCGCGGTTGCCGAAGAGGTCGAGGAGACGGTGCCTGCGGTCGCTCCGACGGAAGAGGCGCCCGCCGGGGGCTCGGAACAGCCCCCCGTGACGGAAGAGCCGGCACCCGCCGAGCCGATGGTTCCGGCGGAGGAGCAGGGCTGTGGATCGGCCGACGAGGAGATCGAGCCCTGGACGGACGAGGTCGAGGAGTCGGGCAAGGAGGGTGAAGGTGTCGAGGGTTGCGGGGCCGCCGCCGAAGGCTGCGCGCCCGCCGCGGAGGGCTGCGCGCCCGCCGCCGAAGGTTGCGCCTCCGTCGAAGAGGGTTGCGCTCCCGCGGAGGAGGGCTGCGCGCCCGCCGCCGAAGGTTGCGCCTCGGTCGAAGAGGGTTGCGGCGAAGCGGTTCCCGCTTGTGGCAGCGACGGTATGGAAGAGGGCATGGAAGGGTGCGGGACCGACGAAGCGCCGGCGCAGGAACAGGCCGGCTGCGAGACCGCCGAGGTGGTCGACGAGCCCGCGAACGAGATGGCGTCGGCGGAGCCGATCCCGGTTCCGTCCGACCCCAGGGTGGTGACCGTGGCCGGGCAGGAGCAGCGCTTGCCGCGTCTGCCCTTCTCCGGGTGCGATGCGGTCACGCTGGATCAGCTCCGGGCGATTCTCGAGGAGATTCTCTCCAACCCGGAGTTCTGACCATTTGGTCCGGAAGGAAGGTGCGGGAGCCGGCCAATGGGTCGGCTCCCGCTTTACCATGAGGGCCGCGTTGACTCCCCCCGCCGCCCCCCTCCTTCTCAAGCCGCACTTCGCCGAGCGCATCTGGGGCGGCTCACGCCTCGGCCCGGGGATCGGCGAGGCGTGGGACCTCTCGGTCCATCCCAACGGGCCGAGCCAGGTCGCCAGCGGCCCATGGTCGGGCCGCACCCTGGCCGAGTTGGCTGGCGCGCATCCCGAGGCGTTCGGCGGCCCCATCGATCTGCTCGCAAAGCGGCTCGATTGCGCGCAGACGCTCTCGGTGCAGGTGCATCCCAAGAAGGGGGATCCCAAGACCGAGGCGTGGGTCGTGCTCGAGGCCGATCGCGGTGCGGGCGTCTACCACGGCTTTGCGCGCCCCACCAGCGCGGAAGAGGTGCGGCGCAGCGCGCAGGACAAGACGCTGCCCAGCCTCCTGCGATTCCTCGAGACGCGACGGGGGGATGCGGTGTTCGTGCCCTCCGGGACCGTGCACGCGATCGGTGCGGGGCTCTTCCTGTTCGAGATCCAGCAGTCCTCCGACACCACCTTTCGCATCTTCGATTGGGGCCGCCCGCGGGAACTGCATCTCGATGCCGGTCTCGCCTGCTCCGACTTCGACGCCAAGGAGGCGACCCCGGTCCCGCGCCATCTGCCCGGCCAGCGCGTGCGGCTCCTCGAGTGCGACCACTTCCACGTGGAGCGCGTCGAGACCTCTGCGCCCGCCGCCATCGACCCCGGCGCGCGCTGGAAGGCGCTCTTCGTGGTGGAGGGCGCCGGCACGATGGACGGCGTCGCGGCGCGGGCCGGCGAAACGCTCCTCCTCCCCTCCCCCGCCGGGCGACGGCAGTTCCGCCCCGGCGCCCCCACCACGCTTCTCGCCTACGGCCCGGGGCGGTAGCGTGGTCCGGAGTACGGTGCCGCGCAGCAGGGGACGAACGATGATTCAGTACGGGCCGCGAATCCTGGTGGTGCTTCTGGCGATCGGGGCAGGGACGCACTCGGGCGAGGATGCGCGTGAGGATCGAGTCGCGGCGCTCGAAGTCGAGCGGGATGGCTTGCGCGTGCAAGTGGCCTCGCTGCGCTTGCGCATCGCGGCGCTCGAGGCGGAGCTCGCGCAGCGGCGGGCAGCGGGCCCCGTGCCCATCGAGCCCGAGGCGCCCCAGCGCGGCGACCGCTGGCTGCGCGCCGTTGCGTGGCGTGATCTCCTCTTCCTCGAGTCCGGGAACCGGCTTCTCTCCCAGGCGATTTCGGAGATCGAGTTCGGCGAGCGTGACGCAACCGTCCACGCCTCCAGCACGACGGTCGTGGAGCGCGGGCGCGGGGAGCAGCAGATCCGATGGGGTGCGTGGCGGCTGCTCTACTCCTGGCATGACGGCCTGTGGGAGTACCAGTCATCGGAATTCGAATCCGCGGCGACGGCGCCGGCGCCGGCGATGCTCGTGATCGAACTATGCGAGAACCCGGCAGCTGACGAGACCGTGGACCTGTTCTTCGGGGGCCGGCACATCGGTTCGCTTGGCGACCCCCAGCAGGTGGATCCGCTACCCGCCCTCGAGCAGGCGGTCCGGGCGGGAATGCACCCCTGGACGGAGCTGAAGATCCCGGTGAACCAGATTCCCCGCACCCTGCGCCTGAGAGGCGCGCGGACCCATGCGCTGGCGGGCCGCGTCGTCATGCTGCTCGCCTCCTTGGGCCTGGAGGGAATCGACTACGAGACCGGGCCTGCGCCGCGCTGAGCTGCGCGTAGCCGCCCACCGACCTTTCCCGGCGGGATCGGCCCCGCGGTCCGCACGGCTCACTCCGCGCCGCGGGTGAGGGAGACGGTGAGGAGCGCGATCGCCCCGTCGAGGCAGAGGAAGAGCGGCCCCAGGAACCGCACCGCGCCCCAGACGTGGGGAAGGGCCCAGTGGGTCCCGGCGCTCCTTTGGGCCGAGGCGAGGCCGCCGGCGAGCAGGGAGAGCATTCCCGCGACCAGGAGGAGCCGCGCGCTGCGCGCCAAGAAAAGTTCCACCGGGCTGCGCACGAAATTGAGCGCGGCGAGGCAGGCTGCGAGTGCGATGGCTGCGTAGGGAAACGTCTCGAACACCGGCGCGACAGCGAGGCGCGCGGTGGCGCGGGAAAAGAGCGAGCCGTCGGCGCCGGGCAGGAAAAACGAGAGTGCCATGAGCAGGCCCGCGAGCCCGGCCAGCGCGTGTCCCGCGACACAGCTCGGGCGCACGAGCCGCATGCCGCACCCGGAATAGATCGCCACCGCCGCCCAGGCGGCGAGCCGGTCGAGGCTGCCGAACGCCTGCATCGGGAGCGCGTCGGGGTGCGCGTAGGGGAAAAACCCTTTCACCGCGGGGGTGGCCATGAGGAGCCAGGTGGTCGCCGCGCCGAGGAGCATGTTCACGGCGTGGCGCGTCCGTCCGCCCGGATTGAAAAGCCCGAAGAGGAGCCCCGCCAGCCCCGCCGCGGAGCCGCAGGCGAGCCAAACACGGTACTCCCGCGCCCCCTCCCCCGCCGCTCCGAGGAACGCGTTCCAGGGCATGAGCGCCCCGCCCCCCTCCCGCAGTTCCATGGGGACCACGCAGGAGAGCGCCAGGCAGGCTCCCCAAAGCGTGTCATACGCGACTTTCCTGGATGTCTGCGAGGCCATGGCGGGTCCTCCCAAGATCGGATGGCGCGCCAGCCGCTCAAGCGCCCCGTATAATTCCCCCTCCCATGCAGGCGCGTCTCCACAAGATCCTGGCCCACTGCGGCATCGGCTCGCGGCGCGAGTGCGAGACCATCATCGAGCAGGGGCGCGTCACGGTGAACGGCCGCGTCGTGACCAAGCTCGGCAGCAAGGTCGACCCGGACGCGGACCGGCTCATGGTGGACGGCGAGGCCGTGGGGATCGAGGAGCGCGTCTATTACCTCGTGAACAAGCCGCCGGGCACCATCTGCACGAACCGCGACGACCAGGGCCGGCCGCGGGTCGTCGACCTCATCCGGCAGGACCCGCGGCGCATCTACACCGTGGGCCGCCTCGACGAGGAGTCGGAGGGGCTCTTGCTCCTCACCAATGACGGCGACCTCGCCAACGTCATCTGCCACCCGCGCTACCAGGTGGACAAGACCTACAGGCTCGCGGTGCGCGGACCGGTGCGCGAGGAGCAGGTGGACCGGATCGAGGCGGGGGTCTGGCTCTCCGAGGGGAAGACCGCGCCGGCGCAGGTGCGGCGCATCCAGCGCGACGGGCGGCACACCATCGTGACCGCCACCGTCTGGGAGGGACGCAACCGCGAACTGCGCCGCATCTTCGCGAAGGTCGATCTGCGCGTGGTGCATCTCGTGCGCGTCGCCATCGGGCCGCTCCAGCTCGACGGCATCGCGCCGGGTCACTACCGGCGGCTCATGGCGGACGAGCTCGCCTTCGCGCGCGCCCGGCTCGATCCCGAGTGGAAGCCGACGCCGCCGCCGACGGGCCACGCGAGCAGGCGCGGCCCCGTGCCCGCGCAGCAGAGTGCGGGCGGGGGGCATGAGGGGGCGCGGGGGCCGGGACCCCGGCGCGACGCGTTTCGACCGGGGAACGGACCGCGCGGCCGCGGCCGGCCCGCCTGGCTCGATCGCCGCGGACCGGGGGCGGGGCCGGGGCGTCCCGGACGTTCGGGCCCCGGCCGCCCGGGACCTGGGCGCGACGGACCGCGGGACGGCGGACCGGGTCGCTGAGGCGGGCCGCCGCTTGGCGGATCTCCCGCCCGCGCATATGCTCATGGGGTTCACGCCCCCATAGCTCAACGGATAGAGCGACGGCCTCCGGAGCCGTAGACCTAGGTTCGATTCCTAGTGGGGGTACCAACGGCCCCTCCGCGCGCGCGGGGGGGCCGGCCCTTTGCCCGCCCCGGGCTGCGCCGCGGCGCCGAGTGGCACCGGCCGCCGGATGAGGCATAATTCGGCGCGGGGTATGGTCTTTTACGAGCCGGACAAGGACGCCTACGTCCTGCTGGGCGTGCGGGCGTTCGCCACCCAGGAGGAGATCGAGGCGGCGTTTCGTCGCTCGGTGCTCTCGGCACACCCCGACAAGTCGAAGGCCCCCGACGCGGCGGAGAAGTTCCGCGCCATCCTCGCCGCCGCCGAGATCCTGCGCGACCCGGTCAGCCGAAAGGACTACGACCGCGGGCGCGCCCTGCATCACGGCGCGTCGGCCAAGACGCCGATGAAGCCGGCGACGGCGAGCACGCCGGCGGCGGTCCCTCCCCCGTGGCTCGACAGCGAAGTACGGATCGTGCACGACTCGATCATCTTCCCGCTGGTGGTGGAGCGCCCCTCCTTCGTCGCGGAGCTGGCGGCCTTGCTCAGCTTCCTCTCCCTGGCGGCCGCAGCGCTCACCAGCGACCTCACGTTCGTGCTGCTGGCGGTCATCGGCTACGCGGTGAACCGGGTGCACGCCCGCGAACCGCGCACAGTGCGCTCCGCCTGGGCGAAGGTCGTCCCGGCGATGCGCGTGGCCGAATACTCCACCATCGATCCGCGCGCCGGGCTCTTGGTGCGCTACCAGGTGCCGTTCGGCGCCCTCACCATCGCCATCATCGAGCGCAAGGCGCGCTACCGCGTGGAGATCCGCGGCTTCCCCAAGGGGGCGGTCCCGCTCCTCAAGCCCACGCGCGATCTCGAGCACGCCCGCCGCTGCGCCCGAGACGCGAGCGCCTGGCTCGGGATGCCGCTCGCTCGGGCGGCGTAGGCGCGCGGGAATACTTCCCCCCGCCGCGTCGTCAGAAGACGCAAGGAGGTGCCGATGCGGTTCACGATGGCGATGTTGACGGTGGTCCTGTTCGGATGCCTGCACGCGGTGGCGAAGGAGGCGAAGGAGGAACAGGTCTCCATCACCCTGGCGAAAGACCAGCAGGTGGCGCAGTTTCTCGATTGGGCGGCGCGGACGGTCGGGCGGCCGATTCTCTACGATCCCAACGGGCAGCGGTTCCAGAAGAGCCAGACGCTGGGGATCGACATGCAATGGAGCGTCCCGAAGGGGAAGGAGCTCGACCTGATCCGGTCGATCCTGGCGTTCTACGAGATCACTCTCGTCTCCGTCGGCCCGGCAGGCAGCGAGATCCTGCTCGCCCTCGACACTCGATCCACCAACAACATCGTGAGGAACAAGGCGGAGTTCGTTCCCTACCAGTCGCTCGGGCAGTATGCGGACAGAGACGGCCTCTACATCGCCACGACGATCCCGGTGCGCCACGTCGAGAACCTGACGATGCTCCGGGGGACGCTCTCCATGATGGTCTCCCCGGCGGGGATCGGCCGGGTGGGCGAGGTTCCCGGCTCCAAGCGGCTCATCGTCATGGACTACGCACCCTCCGTGGTCGCCATGGCGCGCATGGTGAAGGAGCTGGACGTCGACCCGGAGACGGTGGTCACCGAGACGATCCTGCTCGCCCACGCCCAGGCGGTGCCGCTGGCGTTCACCCTCAAGGAGCTTTTCACAGCCGAGGCCCCCCGGCAGTCGCAGGCCGCGCCGGCGGCATCCCCGGCGCCGCGGGTCGCCGCCTACGCGGCGCGCAACGCGATCGTCGTCCTGGCGACCGAGGCCGACCTCGCTCGGATCCGCGAGGTGGTGAAGCAGCTCGACGTGCCGCCTTCGGAGTAACCAAGGGGGGTGCCCCCAGCGTTCCCAGGAGGGATGCCGAGAGGATTCCTTCTCCCGATCCGCCGCCGCCGCTGGGCGCTCCTGGCGCTTGCGGCGGCGGGGGTCGCCCGCGCGGACGGGCCCCCGCCGGAGACGGTCACGATCGCGGTCGCCGCGACGAAGGGGCAGATCATCCCTCAGTCCCGGGGGGGCGGGGGCTTTCAGCGGACGTTCCGGTTCACGGCGACCCCCGGCAAGAGCGGGCACTGGATCCGGCAGCTGCTCGCGGTGCGCGGCACGGTCCTCGATGCGGAGGGAAACTCCACGCCGGTCCACCTCGACGTGACCGAGTACTACCGGGTGGGCGCGTCGGGGCGGACGATCCAGGCCGACAGCCACTACAGCCAGTTCTGGAAGTTCTGCGGAGGCGACCTGACGATCGTCTCGACGCTCGTCTACGGAACGCTCCGGTCCATCAAGGTCGGGGACACCATCCTCGGCAAATCCTTCATCCTGCGTTCGGCGACGGACGCGGCCGGGGAGTTCGTCACCATGGAGACGAGAACGACCCGCCAGGAGATCCCCGCCGAACGGGGCGAACGGGTCGCGTTCGATCCGGATCCGGGCGCGGTCCCGACGAGCTACCGCTACCGGGTCGCGTGGGATGCGCGACCCGGCGTGGGGCCGCGCACGCAGCCGGCGGGGGCGATCGAGGTGGGCACGTGGTTCATGGAACCGCCGGAGCAGACAGGCCCCACCCGCGAACGCCCCCGCCCCCGTCCGATCCCGCAGCTCGAAACCCGGGACCGTTAGCCCGAGGCCTCGCCGCGGGCCTCACGACTCGAGCGACATGCCCCCGGTGCTGTCGACGAGCACCACGCGCGGCAGGCCGAGAGCCCATCCGTCCATCCGTTCGTAGAAGGCCACCTCCTCCCCCTCCGCCGGCGCCTCGAAGCCGAGGAAGGTGAGGGCCGCCCGGCCGGAAGCGTCCTGGATCGACCCGCGCGGGTCCTCGGAGACGACGACGTGCGGAGTGGCCCGGATGCGCGCCCCCTCGATCAATCCGGTCAGGTGGCGTTCGACCTCCTCCCGGCCCGCGTCGCTCCCGATCACGCGCAGGAGCCGGATCGGGTGCGACCGCCACGCATCGTTCTTGGTGAGAAGATGGGCGAGGAGCAGCATGAGCTCGCCGTTCTTGTGCCCGCGCCACCAGACATCGATCGTTCCCGGCGGGACTTCCCAGGGATCGTCGGGCTCGGGCGAGAACCGGACCGCGACGATGCTGTGCTGCAGTCCCGCCAGGCTGCGGAGCAGCGCGCCGAACGCTTCGGCACGGCCGGGGTCGTTGGGCCAGCCGAGCAGCACCGTGTTGGGACGGATGGCGCCGAGCCCCTGGCTCTGCGCGAGCGACTCGATGCCTTCCGACAGATCCGGCGCGACGACGACGGCGGGGAACGCCTCGAGCTCCTGCTCGCGGATGAATTCGTAGAGGAGACGCTCCTGGGCGCGACGACGCTCCAGGCGGTCCTGCACCTCCCCCTCGATGACCTGCGCCAGGGAGAGGATCCCGTGCCCCGCCACGAACCAGTGGCCGTATACCGCGAGATGCGGGCGACTCCATCCTCCGCCGCTGAGGGCCAGGATGATCGGCCTCCAGTTCTTGGGGTGGTGGAGCATGTCCTCGAGCTTGAGCAGGTTCTGGCGCGTGCGCTCGAAGATGAGGCCGCTCTGCATGTCGCCCCAGCGCGCTTCGACTTCCTTGCGGCCGATGGACCAGTGGAGCAGCGAAATCAGGACGATGGACACGCTCGCCCAGCGCCAGTCGATGAGGAACATGACCGCGAGGCAGCCGAGGGCGCCGGTGAGCGACGCCGACCAGTGGCAGAACCGGAAGCGCGGCCGGTAGCTCGGGTTCTTGGTGATCGCCTCGTAGAACGTCGCCACGTTCAGCAGCGCGTAGGTGACCATGAACGCCATGGTGATGATCGGGGCGATCGAGTTCAGGTCCGCGAGCACGAGGGCGACCTGCGAAATGGCAAACGTGAGCACGATCGCCCGCCGCGGCTCCGCGCTCGCCCCGCTTCCGGCGGCGAAGGGGCGCAGCGCATTGAAGACGTTGTCGCGGGCGAAGGCCTGGAGGATACGGGGCGCGCCCATCATGCTCCCGAGCGCGGAGGAGAGCGTGGCGGCGAACACCCCCGCCGTGATGAGTAGCGGCCATTGGGCGATGTCATTGATCACCAGATTGTCCGAGGCGAGATCCGCCTGGGGCCGGGAGCAGCCGAGCATGGCCGCCTGGCTCAGGTAGATCACCCCTGTCACCGCGATGGCGGCCAGCGTGCCCTTGGGGATGGACCGGGCGGGGTCCTTGAGATCCCCCGACATGTTCGCGCCCGCCATGATCCCCGTCACCGCGGGGAAGAAGAGGGCGAACATCGTGAAGAGACTCTCGCCGTTGGTGTACTGCGGCTTCAGGTTCGCGGCCAGGGTCGCCGTATCGAACGCGCCGGCGGCGCCCCAATAGAACGACACCAGCGCCGCGCCCAGGATGGCGAGGATGAAGTACTGCACCTTGATCGTCCAGCCGGCCCCGATGAAGACGCAGACGAAGACGGCGAGATTCACGATCGATCCGACCTGCACGATCGAGAGGCCGGTGGGCACCGCGGCCACGAACGCCTCGGAGAACCCGATCACATACATCGCCACCGAGAGCGCCTGGGCGAAGAAGAAGACCACCCCGATCGCCCCGCCGAACTCGACCCCCAGGCTGCGGCTGATCAGGTAGTAGGCCCCGCCCCCTTTCACCCGGGTGTTGGTGGCGATGGCGGAGAGCGAGAGCCCGGTGAGCACCGTGATCGCCTTCGACGCGGCGACGATGAGCAGCGCGAACAAGACCCCCGCCTGGCCCACGACGTAGCCGAACCGCAGGAACATGATGACGCCCAAGATCGTGAGCGTGCAGGGGGTGAAGACCCCCCCGAACGTCCCGAACTTGGTGGCGGAAGTCTCTCCGTTCGTCTTGGCGGTCACGCGCGTTCCTCGCAGCGTCACGAGACTATCAACCCGGAGGGGCGGGTCGAAGGCACGGGCAAGGGGGCGGCCCGCCCTCCCCCGCCCCCCTCCCGCTCATCCCTGCAGGCCGAGCCGCTTGGCGTGGTACGCCCAGTTGGAGGCGTCGATGCCGAGCAGGGTCGCGGCTTCGGACTTCTTGCCTCCGGCGCGACGGAGCGCTTCCAGGAAGAGCTCGCGCTCCAGAGCCGCGGTCCGTGAACTCAGGTTGAGGTCTCCACCCGTCGGGGGAAGCTCCGCCACGATGGCGTTGGCGTCGAGGGGCCCCCCGCCGGCGACGAGCGCCGCGCGCTCGAGGACGCTGCGCAATTCGCGTACGTTGCCCGGCCAGGAGTGGGCGAGCAGCGCCCGGCGGGCCGCCTCGGTCAGCGGCCGCCTCCCCGCGAAGCGCCTCGCCAAGGCGAGGAGGTCTTCGGGACGGTCCCGCAGAGGCGGGATGGCCACGGGGAAGGCGGCGAGGCGGTAATAGAGGTCGCTGCGGAAGGTGCCCGCTTCCCGCCGCGCCTCCAGATCGTCGTTGGTGGCGGCCACGATACGCACATCCACCGGCCGAGCCTGCGTCCCCCCCACCGGCCGCACCTCTCTGCTCTCCAGGGCCCGGAGCAGCTTCGCCTGCCCCCCCGCATCGAGGCATCCCACCTCGTCGAGAAAGAGCGTCCCCCCGTCCGCCTCCACGAACCGCCCCGGCCGCGCACGATCGGCGCCGGTGTACGCGCCCTTCGCATGGCCGAAGAGTTCCGCTTCGAAGAGCGCGGTGGGGATCGCGGCGCAATTCACCGTGACGAGAGGTCCGAGCCGGCGCGGACTCGCGTCGTGCAGCGCGCGCGCCAAGAGCTCCTTGCCGACCCCCGTCTCGCCCAAGAGGAGCACCCCCGCGTCCTGCGCGGCGTACTGGCGCACCAAGGCGACCACCTTCCGCATCCCGGGGGATTCCGCGACGAGATCGGGCGCGCCCCGCAGCCGGTCGCGGTCCCGCTCGATGCGTCCGCGCTCCAGCGCCTTGCGCATCCGCTCCACGATCACCTCCGGCTCCACCGGCTTCGTGAGGAAATCGAGCGCTCCCGCGCGCATCGCCTCCACCGCATCCGCGATGGTGCCGTAGCCGGTGAGGACGACCACGGGCAGCGCCGGGTCGCGCTCCTTGAGCTTGCGTAGCAGATCGAGTCCGGAGAGGCCGGGGAGCCGCAGGTCGGTGAGCACGGCGGCGCAGGGGGCCGCGAGCAGCGCCTCTTCGGCACTGCCGCAACTCACGGTCGACAGGCCCGCCTTCTCGAGCACCGCCACCAGGCTCTCGCGCACGTAGGGCTCGTCCTCGACGAGCAGGATCAGGCTCACTTGGGGATCAACTCCACCGTGAAGCGGGCGCCTCCCCCGGGCGGGTTGTCCGCCCGGAGGTCGCCCCCCAGGGTCTTCAGGATGCCGTAGGAAACCGAGAGTCCAAGTCCCGTCCCGCCCGTGCGCGAAAAGAAGGGGTCGAAGAGCCGCGGGAGGTCGTCGGGGGCGATGCCCGGCCCGCGGTCCTGAAAGCGCACCACGATCCGGTCCGCCTCCCTCTTGGCGGAGATCTCCAGAGTCGCTCCCGGGGCCCCCCCCATCGCCTTTCCCGCGTTGAGCAGCAGGTTCAAGAACACCTGCTCCAGGGCGGGGGCGCCCGCCGAGGCGACCAGTCCGGGGGCGGCGTCGCACTCCACCCGCGTTCCCGAAAACACCGCGGCGTAGCGCGCGAGATCGAGTGCGCGGTCGAGGCTGGCGCGCACATCGGCGCTCAGCGCCGAGGGTGAAGGCCGCGCGAAGGCCAGCAGGTCGTGCACGATGGTGCGGATGCGGTCGAGCCCCTCCTCCACCTTGTCGGCGCGGCCGAGGCGCAGCCAGTTGAGGATCCCCTCGAGGGGGTTGTTGATCTCGTGCGCGATGCCGGCCACGAGGAGACCGAGGGAGCGCAGCTTTTCCCCCTGCGCCAACCGCGCCTCCAGGGCGGCGCGCTCCTGCCCGCGGATCTGCCGCTCCGACAGGAGCAGCGCCGCTCCCGCGAGGAGGAGCACGCCCAGGCCGAGCGCCGCCAGACCCGGCAGGTGGCCCGTGCGGCCCGAGGCGAGGGTCACCGGCACGCGCACCTCCCACCCCTCCTCGTTGCGGGCCCCGGCGGAGGCGCCGAGGCCGGCGCCCAGGCGCGGCCGCCCGTCGCGGCCCAGGAGTTCGGCGCCCGCGGCGCGAAGCGGCGCGAGAAACGGCTCGGCGTAGACGGTGAGCAGGAGCGCCCCGCCCCCGGGGATCGGCGTCGCGTAGTGGAGCACGTTGCGCAGCGAAGGGGAGACGTCGCGCCGCTCCGCATCGCTCTCGAAATCCGAGACCGTCACCTCGCGCTCCGCCATGGACGGCAAGCGGCGGGGCTCGGGGTCGAGCCGCTCCACGGGGAGCATCGCGACCAGATCCCCCAGCCGTTCGACGCGAGAGCGCTCGAAGCCCGCGGCGTCGTAGCGGCGCACCCGCGCGAGTCCACGGAAGGCGGCGAGATGGGTGGGCGCGTAGTCCGCGGGCCGGCGCGCGAGGAGGAGGGCGTGTTCGCGCAGCGCGCCCAGATCGGCTCCCAGCGCCGCCGCCAGGCGCGACGCCTCCTCGCGTGCCGCGGCGCGCAGCCCTCCCGCGGCGAGCAGCACGAGCACCGCCATCGTCGCGACGACGAAGACGCCGAGCAGCGCGTAGCGCAGCCGCCTCACGGCTTGCGCTGGAGCGTGTGCGCGCCGGCCGCGAGCGCGCCGAACTCCTCCTCGACACCGCCGGGCCAGGTGACGACGACCCGATCCGCCCCCCCCGCCTCCGCGAGACCGAAGGTGAGGGTGAACTCGCTCTGGCTGAGATAGGAGCCGCCGGTCCGAACGACGCGCCGCTGGGTGACGCCCCCCGCCGTGACCCGGACGACCGCGCCCAGGGCGTCGCGGTTCTTGCCCGCCTGCCGGAGCGTGAGGCGCAGGGAGCGGTTCTTCCCGGCGAGGTCGGCCCGCGCGATGAGCGGCCGGCCGCCGTTGTTGGTGAAGACCAGATCCAGGTCGCCATCCCCGTCCAGGTCCCCCGCCGCGAGCCCGCGCCCGACAAGGCGGCGACGGAAGGCGTCGCCGGCGTCGATGGTGACCTCCACGAACCGGCGGCCCCGGTCGTTCCGGAAGAGTTGCGGCGCCTGTTCGTAGAGAATCTCCTTCTTGATGCGGCTCACGCTCGGCTCGATGTGGCCGTTGCAGAGCGCCAGATCGCACCAGCCGTCCAGGTCGACGTCTACGGCAAGCAGTCCGAAGGTGAGCGGGAGCTGCGTCGGCCGCCCGATGCGCGCGAGGTTGGCGTCGTCCTGGAAGACCACGTCCAGCGGCGCGCGGCGCAGCACGCGGTAGAGCGAGACCGGCTCCTCGCTGAAGTTGCCGATGAAGACCGCGCTGCGCCCGTCGTTCGCCCAGTCCACGGCGTCGATGCCCATCCCCGCGCGGGCGAGCCCCTTGTCGTCGTACGCGACCGCGGCGGCCACCGCGCGCTCGACGAAGGTTCCGTCGCCTTTGCCGAGAAAGAGGAAGTTCTGCACGGTGTCGTTGGCGACGAAGAGATCGAGGTTGCCATCCGCGTCGAAGTCATCCAGGACCACGCTGAGGGACTTGCCTGGATCGGTGGTGGCGTCGAGCCCGCTCCCCACGGTCGCGTCGCGGAACGACCCGTCCGCCTCCTGGAGGTAGAGACGCGGCGTGTCGCCGGGATAGAGCTGCGGCCGCGTGTAGGCCTTCTCGTCGCCGGTGAGGGTGGCGGGGACGTCGGTCTCCGGCGTCCAGCGCACGTAGGAGAAGACCACGAGGTCCAGAACGCCGTCGCCGTCGGCGTCGAACCACGCGGCGGCGGTGGACCAGCTCGGATGCTCGCCCCCCGCCTTGTCTTTCCAGGTGCCGCCGGAGGGTCCGCCGGGCACTTCCGCAAAACGCCCACCCTCGTTGCGCAGGAGCAGGTTGCGCCCCAGGCAGGTGACGTAGAGGTCGGGATCGCCGTCGCCGTCGACATCGGCGACGCAGGCGCCCATCCCGTAGCAGGGGATCGCGAGCCCGGCCTCCTTCGTGACGTCGCGGAAGCGCCAGCCGCCCTCGTTGCGATAGAGGCGCATGGTGGGGGCGGGGCCGGTCTCGTGGCCGGGCCACTCGCCCCCCTGGAGGAAGAGCAGGTCGAGGGCGCCGTCGCCGTCGTAGTCGAGCATCGCCACGCCGGAGCCCATCGTCTCGGGCAGGTACTTCTCGCCGAACGCGCCGGTGACCTGGCGGAAGTCGATCCCGGTCTCGTCGGTCACGTCGCGGAAGGCCACGCCGGGGGCGAGGCTCTCCTCCCCCGCCGGCGCCGGCCGGTAGTGGAAGTCGCTCGTCAGTTTCTTCGGCTTCTCCTTCTCGCTGCAGCCGCCGAGGAGCATGAGGCTAGCGATGAACGTGGCGACGCTGCGCATCTTCGTTGATCTCCTCGTGGCGGCGCAGGAAGTCGAGCGCCACCTGCTCCGCCTGGTCGTCCTTCCGGTACTTCTCGAACGCCTTTTCCGCCTCCGCCGCCTCGGTCCCCCGCCCGAGGAGGCGGTAGATGTCGAGGCGCCGCTTGTGCGCCTCGAGATCCTCGGCGTCCAGCGCGAGCACCTCCAGATAGGCCTCGAGCGCCTCGGCGTACTTGTGCTGCTTGAAGCGCACCTGGCCGAGATTGCGCCAGGCGTCGCGGTCGGCGGGGAAGGTGCGCAGGGAGGCGAGGTAGGCGCGCTCCGCCTCGGCGAACTCCTCCACTCGCTCGTAGTAGCGTCCCCAGAAGTAGGGCACCTGCGGGTGGTCGGGCACCAGCGCGGTGGCCTTCTCCAGGAGCGGCCGCGCCTTCTCGGGGGTTCCGCTCTGGATCCAGCGACGCGCCTGGTTGCGCCAGCCGTCGGGCAGATCGGGCCGCAGGCGCGCCACCCCCGCGAAGGACTGCTCGGCCACGTCGAAGGCGCCCTGGAGGAGGCTGGCGATGCCGTGGTCGTTGAAGCGCATCCAGAGCGCGGGGTCGTCGACGCCCTGGCCGCGGACCGGGGTCGCCCCGACCTCCAGCGTGACCGAGTCCTCCTCGATCACCGTGACAGGCAGATCGGGAACCGCCTTGCCGCGCAGGTGGTCGAGGTCGGGCACCTTGAGCTTGCGCTGCAGGAAGACGAACTCGCTGTAATCGCGGTTGAACTTGCGCCAGTTGAGCTTGGCGCGCACGGTGATCCTCCCCCCCGCCCCCCCCTCGGGGACTTTCACGGCGTAGCGCGCCACGTCCGCGGAGCCCGGCCCGATGACCCGGACGAAGGCGGGGAAGTGGAACAGATGCGGATCGCGCTCGTTGGCCCAGGTGCCGTCGTGGCGCACCATCACCACGCGATAGAAGTGCGCGGTCGGGTCCACGCGGCCGTCGGCGCCCATCGCGCCGCTGTGCAGGAGCAGGCGCCCGTCGGCATCGCGCGCCACGAACTCGATCCATCCCTCGTTGGAGTCGTTGGTGCCGCCGGGGAAGGTGTGGCCCACCCCCAGGTTGCGGACCACCACCTCGAAGATCACCTCCTCCCCCGCGGCCAGCACCGGACGCGCGCGGTCGAGGGCGCGCTCCAAGGAACCGTCGGCGCGTTCCAGCGCGAACAGGTCGATCCGCAGCTTCTCGTCGCGCAGGAACTCCTCGATGCGGCGGAGCGTGTCGAAATCGCCGCGCACGTAGGGGAGCGCGGTGTTCACGGCGAGGAAGCGGTGGGAGCGGACCTTGCCGCCCTTCGCCGAAACGTCGCCCAGGGGCGCCTCTTCCGGCGGCATGTGGCAGTCCTGGCACTGGCGCGCGGCGGGCGGGAGGTAAAAGGTGCGCGCGGCGTTGTGGGAGACGCCGCTGTCGTGCCAGGCGTCGAATTCGTTCTGCCCGCGCACGAACCGGTAGCGGTTCACCGGGACGTCGAGGGAGACCTTGTGGCAGGCCGAGCAGAACTCCGCCTTCGTGAAGAAGGGCTTTTTCATCTGCGCCTTGTGGACCGCCGGGCGCATCTTGATGAGGGTGTCCGCCACTTCACGCAAGGGGCCGGACTTCGAGGCATCGAAGAGGTAGGGCGAGGGCTTCTCGTCGGCGACGTGGTAGTTGCCGTTGCCCACCGTACCGTGCAGCCGCTCGATGACATGGCAGGCGAGGCAGGTGAGGCCCGCCTGGCTCTCGGGGATGAGCGGCTCGATCTCCTCGGTCATGTTGCCGGCCAGCATGATGGCGGGATCGTGGCAGCCGGCGCACCACTGCGACGCCTCCTTGCCCCGCGTCTCGCGGAACTTCTCCACCGACGCCCGGTAGAACGGGTTGTTGAAGCTGGCGAACCGGTGGGCGGAGGTCTCCCACTGCGCGACCACGTCGGGGTGGCAGCGGGCGCAGGTGTCGGCGCCGACGGGGAGGTTGGCGGCGAAGCCGAACCGCGCCACGTCGGCGCGGATGCGCTCGAAGTCCCCGCGCTCGTCGCGGGTGATCACCGCCGCGGGGAAGAAGCGGTTCGAGTCGGTGGTGACGCTGGAGGGGAAGAAGGGGGAGGAGGTGTCGGGGTAGTTGGTCGGGCGGAACGGCAGGAAGCCGTCGGCGCCTCGCGCGACCTCCCGCGGGGATTCCTGGGAGGGGGGCGGGGGCAGGGTGCCGGCGTGCAGCCCCACCATGAGGAGGAGCATGCCGGCGAACGCGAGGGCGCCGGTCAGGGCGCTGCGGCGCGCCGGGCGGAAGTGGCTCACGAGGCGGTGGGTGGCATAGAGCCCCGGGGCGACGAGGGCCAGCAGCTGGTGGGAGAGAAAGATCCAGGCGTGCTCCCGGGTGTTCGCCTGGGAGAAGAGGAAGAGGCCGGTGGCGAAGAGAAGGTAGGCCGCCAGCGTGAGTCCGATCCCGCTCGAGACGGCGGGGAAGCGGAGCAGGTTGCGCACCCTGCGCAGGTGCCAGAGGAGAAAGACCGTCGCGAGGAGCAAGACCCCGACGCCTCCCACCACGTGGGCGATGAGCATGAGCTGGTAGAAGAGGCCCATGGCGTCCTGGCGGTGGGCCAGGAAGAGGAACGCCGAGTTGGCGAGGACGAAGAGCGCCACCCCGAGGAGAACCCGGAGGTACTTGCGCTGCGCTCGCGTCAGGATCGTCGGCATGGGCCCGGATATGGCGCAAGGGGGGTGCCGCGTGCGGGGAGGCGCCGGAAGCGCATGGGGAGCAATCTGTTACGGCGAGTCGACGCCGCCGGGCGTCCCCGCCCCCTCGTAAATCCTGCGAGACGGCGAGCGGTTCTGCAAGGCGCGGCTAGCGGTTGTAGTCGGCCAGCCGGCGCAGGGTCGCCACCCTATCGAGAGGGATGGCGATGCGATCCAGCTTCTTCCAGACGCCGACCTTCGCGGCGCGGCGGAGGTAGTCCTCCTTGGTGCCCTTCCCGGAGCCGTCTTCGTGGACATCGGCGTCCAGAAGGACGACCGCCTGCCCGTCGATGTCGTCGCAGCGGCCGACGTATAGGCTCGGCCCGGCGGTGTCGACCACGACCGTGATTCCGTGCAGTTCGTGCTTGTCGTGGTGGAAGGTTCCCACGTCAGGCCTTCTTCGCCAGGGCGCAGTGCTCGTCGAAGGCCTGCACGATGGTGTGGGCGATGCTCGCCGGATCGCGCCCTTCGATTTCGTGGCGCGGGAGGAAGAAGACCACCTCGCCGTCCTTGAGGAGCGCCGCCGAGGGGCTGCTGGGCGGGTAGTCGGCGAACGCCGCGCGGGCGCGGCTCGTGGCCTCCACATCCTGCCCCGCGAACACGGTTCCGATGCGGTCGGGGAGGTGGTCGTTGGCCAGCGCGATCCGCAGGGCGGGGCGTGCGCCCCCCGCCGCGCAGCCGCAGACGGAATTGATGAACAGGAAGGCGGTGCCCTTCTTCTCTGCGAAGAACTTGTCCACCTCGGCCGCGGTGGCGAGCTGCTTGGCCCCCAACCGGGTGACCTCTTCCTTCATGGGCCGGACCATCGCGGGATCGTAGGGCATGCGTTCTCCTTCTAACCCCGCCATTCTACCCCCCCACCCCTGACTTGCATTGCAACGCTTAGACGATCGCAAGTCAAGGCGGGCACACGGGTTCCATCGCCTGGGTGCGCCACGAGTGGCGCACGCGGGGTGAGGCGAGCCAGCCGAGGGGGACACTCCACCCCACCTGCGCCGGCGTTCGCACGGCGGTAGGGGAGTGAGCTGAGCGCCCGCAGCTGGATCCGTGCGGCGTGGATCTGGCCGCGATGGCCCTGCTGCAAGCGGGCTTCAACGCAGGCCACTCACGCCGGGACGGCCCACACCCGCCGGGAGACAGCCTTGTCGTGGGTCCGTGGGCCCTCCCGGCGCGCTGCCGACGCCCGTTCCTGCGCGGGGCGGTGTGAGCGCTCTTGCGTACCCCCCTGAATTCGCGCCACTGATGGCGCACTTCAGCGATGGAAGTCGTTTTGCCGCATAGTGTTACGAGCGTCCGTGCCTTGCAAGGCAAATCCCTTGCCCGGGGACGGGGGTGTGATTGACTCCGGAGGGGCAATGGCCCGCGGGAGTTGGGAACCATGGAGGACGGACGCGAAGCGAGCCCGGCGGTGGGCAGCGCGGGCGCAGCTGCGCTGGCGCTGCTTCGTGCCCTGGACGGCCTCAGCCGCGCCCTCCGCATCTATCCGCCAGGCCACGGTCGCGTTCTCGGACAGGTCGCGGAGCTGGTTCGTCTGGGCGAAGCTCCCATCGTCGCGGGCGGGAAAGCGCTCCTCCTCAGCGTCCACGGGACCGGAATCAAGGTCTCGGGCGCTCCCCTCGTCGGCGAGGAGGAGACGACGGCGGGGTTCGCCTTCCTGCTGCGCCGGCTGCGCATCCGTTCCCTGCGCTTCCGCACGGGCATGACCGGGGAAGAGTACCTGGCCCTCGCGGACCTGCTCGGAACCGACCCGCATGCGGTCCACGCGAGCGGGGGCCCGGACGTCTTCCTCTCGACAACGCCGCACCCGAACCTGGACGTCACCGTCGCCCGGGGAGGTCCGGCCACGGACGAAGTCTTCCTCAGCATCGAACAGGCGCTCGCCGAGCCCTCGAACGAGGCACGGCTGAATCGGATCCGCGCTCTCCTCGGGGAGCACGGAGGGGACGCCGACGAGTCAGAGTCGCAACGCGTCGACCAACTCCTGTGGGAGGTCTTCTCCCGTCCCGAGTGGAGCAGCCTGACGAAGACCGACCTCCGCCGCGCGGTGAACGCATTCCTGGAGCTGATCGAGAAGAGCGTTCGGGGAGAGTTCTCCCAGAGCACGGGGAGCGAGGCCTCCACGGACCGCGAGGCGCGCGTAAAGAGCGTGCTCTCCTTCTTCGAGGGGCTGGCACCCTCCTCGTTGCTCAGAACCCCTGATCCCAATGATGTGGTGGAGGACGACGACGAGATCCCGATGAGCTACGAGGCGGGGGACGCCGTCGCGGCCGGCGCGGCGGAACGATGGGTGGCGCGAGCCGCAAGCCGGCTCACCCTGGAAATCGAGGGCTACGGCCACCTGGAAGGCTCCCTCCTTGTCCTCTGCGAGCTTGTCTTCGCCGCTCGCAATCTCGCCGAGTACGAAGCACGCCGCGACCTCCTCTTCGGCGCCTTCGACGACACGCGCTTCCCCACCGAGGTGAAGGCCCGCGTCATCCTGCGGATCGCCCTCGACATCGCCGAGACGCGCTTCGAGTCGCGCGAGAAGCTGTTCGACCAGCTCTGGGACCGCATCCGCGACGAAGAGACCCTCTCGATGGCCCTCGCGACGCTCCTCGACCGGCCGGACGTGGCCCGCTCCCTCGCCGGGCGCCTCGTGGCGCGCCCCGACTCGCTCCAGATCCTCGCGACGCTGCTCTGCAATCCGCTGCTGGAGCCGCTCCATCCCGTGATCGCCGACTTCTTCCTCGAGACGGCCCGCGCCCGCTCCGAGTCGCTCTGCAACTGGGCACGCCACTCGGGGCGCCTCTTCCTCCGTCCCGAGGTGTTCAATCTCCTCTTCGAGCGCGACCTCGCGCTGCTCGGTCCCGTCTGCAAGGAGATCCTCACGACGGCTCCCAAGCCCGACCGCCTCCGCCTGATCGACCGCCTCGTCCGGGAGGGAACGAGCCGCGCGCTTCGTCTCCTGGTACTCGGCATCAGCTACGACGAGGATCCGTGCGACCCCGACCTCATCCGCAGGCTGGGTGAATTCGAGCACCCCCTCGCCCTGCAGGTCCTGAAGGAGATCGTGCATCGCAGCAACACCAAAGGCGTCCGGTGGCACGAGGTGGCGAGCGCGATGAACGCGCTGCACGAGACGCGCCTCGACGAGGCCTCCGCCTTCCTCAAGGAGATCGTTCGCAAGCGCACCGGCCCCTTCCGCTTCTACCGCCACGAGCTGCGCGTGCTCGCGGCGCGCGTCCTCGCGACGGGGAGCTGCGATGAGCGAGCCTAGGCGGGCGGTCCTCGACCTCGATCGCGCGGAGCGTCTCGTCCGCGACCTGATCGGCGCCGTTTCGACGCGACGCATCTACGCCCGGACTCACGTCCGCTCGGAAGAGTGCCTCGTGAAACTGCTCCGCTCCATGGAGGCCTACTTCGAGGCGCACGGCGGCTCCGCGTCCATACGGCTGACGCCCCAGCGCGGGATGCTCCTCTACGACGGCGTCCCCCTGGCGGGCGGAGGGCACTGCGCCCATGTCGCGGCCCTTCTCGAGGAGCGCGGCTGCGGCGGCATCCTTTTCAAATCCGCGATCCGCCGGGAATCGCTCGAGTACCTGATCGGCTGGCTCACCACCCGCGAGTTGCGCCCCCCGCCGAGCGCGCTGCCGGGAGTGCAGTTCCTTCCCAAGTCCAAGCCCACGGAGGAGCCGCCGCCGGTCGCGAACTTCTCCGGCTCGTTGCCGGCGGGCATCGAGAAGGCCTGCAAGCTCCACGCCACCGCGGAGAAAGCGCTCGACCAGGTGATGCGCGAGGCGAGGCTGGGACGACAGATCGACCTGGGCGAGGTGCTGCAGGTCGCGGAATGGACGACGGACGCGGCCATCGACCACGGGGCGCAAATCGTGGCCCCCGCGCAGATGCGCCAGCACGACGACTACACCTTCCGCCACTCGGTGAACGTCTTCTTCGTCGCCGCGACGCTCCTCCAGCCCCTCGCGCGCTCCCGGGAGGAGCTGGCGATCTACGCTCAGGCGGCGCTCCTTCACGATGTCGGCAAGTCGCGGATCCCCCACGAGATCCTCTACAAGAAGGAACGTCTCACCGACGACGAGTTCGCCATCATGCGTCGGCACACCGAGTACGGGGCCGAGATCCTCGCCTCGTGCAAAGGTCTGAACCCGATCGCCGCGCACGTGGCGTTCTGCCACCACATGCGCGACGGCGACCACGGCTATCCGCGGACGAGCCTCGGGCTCGCTGCCGGGCCGGTGGCTGCCATCGTTCAGGTGGCCGACATGTTCGAAGCGCTCACCTCCCGGCGCCCTTACCAGGACTCGCGCATGTCGGTGGAGGAGGCGGTGAAGACGATTCTGGAGACGCCGGGGATGGAGAGCCGACGCCCTGCGGTCGGGCTGCTGCTCCACCGGCTCTCCATCGCTCCCCCCGGCTCCCAGGTGGTCTTGGACACGGGGGAGTTGGCGCTCGTGCTCCAGAACAACCCCCGAGCCCCGCGCGCGCCGTTCGTGCGTGTGCTCGCCGACGCCGCGGGCAACGATCTCTCCACACCCTACGACCTCGATCTCTCCGCCCCCGACGCCCTTCGCAAGGTGGGCAGGATCATCTTGAAACCGAGGCAGGAACGCGCACCCGCACCGTCGGCGCCCTGGCCCTCGCGGGCGGGCTAGGCGCCCCCGCCGCCCCTACGCGTCGAGATCGAAGGCGACCCGGAGCCAGTGGCGCAACCCGGCGTCGAGGTCGTCCGGGGAGGAGACGGCGATCCGGTGGGTGATGCGATCGCCCTTCGCGAGCCCGCCGGTGGGAAGGAGACGCGACGGCAGCTTCCCCGGGGCACCCTTGAGCGCGAGACCGAAGTCGATGCGTGTCCGGGTGGAGGGCTTGATCTGGGCGAAGACGTGGTTGCGATAGAACGGAAGGATCGTCTCGCAGGGGCAGAGCCTCACCTCCTTGCCGAGCCCCCTGCCGAGCGCCACGAGCGCGTCGTGGAGGGGCCGAAGCCCCGCCTTCCCACCGGCGTACATCGCCTCCACGTAGCGGGGCGCGGCACGCAGGTAGGCGGCCGGATCCGTGTCCTCGGCCCCGCGCCCTTCCGCCGCGGCAACGATCAACGAGGCCGTCGTGCCGCCGAGCGCGTGCACGCGCTTGAGCCAGTCGAGGCGCCTTGCGGTGCCCGCCGGCCCCTCCGCCACCACGAGCTTGGTCCACTGCGCGAGCGAGCGACCCGTCCGCTCCGGGAGATTGTCGAGGACCGCTTGGGCGTAGGCCACCGAAGGGTGGACGTCGTAGAGCCCCTTGCGTTTCGCCCCCATGGCGTCACGGCCCCTGGAGGGGCACGAAGGCGCCGTGCGGCAGGCCTGCCGCACGCCGCCCGCGCCTCGGGGGTCGGTCGCGCAGCATCCGGCGGCGCAGCGGGAACGGCAGCGGACTCACTCTCGGAAACGCCCTCATGCCTGCTTGGCGTAGCTCTCGAACCGTTTCTGGAGCTGTGCGGGCGTCAAGTCCTCTTTGTGGGTCGCGAGCGTCCAGACGTGGCCGAATGGATCGGTGAGCGTGCCGGAACGGTCGCCGTAGAACTGGTCCTTGACCGGCCGCGTCTCCTTCGCGCCCGCCGCGATCGCCTTCCGGAATCGCGCGTCCACGTCGGTGACGTAGAGCAGGAGGCTGACCGGCGTGCCGCCGATCGACAGCGGGCCCAAGCAGCCCATCGCGGGATGCTCGTCGGCGAGCATCACCACGGAGTCGCCGATCTTGATCTCGGCGTGGCCCAGCGAGCCGTCGGGCGCGGGCAGGCGATACAGCTCCTCGGCGCCGAGCGCCTTCTTGTAGAACTCGATCGCCTGCGCGCCGCCCTTCACGACGATGTAGGGCGTAAGGGTGTGATAACCGTCGGGGATGGGTCTTGCGGCCATGCGCCGATTCTACGCCCGTCCACGATCCCGCGCGAGAGGGGGGGCGGGGTGGCGCGCAACTAGAGCAGCGCGCCGATGCGCTCCAGGGTGGACCAGTTGCGTGTCGTGGCCGCGAGTCCCGTGCGCTTCTCGACCACCTCGTTGGGGTAGATGAGCGCTTTGCCGGCACCCCGGTGCAAGCTCAGCGCATACCGCCCGCGGAGCGCGAAGAGCTTCACCTGCCAATCCCGACCGGGAGGCTCCTCGATCGGGAGCGCGGGAGGGGGGCGGGGGCGCTTCTCCAGGACGCTCAGATAAAGCGTCGCGCCCTCCGGCGTCGCGGGCGGATCGTCCAGGAGTGCGAGGATCTCCCGCGCGGGGCAGATCAGCGCCTTCGCGTCGAATGGAAGCAGGCGGGCGATCGCTGCGCGCAGCACGGCGGCGCCCACCTTGCCGCCTACCACGAGGGTGCCCGCCGCCCCCACGCTCACCACGTCGTGACGCGCCAACGCCGCGGCCAGCGCACTCGGCCGAAAGCTCTTGTTGCCCCCGACGTTCACCCCCCGCAGGAACACGACGCAGGACATGCGCGCTCAGGAGGCGCGCCCGCGCTCGTGCAGGATCCGCGCGACCAGGACCGTGGCGCCGCCCGCGATGCCCCCGATGACGGCGCCATGCAGCTTCAGCAGGTGCCCCAGGAATCCGGCGAGTGCGCCGACGACCACGCCGACCAGCACGACCAGACCGAGCAGCTTGGGTAGGTTTTCGGATGCCATGACCGTTGCGTCTCCTTCCGGACCTCGCGTGCGGCATGGTGGCAAGGAGGCGGCCCGTGTTCCAGCGGATTCCCCCCCGTGCTACCCTCCCGGGTCCATGCCCGAGGCCAGCACGCCGCGCTTCCTACCGGTCCCGCCGCACGTCTCGTTTCCCACCATGGAGGAGCAGTTGCTCGGGTTCTGGGAGAAGGAACGGGTCTTCGCCCGCACCGTCGAACGCGACGGACCGCTCTTCACCTTCTACGAGGGCCCCCCCACGGCCAACGGCCTCCCCCACCACGGCAGCGTGCTGACCCGCGTCGTCAAGGACGTCTTCCTGCGCTACAAGTCGATGCGCGGCTTCAGAGTGCCGCGCCGCGGCGGCTGGGACACCCACGGACTGCCCGTGGAGGTGGAGGTCGAGAAGGAGCTCGGCATCCACGGCAAGCACGAGATCGAGAAGTTCGGCGTCGAGGCGTTCACCCGCCGCTGCATCGACTCGGTCTTTCGCTACATCGGCGAGTGGAGCCGCATGAGCGAGCGCGTCGCCCTCTGGATGGACTTCAAGAGCGCCTACGTCACCTTCCACCGCTCCTACGTGGAGAGCGTCTGGTGGGCGCTGAGCGCGTTGTTCCGGCAGGGCCTCCTCTACCAGGACTACAAGGTGGTCTGGTGGTGGCCGCAGGGGGGCACCGCGCTCAGCGCCGGCGAGGTGGGCCAAGGCTACCGCGAAGTGGACGACCCGTCGGTGGTGGTGCGCTTCCCGGTGAAGGGGCGCGACAAGACGGCGTTCCTCGCCTGGACCACGACGCCCTGGACCTTGCCGAGCAACAGCGCGTTGGCGGTGAAGGCGTCGGTGGACTACGTGGAGGCGCGCGACGAGGAGGGGTGGACCAGCATCCTCGCCAAGGCGAGGTTGAACGAGGTCTTCGGCAAGCGCGCCTACACCGTGCTCAAGGAGATGAAGGGGGAGGCGCTGGAGGGGGTGGCCTACGAGCCGGTCCTCCCGTTCCGCAGCCCCGGCGAGGGGAAGGCCTACGAGGTGGTCTGCGACGACTTCGTCACCCTCGACAGCGGCACCGGGATCGTGCACATGGCCCCGGGCTTCGGCGAGGAGGACTTCCGCGTCGCGCGGGAGAAGGGGATCGGGTTCCTGCAGGTGCTGGAGCCCGACGGCACCTTCCCGGCGGACGGGGGCTTCGTGGCCGGGCGCAATTTCAAGGAGGCGGACCGCGAATTGGCCCGCGATCTCAAGCGGCGCGGCCTCCTCTTCAGCGAAGCCACCTGCCGCCACGAGTACCCGTTCTGCTGGCGCGCCGACAAGGATCCGCTGGTGCAGTACGCGCGGCGCTCCTGGTTCATCCGCACCACGCGGGAAATCGCCCGCGTACGGGAGAACAACGCGACGATCCGCTGGCAGCCCGAGCACATCCGCGACGGCCGGTTCGGCGACTTCTTGCGCAACAACGTGGACTGGGCGCTGAGCCGCGAGCGCTGGTGGGGCACGCCGCTCCCGATCTGGGTGAACGACGAGACCGGCGCCATGGAGGCGGTCGCCTCGGTGGGCGAGATCCTGGAGCGCAACCCGCAGGCGTTTCGCGCCTTCGAGGAGGCGCGCCGCGCCGACCCCTCCCTGAGCGAGCACCTCCAGGTGCACAAGCCCTGGATCGACGAGGTGACCTGGACGCGCCCCGGACAACCCGGCGTCTGGCGCCGCGTGCCCGAGGTGATCGACTGCTGGTTCGACTCCGGGTGCATGCCGTTTGCGCAGTGGGGCTATCCCCACGCCAACCGCGAAGCGTTCGAACAGGCGTTCCCCGCCGACTTCATCACCGAAGCGGTGGACCAGACGCGCGGCTGGTTCCATGCGCTCCTCCAGATCAGCACGCTCCTCTTCCCCGAACAGGGGATGCCGCATCCGTTCCGGAGCTGCGTGGTCTTGGGCCACATCACCGACAAGGAGGGGCTCAAGCTCTCCAAGTCGCGCAAGAACTACGAGCCCCCCATGGCGACCATCGAGGAGCACGGCGCGGATGCTGTGCGCTGGGCGCTCCTGGCCAACAACGTCCCCGGCCTCAACACCCGCTTCCATGCCGGAATCGTCAAGGACGCCACCCGCGATCTGCTCTTGAAGGTCTGGAACGTCTACTCCTTCTTCGTCACCTACGCCAACGTCGACCGGTTCGATCCCTCCGCTCCCCGCCCCCCTCTCGCGGATCGCCCCGCCCTGGACCGCTGGATCCTGGCTGAATTGGACGACACCGTGCGCAGCACGACGGCGGGGTTCGAGGATCTCAACAGCTACGCCGCCGCCCGACGGATCCAGGACTTCGTCGAGGCGCTCTCCAACTGGTATGTGCGGCGCAGCCGCGGGCGCTTCTGGGCGGAAGGGCAGGACGACGCCAAGCGCGCCGCCTTCGCCACGCTCCACGAGGCGCTCCTCGATCTCGCGCGGCTCCTCGCGCCCTTCACCCCGTTCCTTGCCGAGGCGATCCACAAGAACCTCGCGCGCGGCGCGAAGAGCCCGGTCTCGGTCCATCTCGATGCCTTCCCCGCGCCGTACGACGAGCGGCGGGACGAGCCGCTGCGGCGCGAGATGGCGCTCCAGCGCCACCTGGTGGCGCTGGGCCAGCGCGTGCGCGCCGAGCACAACCTCAAGGTGCGCCAGCCGCTGGCCAAGGCGGTGGTGGTGCTGGGCGCCGGCGAGCAGTGCGGCGATCTCTCCCCGGTGCGCGAGGAGCTCAACGTGGAGGAGATCGAGGTGACCGACCGCCCGCAGGTCTACGTCGAGTTCGCGGTCCTGCCGAATTTCCGCGCGCTCGGACCCAAGCTCGGGGCGCGCCTGCCGGCGCTCAAGGCGGCGCTGGGCAAGACGGACGGCGGGGCGCTCTACGCGGAGCTGGAGCGGACCCAGGGCCTCGTGGTGGCGCTGCCCGACGGCGCCGTGACGCTGGGCCGCGACGACGTGGAGGTGCGGCTCAAGGCGCGCGAAGGCTACGCGGCGGCGGGGGAGGGCGGTCGGGTGGTGGTGCTCGACACGCGGCTCACCGATTCGCTGCGCCGCAAGGGGCTGGCGCGCGAGGTGGTGAACCGCATCCAGCAGGCGCGCAAAGCGATGGACCTGCCCTACGAGGCGCGCATCAAGGTGACCTGGCGCGCCCAGGGCGAACTGGCGGAGGCGCTCAAGGAGCACGCGGCCTACATCGCCGGCGAAACGCTCACCGTCTCGCTGGAGCCGGGCGAACTGCGCGGCGACCGGCACGACAGCGACGTGGAGGGGAGTGAACTCTCCTTTGGCATCCTCCGCTGAAGCCGCCCGCCGCCCGCTCCCGGTCCTGGGCATCGCTCTCTTCGCGCTGGTCGCGGGGGGCGCGACGCTCTTTTTCCTCTTGCGCGGGGAGGGGGAGCCGCTCACGCTCCCGGCGCTGGAGAAGGCGCGGGCGCTCTGGGCGAAGATGGGGCCGCGGGACTACGACCTCTCGGTGCGCGTGAGCGGCGCGATGAGCGGCGACCATGCCATCGTGGTGCGCGAGGGCAAGGTGGTCTCGATGAAGACGGGGGGCGTGGACGCGGCGCCGACCGCCTGGGCCTACTGGACCGTGCCGGGCATGTTCGATTTCCTCGCCGAGGAGCTCACCCGCGCCGGCAAGCAGGGGGAAGGGGGCGGGGAGACCGTGCTGCACGCCTCCTTCGAACCTGTCTACGGCTACCCTCGCAGCTTCCTGCGCCATCAGGTCGGCGATCGCCAGAGCATCGCGTGGGACGTGACGGCGTTTCAACCGCGGTAGCATGGCGGCATGACCGCCACGCCGCGCATTCTCGCCTTCGCGGGCAGCACCCGCGCGGGATCGTTCAACAAGCTGCTCCTGGCCAACGCCGTGCGCGGCGCGCGCGACGCGGGCGCCGAGGTGACGGTGATCGATCTGCGCGACCACCCGCTCCCCCTCTTCGACCAGGACCTCGAGGCGGCGCAGGGCGTCCCGGAAGCGGCGCTCGGGCTCAAGCGGCTCTTTCTCTCCCACGCAGGACTGCTCATCGCGTCCCCCGAATACAACAGCTCGATCACGGGAGTGCTCAAGAACACCATCGACTGGGTGTCGCGCCCGGCGCCTGGGGAGGCGTCCCTCGCCTGCTTCAGGGGCAAGGCCGCGGCGATCCTGAGCGCGTCTCCCGGGAGTCTCGGGGGGCTTCGGGGACTCGTGACCCTGCGCTCGATCCTGGGCAACATCGGCGTCGTCGTGCTCCCGGAGCAGGTGGCGGTTCCCCAGGCCCAGGAGGCGTTCCTGCCCGACGGGAGGCTGAAGGACGAGAAACGCCGGGCGAGCGTCGAGGGGCTGGGCGCAGCCCTGGCCCGTCTCACTTCGCGCCTGGCGTCATGAGATTTGGGGGTGGGAAGGGGACCGGGGCGGCGTTAGCATCGGTGGTGTTCCTCCGTTCCCGCGGAGGCAGCGTCATGGGTGCGGTCCGATGCCTGCTCCTCCTCGCAGCGCTCGTTCCGGCGTGCGGCGGCCCCTCGTCGCCCTCCCCGCCCCCTCCCCTTCCCGATCCTGATCTCGAACTCACTCCCCAGGGCGACGGTTGGAGTGCCCAACCGGTCCGGGACAGCCTCGCCTCCGTTTCGAATGACGGCTCCCAGTACACGGGCCAGATCCACCGGTACCGGCTCCTCGCCCCGGTGTCGGGGCGCTTGCAGGTTGCACTCACCTGGGATCACGCGGCCGACTTCGATCTGATCCTCGCTGCCGACGAGAAGGGCCTCGTGCGGCTCGCCGAAGGCGTGCTCACCGAAAGCGAGCCTGAGTATGTCGGCCTCCAGGTCACCGGCGGGCAGACGGTCTTCGTCCTCGTGGCGGGATGGACCGGCGCGCCGGGGCCCTACACCCTGGAGACGCTGCTTCTCCCGGTGGCGAGCCCAGTCTTCGCCCTCGTGGCCGGGCCCGACTTCGCCGCCCCGCATCCTCGCAACCGCGCGCTGAGGTTCGCCTTCAACGCGTCGCTCGATACGACCCAAGACGTCGCGAACCGGGTCTTCCTGGTCGCCACGGGCCATCTGGCGCGGGGCGCCTGGTGCGTGGATGGACCGGCCCTCGTCTTCTATCCGGCGCTTCCCCAGGCGCCCGAGCCGTTCGACGAGGGGGGTTTGAAGCCGGGCCTCGAATACACCTTGCAGGTTCGCCGCGCGGGCCACGGGCTCCGTTCCGGGGCGGGCGAGTACCTGGAGGAGGTCTGGACGCGGAAGTTCGTCGTCGGCCCCTACGAGGACGAAGATCCCGCCAGTCCGCCCCGGGTGACCGACATCAACAAGAACCTCGCCGTGCCCTGGGACGGCAGCACCATCGTGCTCACCATCAACGCGGCGCTCGATCCCTCCATCGTCTCCGCGCAGCTCACGCTCCTTCCCGCCAGCGCGCCGGAAGTCCCCATCACCACGCTGGTCCGTCTGGATCAGGAGCAGACCTGCGTGAGCCACCTCACCCGGCTGCACATCGACCCGGGCGTACTCCTTCCGCCGGGCGTCAAGGTCCGCCTGAACGTGCCCGGCACCCTGCGCGGAATCACCGGCGACCCGTCTCTCTCCAACCGCCTCGCCGGCCCTTCCCCCGCTCTTCCCGGCTCCGGGTACGAAATCACCCTCCTCCGGTAGGGCTGCGTCGAGCCCCGGACCGCGCGGAGCCCGGCACGCCTGCATGCTTCGCGCTGCGTCGACAGGCCGGCGCGATCGGAGGGTGGACTTCTCCCCGGCGTGGGTTAGCTTTCCTCACGCGCCGCCGCCGGGCGGAGCGCATCCACCCCCGATCGGCAGCCATGATTCTCCTCAAGCGGCGCAAGGCGCGCGCACACCCCACCCGCGAGATGCTCACGCTCATGGGGGCAGGCCGGATGGAGCTGGCGGCGCGCGCCTGGAAGCGCTGGAGCGTCCCGCCGGTCCCGCCCCCCCACGCGCTCTTGAGGTTGGGCCTCTGGCTCCTCGAACAGGGCCGGCCGAAGGAGGCCGCCGGCCCCCTCAACCAGTTCCTCGACCTCTACCCCAACCACCTCGATCGCGCCGCCGCGGAACGCATGCTCCGCGACTTTTCCCACGTGCCCGGCTCGGGTCGGACGCCCCGGCAGTCGCACGCGCTCCCTCGCTGATCTGCGGCGCTCCTTCCCCAGACGCGGGCCGGCCCGCGGCCCCGCACCCCTCGCGCCGGCCTCGCCACCGGCAGCCGCCCGTTCACGACCGAATCCTGCCCGGCGGGGTTACCTTGGGCGCGTGGGCGATCTTTTCCTGCGCGCGCTGCGCCAAGAGCCGGTGGAGCGGCTGCCGGTCTGGATCATGCGCCAGGCGGGCCGCTACCTCCCGGAGTACCGGGCGATCCGCGAGAAGGTCGATTTCCTCACGCTCTGCCGCACCCCCTCCCTCGCCGCCGAGGTGACGCTCCAGCCGGTCGCGCGCCTGGGCGTCGACGCGGCGATCCTCTTCAGCGACATCATGGTGCCGCTCCTGCCGGCGGTCCCCGGCATGCGCTTCGACCCGGGCCCGAAGCTTCCCCACCCGGTCACCGATCCCGACGCGATCCACCCCTTCGACCCGCTGGTGGAGGTGGGCTTCGTGGCGGAAGCGATCCGGTTGGCGCGGCGCACGCTCACCGTCCCGCTCATCGGCTTCGCCGGCGCGCCCGCGACGCTGGCGACCTACCTGGCGGAGGGCGGCGCGAAGAAATCATTCCATGCGTTCCGCGCCCTGCTGCACGCCGACGCCGGACGCGCCCGTGCGCTCCTCGAGCGGCTCGAGGCGATCACGCTCCGCTACCTGCTCATGCAGGTGGAGGCCGGGGCGCACGCGGTGCAGATCTTCGATTCGTGGGGCGGGGAGCTGTCGGACGCCGACTTCGCCGGCTTCGCGGCGCCGGGCCTGCGGCGGATCTGCGCCCGGCTGCGCGACACCGGCGTCCCGGTCCTCTACTTCGCCCGGGGGATGCCGAGGGACGTGGGCGCCACCGCCGTCGGCGTCGACTGGACCGTGGATCTCGCCGCGGCGCGGGCGCGCGGCCCCGTCCAGGGGAACCTCGACCCCGCGGTCCTCTTCGGGGACGCGGCGACGGTGGCGGAAAAGACCCGCGCGATGGCGGCGCCGCTGGCGCGCACCGGGTATGTGGTGAACCTGGGTCACGGCATCCTCCCGCTGACCCCCGTGGAGAGCGCCCTCGCCTTCGTGAAGGCGGCGCAGTCGATCCGATGCAGCCCGTGACCTCGGCGTTGCTGCGCCGCTACGACCGGGCCGGCCCGCGCTACACCTCCTACCCGACGGCGGTGGAGTTCCATGCGGGGGTGGACCGCCACGCCTACGCGGAACGACTCGCCCAGGCCGCGGCGGCGGACGCCGAGCCGCTCAGCTTCTACCTGCACCTGCCGTTTTGCGAGGAGCGCTGCCTCTTTTGCGGCTGCAACGTCGTCATCACGAAGAAACGCGAGATCGCCGCGCGCTACCTGCGCCTCCTGCACCAAGAGATCCGCGACGTCGCCGCGCGGCTCGGGGGGCGCCGGCGGCTGCGCCAGTACCACTGGGGCGGCGGCACCCCCACCTACCTCAGCCCCGACGAGATGCGCGAACTCCATGGGGTGGTCACGTCCGAATTCGACCTGGAGCCCGGCGCCGAGGTAGCCATCGAGATCGACCCGCGCGTCACCAGCGCGGAGCAGATGCAGGTGCTGAGGGAGCTGGGCTTCAACCGGGTCTCCATGGGCGTGCAGGATTTCACCCGGGAGGTGCAGGAGGCGGTGCACCGCATCCAATCGTTCGAGCAGACGCGGGATCTCGTCGCCCTTTCGCGTTCGCTGGGCTTCTCCTCGATCAACCTCGATCTCATCTACGGCCTGCCGCTCCAGACGCCGGAGACCTTCGCGCGCACCCTGGAGCAGGTCCTGGCGATCCGCCCCGATCGCGTGGCGGTCTACAGCTTCGCCCATGTCCCCTGGCTGAAGGGGCAGCAGCGGCGCATCGAGACGGATCAGCTCCCCGCCCCCGACGTCAAGCTCGAGCTCTTCGCCCGCGCCGTCGAGGCGTTCCGCGGTGCGGGTTACGTCGGTGTCGGCATGGACCACTTCGCGCTGCCCGAGGACGAGATGGGGCGCGCCGTGGCGGACGGCACGCTCTGGCGCAACTTCATGGGCTACACCGTCAAGCACGCCCCCGACATGGTGGCCTGCGGCGAGAGCGGGATCGGCGACGTCGCGGGCGCCTACGTCCAGAACCACAAGGTCCTGCACGAGTACGAGCGCGCCGTGGAGGCGGGCGAGCTGCCCGTCGAGCGCGGCTATCTGCTCAGCGACGACGACCGGCTGCGCCGCCACGTGATCACCTCGCTCATGTGCACTTTCACCCTCGATCTCCGCGACGTCGAGAGGCGATTCGGGATCGACTTCGACGCGACGTTCGCCCGCGAGCGGGAGGAGCTGGCGCGCCTCGAGCAGGACGGCTTTGTGCGCCTCGGCGACGCCCGCATCGACGTGGTCCGGCTCGGTCGGCTCTTCGTGCGCAACGTCTGCATGGTCTTCGACGCCTATCTCCGGCGGCCGTCCGGCGACACGCCGCGGTTCTCGCGGACGGTATGAAAGTCGCGATCCTCGGCGGGGGGATCTCCGGCCTCGCCGCGGCCTTTCATCTGGGCGGCGTGGCCGAAGCAACGGTCTTCGAGGCGCGGGCGCGCCCCGGCGGCAACATCTGCACGGAAGAGTTCCTCGGCTGCCGCGTCGAGTGGGGCCCCAACGGTTTCTTGGACAACGAGCCGAGCACCCTCGACCTGGTCCGTCGCCTCGGGCTCGAGAGCCGGCTGGTCCGCTCCCGCGCCGAGGCCTCGCGGCGGTTCGTCTGGCGCGCGGGCAAGCTGCGCCTGCTCCCCGCCACCCCCCGGGAGTTCGTCTCGAGCGGCTGCTTGAGCCTGTGCGGGCGCATCCGCGTGGCCCTGGAGCGCTTCTGCCGCCCCGCCCCCGGCAACGACGAATCGGTGCTGGAGTTCGCCGTGCGCCATCTCGGCAAGGAGGCCGCCGCCATCCTCGTGGACGCCTTCGTGACCGGGATCTTCGCCGGCGACCCGGCGCGCCTCTCCTTGGCGAGCGCGTTTCCCAGGCTGCACGCGCTGGAACAAAAGCACCGCTCCCTCCTCAAGGGATCGAAGGGGCGCGGGTTCGGGCCGCCCGGTCGGCTCACCAGCTTCGACGAGGGAATGGACGTGCTGGTCTCGGCCCTGGCGGAGCGCGTCGATCTGCGCCTCGGGGCGGCGGCGGAGGAGGTGGATCTCGGCGAGTACGGCCGCGTGGTCTGCACGCTGCCGGCGCCGAAGGCCGCGAAGCTCTTCGGCGGCGAAGTGGGGGAACTCCTCGGCGCCATCCCCACCGCGCCGGTCGCGGTCGTCGCCTTGGTCCTGAAGGAGCCGGCGCCCGCGCCGGACGCCTTCGGCTTCCTGGTGCCGAGAAACCAGGGGCTGCGCATCCTCGGCACGCTCTACGACTCCTCCATCTTCCCCGGCCGGGCCCCCGCGGGCCTGCGCCTCTTCCGCGTGATGGTCGGCGGGCGACGCGATCCCGATGCGGTCAGCGCGAGCGACGACGAGTTGCTCGGGATCGTCGCGCGCGACCTGCGCCTTGCGTGGGGCTCGTTCCCCGAGCCGCTGGGCGTGCGCGTCTTGCGCCATCCGCTGGGCATCCCGCAATACGAGGTGGGACACGCCGATCTGCTGGAACGGATCGAACGCGCGCGCCCCCCCTGGCTGCGGCTCGCGGGCTCGAGCTACCGGGGGGTCGCGTTGAACGCCTGCATCCAGGAGGCGCTAAACTGGACGCCATGAGGTCCCTCGGGATCGCGCTGCTGCTGGTCGCATTTCCCGGCACGGCCGCCGCCGGGGAGGATAGCCTCTTCGCTCCGCCGGGACCGGAGGAGTTCGGGAGCGCGGCGGCGCCTGGCGCCCGGGAGCGGTTCGCGGAGTCGCTGGGCATCCTGGCCGCACGCCTCGCCGAAGACGCGACCGACGCGGCCGTGTACGAGGAGACCACTCTGATCGCGCGCCGCTTCGGGCGCGAGACGGCCCTGGCCGACCGCCTCCGGCGGCTCTGCATGCGCATCGATCTCCCCCCCGCGCGCCTCCTCGCGCTCCGGCGCGCGCTGGGCCACCTCCTCGTGGAGTGGGCCAGGGGCGAAACGGGGGAGTTCGGCGGGGTATTCTTCTTCGGAAGGATCGACGAAGTCGACATGGATGAGCTCCGCAAGGAGGCCGTGGGGCACCTCATCCCCGTCCTCGCGGCGGAGCCCACGGATGCGCGGAGCCTTCTTGATCTCGCCGAGGCGCTCGAGTCCCAGGACCAGAAGGCGAACGCGAAGGAGGTCGCCGACCTCCGGCGCCGCGCCGGCGGAGGAGCCGCTGCTCCCCTGCCGCCCGGCGTGCCTCCCCTCGAAGGGAGCGACCTGGCCGCCGCGACGGGCGCGCTCCTGGTGCAGGCGCACTTGCTGGAAACCCAGGACACGCCCGATTTCGAGGCCGCGCTCGCCCTGCGTCGCCAAGCGCTCATCCAGGACTACTGCCAGCTTACGATCCCCTTCGAAGCCACAGATCGCCTCTACGAGCCGGTCTCGCTCCTGGCCGACCACGCGTCGGTGCGGCGCAACCTCACCCGCGCCTACCGAGGCACCGCGGGGCGCCCCGGCGCCGTCGAGCCGGTCCATTACCCGCCCTCCGAGGAGCGTCGCGTCGAGATCCTCGCGCAACTCGCGCGGGACGGTTCGGCAGCCGCCTGCGCGGCGCTCCTGGGTGTGGTCCGCCGCGCCGACGCGCCGGGAGGGATCGCCGACGCGGCGGTCGAGGCGCTCGCGCGCGCGCGCCCCGCCCCCCTCCTCGCGCATCTCCCCGCGCTGTTGCACCACGCCCTGGGCACGGACGGCTATCCGCCCCACGCCCGGAGGCAGATGGCACGCCTCGCCGCCCTTCTCAAATTGAAGGAGGCGGCCCCGGCGCTACGCGCGGCCTTGCTTCAGGACACCGATCTCGTCTGCCCGGTCGGTGCCGCGCTCGCCCTCGGGGATACCGGCGGGCCCGAGGACGCGCCGCTTCTCCTGCAGATCGCGTCCGACCCGGCACGCGACGTCTACTTCCGTCGCCGCGCCGTGGATGCCCTGGGACGGCTCGCCCCGGACAAGCTCCTCGAGCTGCCCGAGGACCCGCTCCTCGATGTGGCGCGGGTCGCCGCGCGCTGCCGCATCGATCGCAACGACGAGGCGGCGCGGGCTCGCCTGCTGCGGGCACTCGCGCGCGATCACGACGCCGACGACGCGGCGGCCTACTGCGCCGATCTGGGGCTCGTGGAGGCGCTCCCTGTGATCGAGGCGATCCTGGTCGAGCGCACCGACTACGCAATCGACGCCCTGCGCGCCGCGCAGACGCGGCTACGCGCCCTGGCACGCTAGGGTCGCGCGGGGGAGGGCCCTCCGGACGCCCCACGGGACGAACCCGAATCCGCCCGGGCGCGGATTTGGTGTTTCTCCTACCCGATCAGGTGCTCGCCTGGATGCGCCGCGCAAGGCATTCCCCTACTGGGCCTCTTGAAGCGCGCGCCCCAGCCGCGCGACTACCGCGCCTCTTCGTAGCGGAAGAATTCCCGGAAGTAGGAGCAGCAGCCCACATCCCCCTCGGCGCGGAAGCCGTCGGAGAGCCAATCGAGATCGAAGTCGAACGGGGCGTAGACTCCGGGGTCGTCGAGGATCCCCGAGCCGTCGCCGAAGGAGGAGTCGAGGCCGTCGGCAGGGCGGCCCCGCGCCCGGAAATCGGTACGCAGCAGCGCGAAGGTCGCACCGAGCAGGCAGTCGCCATCCACGAGATAGGTGACCTCGTACGACCCGGGCGCGATGCGGATCGCGTCCAGGGTCACGGTGAGATCTATCTGGGTGAGCCGTCCCCCGCGCGTCTCGCCGACGTAGCGCAGCGTGTAGAGGATCTGCAGCCGTGCGGCGGCGGTGCTCGTGATCCGGAACGATTCGGGGTCGGGATGGGCGATGCCGTCCTCCAGCACGCGCCGCGTGGCACGGCCGTCCCCGAATCCGAGGCCTGCGCGCACCGCCGGCGGCAAGCCGTAGGCGGCGGTGAACCCGTTGCCGGAAGCCGCGGGATCGAGCAGGTCGGCGGGGGCGACGGGATCGCCCAGATACGCGCTCTCCGCGGTCTGGAACGCGATGCGCAAGAGATCGGTCACGTCCTCCCGGAGGTAGGAGACCTCGGACCGGAAGAGGTTGCTGCTGCCCTTGTGGCAACCGGACGCCCCGATCGCCACTAGGACGCCGATCGCGATGATGCCCCGCGGGATCATGCTGTCTCCTTGTGAGGACTCCCCGGGGCTCGACGTTCCGGCCTCCGGGCCTCCCCGCCCCCCTCCCTCGCAACCCACATGCCGGGTCCGGGAAACAGACGGGGGCGGCCCCCCGGCCGCCCCCGAATCGATCCGGACGAACCGCGCTATTCGTCGTCGCCGCAGCCGCATCCTTCCTTGCCGCCGCATCCTTCCTTCTTGTCGCCGCACCCTTCCTTCTCCGCGATCGTGAAGAAGGGCTCGGGCCCCCCCACGATCGTGATCTTGGCGGGCCCTTCGATGGTGAGATCCATGCCCATCGTGTTGAGCTCCATCTTCATCTGCATGGTCATCTCGGTGGCGCGCGTGTAGCCGTCCAGTCCGTGGAAGGTGACTCCCTCGCCTTTCGCGTGGATCGTGCCCTTCGCCGCGCCCCCGGCGCCCGGCATCTCGAGATTGTCCCCGGACAGCGTGAAGGCCACGATCGACTTGATGCGCGCGCAACGGGCGCCGTTCTTCTCCTCGATCGCCACGAGGGTCTGGTAGGCCTTGCCCTCCAGCTTGCCCCCCTTGATCGTACCCATGCTCTTGGCGAGCGCCTCTACGGGAATCTCCCACGCCTCGCCCACCTTGACCGGGTTCGGCGGCAGGTAGCTGAAGAGGGATGCGATCTGCCCCTCCATCTGGGCCGCGAGCTGCCCCATGCCCTCGGCCTTGAGGGTGCCGGGGACCACCTCGCCGCGGGCGTCCATGCGCGCGAAGAGCTTGGGGTTGTTGAGCATGCCCGCCACCATCGCGAGCATGTCCATGCCGTTCACGCTGAGCTTGTTGAACTTCAGCGGCATCTCGACGTCCGCCTCGCCCTTCTCGCTCTTGCGAAGGACGCGCACCCACAGCGTGAGCCCCATCGCCATGGAGTTGGGCCCCATGTTCGTCTTCAACTCCTGGACGATGGTGGCGTCGAGCTTGTGGGCCATGCCCGGCTCGAGGGCGATCTTGAGCGCGAACGCCTCGCCCTGCGGATCGGACGCGGGCTTCTCCACGGTCCAGCCATCCGCCGCCGGGGTGGTGGGTTCGCCTTCCGGAGGTGCGGCGAGGGCGAACACGCCGAGCAGACAGAGCAGGGTGAGGATGCGCATGGATTCTCCTTGGAGAGTGAGGGGAGGGGACCGCCTCTAAGAGTAGGCGCGTTCTGCGCGGCTGGCAAGCAGGGGAGGGGGTCGGGGACCGCTCCTCGCCGGGGCGGGCCGGCGGGGATCGGCCGCGCGCGGGGCGCGTGACCTGCTCCGGCCGCGCGTCCGCGGGAAGAGTCGCTCCGCGCGCGGAATGCAAGAAAGGCAGCCGACGGGGCATCCTGGGGACGCCCCGTCGGCAGGTGAATTCGGGAAACGATCCGTGCGCGCGGGGCGCGGGATCACATATCCATTCCGCCCATGCCCCCCATGCCGCCCATGCCGCCCATTCCGCCCATGCCCCCCATGCCGCCGGGCATGCCCGCCTTCTCCTTCTTGTCGGGGATCTCGGCCACCATCGCCTCCGTGGTGAGGAGGAGCGAGGCGACCGAAGCGGCGTTCTCGAGAGCCGAGCGGACGACCTTGGTCGGGTCGATCACGCCCGCCTTGACGAGGTCTTCGTACTGACCCGTGAGCGCGTTGTAGCCGAAGGCCGCCTTGCCCTCGCGGATCTTCTGGACGACGACGCTGCCGTCGACGCCCGCGTTGCCCGCGATGGTGCGGGCGGGGAACTCGAGCGCGCGACGCACGATGCCGACGCCGATCAGGGCGTCCTCGTCGGCGAGCTGGAGCTTTTCGAGGGACGGGATGGCGCGGAGCAGCGCGACGCCCCCCCCCGGCAGGACCCCCTCCTCGACGGCTGCACGGGTCGCATGAAGCGCGTCCTCGACGCGCGCCTTCTTCTCCTTCATCTCGACCTCGGTGGCCGCGCCCACGTTGATCTGCGCGACGCCGCCCGAGAGCTTCGCGAGGCGCTCCTGGAGCTTCTCGCGGTCGTAGTCGGAGGTGGTGTCTTCGATCTCGCGCCGGATCTGGGCGATGCGGCCGCGGATGTCGGCGGTCTTGCCCGACCCTTCGATGACCGTGGTGTTGTCCTTGTCGACGATCACCTTCTTCGCCTGGCCGAGGTCCGCCAGGGTGATGCTCTTCATCTCGATGCCCAGATCCTCGAGGATCGCCTTCGCCCCGGAGAGGACCGCGATGTCTTGGAGCATCGCCTTGCGGCGGTCGCCGAAGCCCGGCGCCTTGACCGCGCAGCACTGGAGGATGCCGCGCAGGCGGTTGACGACCAGCGTCGCCAGAGCCTCCCCCTCGACATCTTCCGCGATGATGAGGAGAGGCTTGCCCGCCTTCGCAACCTGCTCGAGGAGCGGGAGCAGATCGCGCACGGTCGAAATCTTCTTCTCGTGCACGAGGATGTAGGGGTTCTCCAGCACGCACTCCATCGTCTCGACCTTGGTCACGAAGTGGGGGCTCTGGTAGCCCTTGTCGAACTGCATCCCCTCGACCCACTCCACCTCGGTCTTGAGGGTCTTGCCCTCTTCGACGGTGATCACGCCGTCCTTGCCGACGCGTTCCATCGCCTCGGCGATCATGGAGCCGATCTCCGGATCGTTGTTGGCCGCGATGGAGCCGACCTGGGCGATCTCGCGCGACTCGCTGATCTTGCGGCTCTGGTCCGCGACGCTCTTCACGACGGCGTCCACCGCCGCCTGGATGCCGTACTTGATCGAGATGGGGTTGGCGCCGGCGGCGACGCTGCGGAGCCCCTCCTCGAAGATCGCCTCGGCGAGGACCGTGGCTGTGGTGGTGCCGTCGCCGGCGACATCGGAGGTCTTGGAAGCGACCTCCTTCACCATCTGGGCCCCCATGTTCTCGTAGGCGTCCTCGAGTTCGATTTCCTTGGCGACGGTGACGCCGTCCTTGGTGACCGTGGGGCTCCCGAACGACTTGGCGATGACGACGTTGCGGCCGCGGGGCCCGAGGGTCACCTTCACGGCGCGGGCGAGCTTGCGCACGCCGATGCGGATCTTCTCGCGCGCGTCCTGGTCGAAGAGGATTCTCTTGGCCGGCATGCTTACGCCTCCACCACGCCGAGGATGTCGTCCTCGCCGATGATCAGGTATTCCTCGCCCGCGATCTTCACCTCGGTCCCGGAATAGGACGAGAAGATCACGCGGTCGCCCTTCTTGACCTGGAAGTCCTTGCGCTTCCCGTCCTTCTGGATCTCGCCCTCGCCGATCGCCAGGACTTCGCCCTCCTTGGGCTTCTCCTTGGCGGTGTCGGGGAGCACGATCCCTCCCTTGGTCTTCTCCTCGGCCTCGAGGCGCCGCAGCAGGACGTTTTGCCCCAGCGGCCGGATCTTCGGTACCTTCGCCATCGCGCGATCTCCTAAAACTACGAGTTGAACCATTCCTCCCTGTCGATGCGGGACGCCACCCCCCGCACCGCCTCGAGGACCGCCTCGAGGCGCGGCGGCTTATGGAGGACGGTGTAGGCTCCCGCCTCCAGAAGCCTCGCGAGCGTGTTCTGGGAACGATCGCTCGCGAGGAAGATGCCCTGCACGCCGCCGCGCAGGCGTCCGATCAGCCGGAACGTCTCGATGCCCGACAAGTCGGGCAGGACGACGTCCAGGATCGTGATCGCGACCACCCGCCGGCTGACCACCTCGATCGCCTCCTCCCCGGTACGCGCCGGTAGGGGTTCGAACCCCCCGCCGCGCAGGAACTGCACGAGCCGCTGCCGGCTCGCATCGTCCCTGTCCGCGACAAGGATCGGAGGCGACGAAGCTGTCATCCGCGTGCGGGGAACCCCCGCGGCCAACTCTATTCCAAGTGCAGTGCCAAACCGCGTCCATCCGTCGCAACTCGGTGTCGCAGCACGGGTTACGTGGAGGTGAGGCTCCCCCGCGGACGCCCCCGCGGTGCCAATTTGGCCCGCGGGGGGGGACAGGGGGTCCGGCCTCTGACAAAATGACAAGAGCGTGAAACGGAGGCTTCGGCGCCGTTTCCAGCCTTGAACAGACATGCGCTCCACCACCACGCTCCTCCTCGCCACTCTCCTCCTCGCCACGACGGCAGCCGCCGACGTCGTCCATCTCAAGGATGGCCGCACTCTCGAAGGGATCGCCGCGGAGGAGGGCGAATTCACGACCCTCGTCGACCGCGACCGGAAGCACGTGATCAAGGCGGACGAGGTGGCGCGGGTGGAGAACAAGCCCTCCTTCATGCACGCCTATCTCGAGCGCCTGGAGAAGCTCCCCGTCGACGACGCCGAGGCGATCTTCGAGTTCGGCCGCTGGCTGGACGCGAACGAGTGGCCGACCCGCGCGCGGCTCGCCTACGAGGAGGTGATCGATCTCGATCCCGACCACCGAGGCGCGCGGCGCGCCCTGGGCTACCGCCTCTACGAGGGCGCGTGGCTGAGCCCGGAGGAGATCCACAGGCGCAACGGCCTCGTGGAGTTCGAGGGCCGCTGGTACACGCCGCACGATCTCGCGGAATTGCAGAAGGAGATCGAGCGCGACGTGGATCTGCGCGCGGCGCGGGACCAGGCGCAGCGCCTCAACGCCCGGGTAAACGAGATCACCAAGGGCTTCGCCACCTTCGACAAGAAGCAGCGGCAGGAGACCTACGAGACCCTGCTGCGGGTGGCCGAGCAGGCCAACTCCCCGGAGTTGCGCAAGTTCGCCGACGACTCGAAGGCCTACTACGACCATCTCGTGAAGGCGCTCTGCGCCAAGATGCTCGCCCGCACCGAGATCCACGCGGTCCACACCAAGCTGAGGAAGCCGATCTCGACCTTCGAGACGACCCTCGGCCAGGCGATCGGCGCCTTCTCGGGCCAGTCCCCGGTGAAGATCCAGCTGCCGGAGATCACCATCGCCGAGGTCCACACCACCGTCGACATCCCGGCGGGCTGCCGCTAGGCGCGGGCCGGGCTCAATTCAGGGCCCCCCCGAGCCGATGGGAGGGGGGGGACTTCGTCCCCGGAGTGCAGCCATGGCCTATCTCGTATCCGTCAGCGGCGCCCGCATCCCGCTCAAGAAGGGACAGGGCTACCTCCTTGGGCGCGCGCCGGAGTGCGAGATCTTCGTCGACGACACCTCCTGCTCGCGCAACCACTGCCGCATCAGCCTCTCCGCCGACGGCGGCGGCGCCGCCCTCGAGGATCTCGCCAGCCGCAACGGGACCCTGGTGGACGGCGTCCCCGTGCAAGGAAAGAGCCCGCTCAAGGACGGCAGCCGGATCAGCATCGGCGCGACGATCTACCTGCTGCGGATGCGGCCCGACGACGAGGACGCCGCCATCGCCGCCCTCGGGACACGCAGCGTCGAACAGGGTTCCCTCGCCGCGGATCTCGCAGGGGGCGAACTCGGGAGCATCGGATTGCTCATGCTCCTCGAGGCGCTCATGCAGTCGCACAGGAACGTGACGCTGCACGCCGCCACGCCGGAGGGCGAGGCGACCGTGGAGCTGCGCGGCGGCGAAGTGAATGCCGCGAGCTGCGGCGGCCTCGACGGCTTCAACGCCCTCGTGAAGCTCGCCCGGGCGCGCTCCGGGATCTTCTGGCTCGTCGAGTGCGACGGCCCCGTCGACCGCAACGTCTCCCTGTCGCCGGTCCGGCTCTTCGTCGAGCTGGAGCGCTGCGTCAAGCCCGCCGGCGGGCGCTGACGCTCACCGCCGCCGGCGTGGCCGCCGTTCCGGCGCCGCCGCGCGCGGATCCTCGGGCCAGGCGTGCCGGGGATAGCGCCGCTTCAACTCCGCGCGCACCGCGGGATAGGTGTTGTTCCAAAAGCTCGCCAGGTCCTCCGTCACCTGCTGGGGACGGCCGTTGGGCGCGAGGAGGTGGAGGAGGACCGGGACGCGGCCCGCCGCGATGCGAGGCGTCGCCTGGAGACCGAACAGCTCCTGCATGCGCACCGCCAGGACCGGCGGCCGGCCCGGCTCGTACAAGAGCGCAACGCGGCTCCCGCTCGGCACCTCGATCCGCTCCGGCGCGTGCCGTTCCAGGGCGGCGCGCTGGCGTGCATCGAGGCGCGCGCGCAGCGTGTCGAGCAGCGCCGCCCCCGCCAGCTCGGCCAGCGATGCGCGGCCGCGGCAAAGGTCCGGGAGGAGCGCGCGCAGCTCCACCTCGTCATAGGCGGGAAGCGAAAGCTCCGGCATCCAGCCCCGCAGGGAGCGCACCCGCGCGAGCCAGGCGGCGGGCTCCCCGGCGTCGAGGCCGAGCAGGCGCTCCGGGTCGCCGCGCAGCGCCGCCGCAAGCGCCTCGCCCGGGCGTTCGTCACCGGGCAGCGGGGCCGGCTGCTCGTCGAGCAGAAGTCCGCCGAAGCGAGTCCGCCGCAGCGCGCGCACCCGCCCCAATGCCTCGTCGAACTCCAGCTCCACCTCCGCCGCGACCTCCTCGGGAGGCAGCCATCCACGCTCCACCTTGGAGGCCATCCAGACCAGGGCCTCGGTGCGCGAGTCGTCGAGATCGACGCAGACGAAGAGTTCGGGATCCTGCAGCGCGCTCGCGTCGGCCAACTTCACGCCGCGGCCGCCGGCCAGCACGCCGCGGCGCGATCCCGCCTCCCGCCGCCGCGCCAGCCGGTCGGGGAACGCCGCAAAGACCGCGCGCAAGAGCGCCTCCTCCCCGCCCCCCTCCCCTGCATCCCCGAGCTCTTCGAAAACGAGCCGTTCCAGTTGCTCCGCCGCTCGCGACAAGTAGCGTCCCGTCTCGCGTCGCACCTCGCGCCCTGCCATCGCCTGCACGCGGTCCCAGACGTCGCTGTCGCTGCGGTGATCCGCAGGTCCGCGCTGGAAATCGCGCTCCGAGAGGATCGCTGCGGCCATCGCCGCCGGGCGCGCCGCACCGCGCCTGTGCCCCTCGACGAGCAGTCGCGCCAACCGCGGATGGACCGGAAGCCGCGCCATGACGCGCCCCTCGGGGGTGATCGCACCGTCGCGCAGGGCTCCCAGCCGCTCCAGCAGGGCACGCGCCGCGTCGAGGCGCTCCGGCTCCGGCGCCTCGAACCAGGGAAACGCGCGCGGGTCGCGCTCGCCCCACGCGAGGATCTGGAGCGCCGCGCCGGCGAGATCGACCCGCGCGATCTCCGGCGTCTCCGCCTCCTCGATCCGCTCCGCCTCGGGCCAGAGCCGCAGGCAGATCCCCGGCGCCAGCCGCCCCGCGCGACCCGCTCGCTGCGCCGCCGACGCGCGCGAGATGCGACGCAACTCCAGCCGCGGCAGCCCCGCCCCCGCGTCCTGCATCATGACGCGCGCATAGCCCGCGTCGACCACCGCCGTGACCCCTTCCACGGTCACCGAAGTCTCCGCGACGTTGGTGGCGAGGACGACGCGGCGGCGCATGCCCGCGCGGAGCGCCTCGTCCTGCTCCTCCGGCGGCAAGTCGCCGTAGAGCTCGCGCACCTCGGCGCCGCAGCCTTCCAGCGCGCGCGCCGCCCGGCGGATCTCGCCCACGCCCGGAAGGAAGACGAGCAGGTCGCCCTTGGTGAGGCGGAGCGCTTCGCGGGCGACGTCCGCCGTGCCTTCGGCGATCGCGCGCAGGGGGGGCGGGGGACGGTAGTGCAATTCCACAGGGTGGAGGAAGCCCTCGCTCTCGAGGACGGGAGCGTCGAGGAAGCGCGCGGCGGGGGCGGTCGCCGCGGTGGCGGACATGGCGAGGAGCTTGAGGTCGTTGCGCGCGTCGGCCCGCAGCCGCCGCGTCATCGCGAGGGCGAGGTCGGAGTCGAGGCTGCGTTCGTGGAACTCGTCGAAGACCACGGCGCCGACGCCCTCCAGGAAGGGGTCCTCCTGGAGGAGGCGCAGGAAGATCCCCTCGGTGACGAAGCGGATGCGGGTGCGGCGCGTCATGCAACGCTCGAATCGCACCTGGTAGCCCACGTCGCCGCCCAGCTCGGCGCCGCGCTCCGCCGCGACGCGACGCGCCGCCGCGCGGGCCGCGATGCGGCGCGGTTCCAGGACCACCACCGCCCCGTCGCCGACGAGCCCCGCGTCGAGGAGCGCCCCGGGAACGCGGGTGGTCTTGCCGGCGCCGGGGGGGGCGCGCAGGACCGCGCCGCCGTGCCGCCGCACCGCCTCCACGAGGCGCGGAACGATCGCGTCGACGGGGAGCGGGGGGAGGCGCACCGGGGCGAGGATACATCGCCCCCCCTGCAGCCGGGGAGGGCGGGTTGGCGCCTTCCCGCGTCAGGAGGTCGACACGATTTCGCGGAAGACCGGGTAGAGGCCGCCCACGGTGAGGTGCTCGTCGAGGAACTGCCAGCGGCAGAAGCCGTCGTCGCTGTGCGGCTCGAGGAGATAGACGGCGAGGGTGCCCGTCCGGTGGGCGGTGGGGACGCGCAGCGTGCCTGCGGGCAGCGTGACCGCGAGCCGTTCGGCGCGCACCCCCACCACCGTCTCGAACCGCACCGGCGGCGGCTTCGCCGAGAGCGGTCGCTCCGCCTCGCCTCGCTGCGGCGCGGTGGCGGCGATGTCGGGGCTGAATGTCTTTTCGATGCTCGTGATGCGGTAGCCCTCGACGTCGACGGCGAGACGCTGCGCGGGGGCGTGAGGGATGCCGTGGGCGCGGAGGCGGGGAGCGAGGGAGGAGGGGACGAGGTAGGCGGGAGGCGTGGGGACGGAAGCCGTCGGGAGGAAGGTGCGGTAGTGCGGCGCCTGGATGCGGCGGAGGCGGCCCAGGGGGAGCGTTGGCGCGGCGAGGATCGCAGGGGAGGGGGCGAGGAGGATGGCGGTGTCGCCATCCAAGGCGTAGGCGGGGTAGTCGAAGAGCAGCGCGGCATCGCTGCCGCGGCGCGCCACCCCATAGTCGATCCCGACCTGCACCCGCGGGTCGGGGGTTGCGCCGCGCGCCACGGTCCTCGCCTCCTCGCTCCGGACCGCGGCCTTGAGCACGGGGGCGTGGCGCGCGGCGTACCGGAGCAGTTCGAGCAGCCAGGCGTGGATCACCTCGCAGCGCTTGCGGAACGGGATGTAGCTGTAGGTCTCGAGGAGGAGATCCACCATGCCGAGAAGCCCGCGGTAATGGCTCCCGAACCGCGGCAGCGCCGGATAGGTGGCCCAGCCCGACGCGGGGTCGTCGCGGCGCACGTAGTTGCCGTACCACTGGCTGCGAGACCGGTGCTTGCGGAGGTTGGTCGCGCCCACCCGCTCCAGCATGCGCCGCGCGGCTGCATGGGTATCGGGGAAGAGCGGTGCGTTGCTGCGCGCGGTGTCGAAGGTGAGGTCGAAGCCGTGGAGGGAGCCGTCGGTGGTGTGGCAGTCGATGAAGAGATCCGGCCGCCATTCCTGGAGGAAGGTCGCCAGGCAGCGCGTCTCCACCGCTTCCTGTTTCATGAAGTCGCGGTTGAGGTTCCACCCCGCCCCCGTGCAGCGCGTCCCGACGCCCCCCGGCGGGTTGCACTGTCCTTCCAAGCGGGCGATGTCGAGCTTTCGGTTCTCGGGATGGATGCGATCGTTGCCGTCGGGATTGAAGTCGGGGATGAGCACGACCGTGGCCCGCGCGAGGATTCCGCGCCCGAGGCCGCCCAGGGTCAGGTCGCGGGCGAGGGCGAGGGAGGCCTCCTTCCCCTCCACCTCCCCCGCGTGGATGTTGGCCTGGATGACCACGATGAGTCTGTTGAGCCGGCGCGCCGCCGCGGGGGTGAACGCGCCGCCGGTCCCGAGCACCAGCGCGGCGAGATCGCGCCCCTCCCCGCTCCTGCCCAGGGAGAGCCGCCGTGCCATCGGCGTGCGCCGCGCGAGGGTGTCGAGGAAGGCGACCACGTCGTCGTGGCGCGACGTCTCGGCGTAGCGGGTGGCTTCCGCGCGGGTTTGCGGCTGCATGGGGCGAAATTCTAGAGAGATGCAGGAATTCGGGGGCGGCGATCTGCGGCAGCACCGCCGCAGCTAGGCGACGCAACCCCTTGTCGGTGAGCCAGATGCGAGCCAGGACCCAGGTCAAGGTCAGGTAGACTGGGCGGGTGCTGGAGGTCGAGGGGCTCAAGAAGAGTTTTCGCGCGCCGGATGGCGAGGTGACGGCGGTGGTGGATGTCGCCTCCTTCGTCCTCGCGGCCGGGGAGCAGGTGGCGCTCCAGGGGACGAGCGGATCGGGGAAGACCACCTTCCTCCACCTCATCGCGGGCATCCTCAAGGCGGACGCGGGGCGGGTCTCCATCGACGGGCAGGAGATGACGGCTCTGCCGGAGGCGGGGCGCGACCGGCTGCGGGCCAGCACCATCGGCTACGTCTTCCAGACCTTCAACCTGCTCCAGGGTTACTCCGCTGTCGAAAACGTCATCTTGGGGATGGCGTTCAGCGGTCGCCGTGACCCCGCGCGCGCCCGCACCCTGCTGGAGCGCGTCGGGCTGAAGGACCGGCTCGACTACAAGCCCCGCCAGCTCTCCGTGGGCCAGCAGCAGCGCGTCGCGGTAGCCCGGGCGCTTGCGAACCGCCCGCGCCTCGTGCTGGCCGACGAGCCGACGGGCAATCTCGACCGCCGCCACGCCGCGGATGCGCTCGCGCTGGTGCGGGAGGTCTGCCGCGAAGCGAACGCGGCGCTCCTTCTGGTCACCCACGATCCGGGCGCCGCGGGGAGCTTCGAACGCGTGGAGCGGCTGGAGGGGATCAACCGGGCGGCGGTGGGCGGACCCGCGTGAAGGGGCTCCTCCTCCTGGTGCGCCGAAGCCTTCGGCAGCACGCGCTTTCCACCTCGGTCACCGTGGGCTCCGCCGCGCTGGCCTGCGGCCTCGTCATGGCGGTCTTTTCCATCCAGTCCCAGGCGCGCGAAGCCTTCACCGGCGTGCCGGTCGGTTTCGACGCGGTCCTCGGCGCGCGCGGCAGCCCGCTGCAGTTGGTCCTGAACACCGTCTTCCACCTCGAAACCTCGCCGGGCAACATTCCCTGGTCGCTCTACGAGGCGATGCGCAGCGATGGGCGGGTGGAGACCGCGATCCCCTACGCCGTGGGCGACAACTACCGCGGCTTCCGCATCGTCGGCACCACCCTCGATCTCTTCCGGGACGTGCAGGTGCGCCCAGGGGAGATGCTGCGCCCCGCACCCCCCGGACGCCTCTTCGACCCGACGCTGCGCGAGGCGGTCGTCGGCGACTTCGTCGCGCGCCGCGCGGGGCTGGCTCTCGGCGCCCGGTTCCACGCCTACCACGGTCTCGACTTCGACGAGTCGCAGCGCCACGCGGCCGAGTACGTCGTCGTCGGCGTGCTGGAGCCTACCAACTCCCCCACCGACCGCGTGATCTTCATCCCGATCGAAGGGGTCTTCCGCCTCGAGCGCCACGTGCTGCGCGGCGGCGGCGAAGAGTACGAAGCGAAGCCCGGGGAGCCGATCCCCGACGAGCACAAGGAGGTGGGCGCCGTCATGCTCAAGCTCCGCTCGAAGCAGGCGGGCTTCCTCCTTCGTCAGGAGATCAACAACCAGGGCGCCGTCGCCACCCTCGCCTGGCCCGTCGGCCTCGTCCTAGCCGAGTTCTTCGAGAAGATGGGCTGGATCCTGCGCGTGCTCGAACTCGTCGCCGTGCTCGTGGTGGTCGTGGCGGCGGGCTCCATCCTCGCCAGCCTCACCAACAGCATCCGCGAACGGCGGCGCGAGTTCGCCTTCCTGCGCGCGCTCGGGGCGCGCCGCCGCACCGTGTTCGGCTCGATCGTGGCCGAGGCGGCGGCGATCGCCGCTCTGGGCTCGCTCCTCGGCCTCCTGGTCCACGCCGGCATCCTCGGCGGCGCCGCGGTGGTGGTGCGCGCCCAGACCGGCATCGTCCTGGAATGGCTGCGCCCGCATCCCATCCTCTGGATCGCGCCTTTGGGCATGGTCGTGCTGGGCGCCCTGGCGGGGATCCTGCCTGCGATCCAGGCCTACCGCACCGACGTCGCGAGCCACCTCACCCCGACTTCGTGAGGTAGATTGAAGGGATGCGCTGGTTTCTTCTCGCCGCACTTCTCGCCGCCTGCGGCGGGGAGCACGAAGAGGGGGGCGGGGACAACGACCACGACGCCCACCATGCCGACGGCGACGGCCATCATCACTCCGCACCCCACGGGGGCGCGATGGTGGTGCTGGGGGAGGAGTTCGCGCACCTCGAGATCCTGGCCGATGCGGCGACGGGGCGCCTCACGCTCTACATCCTCGACGGCCACGCCCAGAAGGGGCTGCGGTGCGCGGACGCATCGATCCGTTGCACGATCCGGCCCGCCGGCTTCACCCTCGACCTCCTCCCCACGGCGCGCCCCACCACGGGAGAGAAGAGCGGGGACGCTTCGGAGTTTTCGGCCGCCGACGAGAGGCTCAAGGGGCTGGCGCGCTTCACCGCGCTCCTCGAAAAGGTGGTCGTCAAGGGGAAGTCCTTCGAGGGGATCGAGATCCCCTACCCCGAGGGAGCCCACTGAGATGGCCGGAGGCCGTTTCTACATCCGTCCGCTCTGGATCGGCGCAGGGGTGGCCCTCCTCGCCGCGGCGGCCGCGTGGAATTTCTGCCCCCTCTGTGGCCCCGGGCAGGCGCACACGCCCCCTTCCGGCCGGGAGGTCTTGGCCCAGATCCGCGGCGAGCCGATCGATCCGGGCCCGCCGCCGGCACCCACCCCCGCTCCCGACGCCACACCCGACGCGGAGCCCACACCCACGCACAGTCCGACGCCGCCGGAGGTGCCCTCCCCCCCCCCCCCCCCGCACACTCCGCCCCCGCCGCCGCGGCCCCCCCCCCCCCTCCCCCCCCCCCCCCACGCCTCCCACCCCTACCTCCACCCCCCAGC
>Ga0187893_10001071_pt1 | contig 68161 bp, 75 predicted proteins | sample MA1701074metaG_FD_139574 | JGI IMG/M metagenome (GOLD analysis project Ga0187893, IMG submission 139574) | White microbial mat communities from a basaltic lava cave in the Kipuka Kanohina Cave System on the Island of Hawaii, USA - MA170107-4 metaG ...
CAGCATGAAATCCCAAAGCGCGGTTGGCGAGCCAGAGCTGGCCGATGATTTCGGCGGCGCTCAGGTTGCGGTTGAAACCCTGCTTGCCGGTGGCGCAGAACGCGCAGTCGAGCGTGCAGCCCGCCTGGCTGGAAACACACAGCGTGCCGCGGCCCTCCTCGGGAATAAAGACCGCTTCGACCGCATTGGCGCCGTCCACCTTGAGGAGCCACTTGCGCGTGCCGTCGGGGGTCGCGCCATCGCCGACCACCACGGGGGACTCGATCGCCGCTACCCCCGCCAGCTTCATGCGCAGATCCTTCGCGATGTCGGTCATGGCGCCGAAATCGGCGGCGCCGCGGCGATGGATCCACTTCAGGACCTGGCGGGCGCGGAACGGCTTCTCACCCAGCTCGGCGAAGCACGCTTCCATTCCCTGCGCATCGAGGCCGAGGAGGTTCGTAGTCATGGGTCAGCGCGGGAAGACTTCGAATCCCGGGAAGAAAAAGGCGATCTCGGCGCGCGCGGTTTCGGGTGCATCCGAACCGTGCACCGCGTTGGCGTCGATCGAAGCGGCGAAATCGGCGCGGATCGTCCCTTTGGCGGCCTTCTTCGGATCGGTGGCGCCCATCAGGTCGCGATTCTTCAGGATCGCGTTCTCCCCCTGCAGCACCTGCACGAGGACCGGGCCCGAAATCATGAATTCCACCAGGTCCTTGAAGAACGGGCGCTCCCGGTGCACCGCGTAGAAGCCTTCCGCCTGAGCGCGCGACAGGTGCATCATGCGCGCCGCGATGATCTTCAGCCCCGCCGCCTCGAAGCGCGCAAGAATCCTTCCGATCGCGTCCTTTGCCACCGCATCCGGTTTTATGATCGAAAAGGTGCGTTCTACCGCCATGCACTGTTCCCCGCAGACCCGTACTGGATAGCTTTAGAGTATAGCATGGCAGCGCTCAGTTTCACATGAAAACAAGGGCTTAAGCACATGTACCGCACCCTGAAACTCGAATTCAAGCAGGCCATCGCGACGCGCCGCGACGTGGATGCCGTCATCGTGCGCGGCAGCGGCGTGTGTTTTTCCGCGGGCGCCGACCTGAAGGATCGCGCGCGCTGGTCGAACGCGGCGCAATCGCTCGATGCGCGCGCCATCGCCGCGAAAGTCCTCGCCCTGCCGCGCAACTCGGTGCGCATGAGCAAGGAATCGATCAACGCCTATGCCGGCATCGGCGCCCATGCGGCCAGCCACATGGCGCACGACCAGGTGCGGCTCGCGGCGGGCAGCGCCGAGGCGAAGGCCGCGCGCGAGGCTTTCGCGCTCAGGCGCGCAGGATCTCGACGCCGGCGAGACGCGCGAGTTTCAGGTCAAAGGTGAGAAGCCCAATTCCCTCTCGTCGCGCGCCTGCGTGAATCACGCAGTCCGCGAAGTCGACATTTGCGCTCTTGTAGGTGTTGAGCGCATCGCCGATGAGCTCTTCGTCCTGAATCCGATACTGCTCGTTCTCGAGGAGCTTCTCAAATACCCTTAGCTTCTCCTGCTTGGAGAACCGGTAGCTGTCGCGCAACACCCATATCGCCTCGATGACGGAAACGAGAGGCACATACAGGCATTTCTCGGTGCGCACCCTCGAGCGCGCACGATCACATTGCGCCTGCGCGCCGGGATCATCCACCAGCAGGCGGATCAGCACATTCGTATCAACTGCGAGCACGGCGTGCCCATCCCTTGCGCTTCTGCGCCGCGATTTGTCGTAGCGTAACGCTCTTCCTGGCCTTGAGCAGACCGAACGCCGCTTCGATGCCGCCGTCCTGCTTTTCAACGACCACCTCTGCTCCGGCGTCCCGAAACCGCACGCGATCCCCGGGTCTCACGCCGAGCCGCTGGCGGATCTCCCGGGGAATAGTGACTTGACCCTTTACCGTGACCGTCGAGGCTTTCATCGTCTAGAAGTAATGCGTTATGGTGAAAGTAATACTTTACCACAAGGTAATACTTCAGCGAACCCCCGAAAGTCGCGGATCAACCGCCGACCCCGAGCTGACATTGGCGCGCAGACTCGGACCGATGAAGAAACTGCTCCGGTTGCTCACGCTCGTCGGTGCGGTCGCACTGCTGCTGCCCCAGGACGCCTGGCCGCAGAAGCCCGGGGCGATGCGTCGGATTGGCGTACTCCTCCCCGGCATGCCGCCTGCGCCGGGTGTGCAAAAGCTTCCTCCGATCGACCTCTTTCGTGTGTTCCCGGAGACGCTGGCCAGGCATGGCTACGTGGACGGGAAGAACCTCTCAATTGAAGTCCGGATCGGCGAATACGAGCATCTGCCTGCCCTGGCAAAGGAGCTCGAGCAGCGCAGAGTCGAGCTGATCTGGGTCGTCGGCACCCGGGCCGGCCGTATTGTCCAGGGGCAGGTGAAACGCACGCCGCTCGGCATCGTGGTGCCCCAGTCGCTTCTACTTCGCGCCGACCGGGTGATCGAATAACCTCGCCGGATCATCCGTTTGCACTTTGCGCACGAAGCTTCCACTCCGGTACAAGGCCATCGGCGCGCGAGACGGCAAGGAACTTCACGTCTACACCGAGCCCTGGCGCCCACACAAGCTCGTCCCCACGGTAGAGCAAAGGCAGCCGTTTGCGCTCCCAGGGTGGGATGCCCGCCTCCTGGAAGAGGTTCTTTAGCGACCTGCGCGGCCGGCGCGCGTCCGGCTGGAGGCGCTCGCCGCCGCCGCGAAGGCGGACGTGGAACTTGCCCGACTTGAGAAGGCTGCGGTCGATCCCCTGCCCGCGTGCGCGCATGAAACGCAGCTCGCCGCCCAGCGCGGGCAGAGAAAGCCGCGGCTCTCCGCTCCAGGCCCGTGGCTTGAAAGGTTTTCGGATTTTGTTCTTGTCAATGAAGACCCTTCCCCTGTAACGGCGAAACAGGACCCCGTCATGCTCGATCGCTCCACTTTTAGAGTCGAACTGCTTCAGCATCTCCACCAGCTTCGCTTCGCTGGGGGCGCGCAGGCCCTTGCCTTTCAGGTAGGCGCGCAGTACGCGACTCGCGTCAAGCTCCGCGCCGGCGAAGTGGCGCGCGGCGCGCGCGATGCCTTCGCGCCAGCGCGGGAAGCGCGTTTCGAGCAGCGGCCCGACGCGCCGGCGGATGAAATTGCGCGTCAGCGTTTCATCGCGGTTGGATTCGTCCTCAATCCAGGCCAGGCGGTGCGCTGCGGCGTAGTCCCGGACCGCGGCGCGCGGCGCACCGAGCATAGGCCGCAGCAGAGCCTTGCGTCCGAGCTTGCCTGCCGCCGGCATGCCGCTTGCGCCCTCCAGTCCCGCACCGCGCAGGAGGTTGAATAGCACGGTCTCGGCCTGGTCATCGAGGTGGTGGGCGAGCGCGATCGCGTCCACGTCTTGCTTCATGAAGGCTGCGCGGCGCGCGGCGCGCGCCGCCGCCTCGAGTCCCTGCCGCCCTCTTTTGACTTTTACCTTTACTTTCTTGAGAGCAACCCCAAGTTCAAAGCAGAGCGCTGAACAGAATTTCTGCCAGTCGCCCGCGTTCGGGCTCAGGCCGTGGTTGACGTGGATCGCCGAGAGTTGATAGCCGAGCCGGGGCGCGAGAGCGCGCATCAGGTGCAGGAGCACCACCGAATCCATCCCGCCCGACAGCCCCACCGCCACGCGCTTGCCCCGCATGGATGCGAGGACAGCCGTATCAACGCTCGGCGGTTTCCTTGAAGCGGCCATAGGCCATCAGGCGCTCGAGGCGCTCCTCGACCAGCTCCTTCGGCTTCTTGTCCTGCAGCTGCCGGTAGGCCTCGGCGAGCGCCTTCTTCAGCGCGGCCGCGGTCGCCTGCGGATCGCGGTGCGCGCCGCCGGGCGGCTCGGGCACGACCTTGTCGACCAGGCCGAGCGTCTTCAGGCGGCCGGCAGTGATGCCGAGCGTCTCGGCGGCCTCGGGCGCCTTGTCAGCGCTTTTCCAGAGGATCGATGCGCAGCCTTCGGGCGAAATCACCGAGTAGGTGGCGTATTGCAGCATCAGCACGACATCGCCTACGGCGATCGCGAGCGCACCGCCCGAGCCGCCCTCGCCGATGACGCTGACGATGATGGGCGTCTTCAGGCTCGCCATGGCGTAGAGGTTGCGGCCGATCGCCTCGGACTGGTTGCGCGCCTCGGCATCGATGCCGGGATAGGCGCCCGGGGTATCAACGAAGGTAAACACCGGCAGCGCGAATTTTTCCGCCAGCTGCATCAGGCGCAGCGCCTTGCGATAGCCCTCGGGGCGCGGCATGCCGAAGTTGCGCAGGATCTTTTCCTTGGTGTCGCGGCCCTTCTGGTGGCCGATCACCACACAGGGCATGCCGTCGAAGCGCGCCATCCCGCCCACGATGGACAGGTCGTCGCCGAACACGCGGTCGCCATGCAGCTCCTCGAAGGCGCTGAACATCAGGCCGATGAAATCGAGCGCGTAGGGGCGCTGCGGGTGGCGCGCCACCTGCGCCACCTGCCAGGGCGTGAGCTTGGCGTAGATGTCCTTGGAGAGCGCCTGGCTGCGTTTGGTGAGGCGCTGGATCTCCTCGGAGATGTCCGCCGCCGAGTCATCCTGCGCATAGCGCAGCTCGTCGATGCGGCCTTCCAGCTCCGCGACCGGCTGCTCGAAATCGAGGAACACCGTCTTCATGGAGGCGGATTCTAGCCCACCGCGACGACGCGATTCCTGCCGGCCGCCTTGCCTTCATAGCGCGCGGTATCGGCACGCCCGAGCGGCATTTCGATGTCTTCGCCCGGCCGGCTGGCGGCGATGCCGATCGTCGCCGTAAAGCGGCGATTGAACATCCCTGTGAGCTCGTCGTGAATCGCGACCTGCTCGATGCGCTCGAAGGCGATCTTCAGTTGGCGGTTGCTGCCGGAGAGCCGCAGTACACCGAAGAGCATTGCGGCCAGGTAGAACAGGCTCAGCGCGTTGCGCGCCTCGGGCGCCTGGTACATCAGGTAGGCGAGCACGACGACGGCGCAGACGATCATCTCGGTGGTCAGGCTGGGATCGCTGAACTGCCGATTGACCCCGAAACGCAAGAGCAAATAGAACATCACCGCGAGGGCCACGATCATCGTCGTACCCTCGAGCGCGGCTGACCAGGGCAGCAGGCCGAAGCGATGCGCGATGAACAGCGCTGCGATCGCCAGCAGCGACGCGCCGACCCCCATCAGGTAGCGCCGGATGCGCAGCGCCTGCCGCGGGTCGTCGGACGTCGGCGCCTGAGCGCGGTCCCCGCTTGTCTCTACCGGCGGTGCTTCGATTGCCATGGGCCCCTCTTCGCCGGTCAGTATTCTACGGGCAGCGGGTCGAGCGACCTCCACAGGTACCAGGTAGCTGCCGATCGCCAGGGGCGCAGCGCCTCGCCGCGGTTCTGCAAGGTTTTCAATGAAACCTTTCTGCCGCGGTGATACGCGACCTGAATTCCCTTGCGCAGCCCGAGATCGCCCAGCGGAAACACGTCAGGCCGCAACAGGTTGAACATGAGGAACATTTCCGCCGTCCAGCGGCCGATGCCCCGCACCTGGACCAGGTCGGCGATCACCTCCTCGTCGCTCATTTCCGGCCACCGGTGAACGTGCACGAGGCCGTCGGCAAAACGCCGCGCGAGGTCGGAAACGTACTCGCATTTGCGTAGCGACAGGCCGCAGGCGCGCATCTGGCTTACTTTCAAGCCGATTACTTTTTCAGGATTCACTTCAATGGCAACCCCGGAGAACCTGTTCCAGACGCTTTGCGCGGCCTTGACCGAGATCTGCTGCCCGACGATGGCGCGAGCCAGGGTATGGAACGGGTCGCCGCGCGGCACGAGGTGCGCGCGCGGGTAGCGCCGGATGATCGCCGCCATCACCGGGTCGCGGCGCGCGAGCGCGCGCTTCGCTCTGTCCCAGTATTCAGGCTTCATTGAGGGGTAGATTGAGAATCAGGTTCTGCGGCTTCATTTTCACCGCATCGTCGCCATCCGAGGCAAGCGCCAGGTACACCGAGCGTCCCGCGATGTCGCGGCGCATTTCGGCGGGCTCGGCAAATTCCAGCCGCAGCAGGGCGAGGATGCGCCGCATGCGCCCGGCGTCCACCTCGCCGCCCGCCCAGAGCGAATTCAGGATCGCGGTGGATTCGGCATCCAGGCCGATGTGCCAGGCCCAGCGCGGCTCCTCGATTTTCCTGATCGGCTCGATGCGGACTTGCGTATTCAGGAAATGGAAAATCCAGGCCTCGAGCACGCGGCAGTAGCCCTCAAGCGCCGGACGGCCGTAGGCCAGGCTGATCACGGTATCGTGGCGCGATTCGCGTTCCCAGTAGGATGCGGCGTTGGCGCGCTCCAGCACGTCGAGGTTCGCCGTGCCCGTTGCGCCCTGTGCTTCGACGATCAGCCGGCCCAGGTTGCCGTATTGCGAGCCCGAGGCGTGCATTTCGATCGTTTCCAGGTCCGCCAGCAGTACGTGGCCGTCCTGAATGGTCGCCTTCTGTTCGCGAAACAGCAGCTCGGCCGCGCGCAGCGTGAGGGCATCGGTGCAATCCGCCAGGATACTGCGCAGCACCACGTGCACCATCTGCTCGATGAAAAGGGGCGGGATGTCCACCTTTCCCTTGAACAGATCCATGTAGCAGCGCTCGACCGTGCCCGCCTTCAACAACCGGTCGCGGAACCGCAGCACGATCGCGTAGTTGTCCTTTGCATCGGGGTCTCGCAGCAGCTTGAGTTCCTCGTCTGCCACGGGGCGCTGAGGAGCCGCCATGAGCGACGCGTGCAAGTCCAACTCGACGTCGCAGGACTCTTCGGCTGGGTGCACCTCCGGCCTCAGGTAGTAGGCGCGCAGATAGTCGTCGGTGACGCGCAGGCGCCCCGAAGCGTCCTTCTCCAGTAGGTGGATGCCGCTGTTACGCCAGAAATCAGGCAGGGGCGAGGACGAGCCGCGAATGCGCCGCCACGTGCTGCTCGAGGAACTCCATCTGATCGGCGCGGATCCGGCGGTTGGTCAGGATGAGGTACTCGGCCTTGTTCGGCACGTAGGGCGTGTACAACAGCTCTATGCCGGCTTCCTCGGGCATGCGGTTGCGCTTCTGGCCGTTGCACTGGCGGCAGGCCGTGACCACGTTCATCCAGGTATCGCGCCCGCCGTGCGACAGCGGACGGATATGGTCGCGCGTGAGGCGGAAGAAGCTGTATTCGCCGCCGCAGTAGGCGCACATGTGGCGGTCGCGCCGGAACAGCTCGCGGTTATTCAGCGGCGGCACCTGGTGGAAGCCCTTTGCCGCCAGCGCCTTGCCGCGGATGGCGATGATCGAGTGTGCGGTGATGCTCGAGCGCTCGCCGGTGAGGCGCGATACGCCACCGCGGAACGTGAAGGTCTCCTCGCCCATGGTCCAGGCCACCAGATTCTTGGCGTAATAGAAACAGGCCTGCTGCCAGCTGATCCAGCGATGCGGCACGCCGTGGTTGTCCAGCGAGAGGATGAGGGGGCCGTCCATTTGGGCGAGTGATTCTGCCAATTCGCCGCTGGCTTGGCAATCCCCGCAAATTCAAAGACCTTTAGCGGTCTCCTACAGCGTCCTTGAAGCCCTGACCCGCGGCGAATGCCGGCACGGTCTTGGCGTTGATTTTGATCTCCTTGCCGTTGGCGGGGCTGCGTCCGGACCTCGCCTTGCGCTTGCGCGGCAGGAAGGTGCCGAAGCCGACCACCGTAACGCGGTTGCCCTTGGCGACGCTGGTGACGATCGCGTCGAACACTGCGTTGACCGCATCGCCCGCCGCAGTCTTGCTCAGGTTGCCGGCGCGCGCCGCAGCATGAACGAGATCCGACTTGGTTACCACGGACGGCATGCGCTCTCCCCAATCCAGCGAGCGAGCATCATATCGGCATCGTTTCGCGAATACAATCGCTTCGAGCAAAAAATTTTCGCCCGCATGAGAATTTTTTCCTGATCGCCGGATTTTTATTTTGCTTCCCGAGACATTGCCCGCCCTTCTCGCGCAACGCGTGAACAACGCGGCGCCGGCACTGGTCGTGCGCGGCCGACCGATTTCGTTCGCAGAAATTGCGACGCAGAGCCGCCGCGTCGCACAAGGACTGCGCCAGCTCGGCGTGCAGACCGGCGATTGTGTCGCGTTGTGGTTGCCCAACGTGCCCGCCTGGCTCGCGTCCTTTTTTGGCTGCGCGCAACTCGGCGCCATCGCCGTGGCGGTCAACACGCGCTTCCGCAGCCACGAACTGGCCGACATTCTGCAGCGCTCGCGTGCGCGCGCGCTGCTGTTCTGGCCGCAATTCAAGGAGATAGACTTTGCCGGGATTCTCGCCAGCTGCGATCCCGGGTCGCTCGACCACCTGCGTACGGTGGTCGCCTACGACGAAGCGGGAGCAGCTGCGCCGGCGGCGGTGCTTGGCAAGCCGGTCCATTCGTATGCTGCCCTCGCGGCCAGTGCGCAGCTGCACGAAGACCGTGCGGCGCCGGACGCTGGTTGCGCCATCTTCACCACCTCGGGCACGACCCGGGCGCCGAAATTCGTGCTGCACGACCAACGCACCGTCATCAGGCACGCGTTCGACGTCGTCCGGAGTTTCTCCATCGATGCCGACGCCACCACGCTGCTCGCGCCGCCCTTGTGCGGCGTGTTCGGCTTTTGCATCGCCATGGGTTCGCTCGCCGCCGGCCGCCCGATGGTGATGGCGCCAGCCTGGGACGCGGAGCAGGCGGCGCGCGACGTCGTTGCGCACCGCGTCACGCACGTTCACGGCACCGACGAAGCCGCCGCCCAACTCCTCGAGTGCTCCGATCTTTCGCGATCAAACATCCGTTTGTTCGGCTACGCGGCGTTCAATCCGGCCCAAGCCGACATCGTCCAGCGCGCCGACGCGCGCGGCCTCAAGCTCGTCGGCCTGTACGGCGCGAGCGAAATCCAGGCGCTCTTCGCGCGCCAGGATGAGCATGCTCCGGTCGCCGAGCGCATGCTGGGCGGTGGCCGGCCCGTAAGCGCGCAAGCCCGCGTGCGCGCGCGCGATCCGGAATCCGGAGCGATCCTCGCCCACGGCGCGTCGGGCGAGCTGGAGTTTTTCGCCCCGGCAAGCCGGATGGCGGGCTACCATGAGAATCCGGATGCCACAACGGCGGCATTCACCGCGGACGGCTACTACCGCTCGGGCGACCTCGGCAGCACGAGTGCCGATGGCCGTTTCGTGTTCCTGACAAGGATCGGAGATGCCCTGCGCCTGGGAGGATTCCTCGTCAGTCCGGCCGAAATCGAAGCGGTGGTCCAGGAAGCGCCGGGCGTCGCTGCCTGCCAGGTGGTCGGCGTGCCACGCGCCGAAGGCCTGGTCCCGGTCGCGTTCGTGATCCTGCGGCATGGTGCAGCCTTGGACGAAGCGGCGGTGACTTCGCATGTGGCATCGCGGCTCGCCCGGTACAAGGTGCCCAGGCGCGTACTCCCCATCGATGCGTTCCCTGTCACGCCGGGGGCCAACGCAACCAAAATACAAAAGGGCAAGCTGCGCGAGATGGCGGAGGCGCTGCTACACTAACCCTTCAAAGGAGGAGTTCATGGTTCCCATTCGCAAAATCGCGCTGGCCGGCCTGATCGGTTCAGCGTTCGCATTGCCTGTGCAGGCACAGGCTCCGCTGACGTTCTCGTCCTGGGTAGGGCCGACGCACCACCTCACCCTCTGGCAGCAGAACTGGGCCGCGGAAGTCGAAAAAGCCACCGGCGGCAGCGTCAAGTTCCAGTCGCTGCCCAAGCACCCCTCGGCGCCGCCGGGCACCTTCGACGCGGTAAAGGACGGTCTGCTCGACCTGTCCTATGTGACCGCCAGCTACACGCCCGCGCGCCACGTGCTGCCGTTGATGCCCGAACTTCCCGGCAATGCCGACACCTCGGTGGCCAACTCGATCGCCTACTCGCGCATGCACTGGAAGCATTTCCACAAGGTCGGCGAGTACAACGGCGTCAAGCTGCTGGGCGTGTTCACCCACGGCCCCGGGCAGATGTTCACCAAAAAGCCGCTCAAGACCCTGGCCGATTTCAAGGGGCTGAAAATCCGCTCGGGTGGCGGCGTCTCGGAGCTGGTGGTGACCGCGCTCGGCGGCTCGCCCTTCTTCAAGCCGGCCGGCGAAGCCTACGAAATGCTCAAATCGGGCGTTGCCGACGGCATCTTCTTCCCGGTGGAGTCCATCGTCTCGTTCAAGCTTGAAACCGTGCTCGGCCAGGCAACGCTCTTTCCGGGCGGCATCTACAGTTCGGCGTTCGGCTTCTTCATGAACCAGGACAAGTGGAACAAGCTCTCGAAGCAGGACCAGGACATCATCGAAAAGCACAGCTACGAGTACGTGGCGCGCTCGAACGGCCGGTCCTGGGACGACGCCGACCGCAAGGGCATGGAAGCGATGAAGAAATCCGAGATCAAGATCGTCAACGCCGATCCCAAGCTGCTCGCGGAGGTGCGCAAGCGCTCGGCGCCGATCGAGCAGGACTGGATCAAGCAAGCCAGCGCCAAAGGCGTCAACGCCAAGGCGGTGCTGGCCGAGTTCCGCGCCGAACTGAAGAAGGTTGCCAAAGAGAAGTAACCCGCTGGAAAACGCTCCTGCAGGGCGCGGCTGAACCCGCGCCCTTTCTTTTATGCAATCTGCTGAGCATCGCTGGGAACGGCCCGCGGACGCGACGCTGGGGATCGCCGCGTCGGCGATCCTCTTCGCCATGATGATGCTCACGTTCATCGACGTGGTGATGCGCTACCTTCTCAACTGGCCGATCCGCGGCGGCTTTGAGATGACCGAGTTGATGCTGCTGGTGCTGATCTTCGCGGGGCTGCCGCTCGTGTCGCACGCCGACGAGCACGTCACGATGGATTTCATCGATCGCATCCTGCCCGAACGCGCCCGCAATCTGCTCGCGCGCGCGGTGCATGCATTGTGCGCGGCGGTGATGTTCTTCCTCACCTGGCAGGTGTGGCTCAAGGCCGGCAAGATCGGAGCCTATGGCGACACCACTGACGTACTCAGGATCGCGGTGGCGCCGTTTATTTACTTTATGGCGGCGATGATCCTCCTCACCGGCCTGGTCCACGTTTTCAAGTTCTTCAATCCAGATAGAAAACAATCCCCGCAGGGAACTGTCTGACCGAAGCGCTCACGGGTCTGTTCGCGATGATGCTGCTCGCACTGCTGCGCGTGCCGATCGCGCTCGCCATGGGCATCGTCGGCGTCATCGGCTATGCGTACATGCGCGACTGGAACTGGTACGTGGCCTTCACCACCGCGCAAACCAAGGTCTACGAGACCGGGCGCAACTACACTCTGTCGGTGGTTCCGCTCTTCATCCTGATGGGAAATTTTGTCACGCGGGCGGGGATGTCGCAGGAACTGTTTCGCGCCGCCTACGCCTTCATCGGCCACTTCAAGGGCGGTCTGGCGATGGCGACCATCGTCGGTTGCGCGGGCTTCGGCGCCATCTGCGGCTCCTCGATCGCCACTGCCGCCACGTTCGCAAAAGTCGCCTACCCCTCGATGAAGAAATTCGGTTACTCCGACCGGCTCGCAACCGGCGCCATCGCTGCGGGCGGCACGCTCGGCATCCTCGTGCCGCCCTCGACGATCATGGTCATCTACGGCATCATGACCGAGACCAACATCGGCAAGATGTTCGCCGCCGGAATCCTGCCCGGCGTCCTCGCCACCGCATTGCTGTGCGTTGCGGTCCAGTACGTTGCCTGGCGCGACCCGAACGCCGGCCCGCGGGGCGAACGCATGCCGTGGCGCGAGCGTTTCGCGACGCTCGATGGCCTGGGCTGGTTCGCGGCATTGGGCGTCGCCCTGCTCGCCGCGGTGCAGCTCGGCTGGCTCGAGGGCGACCAGGCCGGGGTCATCGGCGCCTTCGCCGTGTTCGCGCTGTCGCTGGTCTTCAAAGGCGTGACCAGCGTGATTGCCCTCTTTACCCTCGTGATGGGCGGGATCTACGGCGGCGTGTTCACCGCCACGGAGGGTGCAGGCGTGGGGGCATTCGGCGGATTGGTGTTCTCGCTTGCGCGCGGCGCGATCAACTGGCGTTCGCTTTACGAGGCCCTGGTGGAAAGCGCACGCACCACCTCGATGCTGTTCCTGATCCTGATCGGCGCGCTGATCTTCGCCGATTTCGTCAACATCACCTCCATGCCGGGCGACCTCAAGACCTTTGTCAACGGGCTTCAGGTCTCGCCCGTCATGGTCGTCGCCGTGATCATGATCATCTACGTGCTGCTTGGCACTGCGATGGAGGAACTCTCCATGATCCTGCTCACGGTGCCGGTGTTCTTCCCGCTCATCGTGCATCTGGGCGTCGATCCGATCTGGTTCGGCATCCTGATCGTCTGCGTGGTCGAGATCGGCCTCATCAGCCCGCCGGTGGGCATGAACCTGTTCGTCCTGAAGACCCTGCTGCCGCAGGTTTCCACCGGCATCGTGTTTCGCGGCGTGATGCCGTTCATCGGCGCCGATTGCGTGCGCCTGGCGATCCTGATCGCCTTCCCGATCATCTCGACCTACCTGCCCGGCCTGATGAAGTAGGCGCGGGCTAAATCTCGACCTTGGTGCCCAACTCGATCACCCGGTTGGTCGGCAACTTGAAGTAGTCCGCTGCATTGCCGGCGTTGCGGGTCATCATCGCGAACAGTTTCTCGCGCCAGTAAGACATGCCGCTGTCGGTCAGAGCCACCGGCACCACCGTCTCGCGGCTGAGAAAGAACGAGGTGGTCATCATGTCGAAATCCAGGCCCAGCGTGCCCGCGATCTCCAGCGTCTGCGTGATGTCGGGCTCGTTCATGAAGCCGAAACGCACATTCATGCGCCAGCAGCCGTGGCCGAGCTTGGCAAGCTTGACGCGCTCCTGGAACGGCACCCAGGGCTCGTCGGTGACCTCCGCCGTCAGGAACACCACGCGCTCGTGCAGCACCTTGTTGTGGTTGAGGTTGTGCAGCAGCGCGTGCGGCGTCGACTCCGGCGTCGCGGTGAGGAACACCGCGGTGCCCGGCACTCGCGGCGGCGGCTCGACGAACAGCGAATCAAGGAACGGTTTGAGCGGCACCGAGGACGCGCGCAGGCGTTTGAACATGATGCCGCGCCCCTGCCGCCAGGTGATCATCAGCATGAACACCGCGCCGCCGATCAGCAGCGGGAACCAGCCGCCGTCGTTGATCTTGAGCAGGTTCGATGCAAAGAACGCCACATCGACGAGCAGGAAGAAGCCGGTCGCGAAGACGCACAACCAGAGCGGGTAGCGCCACAGGAAGCGGATCACGAAGAAGGTGAGGAGCGTGTCGACGAGCATCGTCGCCGTCACCGCCACCCCGTACGCGCCCGCCAATGCAGATGACGAGCCAAAGCCGATGACGGCCGCGAGCACGCCGGCCATCAGCAGCCAGTTGATTCCGGGGATGTAGATCTGGCCGCGTTCACGCGCCGAGGTCTGGATCACGGTGAGCCGCGGCAGGAAGCCGAGCTGGATCGCCTGCTTGGTGATGGAGTAAGCCCCGGAAATGGTCGCCTGCGAGGCGATGCAGGCCGCCACCGTGGCGAGGCCCACCATCGGATACAGGGCCCAGGAAGGCAGCAGCAGGAAGAACGGGTTCTGCACCGCCGCCGGGTTCTGGATGAGCAGCGCGCCCTGGCCGAAGTAGTTCAGCACCAGGGCGGGTGCGACGACGCTGAACCAGCCGATGCGTACTGGCCCCTTGCCGAAGTGGCCCATGTCGGCGTAGAGCGCCTCGGCGCCGGTGACCGCAAGCACCACCGAGCCCAGCACGACGAAGGACTCGGCGACGTGGCCGGTGAGAAAGCCGATCGCGTAGGCCGGATTGACCGCTATCAGGATCGCCGGATAGCGGACGATGCCATAGACGCCCGCTGCGCCGATCGCGACGAACCACACCAGCGTGATCGGCCCGAACAGGCGCCCCACCGCCATGGCGCCGCGCGCCTGGAAGAGAAACAGCCCGATGATGACGCCCACCGCGATCGGCACCACGTAAGGCTTGAAGGCCATCGTGCCGACTTCCAACCCTTCGATGGCGGACAGGATCGTGACCGCCGGCGTGATCACGGCGTCGCCATAGAACAGGGACGCGCCGAACACGCCGATCAGCGTCAGCGGCGTGCGCCATCGCGGGTGGTCCTTGATCGCGGAGGAAGCGAGGGCAAGCAACGCCATGATGCCGCCCTCGCCGCGGTTGTCGGCCCGCATGATGAGCAGCACGTACTTCAGCGACACCACGATCATCAGCGACCAGAAGATGGTCGACAGGCCGCCGAGGATGTTGTCCTCGTCGAGCGGGATGTTGTGGCCCGGCGCGAAGGTTTCCTTGATCGCATACAGCGGGCTGGTGCCGATGTCGCCGAAGACGATGCCCAGCGCGAGCAGCGTGAGGGCTGCCCTGGAGGATTGCGACGCGTGCGCGCCGCTGTTGGCCATGTCTGGGAGTCTTCCTAGTGCAACAGGCGGCGAACCCTACGCCCGCAATGCACAAATTGCAAATCGGAGAACGTTAAATGCTTGATAATATTGAGCCTGGAGGCCATCTGAACCAGCCCGACAAAGCCTATTTCCTGGATCGCGTCAGGCGCGAAATGGAGGAGGACCTGGGCGTCCTCGACCTCGCGCCGCGCGAGGCCCTGGCCGCCTGTTGCCGGATCCTTGCCCATGAAGGCCATGAATCCGGTCTCGCGGGCCAGGTCACGGCGCTGGGCGAGAAACCCAACACCTGGTGGTCGCTGAAATTCGGCCTTGGATTCGAGGAAGCGACCGCGGAAAACATGGTTCTCGTCGACGCGGACTTGCGGCCGCTGTCGGGCGGTCGCGCCAACCCCGCCGTGCGCTTTCATGTCTGGATCTATCGCAAGCGTCCCGACGTGAAAGCGATCGTGCACACGCACGCGCCCTATGCTTCGGCTCTTGCCGCCACGGGTAGGCCGCTGAAAACCATCCATATGGACAGCGCCATGCTGCACGGCACCGCGCACCTGCCCGAGTGGCCGGGCGTGCCGGTCGCCGACGACGAAGGGCGCCTTATTTCCGGCGCTCTCGGATCAGCGAAAGCCGTCCTGCTCTCGAATCATGGATTGTTGACTGCGGGAATATCAATTGAAGAAGCCACCTATCTTGCGGTCTTCTTCGAGCGCGCCGCGCGCATGCAGATCCGCGCCCTCGCGGCGGGCGGCTTCAAGGAAGTGAAGCCCGAACTGGCCGAAGAGGCCTGCAAATTCCTGCTGCAGCCCTCGATTGTGCGCGGCACCTTCGCCTACTGGGCACGACGAGCCAATACCTGAGGAAAATTAAAATGACGTTCCAACGTACTTTCGCCCTGCTATTTGCCGCCCTCCTCGCGTTGGGCGCGCTAGCGCAGCAAGGCGCGAAGCAGAGGGTGATATTCCAGGTCAGCGACGCCGACCCGGCGAAGTGGAACCTCGCCCTCAACAACGCGCGCAACGCGCAGGCCGAACTCGGCAAGGACAACGTGCAGATCGAGATCGTCGCCTACGGCCCGGGCCTGGGCATGCTCAAGGCCGATTCCCTGGTCGAGGCGCGTCTCGCCCAGGCGCTCGGCGACAGCATCGCCCTCCACGCCTGCGAGAACACCATGACCAACACCAAGACCACCAAGGCCGACATGTACAGCGGCATCTCCTATGTCACGTCCGGTGTCACGCATCTCATGAAACGCCAACGCGAAGGCTGGGCTTACATCCGTCCCTGAGACTGCGCGTGGCAACCAGGATTGCCGGCGCACTCGGTGCGTTCTTCGCCACGGTGGCAATCCTGCGCGACATGGGGCAGAAATGCCTGCCCGGATAGTCGACGGCCCGCCTAGCCCTTTTCGCCACGCAAATCGACGAATACTGCTGGATCCATCTCCCCCTTGCCTTGCGCCTTGAGCAGGCGATAGAGCTCGGCGGCGGCGCGCACCATCGGCAGCGATTCGCCGAACTCCGCGGCCGCCGCGGCGGCATTCTCCAGGTCCTTCGCGAGGATCGAACTCGCGGCGAGCGGCGGCTCGAAGTTGCGCGCCGCCATCCGCGCGCCGAAGATCTGCAGCGGCAGCGAGTCGGCGAAGCCGCCCTTCAGCGCTTCGGGCAGGCTTTTCGCGTCGACGCCCGCGGCCTGCGCGAGGCGGATCGCCTCGGCGATCACCGGCAGCAGGCAGCCCACGATGATCTGGTTGCACAGCTTGGTGACCTGACCTGCGCCCGCCTCGCCCATGTGCGTGAAGCGCTGCGCAAGGTGCATCACCACCGGGCGCGCGCGCTCGATGTCCTCGGCCTTGCCGCCCGCCATCACCACCAGGGTGCCCTTCTCCGCGCCGGGCACGCCGCCCGACACCGGCGCATCGATCATGCCGATTCCCCTGGCATTCAATCTGGTCGCGAAATCACGTGCCGAGGCGGGAGCAATACTGGAGAAATCCACGATCAGCAGGCGCTGCTTTCCCGATCCGGCAACACCCTGAGCGGAAAATAAAACCTCTTCTGCCGCCTTCTGGTCGGTGACGCACGTCATCACGATGTCTGCAGCGCGCGCGACCTCGGCCGGCGATCCGGCAGCTTTGGCGCCCTTTTCCAGCACCGGCGCGAGCTTGTCGCGGCTGCGGTTCCAGACCGTCACTGCGTATCCGGCCGCGAGCAGGCGCAGCACCATCGGTTTGCCCATCAGGCCGATGCCGATATAGCCGAGTTTCATTTGCGGGGTCCACTGTGGGTAACGGCGCCGTAAAACGCGGAGCCAACCTGGGCGGCGTATTTCTCGAGCACGCCCGAGAGCCGCTGTTTGGGCATTTTTGCTTTTCGCTTGCCTATTTCCGTTTTGGAAGCGAGCAAATTCAAAGTCCCCTTTTCCGCGTCAATCTCGATTCTGTCCCCGTCGCGCACGAGCCCCAGCGGCCCGCCCATCCGCGCTTCGGGCGAGACGTAGCCGACCATCATGCCGCGCGTTGCGCCGGAAAAACGGCCGTCGGTGACCAGGGCCACTTTTTCGCCCGCGCCCTGCCCATAGAGCAACGCCGTCACGCCGAGCATTTCGCGCATGCCCGGGCCGCCCTTCGGACCCTCGTAGCGGATGACGAGGACATCGCCCGCCTTGTAGGCCCGGCGCCGCACCACGTGGACGCAGGCTTCCTCCGAATCGAACACGCGCGCGCGGCCCTCGAAGCGCAGCGATCTCAGGCCCGCCACCTTGAGCAGCGCGCCCTCCGGCGCGAGGTTGCCTTTGAGCACCACGATGCCGCCCGTCGGCGAGATCGGTTTTCCCGGCACCACCTTGCCATCCGCCCCCGGGTGATCCTTGAGCTCATCCTCGAGGGAAGTCCCATAAATGGTCAGGCAGTCGCCGTGCAACGCACCGCGCTTGAGCAGTTCCTTGAGCACCGTGTAGACCCCGCCAATCTCGTGCAGGTCCTTCGAGAGGTATTTTCCGCCCGGTTTCATGTCGGCGAGATACGGCGTGCGCTTCGCGACGCGCGAAAGATCGTCGAGCGAGAAGCGGATGCCTGCTTCGTGCGCAATCGCGGGAATATGCAGCCCCGCATTCGTCGAGCCGCCGCTCGCGGCAACCGCCGCGCATGCATTCTCCAGGCTCTTGCGCGTCACCAGCTGGCGCGGCAGTGGGCCGCCTTTGCGCAGGATCTCCATCACCACGCGCCCCGCTTCACGCGCCTGCGCACCGCGCGCCGGATCCACGGCCGGCATGGAGGCCGAGCCCGGCAGCGCGAGCCCGAGCGTTTCCGACACCATCGCCATGGTGTTGGCGGTGAACTGGCCGGGGCACGAGCCCGGCCCCGGCAGGCAGACATGCTCGAGCTTATCGAGCTGCTTGCGGGTGACGGTGCCGGCGTAGACGCCGCCTACCGCCTCGTAGGTGTCGAGCACCGTCACATCCTTCCCCTGCAGGCGCCCGGGAAGCGCGGCGCCGCCATACATGAACACCGATGGCAGGTTCAGGCGCACCAGCGCCATCATCATCCCGGGCAGCGTCTTGTCGCAGCCGGCGAAGGCCACCATCGCGTCGTAGGCGTGCCCGCGCGCGACCGCCTCGACGCCGTCGGCGATGATTTCGCGCGACACGAGCGAATAGCGCATGCCGCCGTGGTTCATCGACATCGAGTCGGCGACCGAGATCGAGGCGAAATCGAACGGCACGCCGCCGCCGTCGCGCACGCCCTCGCAGGCTTCGCGCGCAAGAGCCCCCAGCAGCGCGTTGCACGGCGTCACGCGCCCGTCGGTCGAGGCGACGCCGACGAAGGGCCTGCCGATGTCCTCGTCGGACAGGCCCAGCCCGCGCAGGAAGGCGCGGTGCGGCGCGCGGTCGAGTCCCTCGACCGTGACGCGCGAGGGCAGGATGGGCGTGACCTTCCTCTTCATCCGCTGTTCCGCAGCGCCGCGGAGATGCCGTTGATGGTGAGGTGGATCGCGCGCACGGTCCGCTCCTCGGTGTCGCCGGCGCGATAGCGGCGCAGCAGCTCGATCTGCAGGTGGTTGAGCGGATCGAGGTAGGGGAAGCGGTTGCGGATCGAGCGCGCGAGCGTCGGGTTGTCCGCGAGGAACTCGCTCTGGCCGGTGATCGCGAACAGCGCGTCGCGCGTCGCGTGCCATTCTCCCGTCACGCGCCCGAGGATGCGCTTGCGCAGGGCCGCGTCGCGCACCAGGTCGGCGTAGCGCGCCGCGATCGCGAGATCGGTCTTGGCCAGCACCATGTTCAGGTTCGAGAGCACGGCGCGGAAGAACGGCCAGTCGTCGTGCAGCGCGCGCAGCTCCTCGAGCGTGCCCTCGCGCGCCAGCCAGCGCGACACCGCGCCGCCGAAGCCGAACCACCCGGGCAGCATCAGCCGGCATTGCGACCAGCTGAACACCCAGGGGATCGCGCGCAGATCCTCCAGGCGCTGCGAGCCCTTGCGCGAGGCCGGGCGGCTGCCGATGTTGAGGCTCGCGATCTCGGAGAAGGGCGTCGACTCGCGGAAGTAATCCATGAACCCCGGGGCGCCCACCAGGTCGCGATAGGCATCGAAGGCGTGCCCCGAGAGGCCTTCCATGATCGCCGCGCCGCGGCCCGCGCCATCCGCGCCCACCCGGGCGAAGCTCGCCTCCAGGGTGGCGGCCACGAGCACCTCCAGGTTGCGCCGGCCGGACTCCGCATCGGCGTACTTGCTGGCGATCACCTCGCCCTGCTCGGTCAGGCGCAGCGCGCCGTCCACGCTGCCCGCGGGCTGGGACAGGATCGCCTCGTAGCTGGGCCCTCCGCCCCGCCCCACCGTGCCGCCGCGGCCGTGAAACAGGCGCAGCCGCACGCCGTGCTTGCGGCACACCTTCATCAGCGACAGGGTCGCCTTGTAGAGCGACCAGCTTGACGAGAGGTAGCCGCCGTCCTTGTTGCTGTCGGAGTAGCCCAGCATCACCTCCTGCTCGTCGCCGCGCGCCTTCACCCATCCGCGGTAGAGCGCGCTGCGAAAGGCCGCGTCCATGGTGTCGCCGCAACGCTCCAGGTCGCCGATGGATTCGAACAGCGGGATAATGTCCAGTTCGCTCGCGCCTTCGCGCGCCAGGCCCGCCTCGCGCAGGAGCACGCCGACTTCCAGCAGGTCGGAAACCGACTCGCCGTGCGAGATGATGTACTTCTGCACCACCTGCGCGCCCACGCTCGCGCGGGCGCGCGCCGCGGCCTCGAGCGTGGCGATCTCCTTGCCGACGTTGGACGGGTACTGCACGAAGGGCGAGCGCAGCAGCCGGGGGCTTGCGAGCTCGCGCTCCAGGAGCGTCACGCGCGCCGCCTCCTCCATCGTGCCGTAGTCCGGGGCCACGCCCGCGCGGCTGAGGAGCTCGGCGACCACGGCCGCATGTTCATCCGAGCTCTGGCGCAGGTCGATCGGCGCGAGATGGAAGCCGAACACCGAGACCTTGCGCCGCAGCTCGCGCAGGCGGCCGCGCGCCAAGCGCCCCGCGCCCTGCTCTTGGAGCGCCTGCGCGATCGTCTCCAGGTCCGCGGCGAGCTCGGTGGGCCGCGCGTAGGGAGGCAGCACCGAGAGCGGGGCCGGCACTGCGGCAAGGCCCGCGACCTGCGCCGCCGTGGCCGCGAGGCGGCTGTAGATGCCCGAGACCGCGCGCCGGTAGGGCTCGTCGCGGCGGTAATCGGAAGCATCGCCCGAGCGCTCGGCGAGCGCAGCGACCGCCTGCGGCGGCGGCTTGATGCGGGCGGAGAGCGCGAGCTCGCGCCCGAGGCCATGCAGTTCCTCAAGGTAGTGGCCGAGGATCAGCCGCGCCTGCGCCGCCACCGCGGCATCCAGCGTCTGCGCGCCCACGTTCGGGTTGCCGTCGCGGTCGCCGCCGACCCAGGTGCCGACGCACAGGAACGGCGCCAGCCAGGGCTCGCCGCCGAGGCGCTCTTCCAGCTCGGCGTAGAGGCGCGGCACCTCGGCGAGGAAGGTGGCGCGGAAATAGGCGAGCGCGTTGGCGATCTCGTCGGCGACCGCGAGCTTGCTCACCCGCAGCATCGCGGTGAGCCAGAGGCGCAGGACTTCGTCATGCAGCGCATGGTCGCGCGCTGCAGACTGCGGCTGCGCGACCAGCCGCGCGATCTCGCGCTCGCAGTCGAGGATGCTCTGGCGCTGCACCTCGGTCGGGTGCGCGGTAAGCACCGGGCTCACGCGCGCGCGCGCGAACCACGCCAGCAGCGCCTCCGGCGTCGCGCCGGCGGCGAAAGCCTGCTCCAGCGCCCAGGCGACGCTGCCCGGGCGGCTGGCGGCGCCCGCCTGCGCATGCGCGCCGCGCCGGCGCTTCTGGTGCACGTCCTCCGCAATGTTGAGCAGGTGAGAAAAGTAGCTGAAAGCACGCACTACGTGCAGGGTTTCCTCGATCGGCAGCGCGTCGAGCTGGGCTTCGAGCTCGCCCCTCGCCGCCGCGGCCTCGGCGGCCAGCGCCGGATCGGATTGCGCGCGGCGGAACCGCACCGCGGTCTGGCGGATCGATTCGATGCGCTCGCGAGTCGCCGCGCCCGCCTGCGCCTCGATGACATCGCCGAGCAGGCGCCCGAGCAGGCGGCGGTCTTCCCGCAGCGGCTGGTTCTTGTCCCCTGCAGCGGGCGTGGCGGCGTCCATGCGCTGATCTTAGTTTAAGCTTTGCCCGAGGAGAAACCCCGGATGCGGAAGATCGTCCTTGCTCTTGCCCTCGCCTGCGCAGCCCAGCCGGCGCTTGCGCAGCAGTACCCCGCGCGCTCGGTGAGGATCATCGTGCCCTTCGGCGTCGGCGGTCCCGCCGACATCTGCGCGCGCTTCATCGGCGCGCGCCTGGGTGGTCGGCGATGATCGCTTTCACGAGGCAAGTGGCGATCGAAAACGCGGCGCACGGCATCCGCGTAAACGTCATCCTGCCCGGTCTCATGGACACGCCGATGGCCGTGGACACGCGCGCGCGCAAGACCGGCAAGCGCCGCGCAGAAGTCGCGGCAATGCGCGACGCGCGCGTGCCGCTGCGCCGCAAGATGGGTACGGCCTGGGACGTGGCGAATGCAGCGCTGTTTCTCGCTTCCGACGAGGCCAACTTCATCACCGGCGTGGACCTGCTGGTGGATGGCGGCGGCGCCCTCGGTGCCGGGCACTGACCGCCTCCGCCAGGCTATTTCGCCAGAGCGCGCTCGAGGAAGTCGAGCCGGTCCTGGCCCCAGAACAGCTCGTCGCGCAGCACGTAGGCCGGTGCACCGAATACCGGACGCGCCACCGCATCCTGCGTATTGCGCTCGAAAATCGCCTTGCCCTGCACGATGGCGGCGGGCGCATCGGCGACACCGTGGCGCTTCGCGATCTGCGTGCAGCGCTCATGCGCGAGATAGGTCCAGGGCGAGGTCGGCGTGAAGTAGTAGTCGATGTTCAGCATGCTTGCGAGCCTCACTGTCCCACTGGCGCGCGTCGCCGCGACAAAGCCAGGAGCGCGCGCCCCACCGGCACCGCCACCGCGAGCAGCGCGGCCAGCGTCAGCACGGCGGAAATCGGGCGCTGGAAAAGGATACCCAGGCCTGCATCAGAGATGATCAGCGACTGGCGCAGCGCGCGCTCGGCCAGCGGCCCGAGCACGAGCGCGAGCACCAGCGCCGCGGGCGAGTAACCGAGCTTCTTCATCAGGTAGCCGATGACGCCGAAAACGAGCATCGAGCCCACGTCGAACAGGCTATTCTTCAGCGAATACGCCCCGGTAACGCAGAAGACGATGATGAGCGGCATCAGGATGCTGTAGGGGATGCGCAGCGCCCGCACGAAGAGCGGGATGGCCAGCGTGCTCATGATGAGCAGCAGCACGTTGGCGATGTACTGCGAGGCGATCAGGCCCCAGACGAACTGCGGGTTCTTCTCGAACAGCATCGGCCCGGGCCGCAGCCCCCACATCATCAGGCCGCCGAGCATGATGGCGGTAGTCGCCGAGCCGGGGATACCGAGCGTGAGCATCGGCACCATGGCGGCGGTGGCCGCGGCATTGTTCGCCGATTCCGGCGCGGCCACGCCTTCGATCGCGCCTTTGCCGAATTCTTCCGGACTTTTCGAAACCCTTTTTTCCACGGTATAAGCGAGGAAGGACGCGACCGTGGGTCCCGCACCCGGCAGCACGCCGACGGCGAAGCCCATCACCGTGCCGCGGAAGATGGACCACTTCGCGCGCACGAAATCCACCCAGCGCGGCAGCACTTCCCGTATCCCGACCTTGCCCTTCGCCATCTGCGCCTTGCTGCTCTCTTCGGCGCCGAACAGCACCTCGCCGAGACCAAAGAGGCCGATCGCCACCGGCAGGAAATCGATGCCGTCCATCATCTCGGGCACGCCGAGCCCGTAGCGCGCGTCGCCCGAGATGATGTCGTAGCCCACCATCGCCAGCATCAGCCCCACCATCATGCTGATGTAGCCCTTGAGCGGGTCGTCGCCCGCGAGCAGCGTGACGGTGGTGAGGCCGAGCAGCATGAGCGCGAAGGTCTCCGGCGGCCCGAACGACAGCGACCATTTGGCGAGCGCGGGCGACACCAGCATGAGCAGCACCACGCCCGCGGTGCCGGCGATGAACGACCCTATGGCGGCAATGCCGAGCGCCTTGCCCGCCTCCCCCTTGAGCGCCATCTGGTAACCGTCGAGGCAAGTCACCACCGATGCCGATTCTCCCGGCGTATTGATCAGCACCGCGGTGATGGTCCCGCCGTACATCGTGCCGGCATAAAGCGCCGCCAGCATGATGATTCCCGAGGTCGGGTCCATGCCGAAAGTCAGCGGCAGCAGCATCGCGACGCCCGAGGGCGGCCCGATTCCCGGCAACGCACCGATGAGGATGCCCACTGTGACCCCGCATACGGCCATCAGCAGGTTGAACGGCGTGATGGCGACGGAAAAGCCGAGCGCGAGGTTGCTCAGGAAGTCCAGGGACGGCGCCTCAGAACCCGAGCGGACCGACGGGCAGAGGCACGCGCAGCCAGTGCGCGAAGACCAGCCAGTTGAATCCCGCGGCGCCGGCGGCCACCGTCACGCACACCCACCAGCCATGCCGGCCGAGATAGCGCACCAGCCCGACAAGGAATAGCGCCGTGCCCAGAATCATCCCTGTGACCTTGAGGAGCACGACGAACGCGACGCTCGCGCCCAGCACCACCAGCATGTGGCGCAGTCCCTCGCCGCGCGGCAGCCAATCATCACCAGGGTGTTTTTGTTTCAAACTCTTGAATAAAAACCCCAGGGCAAGAAAACCCATGAACAGGCCCAGCCAGAACGGCATGAAGGCCGGGCCGGGGCCGGCCGCGCCCCACCATTTGTAGTACTTCAGCGCGCCGGCGGAAAACGCGACCGCGCAGGCGAGCAGCAGGGCCGCGGTGATGCGGTCGGTGTTGCGCACGGCCCGGTTGCTTTGCTTACGCTATCTGGCTACTTCTTGACGGCCCCGAGCCCGATCAGGGCCTGCTCGTATTTGGCATGCAGGCTGTCGAGGTACTTGTTCGCATCCTCGCCGGTCCAGTCGGTCGGGGTGAGCAGGTTCCTCTTGATGTACTGGGTCTTCCACTTCTCGGTGGCGACGACCTTCTTAAGCGTGTCCTGCCACCACTTGACCGCCGCGGGGTCCATGTTGGCCGGCCCGACCACGCCGCGCATCTGCTCCCAGTAAAACTCGTAACCCTTCTCGGCGAAGGTGGGCACCTCAGGAGCGTCGGCGAGGCGCTTCTTCGCCGCGACCGCCAGATTGGTGGCCTTCTTCGCCTCGATCTGCGCCACGATCTCGTTGGGGTTCTCCACCGCCGCGTCGATATGACCGCCCATCAGCGCCGCGGTCACCTCGCCACCGGAGTTGAACGGCACGTACTTGAACTGGATCTTCGCCGCCTGCTGGAACAGGTAGCTGAAGATGTGGTCCTCGGTGTTGGTGGCGGTGCCGCCGACGGTGAGCTGGCCGGGCTTGGCACGCGCCGCCTTGACGAAATCGTCGATGGTCTTGTAGGCCGACTCGTTGCGCACCGAAAGCATCAGCTCGTCGATCGCCACGATCATGAGGATGGTCATGACGTCGCGGTGATTGCCAGGCAGGCGGCCCTCGATCTTGCCCGACACGATCATCGGCGTCGCCCCCGCGACCACGTGCGAGTCGCCCTTCTTGTTGATGAGGTAGTTGAAGCCGATGGCGCCGCTGCCGCCGGCACGGTTGTTCACGTTCATCGGCTGCGGCGACCATTTGTTCTCGTCGATGATGCCGGTGATCATGCGCATCAGGTTGTCGGTGCCGCCGCCCGGAGCGTAGGGCACGACCACCTCGACCGACTTCGACGGGTATTTCGCCTGGGCAAGCGCGTTACCGGCGCAAGCCAGCAGCAGCGCGACCGAGGTTACCGATGCGGAAAGCAGATGCAGTTTGCTCATGACGGTGTTACCTCCTCTTTGCACCGATGATACGATCACCTTCAAGCACCCTTCAAGGAGTATTTGCTCCAGTGGAATCCACCGCCCAGGCCAGCGACCAGGTGCTCGTCACCCGCAACGGCCCCATCGTCACGCTCACCTTCAACCGCCCCGAGGCGCGCAACGCCATGACTTGGGGCATGTACCAGCGGCTCTACGAAGTCTGCGAAGAAGTCGACGCCGACGACGCTGTGCGGGTGCTGGTGCTCAAGGGCGCCGGCGGCAAAGCCTTCGTCGCCGGTACGGATATCAGCCAGTTCACCCAGTTCAAGGATGGCGAGGACGGCATCAAGTACGAGACGGAGGGCGACAAGCGCTCAGGGCGCATCGCGCGCGTGAAGAAGCCGGTCATCGCCCAGATCCAGGGCTATGCGGTCGGCGGCGGCTTTGCGATCAGCGCCGGCGCCGACATTCGCATCGCCACGCCCGACGCCAGGTTCGGCGTGCCGACCGCGCGCACCCTGGGCAATACGTTATCGATGAAGAACTACGCAATGTTCGCCGACCTGATCGGGTCTTCGCGCGTCAAGGAGCTGATGTTCACCGCGCGCCTGATGACGGCGGACGAGGCGCTCAGCGCCGGGTTCGTGCATGAGATTGTTTCCCACGAACAGATCGAAGCGCGGGTAAGCGAGCTCGCGGCGAAGATCGCCTCGCACGCGCCGCTCACGCTGTGGTCGACCAAGGAATCGTTGCGCCGGATCCAGGAGGCACGGCCGCTGCCCGAGGGCGACGATATCGTGCGCAAGGTCTACGGCAGCGCCGACTTCAAGGAAGGCGTGCGCGCTTTCGTCGAGAAGCGCGCGCCGCGCTGGACCGGGAAGTAGCCATGCAGGCGAAGATACGCAGGATCGAGGCCCGTGACCGCCAGCGCTGGCAGGTGCTGTGGGAGGGGTACTGCGAGTTCTACAAGGTCGACCTGCGCGGCGCGGCCACCGACCACACCTGGAAGCGCCTGATGGAGAAGGACGGCCCGGTGCGTGCCATCGTAGCCGAGACGACACAGGACGGGGTCATCGGCATCGCCAACTACGTCATCCACGAGCACACCTGGTCCCTGACGCCGGCCTGCTACCTGCAGGACCTGTTCGTCGACCCGACGACGCGCGCCAGGGGCGTCGGCAAGCAACTCATCGACTGGCTGGTGGACGAGGTAAGGGCGCGGAACTGGTCGCGGCTGTACTGGGCGACTGCGGAAACGAACTACCGAGCGCGCGGCCTGTACGACAAGTACACGCCGCACAGCGGCTTTCTGCGCTACGTAATCAAGAACGGCTAGCGCTTCCGGTTGCGCCGGTACCAGCGCGACATCAGTTCCATCGCCATCCACGACGTGGCCGCGGCGGCGACCAGCACCGCCTGCGCGCTCTGCCAGCCCCAACGCTCGATGATGAGGGCGAACAGCGTCGGCGAAGCCGCGCTCACGATCAGCACCGGCGTGGCGATCAGGCCGAGAACGGCGCCGTAACCGGTGACGCCGAAGAGCACCAGTGGAACCGCACCGCGCACGATGGTAATCACGCCCTGCGCGGCGCCCATCGCCAGCGTGAACATGAGTATCGCCATGAAGTTGCCGTCCGCAAGGAACAGCAACAGGAAAGCAGGCGGCAGTACGCCGATGGCGATGCGCGCGATCGTCATCACGTGCAGGTTGCTGCCGAACATGATTTCGATCAGGCGGCCGGCGAACTGCGCAAAACCTTTCAGCGAGGCGATCCAGACTGCCGCCGCTGCGCCGAGTCCCGCCGCCTGCAGCAGCGGCACCAGCTGCACCGTCATAACGCCGAAAACGAAGCCATTCACGGACATGATGAGCGCGAACAGGCCGAGTGCGACCGAACGCGCGCGGCCCGCGAGCGGCGAATCGCTGCGCGCAGCCCGTGGCTGCGCGTCGGCGCCGTCGCCCGCAGCCGCCGCCTCGCACCGGGCGAGGCCGAACCAATTGAGCGGCAGGCAGATCGCGAGGTTGATGGCGGCGAAAATCACGAGGGTCTGGCGCCAGCCCACGGCCTCGTTGAAGAAATGGCCGAGCACCCAGAACACCGAAGAGGCAAAAGCGCCGAACAACGTAAGGTAGGAGATCGCGCGCCGCCCGCGCGAAGGCACGACCTGCACCAGCGCGACGAACGCGGCGTCATACAGGCACAGGCGCATGCCGAAGCCGAGGAACGCCCACACCGCGAGGTAGGCCGCTTCGGTGCGCGCCATCGACAACGCGACCAGTCCCGCCGAAACCAGCACCGCGCCCGCGCTCATGGCGGCGCGCGCGCCGTGGCGATCGATCAGGCGCCCGATCCAGGCCGAGACGATACCCATCGTCAGTACCCCAATCGTGAAGCCGAAATAGACCAGGCTGCTGCTCCAGCCGGTATCGTGCGCGATCGGGCCCGCCAGGACGCCGAGGCAGTAGTAGCTGGTTCCCCAGGCGGTGATCTGCGTGATGCCGAGAGCGCAAACCGCCGCGAACATCGGGTCGGTCACGCGTGCGCGCCAGTCCTGCGTGTTACTGTGCATCAAGTGAAGATATCAGACCGACCCGCCGTCGATTTCAGCCAGCTGCGCTTCGAAAACACGTTCGTGGCGGAGCTGCCCGCCGACCCGGTGCTCGTCAACCGGCCGCGGCAGGTGCAAAACGCCTGCTATACGCGCGTCGAGCCGACGGCGGTTGCCGCGCCGCGCCTGCTCGCCTGGTCCGACGCGACCGGCGAACTGCTCGGTATCGATCGCCCCGCCGCCGCCGACACATTGGCGGCCGAGGTGCTCGGGGGCAATCGCTTGCTGCCCGGGATGTTGCCCTATGCGGCGCGCTACGGCGGGCACCAGTTCGGGCACTGGGCAGGGCAACTGGGCGACGGCCGCGCCATCACGCTGGGCGAAGTCATCGCGCCTGACGGACGGCGCCAGGAATTGCAGCTAAAAGGTGCGGGCCGCACGCCCTACTCGCGAACCGCTGATGGCCGCGCGGTGCTGCGCTCTTCGCTTAGAGAATTCATGTGCAGCGAGGCGATGCACCACCTCGGCGTGCCGACCACCCGTGCGCTCAGCCTCGTCGGCACCGGGGAGTCGGTGGTGCGCGACATGTTCTACGACGGCAACGCTCGCCCGGAGCAGGGCGCGATCGTCTGCCGCGTCGCGCCCTCTTTCGTGCGCCTGGGAAATTTTCAGCTGCTCGCCGACCAGGACGAGATCGATGCGCTGCGGCGCCTCGCCGATTATGTGATGCGCGAGCATTTTCCGGGCATCGGTGCGTACGCCGACTGGTTCCGCGAGATCTGCCGGCGCACCGGTGAGCTCTTGGCGGACTGGATGCGCCTGGGATTCGTGCACGGCGTGATGAACACCGACAACCTGTCGATCCTCGGCCTGACGATCGACTACGGCCCCTACGGCTGGCTCGATGGCTACGATCTGGAGTGGACGCCCAATACCACGGACGCCGAAGGGCGGCGCTATTGCTACGGCAACCAGCCGCATGTCGCGCAATGGAACCTCGCACGCCTCGCGGAAGCTCTGCTGCCGCTGGTTCCCGACCGGGCGCAACTGCAGGCGGGCCTGACCTTGTATGCCGACACCTTCACGGCCGCCTGGCAGCGCGCTCTGGCGCAGAAACTCGGCGTCAGCGCACTGGACCAGCCGGGCGACGACGCCTTGGTGAGCGGGCTGTTCCAGCTGCTGGCCGAGCAGGAAACCGATTTCACGATTTTCTTCCGCAAACTCGCGACGCCGACGATCGAATCCCTGCGGCCGGCCTTTTATTCCGAAGCGGCAGCCGTGGATCGACTGCAAAGCTGGCTTCGGACCTACGCAGCCAGGATCAAGAACGAACGAAATCGCGCATCGCGCATGCATGCGGCCAACCCGAAATTCGTCTTTCGCAATTACCTCGCGCAGCAAGCCATCGATGCACTCGAGAAAGGCGACGCCTCGGTGCTGGAGCGCCTGATGCTGGTACTGCGAAAGCCCTACGACGACCAACCTGAGCACGAGGACCTCGCCGGGCGCCGTCCCGAGTGGGCGCGCCACAAGGCCGGCTGCTCGGCGCTTTCCTGCAGCTCCTGAGGAATGAGCAGCGTAAAACTGACGCGCGAAAGCATACTGGACGGCAGCCTGCACGCCGCGGTGCGCGCGATGGTGGGGCCGGAAGTACGCTTCAGCTCGGATGCGGAGCGCGCCGCCCAGGTGCAGACGATCCTCGCGCGGGCGCCGCGCCCGGGACGCATATGGGTGTTCGCCTTCGGCTCGCTGATCTGGAACCCGGCGTTCCATTTCGTCGAGCGGCGCACCGCGCGCATCCACGGCTATCACCGCCAGTTCTGCCTCTGGACGCGCGCCGGGCGAGGCAGCCCGGAGCGTCCCGGCCTGATGCTGTCCCTGGAATCTGGCGGCAGCTGCGCCGGTGTCGCGTATCGCCTGGCGCGGCGCGAGGCGGCGACCGAACTCGACGTCATCTGGCGGCGCGAGATGTTCACGATGTCCTACCGCCCGGTGTGGACGGTCGCGCGCACGCCCCGGGGCCCCGAGCACGTGATCGCGTTCAGCGCCAATCGCGAGCATGAGCGCTACGCGCCGGGGCTGGAGGCGGCGGTGATCGCGCGCCATCTTGCTACCGGTGCCGGGTCGCTGGGCCGCTGCTGCGACTACCTCTTCGAAACCGTCAAGCACCTGCGCGAACTCGGCATCCGCGACCGCAGGCTGGAGGCGCTAGAAACAGAGGTCAGGGCGCACGGCGCGAAGCAATAGCATCAGGATTCACTACGTTGGCCGGCTTGCCGCCGGCATAGGCGACGATCTGGTCGAAGATGTCGCTGAACTGGATTTCGTATTCGTCGCGCGACACGTACCCGATGTGAGGCGTGGCAACCACGTTGTCCAGGGCAAGCAGCGGATCGCGCGCATCGCGCAGCGGCTCTGCCTCGAACAGGTCCACCGCCGCCATGCCCGGGCGGCCCGCTTTCAGCGCGCGCACCAGCGCCCCCGGCTCCACCAGCCCGGCGCGGCTGGTATTCACCAGCAGCGCGGTCGGCTTCATGCGCGCGAGGTCGCCCGCCTTGACGATACCGCGCGTCGCGTCCACCAGCCGCATGTGTAGCGATATGACGTCGCACTGCGCGAAAAACTCTTCCCTCGAGGATGCGCTCGCATAGCCGTCGGCGCGCGCCTTCGCCAGCGTCGCCTCGCGCGCCCAGACCAGCACTTTCATCCCGAAGGCCTTGGCGTATCCCGCCACCACGGCGCCGATGCGCCCGTAGCTGTAAACGCCGAGCGTTTTGCCGCGCAATGTATGGCCGACGCCGGTCTGCCAAGTGCCGGCCTTGAGCGAGGCCATCTGCTGCGGGATATGCCGCATCGCCGCAATCACCAGTCCCCAGGTGAGTTCCGCAGTGGCATACGAGGGCGTGCCAGCGTGCATATTGGAGGACACGATGACGCCGAGCCGGGTGCAGGCGGCGATGTCGATGTGCGGATACACGCTGCGCTGGCTGATGAGCCTGAGCCTGGGCAAGCGCTCAAGAAGCGGCGCCCCGATTTTCGTCCGCTCGCGTATCAGCACCAGCACTTCGGTGTCCTTGAGTCGAGCAGCGAGCGCGTCGGTGTCCTGGAGGTGGTCGTTCCAGATCGTGACCTGGTGACCCTGCAGCTTGCCGTAGCAGGCCAGCGTCCGAAGCGTGTCGTGATAGTCGTCGAGGATCGCGATTTCCATATCTTGGTACTGTACAGTGAGACTTCTGCCGAGGGGACCAGGGCACCATGAGAAGACTCATAGCAGCGATCGTCCTTACCCTTCTGGCCGGCGGCCTGCAGGCGCAGACCTGGCCCTTGCGGCCCATCACGCTGCTCGTGCCGTTCCGGCCGGGCGTGGCAACCTCGGATGAAGGCGGCATCCCGGGCCTGTATGCCTCGGGATGGTTCGGACTCTTCGCGCCGCGCGAGCAGCAGACGCCCGAAGGCCTGGCCGCATTCAACAAGGCGGAGATCGAGAAATGGTGGCCGATCGTCAAGGCCGCCGGCATCAGGGCGGAATAATCGGCGCCTCCGGCGCATAGCCGGGGCTGCTAAGGCATGCCGCAAAACATCGATCTGATTACGACGGTCGCGTTCAGCTTCGGCCTGGCCCTGGTCCTGGGCTTTGTGGCGATGCGCCTGCGCGTTCCGCCCATCGTGGGTTACCTGCTCGCCGGCATCGTGCTCGGGCCGGCTACGCCCGGTTTCGTCGCGGATGTGGGCCTCGCGCGCCAGCTGGCGGAAATCGGCGTCATGCTGCTGATGTTCGGCGTCGGCCTGCACTTTTCCCTCGAAGATCTGCTTGCGGTGCGCAAGATCGCCGTGCCGGGCGCCATCGCGCAGATGCTCGCCGCGGCCGGACTGGGCTTTGCGCTGGCGCTGCTTTGGGGCTGGACCCCCGGCGCAGCCCTGGTCTTCGGCCTGTCGCTCTCTGTCGCGAGCACGGTCGTGGTGCTGCGCGCGCTCGAGGCCTCAGGCACGATCAGGTCCATCAACGGCAGGATTGCGCTCGGCTGGCTAATCGTCGAGGACCTGGGGATGATCCTCGTGCTCGTGTTGCTGCCCCCGCTGGCCGGCACTCTGGGCGGCGACGCGGGCCAGAGCAACGTCGCGGGCGGCCTGGGCCTCTCATTGCTGGTCACCCTGGGCAAGGTGGCCGCCTTTGTCGCCTTCATGGCCGTTGCCGGGCGCCGCCTCCTGCCGCGCCTGCTCTGGCTGGTCTCGCGAACGGGGTCGCGGGAGCTGTTCACGCTGTGCGTGATCTCGACCGCGGTCGGCGTCGCCTACGGGGCAGCGGCATTGTTCGATGTCTCCTTCGCGCTGGGCGCATTTTTCGCCGGCATGATGATGCGCGAATCGGAGTTGAGCCACCGCGCGGCGGAGCAGTCGCTGCCCCTGCGCGACGCCTTCGCGGTCCTCTTCTTCGTCTCCGTGGGGATGCTGTTTGATCCGCAGATACTGGTCAACGAGCCCGCGAAACTGCTGGCGATCCTCGCCATCGTCATGCTCGGCACGCCGCTCGTCGCCACGGCGCTGGTATTGGCCTTTCGCTACCCGCTCAACACTGCGCTGACGGTAGGCGCAAGCATGTCGCAGATCGGCGAGTTCTCGTTCATCCTCGCCGGACTGGGGGTCTCGCTGGGACTCATGTCCGCGCAAGGGCAAAGCCTCATCGTCGCTGCCGCGATCATCTCGATCGCGGCCAATCCCCTGGTCTTCGCGGCCCTGAAACCGGCGCAGGCCTGGATCCGTGAGCGCTCGCAGCTCGCCCGGCGTCTCGAGCGCAGCGGCGATCCGCTTGCAGAGCTGCCGATGAGCACCGGCGAAAACTACCTTTCAGGCCAGGTCGTGCTGGTGGGCTACGGCCGCGTCGGGCGGCGCATCGCGCAGGCGCTTGCCGAGCACCGGGTTCCGTTCGTGGTCGCGGAGGAAAACCGCGAGCGCGTCGAGCAGCTGCGCAAGAACGGCATCCCGGCCGTGTCCGGCGATGCCGCGGAGCCTGCGGTTCTGATCCAGGCGCATATCGCCAAGGCCGGCATGCTGGTGATCGCGACGCCGGACACGGTATCCGTCCGCCGCATGGCCGAGATCGCGCGCACCCTCAATCCGGCGATCGAAATCGTCGTGCGCACGCATGACGAGGAGGAAGCCCGCCTGCTCGCCACGGAACAGTTGGGCAAGGTTTTCTTCGGCGAACAGGAACTCGCGAGCGCGATGACGCGCCACGTGCTGGCGCGACGCGGCATAGAGGCCTGAGAGCCCCTGGCGCCCTAACCGCCCAGCGCGGCGATCTTGCTTTTCGCTTCGGCGACGAATTTGCCGCGCGGAAACTGTGCGACGTACAGCTTCAGGTCCTCGGGATCGTCGCTGTCCTTGACCTCCTGCCAGAATTCCCTTTCCGCTTCGCTTTCGTGGGCCACGTGCGCCGTTTGAGGGGATGGAACGGGCAACGGCTTGGCCAGGACCTCGTTGGGATCCTCCGGCGGCTTGCCCTGGAGAATGCGTTTCAGCGCCGCGGCGAAATCGCGCGCGTACTGGTAGCGCTGCTCGGCGTCCTTGGCGAGGGCGCGCGCGACGACCCGGTCGAATTCCGGCGGCACCTGCACGATAGCGGACGGCCAGACCGGATCTTCCATGACTATTTTCTGCTGCAAGGTAAACTGGGTGCCTTCGAACGGCTTCTGCCCGGTGAGAAACTGGTAGAGGATGATCCCGGCCGAAAATATGTCCGTGCGCCGGTCGATCTGCGCGCCCTGGACCTGCTCCGGCGACATGTAGGACGGCGTGCCGACCAGCGCGCCCACCCGCGTCGCTTCACCCTGGGGGCCTTCGGGATCGGCGACGCGCGCGACGCCGAAATCGGTGAGCTTGGCGTGGCCCCCGGCGTCGATCATTACGTTGCCGGGCTTGATGTCGCGGTGGATGATGCCCGCCTCGTGCGCGAAGTCGAGCGCCTCGAGCAATTCGATCATGAGGCCGAACGCCTTCTTGAGCTCGAAGCGGTCGCTGGCGTCGAAGTACGCCTTGAGTTCCTTGCCCTGGACGTGCTCCATCACGATGTACGCGAGGTCGCCCTCGGTGCCGAAGTCGTACACCTGCACGATGTTGCGGTGGTTTAGCCGCGCCACGGCGCGCACCTCGCGCTCGAAGCGCACCGAAATCATGCGCGCGGCTTCGGCATCGAGCTTGCGGGTGAGGATGGTCTTGATCGCGACCCTGCGGTTCAGATTCGGGTCGAGTCCGTCGTACACCAGGCCCATCGCCCCCTTGCCGAGGACGCCCTGGATCTTGTAGCGACCAAGCGTTTTGAGATCTTCCACGCGGCGCAATACTAGAACGGATTGCGGCTCGGTTGGGAGAATGGCCGCTACAGTCCGTTTTGTCACGATTGCCGGGCCGCTCGTGACCTAGTTAACACCAGAGAGTCTTACTGTTGCCAGGACCCGACGAATGGCAGGCCGTTTCCGCCAGGGAACGTGAAGTTTGCAATAGGGAGCATCGCACCCGCCGCATACGATTTGCGCATACCTTTCGCGGGATTCTGGATCTTGCACATGGCGCGCTGCGGCCACAGCGACGCAGTCGGTGGGTTCGAAATCTGGACCGCGCTTGTCAATGGGCTCCTGATCGCGATTCCTCTTTGGGTGATTCTCGGCCTCGCGCTGGCCCTGGTGTTCCAGCTTGGCCTGTTGGAGCAAGCCGGCAGCGCCGCCCTCATGATTGCCGCGGTCTGCGAGGCGATCCTTCTGCGTCCCCTCCTGCGCCCGTACCTGCGGAAACTCCGGGCGGCAATGCACGTCCTTCGCGACAAGGAGAGTCCACAGAGCGCTCTCGAGAAGGCTGCCGGGCGGCATTATTACTCGATAGAAGACCTGCTGCGGCACGTCGAATCACATTCCCCGCCGCCGATTCGAGCGCGCCCTGCGGCAGCTCGGCGCCCTGTGGTTGCGCCGTATTCGATTTTCAGGCAGGCGCTGACGCTGAGCGCCCTGGTCGGTGCCTATCTTCAGTACTACTTCCTGGAAGTCGAGCTGCAGATCGCTGCACTGCGCCCGCTCACGGTGTTCGTGCCTGTGACCTCGATGACCTGACGCACCCGCGCATCAGCGAATCGCCTTGCTCGAGCGCAGGAGGCTGAGCATGAGCGCCTTCTGTACGTGCAGGCGATTCTCCGCCTCATCGATCGCCACGCAGCGCGGGCCGTCCACGACCGCATCCGTCGCCTCGACGTTGCGGCGCACCGGCAGGCAGTGGCTGAATATCGCGTTGTTTGTCGTCGCCATCCTTCGTTCGTCAACGATGAAGCCCTGATACGAACGCGAACGCGACCACTCTTTCTCCGGATCGCCGTAGTACGGCAGCGCTCCCCAGCTGTTCGCGTAGACGACGTCGGCGTCCCTGTAACCTTCACCGATGTCGTGGGTTACGGACAGTCGACCACCGCTCGACCTCGCGTTCTGGTGTGCGGCCTTCATGAAGCGCTCGTCGAGGACGTAATCCGAATTGGGACAAAGGAGACTCACGTCCATACCGAATTTCGTGGCGATCATGATCACGGAGTTGGCCACCGCGGTACTCAGGGGCTGCGGGTTCCACGTCCAGGCCAGGCACAGCTTCTTGCCTTTGAGCAGGCCCAGTTTTTCCTGGAGCGTCAGCGCCAGCGCCAATTCCTGGCACGGATGAACGATCGTTTCCATGTTGATCACAGGAACGGCCGCTTGCCGGACAAGCGCCCGGATCATCGGATCGTCGCGGTCATACTGCCAGTTTTGGAAGCCGGGAAATGCGCGCATCGCAATCAGGTCGCAATAGCGCGACAATACTTTGGCGACTTCGACGATGTGCTCCTCGGCTTTGCCGTCCATGACCTTTCCCGAATCGAATTCGATCCCCCACACGCCCTGACCGGGTTCCAGAACAATCGCCGTGGCACCCAGCTGAGCGGCGCCAATCTGGAACGACGCCCTCGTGCGCAGCGAGCGATTGAGAAACAGCAGCGCAATGGTCCTGCCTTGCAGGTGTGGATGGATCGGGCTTGATTTGAGCCCGATCGCCTCATCGAGGAGCGCTTGCAGTTCTTCGACGGTCCAGTCCTGGGTATTGATGAAATGGCGCAAGTTGGCTTCCTTCGGAGTCGTCATCGACATCAAATCGAAAGGATCAGGGGACGCAGACGATCCCTTGGACGGTTGCAGCGGGGATGCTTGGCCGCGCCTGACGCTCAGCCTGAGCCGTATTGCCCTGGGACAGGCCATACTTTGCCTGTGACGTCGCCCCGGGCGCTTTGGCAACGGAAAGAATCCGGAATCTGAGTCCCGCGCAGTCGTATTCCAGGAGTGCTCTTCTCGAAATCTCGCCGTCAGGGCCTCTTTCCTTCAGATATTGCGTTACCCAGACCTTGCGCATCTGCCCGGACTTGCTGATCGTCTTCGGGTCGATGTAGTGAATGGCATTTTCCGCGTCGTCGACCTTCAGCCATTGCCCCCAGGCTGGGGCTGTTGCAAGCATGAGCGACAACGTCAGCACCACACGCATCTCACCCTCCGTCGGATCCGGCGCCTCGCGGCTCCCGCAACGCTGCGCCAGACGGACTATTGTCCACCAAGCCAAGCTCCTGCGCACGATTTGAGTTAGGCTGCTCGGGGCCTACGGGGAGGACAGGGGGATGGAAGAGCAGAAAAAAGAAGCTGGGCGCAGGCCGGATGCGGATCGAACGGTCAAGCTGACCTGGAAGGACGTTTCCGAAGCGGAACTGCGCTCGGCGCTCGCCAGCGCGAAGAGCGGATCCGATCCCGCCGCATCGATGCAGTTGGTCGAATATTTCTACAGGCGTATCCGCGACAAGCTGCCGTACGACCAGACCATCCTGTTCGAGTACCTGGAGCATGTTTTCGGCAGGATCGTTGAGGGCCAGCCCACGGATCGCGCCCTCGGATTCGAGCGGCAGGCAGGGAAGGAGTGACCGTCCGGTGTCGCGAACCATGATCGGGCGGGCGGTGGATGAAATACTGAACGGCAAGACCGTGCTGGTGGCCGACGACACGGCGGTGACCCGCATGGTCATCGCCGACACGCTCGGCTCGAGCGGCGTGCGGATTCTCGAGGCCGACTGCGGCGCGCAAGCGGTACAGCTGGCGGGCGAGAACATGGTGGATGCGTTCCTGTTCGATGTCCGGATGCCGGACATGAATGGCATCGAGCTATGCCGGACCATCCGCGGCATCGACCGGTACGAAGGCACGCCCATCATGTTCATCACCGCCATGGACCAGAGGGACGTTCTGCAGTGGGCGATCGACGCCGGATGCGACGACTTCATGCAAAAGCCGATCGACGCCATGGTGCTTAGAAAGCGGCTGGGCAACCTGTTGCAGAAGGCGATCTACCTAAAGCAGGTCGAATTGATGACGCTGTCGCTGCAGCGCTACGTTTCGCCGCGCACCGAGGAAATGGCAAGGATCTACGCGCGGACGGGCCTGCTTCCGGCGCCGAGGCAGCAGGAGGTCTGCGTGCTGTTCTCGGACGCGCGCGGCTTCACGGAAATGAGCCAGGAAGTCGATCCGGAGCTGCTGTTCCGGATGCTGAGCGAGCATCTCGCCGCGCAGGTGGACCTCGTCTACGGCCACGCCGGCTACATCGACAAGTTTGCTGGCGACGGAATCATGGCGGTGTTCGACGGCGACAACATGGCGCTGCGCTGCTGCCGATGCGCCCTCGAGATCATGGGCATGTCCCGTGATATTTCCGCCCGCAGCGGTTCGAGAATCAACCGGATCGGCATCGGCGTCCACAAGGGGCCCGCAATCGTCGGCAACCTGGGCTCGAAAAACCACCTCGACTACACGCTGATCGGCGACACGGTGAATCTCGCGACACGGCTTTGCGGCATCGCGAACGAGTCCATCATAGCGTCGCAGGCAGTCTTCAACGCGCTGGCCAATGAACCGGATCTCGCGTTCGGCGGGAAAAAGTCGGTGGCGATACGCGGCTACCGGGACTCGGTCACCGTCTACGAGCTCGCAAGACGCGCAAATCCACCCGGATAGTCGCCGAGCAGGCGCGGTTACCGGCCGCTTTTGCCGTCGTGCGGCAGGCGCTCTACGCGATTCACGAGCATCTTGAGGAGCGCGCGGTCAAACTGCACCTGGCAGGCCGGCGAGGCCCGCCAGAGCGCTTCGGCCTTGATTTCGAGCAGGACGACGGGCGTCGCGCTCGTCATCGTCGTTTCGCGCGGCGCGCCGCCTTCTTCGAAATAGAGGACGTCGCCGAAGAACTGGCCCTCGCCCAAAGTGTCGAGCGAACGAGCGTCGCGGCTGACAACGACTTCACCGGCCGCAATGATGAAGAAGCCGCGGCAGGCCGCGCCTTCGCGGATGATCGTCGTCCCTTCGCGCAAGCGCAGCCAGGTGCCGATGCGCAGCGTTTCCCAGATCTCGACGTCGCCGAATCCCTGGAACAGCGGCAGCTGGCACAACACACTGAAACGCTCCGCCTCCGACAGGTCCTGGTCGGGAAGCTTTAAGTTGCCGAACAGGCTCTCGAGTTCGCCCGCGAATTCCCGCCACTCCGGGTAACGCTCCTCGCGGTTCTTTGCGAGCGCGCGCATCACGATGCGATCCAGCGCCGGCGGCAGGTCCGGGCGGGCCGCCGACGGCGGCGGCGGATCGATTTGCAGGATCTGGTACAGCAGGCTCTCGCGGCTCGACCCGTGGAACGGGGGCCGGCCGGCCAGCAACTGGTACATCACCGCGCCCAGGGAATAAATGTCGGTCTGGTGGTTGAGACGCCTGTCCTCGATCTGTTCCGGCGACATGTACAGCGGCGAGCCGACCCCGGACAGCTGCGTGTGCGCAGCAGCCACATACTGCGCGGCGCCGAAGTCGCTGATTTTCAGCTCGTCGTTCTTGCACAGCAGCAGGTTGGCAGGCTTGATGTCGCAGTGGATCACGCCCTGCTGGTGCGCGTGGTTCAGCGCGAGACTCGCCATGAACATGAGTTCCACCAGGCGGTCGACCGGCAACAGGTTGTCGTAGCGGCAGTACTTCTCGAGCGTGCCGCCGTCCGCGTACTCCATGACGATATAGTTCTCGTCGCCCTCGCTGACCGCGTCATGGATCGCAACGATATGCGGATGCTGGAGCTTGCCGGCAAGTACCGCTTCGTTTAGGAATGCGCTCTGCGCCTGCTTGCGCTCCTCTTCGCCCGGAACCGAGCCGACCTGCACGACCTTGATCGCCACCTGCTGCTTTCGGAATCGGTCATAGGCGAGATACACGCGGCTGGTCGCGCCCTGCCCAAGGGGGCGGAGCACGGGATACTTGCCGATATTCCGGGGAGTCGATTCAGCCATGAATTTCCACCCTGGAGAGCGTGCGCTGAAAAAGGGCCGGCGATTGCCGGCCCTTGTATAGTTGGCGCGCCCGGAGCGATTCGAACGCCCGACCCCTTGGTTCGTAGCCAAGTACTCTATCCATCTGAGCTACGGGCGCGACGGGGCGAATTATATCAAACACTTAGGGAGACCAAATGAGCTTAGTGCTGCAGGTGAACATCAAGGTCAAACCGGAGAATCTCGCGCGCTTCATGAAGCAGGTGCTGGAGAACGCGAGGGCCGCGCGCAGCGAAAAGGGATGCCGGCAATTCGACGTGCTGGTGGATCCCGAGGACAAGACTTCCCTCATGCTGTTCGAGGTGTACGACGACCAGAAGGCGTTCGACGTGCACCAGGCGGGCGATGCGTTCAAGAAGTACCTCGCCAACGCGGTGCCCCTGCTCGCCTCGCGCGAGCGGCACTTCTGGAAGAAGGCGCTCTAGAAAAGCAGGAAGCCGAGCAAGCCGCCGCCGGCGAGTATCCAGAGCGGGTTGACGCGCGTGGCATAGAGCGCGGCCGCGCTCACGCCGGCGATGAGGGCGCTTTGCCAGGCAACGCCCAGCGGCGTGGCGAGGACGTAGCCGCCGGAGACGATGAATCCCACGCTGATCGGCACCAATGCGCGCTGCAGCACCTTGCGCCAGGCCGCGTCGCGCATCCGGTCCCAGTAGCCGCCGACCCAGTACGAAAGCGCCGCGGCGGGCCCGCAGAATGCGCCGAGCGCGACAAATCCGCCCGCGACTCCCGCGACCTTCCAGCCGATCAGCGCCGTCACCAGCACGTTGGGTCCTGGCGCCGCCTGGGCTATCGCGAAGATCTGCGTGTATTCGGCGGCACTCATCCAGCCCTGCACATCGACCACGAGGCGCTGCATTTCGGGCATCACGGACGGGATGCCGCCGACTGACACCAGCGAGAGCATTGCGAAGTAGCCGGCGATCTGCAGCATCAGATCACGCCTTTACGCGCCGCAAACCAGCCCAGCACGGCCGCCACGGGGAGGACCGCGAACAGCGAAACGCGGCCAAGCGCGATGACGCCGAAGCAGCCGAGCGCGAGCGCGATGCCCCAGGGCTTGCGCGCCAGCGGCCTGGCGAGCTTGAAGGCGGTGCCGATGAACAGGCCCCCGCCCGCGATGCCGACGCCGGTAACCACCGCGCGCACCGCCGGGTTGGAGGAAAAATCCGCATACAGCAGGGCCAGGGCAAAAACCCAGATCAAAGGCAGGGCCATGAGTCCCGTGAATGCCACCAACGAACCGACCGGGCCGAACCAGCGCCGCCCGAGCACGATCGAGACGTTGCCGACATTGGGACCGGGCAGGAACTGGCACAGCGCCAGCACTTCGGCGAAATCAGCCGGTGCGATCCAGCGCCTTTCCTCCACCATCACGCGGTGCGCCCAGGGCAGCACGCCGCCGAAGGAGCGTGCGCCGATGGAAAGGAAGCCCAGGTACAGCTCTAGCAGCGATTTCGGGGGGGCAGGCGGGACATTCTCCAAGCCCCTATTCCCCCCAGTAGTCGAGGCCCTCGGGGAGCGGCTCGCCGTGCGCCAGCGAGGCAAGCTTGGCGTACTGGCCGTCCGCGTAGAGCAGCGGCTTGCCCTTTCTGCCGAGCAGCAGCTGCTGCACTTCGCCGAGGAAGACAGTATGCGTGCCGTGCACCATGCGGTTCACAACGCGGCAATCAAACGCGACCAAGGCGTTTTTCAGCACCGGCGAGCCGGTGAACAACCGATCCCACTGTTCTGCCCGGAACCGCGCCTCGCCCCGCATATTGCTGCCCTGCACGCCGCTGAAGAGGCCCGAGAGTTCGCGGTCTTCGTGGCGCAGCACGTTGACGCAGAATATTTCCGCCTGGGCAACGGCTTCGTGGGTGGTGGTGCTGCGGTTGATGCAGACGAGCACCGTCGGCGGCTCCGCGGTGGCCGAGCACACCGCCGTCGCGGTCATGCCGAAAACGCGCCCGTCATGCCGGCAGGTGATGATGTTGACCGCCCCGGCCAGGTTGCGCATGCCGAGCTTGAATTCTGCGGCGAACTGAGCGCTGTCGGTTGGCTTGCCCATGGCGGGGATTCTACCGTGCTAGATTCATCGCATCTTTCGCGCACGGAGCATCGCCATGCAGGATCACGGATTTCTCCACCAGGCGCTGATTTATCTCGCTGCCGGCGTGATCGTGGTACCGCTCGCCAAGCGCCTAGGCCTGGGCTCGGTGCTGGGCTACCTCGCCGCCGGCATTGCCATCGGGCCCTGGGGCCTCAAGCTGGTATCGGCGCCCGAAGCGATCCTGCAGATCGCCGAGTTCGGCGTCGTGCTGCTGCTGTTCCTGGTCGGGCTGGAACTCAATCCCACGCGTGTCTGGCAGATGCGCAAATCGATCTTCGGCATGGGCTCCATGCAAGTCGCGCTCACGATCGCGGCAGTGGCGAGCGCTGCCTGGGCGCTCGGCACGCCGCCCAAGGTGGCGCTCGTCATCGGCATGGCGTTTGCCATGTCCTCCACCGCGATCGGGCTTGCCACGCTGCAGGAAAAGAACCTGCTGCCCACGCCCGGCGGCCAGGCGAGCTTCTCCGTGCTGCTTTTCCAGGACCTGGCCGTCATTCCTCTGTTGCTCTTTTTGGGATTGCTTTCTTCGGATAAAAGCCAAAACAGTTCCGACTGGACAACAACGGTTCAGGCGGCCGGGATCATCGTCCTGCTCATCGCCGCGGGCCGTTTCCTGCTTCGGCCGGTGCTGCGTTACGTCGCGAACACGCGGCAGCGCGAGATCTTCGTCGGTTTCGCCCTGTTTCTCGTCATTGGCATCGCGCTGCTCATGGAATCGGCCGGCCTCTCCGCCGCGCTCGGCGCCTTCCTCGGCGGCGTGCTGCTCGCCGATTCGGAATACCGCCACCAGCTCGAACTGGACATCGAGCCCTTCAAGGGACTGCTGCTGGGCCTGTTCTTCATTGCCGTCGGCATGTCCGTGGATCTGAGTCTGTTTTCGAGAACGCCCGGGCTGATTTTCCTTATCGCTGGAGGAGCAATCGCAATAAAAGCCGCAATTCTCTACCCGGTCGCCAAGACCTTCGGCTATTGCGGCCGCGCGGATGCGACGCTGTTCGCCACTGCGCTGTCGCAGGTGGGCGAGTTCGCCTTCGTGCTGTTCGGCGCCGCCGGCAGCATTGTGCCGCGCGCGACGCTCGATCTGTTGAACGCCGCGGTCACAGTGTCGATGCTAAGCACGCCGCTCCTCATGATGCTCTACGAACATTTTCTCGCTCCGCGCTTCCTGCAGGTCGGGCAACGCGCACACGATCCGATCGATGAATCCAATCCGGTGATCATCGCCGGCTTCGGCCGCTTCGGCCAGGTGGTCTCGCGCGTGCTCGGCGGCATGAAGATCCGCAACACGGTGGTGGATCACGACCCGAACCAGATCGAGCTGGTGCGCCGCTTCGGCACCAAGGCCTACTACGGCGACGCCACCCGCTTCGATCTTCTCGCAGCGGCGGGCGCGCGCAAGGCAGCGCTGCTGGTGGTCGCCGTGGACGACCCCGCCACTGCGATGCGCATCGTGACCGAGGCGCGCAAGCACTTTCCTCAGCTGAAGGTCGTCGTGCGCGCCTACAGCCGCACCGACGCCTACGAATACGTCGAGCTCGGCGTAGCGGCCGTTCGCGAGACTTTCGGCTCGGCGCTCGACGCCACCGAGATTGCATTGCAGCACCTCGGCTACGCCAGGATTGCCGCGCGGCGCGTCGTCACCAGTTTCCGGCGCCACGACGAACAGGGCCTCGTCCAGCAGGCCAAGCACCGCAAGGACACGACGCAGCTGATCACACTGGCACAGCAGGGGCGGCGGGACCTCGAGCAACTGCTGGCGGCCGAAGCGGGAAAAACTCCTTAGTCAGGTCAAATCCGTCACGACGATGCCGGCTTCCAGCCCTTTCATGATGACGTACGGCTGCATGGTTGCGTTCTTGAACTTGTATTTGTAGCCGCGGGCGATCGCGGTCCTGTGCAACGCGGGACCGTGCTTGTTTTCGCAAAAGGCGTTCAGGTGGCGCGAGAACAGGAACGCCTTACAGTCTCGCTTCATGAGCATGCTCATCGGCGCCACCACATCGCTGGCGGTGAAGTAACCATGCGCGTCGGTGTTGGCCAGGGCACACGCGAGCAGGACCCAGCGATAGAGGGTTTCTCCCGAGTTCGTTATGGCGCGCTCATAGTCGTCCGAGATGCTTTGTTGCGCCTGTCTAAGGGCTTTGCGCAGAGCCAGGTGGGTATCCTCGATCCTGATCTGCGAACGGTCCTGGGCTGCCGCCGTCAGGGCCGAATGCATGCCCAGAAGATGCGCATAGTGCGGCAGGCCCTGCGACATTTTATAGATCCTTCTCTTGGCACTTTCTTCAATGCTCATGCCAACGGCCGCAAGTCCATTGTCGATGATTTTGTCGATCTCCACCTGCGTCATTCTCGGCATGTGCACTTGAATCAGCGCCCGCTGTACCGATTCGTGTTCGGCGATCAATGTGTCGACCGACTCGGCGACGCCCACCAGGATAAGAGTAGTGTCGATAGTGTGATCTGAGAGGCTCTTGATCGTATCGGCGAGGAGCGTGGTGGTGGATCGGTCCTGGATGCGATCGACTTCATCAACGATGATCAGAAACTTCCCGCGGTCCTGCAGGATCGTCCTGACCGAATGGGGGGTCACGATTTCAGGCAGGAGTTCCGCCAGCGTGCCTTGCGTACGATTCGCTCCGGCCTGATTCCTGCTGATGGACACGTTCCTGGATACGGTAATTTCCGAAAAGATCGATCTCCACAACGAGGCAAAGGTCGTGGTCTGATCGCAGTTGATCGTCCCGCAATTCGGCATTGTAAATTTCGTTTTGAGCATCTGGCCTGTTGCGTTGGCAAGAGAGGTCTTGCCTGCACCGCGCTCGCCAAAAATCACAACGTGCTGGCCGCGCTGCACGCACGCGTTGATCACGTCGGCGATCTGCGATTCGCGGCCGGAATACGCCCTGCCGTCGATCGGGGCGCTCGGGCTGAACGACGTGGCAATTCTTTCGATTAGTTCAAACTTTTTGCCTGGTTCCATGGGCCTTCTTCGACAGCCAAGGGCGATGATACCCAATTCGAAAGCGGTCTTTCACGACTTCAGATTCACGAGGTAGATACCCGCCCCGACCAGCACTGCCGCGGCGGCGAAGGACAGCGTGAGCGGTTCGCCCAGCAGCGTGCCGCGCCCGCTGACAATGCCGTCGCCGAAAGCCACCGCCACGCCGGCGAAGGCAAGCAGAATCCCGGCCCACTGGCGCGTGTTCAGCCTTTCCTGCGGGATGAGGTAGTGCAGCCCGAACGCGGTGACGCAGGGCGCGATGTAGACGAACACCACCATGCGCGCCGCATCGGTGAACGCCAGTCCGGCGAAGATGAACACAAACTCGCCCGCGAACAGCAGCCCCGCGAAGACGCCGGCCCACAGGGTCCGGTCGCGCTCCCATAGAGAGATACCCTTGTACCGCACCCACGCGAACAGCAGGATGGCGGCGACCAGGGAGCGCGCCCCGGCCTGGAACACCATGGAAATTCCCTCGCCGGTGACTTTCGCCGCGACGTGTCCGGCGCCCCAGATGAGGCACAGCAGCACCATCACCGACACCGCCCTGGCGTCGAGCGTCTTGCGGTCCGCGTTCACCGGCTCAGGCAGAGGTGCCGAGGTAGTAATGCTTCACCAGATCGTTCGCCTCGAGCTCCGCAACGCTGTTGCCCACAAACACGATCTCGCCGTGCACAATGATGTAGCCGCGGTCGGCGATGCGGATCGCCTGGTGGAAGTTCTGCTCCGCCATCAAAATGGTGAGGCCGAAGCGGCGCTTCAGGTCGCCGATCATCCTTACCGTCTGCGACACGAGCAGCGGCGACAAACCCACCGAGGGCTCGTCCACGAGGAGAAGCCTGGGCGCCGACATCAGCGCGCGCGCGATCGCCAGCATTTGCTGCTGGCCGCCCGACATCGAGCCGGCGAGCTGGCGGCGGCGCTCCTTCAGCACCGGGAACGCCTCGTTGCAGAAATCAAGATTCTTCCGCATCTCGGCGCGCGCGAGCGGCCGGAACGCCCCCAGCAGCAGGTTCTCCTCCACCGTGAGCTTGGGGAACAGGCGCCGGCCTTCCGGAACCATGACGACACCCAGGTTCACGACCTCTTCAGTCGATAGTTTCGTCAAATCAAAATCCTTTCCATCCAAGGTCAGGACGATCGTCCCCCGCGTCGGCCGCACCATGCCCATGATGCACTTCATCAGCGTGCTCTTGCCGTTGCCGTTGGTGCCGAGCAGCGCCACAGTCTCGCCCGCGCCGACGTGAACCGAGACCCTGTGTAGAGCGCGCACCGCGCGGTAGCCGGCGTCCACCCCCTTGACTGTGAGCTGGAGTCGGCTTGAATCAGGCGCCAAGGTAAGCCCTCTGCACGCCGGCGTCCGTCACGATTGCCTCGGGCGCGCCTGCGCAGATGATCTGCCCCGCGTCCAGGCACACCACGCGCTGCGAGAAGCGCATCACCGCGTGCATGATGTGCTCGATCATGATGATGGTGATGCCGGCGTCGTTCAGCTCGAACAGGATCGGCAGCACCTCGTCCACCTCGGCGGGAGACAAGCCCGCCATTGCCTCGTCCGAGATCAGCAGGCGCGGCCGCGCCGCCATGGCGCGCGCGAGTTCGAGCTTCCTCAGTTCCACCTGCGTCAGGCTGCTCGCCGGCGTCGCCGCCTTGCCTGTGAGCCCGATCTGCTCGATGATCTCCAGCGCCTCGTCCATCTTGCCCCGGCCGACGTACTCGAGCGGCACCAGCAGGTTCTCCAGCACCGTCATGCTGGCGAAGGGGCGCGGCACCTGAAAGCTGCGTGCGATGCCGCGGCGAGTCCGCTTGTAGGCCGGCTCGCGGGTGATCTCGGCGCCGTCGAACACGATCGAGCCCGACTCGTTCTGCAGCGTGCCTGAGACGCAGTTGATGAGCGTGGTCTTTCCCGAGCCGTTCGGACCGATGAGGCCGAAGCGCTCACCCTGCGCAATGTCGATGCTCACCCCGGACAGCGCAGTGAAACCGCCGAAATGCTTGGCAATGCCCCTTATTTCGAGGAGAGCCATTTGCGGAAAAAGCCGATGATGCCGCTGGGAGCGGCGACCACGAAAAACACCAAGAGGATGCCGACCACCAGCACGTTGATTTCGTTGGAGATAGTGACGGTGACGATCTGCTGCACCGAGCTTAGCAGCAGCGCGCGCAGTCCGCGGCCGATCCACGAGCGCTCGATGTAGCGGGCGGTGGCGACCGCCGCCACCGCCATCAGCGCCATGACGACGAACAGCATCGGGATGTAGGACTGGAACGGCCACAGCGGCGCCGGCCGCAGCAGCTGCAGCCCGGTGGCGCCGCCGGCATAGCGCCAGTTGATGAACAGGGTCTCCATGATCACCACCAGCGCAATGGTGGCGATGGCGAAGAAGATGCCGCGCAGGCGCAGCGTCAGCACGCCGGCGGCACGTTTCCATGGCTGATCGGCCGTCTCGACCACGGCGCGAAAGTGCGGCCGGAACTCAAGCACATGCAGCGCATGCCGAGCGCATACCTGCGCCGCTTCAGCTACGACACCATCGGCCACGACGACCGCATCAATTCGAATCTGGTCAGGCTCGTCGGCGCCGACCGCGTGATGCTGGGCAGCGACTACTGCTTCGACATGGGGCTCACCGATCCCGTCGCAACGGTCGCGCGCATCGATGGGCTGACCGATGCCCAGCGCGAGCAGATCAGGGGTGGTACCGCGGCGCGGCTGCTGCGGCTACCATAGCGCCAGGAGGCTTGTGATGCACAAAAATTCCGCAATCAAGCAGGGCCGGCGCGGGTTCCTGCGTAGTGCCGCGGCAGGCCTCGCCCTGGGCGTGCTGCCCTGCACGCTTTCGCACGGCCAGGCTGCGCCGCTGAAAATCGGCGTCATCGGCTCGGGCAGGATCGGCGGCACGCTGGGCGGGATCTGGGTCAAGGCTGGACACGAGGTCATGTTTTCCTCGCTCGATCTCGAGCACGACAAGGCGCTGGCGGCGCGCCTGGGCGGCAAGGCGCGTGCGGGAACCCCCAGGGAAGCGGCTGCATTTGGCGAAGTCCTGCTCTTCGCGGTGCCCTACTCCGCGATGCCGCAACTGGGCCGCGAGCTGGCGGAGTCGATCAAGGGGAAAGTGGTGATCGATGCCTCCAATCCCATCCCCGGACGCGACGGCGAGATGGCGACCCAGGCGCGGGAAAAAGGCGCCGGACTCGCTTCAGCGGAATTCCTGCCCGGGACGCGCATTGTGCGCGCCTTCAACGCGATCGGCTTCTCGACGATGGCGGACGCCACGCAGCGCCACGGCGGGCGCATGGGCATGCCGATGGCCGGCGATGACGCGGCGGCTATCGCGGTGGCATCGCGCCTGGTGCGCGAAGTCGGCTACGAACCGGTCCTGGTCGGGCCTCTCACGATGGGCAAATACCTGATCCCGGGCACGCCGCTCGCCGGCGAGCGCGCGCCGGATCAGATCCGGCAGATTGCCGCGACACTCAAATAATTCTCAAGGCCAGCCGGCGGGTCCCCACCAGGACAGCCGGTTCTGCGCGCCGGACTCGAGGCCCTTGGCGTAAGCCGCCGCGTCGGGCCTGGTGCCGTGCACCGCGCATTCGGTGTTATAAGTGTCCAGCATCGAACCTTTGTGCGGCGGCGCCGCGCCGTACCCGTCCTTCTGGCCGAGCCAGAACCAGTCCATCGACCTGCACCGCTCTGCCGTCATCGCGCAGCCGGATAGCACCGTCGCGCAGGCAAGCATCAGAAGTCTTTTCATCGGCAGCCTCTATAAAGTCGGATTGACGATCTCGCCGCCCAGCGCGGCCAGCCCCCAAGCCGAGAATTGGACATCGGCGCTGAAGCTAAAGTGCCCGGCGAGGGCATGCGCATCGCGAAAAATTCGCTGGATCGGATAACCGTTGTAGATGCCGTTGGCGCCCGCCATCGCATGCAGGATATCCACCGCCTCGGTACACAGGCTCACCGCGTAGGCGAGGTTGCGCTCGAAACGCAGCTTCCTCTCTGGTTCGGCGATGACGTTGCGATTCGCGATCTCCTGCCCTTCGATGCAATCGTTGCGCAAAAGCTGGCGCGCCGCCGATGCCATGGCTGCCGAGCGTGCCGAGCGGCACGCGAAACACCGGGTGCGGGTTGCCGCGCGCGCCGGGAAACCCGTCGCCGCCGCGCGCCTCGTACATGCACAACGCCCGGTGCTCGGGGACGAATACGTCTTTGGCCACCACCGTCATGCTGCCGGTCGAGCGCATGCCGAGCACCTGCCAGTCGTCCACCACCTCGTATTCGGACTTGTGCAGCAGGCACATGCGGTGGTCGACGACCTTGTCTCCATCTCGGACGGATACAGCGAGCATGTTCCAGTCTGAAACATTCACGCCGCTGGAAAAATTCCATCGTCCGCTGACGGTGTAGCCGCCTGGCGTCGCCCGGCCCTGGCCCTGCGGATAGGCGATGCCCGACGCGATCAGGGCGTCGGGGTTCTCGCCCCAGACCTCCTCCTGGGCGCGCTCGTCGTACAAAGCCAGCATCCAGTGATGAATCAGGAGGTTGGCCGCGTTCCAGCCGGTAGAGGCACAGCCGCGCGCGAGTTCGCAGGGAATGTCGACGTAGGAGACGAAGTCGAACTCCATGCCGCCCCAGCGCCTGGGCTGCAGGATGCGAAACAACCCGGTGCGGTGCAGGTCGGCCAGCGTTTCGGGCAGCATGACGCGCTCGGACTCGCTTTGCGCGGCGCGTTCGCGCAGAGCGGGCACCAATGCGCGCGCACGCGCAAGCGCCTCCTCGTAGCTGACCCCGGCAAAACCGCGCGTTCCCTGGGCGGGAGCGTTCATCCAGCGGTCACGCGCTCCATCTTGGAGTAGTCTTCGCCGCCCCAGTCGGGCGCGTCCTTGATGCCGAAGAAATTCAGCTCGATCGTCAGCCCGTTGGGGTCCTTGACGAAGAGCTGGAACAGTTCCGACTCGGGCAGGCTGCGCGGCCGGTAGCTCATGCCGAGCTTCTTGAAGCGCTGGATGAATTCCTCCGGTTCGCTGGCGAGAAACGCGATGTGGTCGACCACGCCGGAATATTCGGTCGCCGCATTTTGCGGCGTTCCCAGGTAATACATCTCCTGGTTCGGGATCCCGGCCGGACCCATGTGCACCTGGATTTTGCCGTTTATGCCCAGCCAGTAGCCGGGAAACGGGAAATTCGGCCGCGGCATGACTTCGAAGCCCAGCACGCTGACGTAGAAATCCTTGGTCCGCTCCAGGTCGTTGGCGCGCACGAAATAATGGTTCAGTTCGGTGAGGGGCACGGCTTACCTCCGGCGGGGGTTGCCTTCGGCACAAGTCTAGAGCGTAGTTCTTGATTGCGCCAACATCCGGTTCACGCGCCGCACGAAGGCCGCCGGGTCCTCGAGCGGCGCACCCTCCGCGAGGGTCGCTTGCTCGAGCAGCAGCTGCGCCCAGTCCTTCAGACCCTCGTCCGTCTCGTCCTTCAGGCGCGCGACCAGCGGGTGCTGCGGGTTGAGCTCGAGGATCGGCTTCGCTTCGGGCAGCTTCTGGCCGGCGCCCTTCAGCATGCGCTGCAGGTGACGGCTCATGGCATCGCTTTCGACCACGACGCAGGCGGGCGAATCGGTCAGGCGCAGCGTGACGCGCACTTCGGCGACCGCGTCCCCGAGCGCCGCCTTCACCCGCGCCACCAGGTCCTTGAATTCTCCCGCCACTTTTTCACGCGCCTCCTTGTCCGCCGCGTCGGCGAGTTCGCCCAGATCCAGGTCGCCCTTGGCCACCGGGACGAGCGGCTTGCCGTCGAACTCGCGCAGGAAACTCAGCATCCACTCGTCCACCCGGTCGGCCAGCAACAGCACTTCGACGCCTTTCTTGCGGAAAATCTCCAGGTGCGGGCTGTTGCGCGCCCCTTCCAGGCTGTCGGCGGTGGCGTAATAGATCGCTTTCTGGCCCTCCTTGAAACGCGCAACGTACTCGCCGAGCGAAACCGTAGCGGTGGCAGCGGCGCCTGCCTCACCCGCGGTGGAGGAAAAGCGCAGCAGTTTCGCGATGCGTTCGCGGTTCTCCGCGTCCTCGCCCACGCCTTCCTTGAGCGCCTGGCCGAACTCGGTCCAGAACTTCGCGTAATTCTCCTTGCGGTTCTCCGCCAGGTCTTCCAGCAGGGCGAGCACCCGGCGCGCGGCGCCTTCCCGGATCGCCCTGACGTCGCGCGACTCCTGCAGGATCTCGCGCGATACGTTGAGCGGCAGGTTTCCCGAGTCGATCACCCCGCGCACGAAGCGCAGGTAGACCGGCAGCAGCGCCCCGGCGTCGTCCATGATGAAGACGCGGCGCACGTAGAGCTTGACGCCATGGCGCGCCTTGCGGTCCCAGAGGTCGAACGGCGCGCGCGCCGGAAGGTAGAGCAGCTGGATGTATTCCTGCCGTCCCTCGACGCGGTTGTGCGTCCAGGCGAGCGGATCGGTGAAATCGTGCGCCACGTGCTTGTAGAACTCGCGGTACTGCTCGTCCGTGATCTCGCCCTTGGGCCGTGCCCAGAGGGCGCTCGCCTGGTTGACGGTTTCGTCCGCGGCGGTGGCGACCTCGGCGCCCTTGTCCTTGTCCCAGACCTCCTTCTTCATCAGGATAGGGGTCGCGATGTGGTCCGAGTACTTGCGCAGGATGGTGCGCACGCGCAGGCCGGAAGCGAAATCCTCCTCGCCCGGCTTGAGCGTAAGCGTGACGTCGGTGCCGCGCACAGCGCGCGCCGCGGGCTCGATGCTGAATTCGCCGCTGCCGTCGCTCTCCCAGCGCACGGCGCTGTCGCCGCCGGCGCGGCGCGTGAGCACGCTGACACGCTCGGCGACGATGAACGCCGAATAGAAACCGACGCCGAATTGCCCGATCAGCTGCGCGTCCTTCTGCTGGTCGCCCGTAAGCGCGGAAAAGAATTCTCGCGTGCCGCTCTTGGCGATGGTGCCCAGGTGCTCGATCGCCTCGTCCCGGCTCATGCCGATGCCGTTGTCGGAAACGGTGATGCTGCGCGCTGCTGCGTCAAGCGTGATGCGGATCGCGAAGTCCGCGCCTTCGGCGAGCAGTTCCGGCTTGCCAATCGCCTCGAAGCGCAGCTTGTCGCAGGCGTCCGAGGCGTTGCTCACCAGCTCGCGCAGGAAGATCTCCTTGTTCGAATACAGCGAATGCACCATGAGGTGCAGCAGCTGCTTCACCTCAGCCTGGAAGCCGCGCGTCTCCTTCATCGTCCGGCCCGCGCTCATAGGCCTGAATACGGCACGTTCTCGGACACCAGGTTCCAGATGTGGCGCGCCGAGGGATCGATCTGCTCTTCGCGGATGTGTCCCACGAGGCCGGCAGCGCGGCTCACCACCGCGACGCCGCGCGCCACTTCCCGTGGCACGCCGATCTCGCCCAGCAGCGCCGCGATGGCGCCGGTGGCGTTGACGGTGAGATGCCGGCTCCAGGCGGCATCCACCTCCTTCGCCAGCAGTCGCAGGGCGCGGATGTGCCTGCCCGGCACGCCCGCCTCCTCGGCCAGCGCCAGCAGGCGAGGTGAGCGCGGATCGTCGGGCTTGTGGTGCGGATGGCCGAAACCGGGAATGGGTTGCTTTGCCTCGCGGAAACGAATTGCAATCTCTTTCGCTTTAGCTTCCTGTGCAGAAGACGCAAGGATTTCCTCCAGATTCGCTGCACATCCTTCCATCGTCCCAATAAAAGTACTTCCCACCCCCAGCAACCCTGCCGCCACCGCCGCCTGCACCCCTTCCGGGCAGGAATCGTAGATCAAGCGCGTGGTGATCGCCGAGGGGGTGAGGCCGTGCTCCATCAGCGTCACCAGCACCGCGTCGAGGATCTTCGTCTGCGCCGGCGTCGGCCGCACGCCGAGCAGCTGGAAGTACATCATCTCGGTGAACGTGAGCTTGCCGATCAGGTCGTCCACCAGGCTTGCACCGCGAACGTAGATGGCATCGGTCGTGTGGTGTGAAATCTTTGTCGTAGGTTTTTTCATGAAATTTTTTCGTTGACCGAGAAGACCGAGCAGCGCATGCGATTTTTGGCGAAGTAGTTGGCGGAGAGAGAGGGATTCGAACCCTCGATACCGGTTTAAGCCGGTATAACGCCTTAGCAGGGCGCCCCCTTCGGCCACTCGGGCATCTCTCCGTGTTGCGGTATGGCGCGAAGTGCCGCCATTCTACCCTGCTAGAAAATAAGGGACAGACCACCATTTCCATCGCGCGCAGGAAATGGTGGTCTGTCCCTTATTTCCCGTTCAACTTCGCTTCGTAGTCGACCCATCGGTACTGGCGGCCGTCGCGGCGATTTTCCGGGCCGGCGCCGCCCGTGTGCAGCACCCGATGGCAGGGAACGGCAAACGCGAACCAGCTGCGCGAGCAGGAATTCGCCACGGCACGGATCGCCTGCGGCGCGCCGATCGCCTCGGCGATCTTCGAGTAGGTCGAGACGCTGCCAAACGGAATCTTGCGTACTTCGCTCCACACGCGCCGCTGCAGCTCGGTGCCGCGGATGTCGAGCGGCAGGCGGAACCGGCCGAAGGGCGCCGCGACATACCGGATCACCTTCGCGACCACGCCTCTGCACGCCTTCTCATCCTGGATAAGCGTTGCCTTCGGGAAACGCAGGCGCAGGTCCCGCGCCAGTTGATCCACTTTGTTCCTGATCATGATCGTCACGATGCCCTTGCCGCTGGTGGCGACGAGGATGCACCCGAGCGCGCACCTGCCCGTGCCGTAGCGGATGACTTCCGGCGGCCGGGCTCGTAGCGGCCCGTCTCTGAACCTCAGGCCTGATCCAATTCGAAGGCCTTGTGCAGCACGCGCACCGCCAGTTCGGCGTATTTCTGGTCCACCACCACCGAGATCTTGATTTCCGAGGTGGAGATCATCTGGATGTTGATGCCCTCTTCGGCGAGCGTGCGAAACATCTGCGCCGCGATGCCTGCGTGCGAGCGCATCCCCAGTCCCACGACCGAGACCTTCGCCATGCGATCGTCCCCCGTGATCTCGCGGCACTTGATGGCCGGCTTGACCTGGTCCTCGAGGATGCGCATCGCCTTGGCCATGTCCGAGCGGCCGAGCGTAAAGGAGAGGTCCGTCGTGCCGTCGTGGCCGACGTTCTGCACGATGACATCCACGTTGATGCCGGCGTCGGCAATCGGTCCGAGAATCGCATAGGCGATGCCGGGCTTGTCCGGCACGCCGTGCACGGTGATCTTGGCTTCGTCGCGCTGCATCGCGACACCCGAGACGACTGCTTTTTCCATGGCCATGTGCGGGTCATCCTCGAAAGTGATGAGCGTGCCGGAGCGCGCCTCCTGCTCCACCGGCAGCTTCGGGTCGCTCAGGCTGGAGAGCACGCGCGTCGGCACTTTGAACTTGCCGGCAAACTCGACCGAGCGGATCTGCAGCACCCTGGAGCCGGCGCTCGCCATCTCGATCATTTCCTCGAAACTGATGCTCGAGAGGCGCCGCGCCTCCGGCACGATGCGCGGATCCGTGGTGTAGACGCCGTCGACGTCGGTGTAAATCTGGCACTCGTCCGCCCCCAGCGCCGCGGCCAGCGCCACTGCCGAGGTGTCCGAGCCGCCGCGGCCGAGCGTGGTGATGTTGCCGCTCTCGTCCACGCCCTGGAAGCCGGCGACGACCGCGACGCAGCCATTCTCCAGGTCCTGGCGCAGGCGCACCTCCTCGATGGAAATGATGCGGGCGCGCGTAAACGCCGAATCCGTCAGCACTTTTACCTGCCAGCCGGCGTAGCTGCGCGCCTTGACCCCGAGCGCGAGCAGCGCCATCGCGAGCAGGCCGACGGCCACTTGTTCGCCCGTCGAGGCAACGACGTCGAGTTCGCGCGGGTCGGGATGCTCCTGCACCCCGGCGGCGAGCGTCAACAGGCGGTTGGTCTCGCCGGACATCGCCGAGGGCACCACCACGATGCGGTGGCCGGCGGACTGCCACTTGGCGACGCGCCACGCGACGCTGCGGATGCGCTCGATGGAGCCGACCGAAGTGCCGCCGAATTTCTGAACGATTAGAGCCATTTGCGAAGCCGCGCAGTTTACCAGCGCAGGTCGCAACAGGGCGGCCGACAGGCACCGGCCGACGTGCCTTTCTGCTATCCTCCGGGCCGAAGAGACGATCCATGCCTACCCGAGAGGAACTCAGAGCCGCCATCGCCGCGGCAAAGGCCGACTGGGACCGGGCGCAGGCGTCCCTGGACAAGGCCGAATCCGACCGGCGCAAGGCCGAGGCCAACCGTCGCAAGGCGGACTCCGATCGCCGTGCCGCCGACGCCCACAGGCGCAGGGCAATTTCCGAACTCGGCAAGTCGACCGTGGATCGGCGCAAGGCGGACTCCGACCGCCGCAATGCGCGCGCCGACCGCCGCCGGGCCGAGGCCGACCGGCGCAAGGCCGATTCTGACCGGCGCAAGGCGGAGCACGACGGGCGCAACGCCGAGAACGAGCGGCGCACGGCAGAGGCTGCCTGGCTCAAGGCCATCGCAGACCTGGTGGAACTGAACCAGTCCGAAAGAAAGCGGTAAGTCGCCGTCCCGCGCGCTGCCTATGGCCGCCGGGCGCTCGTGCGGCGATCAGGCAACTTCCTGTTCAAGGCGCTTCCAGTGCTCGCCTTGCGTCGGTCGGCCCGACGACGGTCGGGCTGCGCCCGGCGCCGTTCGGCAAGCGCCTGCCGCCAAAGAGCGAGCGCCTTGTCCCTCGCGATTTGTGCTTTTTTCCATTCCTGGCGACCCCGCTGTCGATCGCTCGCGCTCGAATTGGGGTCGTCGCAGATCCTGCGCCAGTGGGCCTTCGCCTTGACGAGGGCAATTTCGAACTTGTCCCGTTTATTCACGGACGTCTTTATACATGCAGTGTCGTGGCGGAGACATACCGGTTCTGGCGGATGAGTCCGCTCTATGGTGCCCTAAGTATTTGAAGCAACTATCTTTCCTCAGGCCGCACACTGAGTACCCCCATTCCTACCCACTTGTGCGGTAGCCAGACACTGATGGACATCTGTTGAATGCGCGCCACGGTTCGCACAATGCGCCGCTGAACTACTGTCCTAACCGATGGACAGGTGGTCCAGATCTAACCGATCACTCTCCAGATACTCCTGCGCGGTTAGTTCCGCGTGAGTTGTGATCTGGCAATTTACCTTGTTAAACCTGTCCCCAGGCTGAATGAGCTTTCCCCAAATAGGCAGGAATCCGCGCTCCCGAACTTCACGCGCTCTTTCTGGTTCTGCAATAAACCAGAACATAAGTTCAACTTCAGTCGAATCCCAAGAGGGAGCTGCCCGCACCCGGATTTCTGCCAGCTCCCGGAGGGCATCACCCTCCGAGCCCGCCCTGCCGTGCTTCTCCTTAATTCGATCCTGCAGCTTGGCCGCAAATTTGTTGAAATCGTCAGGAAACGCAAATCGTCCGAATTTGCGCTCGACCGCTCTCGCAAAGTCACGCCTTTCCTCATCGGTCGTGCATCCCACCGCCCGAGTCCATTCGGCAACGATTCTCTTATCAATAGTCATCACGCGATCGAGATCGGCGACGAGATTGCTGCCGGAGACACCTGGTATCGCTGCGTACTGCGGCCTATGGCCTTTCGAAATCTTTGCCAACTGCTCTCCAGTCACGTCCTGCAGTGGTGAAACGGCGACGAGGGGGCGGCTTGCGTATTTTCGGACTATGTCGCACGACTGAGTAATGATCACGAGTCCAGGCACCTTTTGTTCCTCAAGACCCGGCGCCTCGTCACTGGCCGCGACGTTCTCACTCGCTCTCCGATGTACGAACCAATGTTCGCCATCGACAACGCAATCCCCCTGCCGCCATATCGCTAGGGCGGCGTCGATGACCTCGCTGTTCGCATCGTCAAGTGTCGTCACCTTGGTTTTTATTCTTTATTCTGATTGCACGCGCCACTCGAGTTCGACCCGATTTTGTCTCGATACTCTCTGGCAAGGCCCCAATCAGCGATTCAGGTTTCATCGGCATACGGAGGCTTCGCGCTCTCGGCGAAAGTGGGCTGAGTGCAGGACGCTCAACCGGAAAGCCACCGATCAGCCTCACAACTTCGCCATATTGACCCGCCCGAATCAAAACGATAGGTGCGCTTTCACCGGGTTGAGCTGTGAAAAGCAGATCACGATTTTCCGCAGCCGATCCACGATCAATTTGCTTAACTATGGAAAGAATTCGATACAGCTTTTCCGCATTGCCTGCGCTAAGAGCCTTCCCGCTAGCCCAAAAATGGAGCGTGCGGCGAGTCACCTCAAACAAGCTTGCCAGTTGCTCCCACGTCATTCCGCTCAACCGGCGCAACTCCATGATTGCCGGACCAACGGGGGTCCTTTGCTCCGCTGTGAGCCCACTATTCGTACGGCCAACAAGTTCAAGTAGTGGATCGTGCGAGGACGCGAACGCGCTACTTGTACCTGCAATGGACAGTGCACCTGCGATACAAAAAGCGCGCAACGAACGACTAATCATGGCCCCACCAGATGAAGTGCCACTTCCGGTCGAGATTACCGTAACTGAATTCACAGCAGCCCCCCATATAGTTTCAGAAAGTCGTCCGTAACGGCCCACCGAAAGAATCCATAAATGCGATTGACGTACGTGCCAATCTGATCCAGTACTTGCTTCGCCGTAAATCCGCTTGGCCCGCTGCTAAACATGTCTAAATCCAAAATCCAGCTAGGTTCACCTATTGCATCCAGTACGGAAGGATCTACAGTTGCGTTAGCTGGCATCTGTCCCCACCTAGCAATGAACTGCGCCTTCTCTTCTGGGACATTGAAAAGGCATTCAGTCATCGCATGTTGAAGGTGAGGCGCGACTTCGGATTTCAAAATGCCAACGACTTCGGGGCGCACAAACTTTGTCAGATCCTTGAGCGGCTCCCCGACGACTCTATCTATGAAACGGAGTCCGATCCGATCTACGACTTGGGGGTTTATGTGCTCAGCCAACGCGTCCACGACGAGCTTTGACCGGTCCACGAGATCGGGACCGCTCTTGTAAGCTGTCGTCTCGATAGCCAAGAAGCTTGGTGCTAGCGCCACGCGCCAAGTGTTTTCTGCATCGCTAAAGCGCCAGGTAGTCTGGGTCTGCTGAGCAGGGGGCGCACCAGAGTTCGAAAAAACTATCCCCAAAGACTGCTCTGGCCGAAGCACTGGATAAACGCTCCGCAATGCCTCTTGGAACGGCGCGATAAATTCCGCCTTTCCAATCGACACGACCGGCGGAAAATTTATTCGCGTTACAACGCGAATAAGTGGCGCCTTCGGCAACCAGATTTCGGAAGGCGCCGAGGCGGTAAGGGGGTTACGACTTCCCATGGGAGACCGCAGTATATCGCTCCCAGACTTTATGTGAAGCGGAATGTGAAGTTTATATAATTATACTTAATATTCAATATGTTAAAATAAAAGCCCCTACCGATGCCATACCCCAAGGGGTAGAAACATCGGTGAGCACTCTTAGGAGCCCCTTCCCCGATAAGGGCACAGCGGAGCGCCCCTCCGCTTGACGACTGAAGCAATCGATAGGGCGCCGCGCTACCGCTAGGCAAAGCTAAGTATTTGAGCCATCGACGCTATGGTCTACAAGCAGGACCGAGATACCCCCAACGATACCCTCGTAGCCCCAGAGATTGAGTGGGCGCGTGAGGCGAGCCCGACGAACCGCCTAGACGCTATCTAGAGAGTTCAAGTCGACCATCGCGTTCGCGATCCGTTCGATCATCGCGAGCGTCATCGCTTCGCCCTGCATGCTCGGAAACAAAGGGGAATGGCAAAGCGTAATCGTCCACATCGCGAGGGCGTGCGACATCTGCTGCCGGTATTGCGTGAAGCTCGAATCGAAGTCGAGCCGAACGCCACCGCGCTCCGCAAGCCGGTCGAGGTAGCGCTTAAGCAGGTCGCGCTCCCAGGTTCGTCGATCCTCGGGTTTGAGCGCGGCACTAAGGGCGTAGGACAGGTCCCGCGACCAATGCCCTCGAGACGGGCACTGCCAGTCGCAGAGACCCATCCGGCCCGCGGCGGTCTGATACCAGTTCCCGATATGCACGTCTGAGTGCAGGAATACGTCGGGACCGTTCGCGTGTATCTCGAGTGCCCGAATGGTTGCAGGCCAGATTTCCTTGCGCCGAGCCATCAACGCCGTGGGAATAACGTGGGCGGCGGCGTCAAAGGCCTTCTCGGTATAGAACTCGGTACGCATCTTTTCGGCGCCGATCTGGAACCATTTCGCGTAGTGGGACAGCCACCGGTATTGCGAGAGTTTCGGACTTCCGTAGAAGGCACCGTGAAGCGCGGCAAGAAGATCCACCATGTCTTCCGCCATCGAGCGAGTAACGAGAGTCTGGTGCCCGCAGAACGTCGCGCCTTTAGTGTGTACGAGGTCCTCCAAGAGGTGTATCGCAGCGAAAGTCTCTCTGTCATAGGTCGAGTAGTAGCAGAGGGGCGCTTCGATATCGAGGAGCGGTCGGACTTCCGAATAGAAACCGCCCTCGATTCGTGCGTGCCCATTGAATCCAGCGACCATCCTGGTGACAAAGCTGGGTAGCGATTTCGTAAAGATCGAAGAAGGAAGGCCGGCTTTTTCTCCGGCTTCGTTATAGGTCACCCTGAGGCGATGGCGCTCGTGCGTGCCGGCACTCGCGTTCTCAACGGCGACACTCATTACAGCCGCACCTGGCATCGTCCGACAAACGGTGGCGGTCAGCCACTCAGGTGTGATGGCGTGAGGCGAGTAAGGTACGTCTGCGAGGTCGATGGCCTTTGGGCGAGCGAACCTTTCGTACAACACTCTGCTTCCGACGCGTAGCGCAGCAAGCGCAACGCTCCGCGAACGAGTCGTCACTTCTTCAGTTCGTCGATAAGCTCGGCGACGATCACCCGGCTGTCCTTCATCGTCTAGCAACCGGTCCCGTCATTCGCCCCGAAATAAGGGCTCTCGTCGCTCGACCATGGCCGCGATTCCTTCCTGCGCATCAGCGCTCGCCGACACGCGCGCCAAAGTCAACGCTTCGTCCTCGAGCTGCGCCTCGGGCTGAGCGGCGCCGGCGCGCAGGAAAAGGCGCTTGATCTGGCCGTAGGCCTGTGTCGGCCCACTTGCCAGTCGCCGGGCCAACGCCAGCGCTTCCTCCTGCAGTTGTTGATCCTCCACGACCCTGTCCACCAGTCCGGCCTGCAGAGCTTCCCCGCTGCTCAGAATTTCCGCCAAAAGCACGAAGCGACGCGCTCGCGCAACTCCCATGCGCGCGGTCAACGTCACGGTCGACCCCGAATCGCAACTGAAACCAAGCTTCGCGAAGGCCGAGCCAAAGCGAGCAGAGGCGCCAGCCAGCACTACGTCGCACCCGGCCGAAAGCGCAACGGCGCCGCCCATAGCGAAACCTTGCACGGCGACGACAATGGGCACCGGCAACTGCCAAGCTCGTTGCAGACCCATGTGGAAATCGGCCGTCCAGCGAAGCACCAGCGGCGCGAGATTGCTGCGTTCCGGGTGGAATTTCTTCAGATCCCCGCCCAAGCTGAAGTTGGCGCCCTCAGCGCGCAGCAGCACGGCCCGAAGTTCTTTGCGGTCACCAAGATCGAGAAACGTTTCCCTGAATTCTCGACAAAAGTCGCCGTCAACCGGATTCCCGCGCGCAGGCTGCGCGAAATTCACAATGGCAAGACCTTCCTGCAGCTCGAGGCGAATCGTGGACATCGTGCTCATGACTTGACTCCCTTCGACGAAGGCCGGCAGCGATGCAGTGAGCGCCCCTGCATCGACATCACGATTTCCCCGCGCAGAGGAATGTTCATTTCTTGTTGCGCAGCAACTCGGGCACGCGCGCGCGGTGAAAACCCTCGAACGGCTTGCTGCGATCGTGCGGCTGCAGCGTCCAGGTACCGCGCGCATTCGGGGTACCGCCGTCGACCCGGATGCAGCTGCCTGTGATGTAAGCAGCCGCAGGCGACAACAGGAAGACGATCGCTGCCGACAGTTCAGCCTCGGTGCCATAGCGCTGCAGCGGCACGGTCGGCGGGTATTCGAGGATCTTCGCCTTCGCCTCGGGCGTGTAGGTGTCGAATCCACTGGAGGCGATGCCCCCCGGCGCCACGCAGTTGACGCGCACTCCCGAGACCGCCCACTCGCACGCGGCCGTCTCGCTGAGCGTCAGCATGCCGCCGCGCGCGGCTCCTGAATGCGCGTAGTCGGGCCAGCCGTGCCAGATGTCGGCGATGGTATTGACGATCGCGCCACCGTGCGCCTTCATCCAGCGCTGGTGAGCCTCGCGCATCACGATGAAACCGCCGGTGAGATTGTTGCGCACGACGGATTCGAAACCCTTGGTCGTGATCGTCTCCATCGCGGTGCGGTACTGCCCCCCCGCGTTGTTGACCAGGCCGTCAATGCGCCCGTGCTGCGCCAGAACCGCTTCGACTGAGGAAATCACCTGCGGTTCCTCGCGGATGTCGCACGCATGGATAGTGCAGAGGCCGCCATCCTCGATGATCTCGCGCTGCACTGCCTCGAGCTTCTCCAGCTTACGGCCCCAGATCGCGACCCGAGCGCCGAGAGAAGCCAGTTCATGCGCCGTACAGCGCCCGATGCCGCTGCCCCCGCCGGTGACAATGACCGTCTGACCGCTGAACAGCCCCCCGCTGAACACAGACTTGTAAGGCATATGGCGTTTTGCTCTGCCCTAGTACTGGATGGCCGCGCGGCCAATCCGTTCGCGCGAAATGATCAGCTTCATGACACCGGCGGTGCCGTCGCCAATCTCCAGCCCCATGACATCGCGCATGCGCTGCTGGTGCGGCAGATCCTTGCTCCAGCCGTAGTGGCCGAATGTAAGAAGACACTGGTGGATAACGTCGAATGCCGACTTCGGCCCCATCCACTTGACCATCGCAGCTTCTGCAGTGTGCGAGAGGCCGGCATCGCGCAGCGCAAGCGCGTGATAGGAAAGCTGCCTCACGGCTGCGATCCGGGACTCGCCCTCCGCGAGCGGAAAGCTCACACCCTGAAACTGGCCGATCGGCCGGCCGAATGCCTGCCGCTCCTTTGCGTAGGCCCAGGCCTCATCGAGCGACGCCTGCGCCGCCCCGCAGCACTGCAACGCGATCAGGGCACGGCTGTAATCGAACCCCTGCATCACCTGGCTGAACCCCTTCCCTTCGTCTCCCAGGCGATGGCTGACAGGCACACGAACGTCGTCGAAGAAGACCGAGCCGCGACCGATGATCAGGCTGCCGAGATCGTCAAAACGGGTCCGCGAGATGCCCTTGGACGTTGCCGGAATGGCAAAGGCGCTGACCCCCTTCGCACCTTCCTCTGGTTGGCCAGTGCGCGCAAAGACCACATAGAGATCAGCACAATCCGCAAACGTGATGGAGGTTTTCTCGCCATTGATGACGTAGTGATCGCGATCGCGGCGAGCACGGAGCTGTAGATTGCTCGCGTCCGAGCCGCCCCGCGGCTCGGTCAGGCAAATCGCCACGACGGCTTCGCCGCGAGTCATCCGGGGCACCCACTCCTCGACGATCTCGGGCTCGGCATGGCGAACGAGGATCGCGCCATTCAGCGATATGCCGACAGGCACCGCACTAACGTTGAAATCCCCGTAAGCGAGTTCCTCGACGATCAAGCCGGTCGTGACGGCGTCCGAGCCCATTCCGCCGAACTTCTCCGGCAGGTCGATGCCGAGCAGGCCGAGCTGACCCATCTCTGCAACCAGCTCGCGCTCGAGAACCGCCTTCTTCTCGCGCTTCTGGTAGTTCGGCAGCAGGCGGTCGCGAGAAAAGCGGCGCGCAGCTTCCTGCAATGCGGTCTGGTCCTGGGTCAGTACCATGCTCACCCCCTCCTTGCAAGCATGGCCTTCGCAGCTCTCGAGAGTTCGCCCGTGGTGCGGGCTAGCATCTGGGTGCGATTCTCGAGCTCTATCGCCGCCTGAAGACTTGCAGCTTCCAGATTGGCCCAAGCCCCGCGCTTGGTCATCCAGACACCGAATGCGCTGTGCGCAGCAATCAATCGTGCCAGCTCCATAGCTCTCGGTATCAGTCTGCTGTCATCCACCGTCTCTGAAACCAGCCCAATGCGCCCCGCCTCGGCTCCGCCGACCGTTCGCCCCGTCAGCATCATCTCGAACGCACGCGACGTGCCGACGCAACGCGGCAGCAGCCAGCTGACGCCCATGTCGCAACCGGACAATCCGACTTTGACAAAGGCCGCATTGAACCGCGCGGACTTGGCGGCGATGCGGATGTCCGAGGCAAGTGCCAGGGCGAGGCCCGCCCCACTCGCGGCGCCATTGATCGCCGCGATCACCGGCTGGCGGAGCGCACGCAGTTGCGTAACCAGCGACGCAAACGCTTCTTGCCTCTCCGTCCAGGCGATTGTTTCTCCTTGCTTGGAGTCGCCTGGCGCTTTGTCGGCAAGACTCAGATCGAACCCGGAACAAAATCCGCTGCCCGCGCCAGTCATGATGAGCACGCGCAGAAGCGGATCGGACGCTACGGTTCGGAGCAAACGACCTGTCTCGGCCACTGTTCGATCGCTCAGGGCATTCAGCTTCTCGGGACGATGGAACTGCAGCATCGCGACATGGTTGCCCCTGCGCTCCAGGCGGACGCCGCCGCTTACCTTAGGCATAGATTTCCTCGATCACCTGCGCGTATTTTTCAGCGATGCTCTTGCGGCGCACCTTCATGGTCGCGGTGACCTCGCCATCATCGTGGTCGAGCTCCTTCGTCAGGAGGTGAAACTTGCGCACTTGCTGGACCTGCGGCATTTTTTCGTTGACCGTATTGACCTCGCGCTGGATCAATTCCCGCATGGGCTTGAGATCAACCAGGCTGCGGAAGTTCGTATAGGTGAGGCCCTTTTCTTCAGCCCACTTGCTCGTGCTCTCGAATTCGATCTCGATCAATGCTGATACAAAGCGTCTTCGGTCCGCGATGACGATCGCTTCCTTGATGTAGGGCGAGAAGCGCAGCGCGTTTTCGATCTCTGACGGCGTGATGTTCTTGCCGCCCGCCGTGATCATGATGTCCTTCTTGCGGTCGATGATTCGCAGCTCGCGGCCGGTGGGTCCATCGTCCCAGCGCGCGACATCACCGGTATGAAGCCAGCCTTCCGCGTCGATCGCCTCGCGCGTCGCTTCCTCGTTGCGGAAGTAGCCGGAAAACACGACCTCTCCCCTGATCAGGACTTCGCCGTCGTCCGCGAGCTTGACCTCGATGCCAGGGTACGGAACACCTACGGTACCAACGGGGGATGAATCGTTCGGCTGCATGGTCGTCGCGCCCGACGCCTCGGTCAGGCCGTACGCCTCGCGGATCGGTACACCGAGCATGCGGAAGAACCCCAGGATGCCCGGTGCGATCGGCGCACCCGACGAGATCGCGACCCGGCATCGGCGCAGGCCGACGAAGTTCAGTAGAGCGCGGAGTACGAGGACATACCAGATTCCCCATCGCACACGCTCGATGAACTTCCATTGTGAGCGGGGCCTGGACACCGTAGAGGCAAGCGAACGGACCGCCGCCTGGTAGAGCCTCAGGCGCAGGCCGCCAGCCTCGTGGATCTTGGTCTGAATCGACGCATGAAATTTCTCCCAGATGCGCGGAACGCCGAAGAAAATTTGCGGCGCGAGCTCGCGGAGGTCTTCCTGCACCGTGCGAAGGCTCTCGGCGAAGTTGACGACCGATCCGCCCGCGAGGGGGACGTGAACGGAGAACATCTGCTCTGCCACGTGGCAAAGCGGTAAATAGGAAACCAGCGAGTCGCGCTCACCGCACTTAAGCATGGTGTTGAGCCCGCGTGCTGCCGCGCCAAGGCCCCGCCAGCTCATCATCGCCGCCTTGGGTCTGCCGGTTGAGCCCGAGGTAAAAACCATCAGGCCGATCGCGTCCAGCTCCGGTCCCCTGGCCGCGGCGGCCGCTGCCTCCGGATCTTCGGACTCGCGCTGTCGGCCCATCGCGACCACGTCGGCGAAATCATGCAGGCCACTTCGCTCGTAGCGCCGCAATCCCCGCGGATCGATAACGATGACTGCACGCAGATGCGGCAACCGCTCGCGGACGGCGATTACTTTGTCCAGCTGCTCCTGGTCCTCGCAGACGATGAACGGTGCCTCAGAGAGCGCGAGCAGGTACTCGACTTCGTGCGCCGGCGACGTCGGATAGACCCCTGCGGTGATCGCGCCGACCATGGCGGCGCCCACCTCCGCATATGCCCACTCGCGACAGTTCTCGCTGAGCACCGCCAGGCTTTGGCCTGGCTTGAGGCCGAGCTGCAGCAGCCCGAGGCCGAACCATCGTGCCTGCCTCTCGTACTCCGAGTACGTGACGCGCTGCCAGACGCCAAACTCCTTTTGGCGCAGCGCAACGGCATCGGGCCGCTTCCCGGCCCAGTACTGAAGCTGCCGCGGAAGGGAAAGTTGCGCGAGTTCGGCTGCGCTCATTGGCTTCTTACCGTCATGAGAGCCAGCGCTTGCGCCGCTTGTAGTGCTTAACATCGCGGAAATTTACCCGCGCCTCGCCCGAGTCGCCGCTGCCGAGATAGAAGCGCTGCACATCCGGATCCCCGAGCAGCTTTCCGGCATCGCCATTGATGACGATTCGGCCGTTCTCCATGATGTAGCCGTAGTGCGCGACGCCGAGCGCGACCCGCGCGTTCTGCTCGACAAGCAGGATTGCGACGCCCCGGTCGCGATTGATCCGCACGATGATCGAGAAAATGTCGCTCACGATCTTCGGTGCGAGGCCGAGTGAAGGCTCGTCGAGCAGCATCAGCTTTGGCTGCCCGACGAGCGCGCGGCCGATGGCCAGCATCTGCTGCTCGCCGCCTGAAAGATAGCCGGCGATCTGGCCCCGCCGTTCCTCCAGGCGCGGGAAATACTTGAAGACGATCTCGGTATCCGAGTCCTCGCGATCGCGTCCTTTCAGAGTGTTGCCTGCGGCAATCAGGTTTTCATCCACAGTCAAGTCGGCGAAAACGTGCCGGCCTTCCCGCACGTGGGCCATGCCACCCCGCGCCAGCTGATGGGCAGCATGACCGTCGATGTCGTCGCCGAAAAAGCGGATCCGTCCATTGGCGACGCGTCCCTTTTCGAAGGGGAGCAATCCGGAAGCCGCTTTCAGCGTCGTCGTCTTTCCCGCGCCGTTTGAGCCAAGGAGCGCGACGATCTGCCCCTTGGGCACTTCGATCGACAGGCCCCGCAGCGCCTGAACGCTGTGGTTGTAGACGACTTCGACGTTCTCGACGGTCAATGCCGCATCGGTCATACCTTGATCCAGCTGCTCGACGGCTCCATCGTTCCCTTGCTCGGGTCATAGGTGTACATGCGACCCACAGGGATGTTGTGTTTGCTGAGGTCGACCAGCAGGCCAGTCACGCCGCCGCTGTCCCAGTCCTTCATGGACTCAAGCGCCGCCTTCATATGCGGCAACTGCAGGGGCTTGTTCGCCTTGATGCAGCGCTCGGCAATCTCGGCGAAGATCATTCCCGACAGCCAGCTCGAGATGTAGAACGGCGAAATGCTCTTGATCTCGGGTCGGGCTTTGGCCAGGTACTCGCGCATCTGATTGATCATCGGCGAGTCGGTTTCGTGGCCGTAGCGGTACATGCTGACGCCGGACAGGCGCACGCCGAGTTTGCCCAGCGTATCGTAGGCGGGCCTGTCCAGGCCCCATGCAGTGCCCATGATCTGCGGGTTCATGCCGGCTTCCTGCATTTGCCGCACGAACTCCGGCATGGGCGCGAGGATGTAGCCCTGAAAGATCACGATGTCCGGATTGGCGCGGCGCAGCTTTGCCACCTCTGGCGCGACATCGATGCCCGCCTGCTTGGTGACGATCTCGGCGACGATCGGCAAACCCAGCTTCTGCGCGCGCGCCTTGCCGCCCGGGATGCCGTCTCGGCCGAACTCGGTGTCGGCATAGACGTAGGCGATATTGGGCTTCTTCGCGGTTCCGGCGGAAGCACGCGCAATGTACTCCATGAGGATTTCGTGCAGCCTCGGATAGGTCGGACCGGGAACGATGTGCTGGGGGACGTTCACCGGATCGGCCACGCCATCGGCGAGCGAAGTCGCCGACGTCATGATCGAGTTCGACGCCACCGCGTCCTTCGTGATCGCCTTCACCCACTGGGTGCTGTCCCCATAGAAGAAGGACGGCTTATCCGCCGCCATGATCTTCTTGAAGATCGCGACTCCCTGGTCGAGCTTGAAGCCGTTGTCCTCCGCGACATAGCGCAAATTGCGACCGAGCACGCCGCCCTTGCTGTTTTTCCATTGGACAAAATCGTTCAGGCCGTTGTTCATCGCAACGCCAGCGAAGGAAAAGATGCCGGTGATCGGCTGCGAAGCGCCGATGACGATATCCCCCTTATGCGCCTGAGCGTACGAGCGGCCGATCGAGAATGGCGCGAGCGCGGCGGCCGCGCCCATGGCCTTCACAAGTTTTCGTCTTACGGTTTGCGTCATGTCAATGTCCTCCAGTTGAAGTAAAGGCCGCTCAAGTTCTGAACGGCCACAGATGGAAAGTCCGTCGCACACGCGACCAGATCGCAGCGAGCCCGTGCGGCTCGAAGACAAGGAAGCCGATGATCAGCAGGCCGAAGACCACCTGGCCCATCGGCAAGAGCAATCCGGCGGCGCCTGGAAACCACTGGGCGCTCGCATGCGCGACAAGGCGCAATACCTCCGGGACGAAGGCCATGAATAGCGCGCCGAGAACGCTGCCCAGCACGGTGCCCAGCCCGCCTACGATGATCGCCGCAAGGTAATAGATCGACAGCGTGAAAGAGAAATATTCGGGAGTGATGGAGCCGTAGAAGTAGCCGAGCAGGCCTCCCGCGATGCCAGCGTAGAACGCGCCTACGGCGAACGCGAGCAGTTTCGTTCGCAACAAGTTGACGCCGAGAATCTCGGCGGAGATGTCGCGGTCCCGGACGGCGACGAAGGCGCGCCCGATGTAGGTGCGTGCGAGATTGCGTGCGGCCAGCGCCATCGCGAACGCGCACGCGAAGATGAGATAGAAGTTGCGCCGATCGCCGGCAAATTCAAAGTCCCCAAGTTTCGCCCTGGGGATCGAGGTCCCAGGCACGCCGCCCGTGACCGGCTCCCACTCCCTGAAGACGAACGTCAAGATGAAATGCGCTGCCAGAGTGGCGATGGCGAGATAGAGCCCCTTAACTCTAAGGCTTGGCAGGCCGACGAGGAGTCCGAGAAAGGCGGCTAAAAGCCCGCCGGCGGGGATCGAGACATAGAACGGGATCTCCTGCCGCGCAAGCCAGGCGACCGTGTAGCAACCGACGCCGACAAATGCGCCGTGACTTAGCGAGATAAGCCCGGCGTTACCGGTAGTGAGGTTGAGGCCTAGCGTTGCGACGACGTGAATACCCACGATGCACGCCATGGCCAGGATGTAATCGGAGGCCCAGAGCGGCATGGCGAAGAGCGCAGCGACAAAAACAAACATCCAGAAGCGCGCCGTGGTCGAGTCCCACAACTGCTCCTCGGTCGCGTAGGTTTCGTGAAAGACGCCGGTCCGCACGTCACAACCTCTCGATCGTCCGCGTGCCGAAGATCCCGTGCGGCCGAAAGACCAGAATCACCAGCACTGCGATGTAGGGAACGAGGTCGCGCGACTTGCCGCCCAGGTAGCCTGCCGCGAGGGACTCGACCCAGCCGAGGATGAGGCTCGCCACGATGGCGCCGAGGACGCTATCGAGCCCGCCGAGGATGATGGCCGCAAAAACCGCCAGCGCCGCACCTGCGAGCAACGGCGACAAGCCGGCCGAGCTGGCGATAAGCACCCCCGCAACCGTGCCGACGAGGCCCGAAAGCAGCCAAGTCAGCCGCTGCGCGTGGTTGATGTCGATCCCCATCGTGGCGGCCGTCACCGGGTCGGTGGCCGTCGCCCGCAACGCGATTCCGGTCTTCGAATAACGAAAGAACCCGGCGAACGCAGCAATCAGCGCAGCCGCCACAGCGAAGTTGCCCAGCACTGTGCCGGGGATGAGGATGTCGCCGAGCTTCAGCGGCGTGCGCGGCAAAAGCGTGGGCGGAGAATAGGTGTCGCCGCCCCAGACCGCTTCGACCCCTCCGTGGATGATGCTCGCCATGCCGATCGTCGCCATCAGCACCGCGATCGTCGGTTGGCCAGAGAGCGGTCGCAGCACGGCCCGTTCGACCGAAACGGCCACGGCGGCGATAAGAGCCAGCGCCAGCACGAACGCGACCCACGGCGACAATCCAAAGCTCACCGTGC
>Ga0187893_10001072_pt1 | contig 68125 bp, 57 predicted proteins | sample MA1701074metaG_FD_139574 | JGI IMG/M metagenome (GOLD analysis project Ga0187893, IMG submission 139574) | White microbial mat communities from a basaltic lava cave in the Kipuka Kanohina Cave System on the Island of Hawaii, USA - MA170107-4 metaG ...
ACCGGGCGCGCCTTCGGGATCGGGGCGTCCCGGAGGAGTACCGGGATCCAGAATGGTGAACGGCTGGCAACCCAGCGGAGTACCCCTGGCCATCGACATGTAGGTTGACTCATTATGGGTCAATTCGGTCGTGCAGTCGGCCCAATTCCATCCACGATGGGCACGCTCCACCAGCAGGCCGCCGTTGAACACCGCGCTCAGCGGAGCATCGCCGTTGATGAAATACCACTGAACAAAAACATCTTCCGTGTAATCGTTCACGATGGTGAGGAACGTATCCTGCGTCAGAGCCCCCGCGGCGTTCCACTTCAACTCGATCTTGGAAAAGGCCAGCAAACTGCCCTTCCTGCTGGTACTGACCCGGCAATCCGGTACGGTCGCCGTATCACAAACGTTGTCGAGTAGATCCAATGGATCTCCAAAATTGCAGAAGTTGTCGTAACACAGACTGGGGTCCGGCGGGCATTGATCGTCACTGGTGCAACAACCGAGTATCGGCTGGATGTCACAGACATTGTCCACCAGGTTAGCCGGATCGCCGAAATTGCAGAAGCTATCCACACAATCGGCCGGATCGGGGGGGCATTCAGCGTCGTTCGCGCAACAGCCGTCGACGGGACGCGTGGCACACACATTGTCGTTGGGATCCGTATTCGGCGGCAAAGTGGGGCAGTTCGGAAGACAGACCGGGTCAACACAACAGGTGTCTACAAAGCATTTCGTCCCTGCCGGGCAGTCCGCGTCTCCGCCGAAACAAGACCCGAACGTACTGCAAGCTACTCCAAGCGCACAATTCCCACTGCCATCCGGCCGTGTCAGACACGAACAATCGGGATTGCCGGTGCACTCAGTGGAGAAATCGCATGTTCGGGGGTCGGCGCAACCCTTAGGGTCGGCGCCCAGATCGCAGTAACTTTCCACGCAATCTGCGGGGTCGGCCGGACAGTGGTCGTCGGTCAGACATTCGATGCAGTCGTAGATGTTGTTGCCGTTGGCGTCGAGGACGATGTCCTCGCCCATGTCGTAGGTTCCGCTGCCGTTGGCGTCGTAGTAGCGGATGTTGTTGATCGAGGACGGGCAGCCGCCGTTGGAGACGTGCGGCTCGGTGAAGGCGACGGCCACTTCCAGGTCGCAGTCCACCTGCTGTTGGTCCACCAAATCATTGTTGAGGTCCAGCACTTTGCAATCCGCCCCCAGGTCGTGGTTGCCGTCGCGGTTGGCGGTCGGACAAGTGAGTGGGTCTTCCGAGTGCAGGTCGTCGCCGGCGACCCCCAGCGACCAGAGCCCATCGTGGTCGTTGTCGAACCAGTCCAGACCCGTTGGCGGGTTGCCCGGCGAAGGGAAGTCGAGCAAGGGCGCGCCGGGAAATACTTCCTGGAACGCGGGGGCGCCATGACCGGCGCTGACGATGCCGTCGGCGTCGATGATCGGCTCGCAGCCGCAGTGGGCGGGCAAATCGGCGCACGACGTGCCTTCGGTGAACTGCCCGGGCGGCTGGCACAGGTGCTGGGAGACAAGATTCTCACACGTCAAGGTCGTTGGATCGCAACACGCTCCGTTAGGGATGGGATCCAATCCCACGGTCAGGACCATGTGTATGTTGGGGAACCCGATCGCGGCAAGGTCCGTATAGTCGCCCGAACCGCAGGTCGGCGCCCGGATATAGCTGGGTCCGGACTGTCCCGCGGCATTGGCGCCGTTGAAATGACGGTTGTTGGGCCCGGCGGTGCTACAAAGGTCCGGTGACTCCACGGCGACGACCAGCGTGGCATCGGCGGGCACAATCACGTTGTTGGCCGTGAAGTCGACGGTCCGCAGATCCAGGTTCGTGCCGTCGGGGATCATCTCGGTGATGGAGCCGCCCGCCAGGGGCACCAGGTCGGCCACGTTCGGGGCGCCGCCGCTGGTATCGAGAAACAAGTTGATGGTGACGGGACTTCCTGCCCCCGTCGTATCCACGACTAATTCGATGCCGTAGCTTACGCATCGGACGTGATGGGCCAGACCCGCCGTCGGCCCAACCGAAAGATCGAACGACCGGGCGTAGTCGGTTTCTTCGGTACAATTGTTGAGGCCGGAGAGACACGCCACCGACCCACCGCCCGCCACGGTGTTCGGATCGGTGCTTTGGGTGATGTCAAGGTCGCCGCAGATACTGGTGCCAGCCACGTTGCCCAGCGGCCTCAGGGTGTGATCAACCTCGGAGGCCGTGGTCAATCGTACGTCGCGGTACAGCTCAACCTTGTCGCGACTGGTTGGCCTTCCAGCCGCGCCGCCTCGCGACGCTTCAACGGTAGTCGAAAGTGAATGGTCCTTCGAAGTCTTTGGCGCGCGCTCGTCGGCCAAGACCAGCGTGGCCATCAGGCAACTTATCGCAGCAGTTGTCGTTAGACGAAACATTCTATATTTCTCCCTCCGGGCGACGCGATTCATCTGGAATTGTTTCCAAGCAAAATGGCTCGGCAGGAGCCTCGCCCTCCCAAATACCCGCAGTCTAGTGGGTGTCGATCCACCAGCTTGAAGCCAGATATAACCCAAAGGGCCAATTTTGTCAATGGCAAAATTGCAAGAATCACTGAATATGCACAAATTGGCCCTATTCTTGACACCATGGCAAGACTCGTATTGGTATCGGGGTGGGTGGTGGGGCCTGTCTTCGAATTTGGGGCCATGGGCGTCACCCATAAAGGGTGACGCTACAAGATACCAATATTGAGCATCACCCATGTAAGGTGACGCTACATGGCGACCGAGGTACCAGGGAGATTTCAAACGGTCTTTACACACGGTTTCTCAATTTACGCCGCCGTTTAACAGTCGTGCCGGGCGTCCAAGCAAAAAGGCGCGAGGGGAACATCCAAACCAATTAAGCTGAACTTGGATTCGATGATTGAGAATTCAGAACGATGCGACGCCGGTGATTTCGCGGCCTACGACTAATTGGTGGATGGTTTCCGTGCCTTCGTAGGTAATGACGCTTTCGAGGTTGAGCATGTGGCGGACGGGGCAGCACTCGACCGAAATGCCGCCCGCGCCGAGGATATCGCGGCATTCGCGGGCGACGTCCAAGCCCATGCGCACGTTGTTCCACTTGGCCAGCGAGACCTGGGTGTGGTGCATGGTGCCCTGGTCCTTGAGGCGACCCAGTTGCAGGGCCAGGAGTTGGCCCAGGGTGATCCGGCGGAGGATGTCGGCAAGGCGGATCTGCATGTGCTGTTTGTTGATGAGCGGCGAACCGAACAGCACTCTTTGGCGGCAGAACTCCAGGGCCTCTCGATAGCAAGCCATGGCCGCACCGACGCCGCCCCAGGCGATGCCGTATCTGGCTTGCGTGAGGCAACTTAGCGGGGCGCCGAGTCCTTCGGCCTTTGGTAAGCGGTTTGATTCCGGAATGTGGCAGTTGTCGAAAAAGAGTTCGCTGGTCACTGAGGCTCGCAACGAAAACTTGTGGGGGATGTCGCGGGTGGTGTAGCCGGGGGTGCCCTTCTCCACAAGGAATCCACGGACGCCATTTTCCGTCATGGCCCAGACGACGGCCACGTCAGCGATGGAGCCGCTGGTGATCCACATCTTTGCGCCGTTGAGGACCCAGTCGCCGCCCTTCTTCTCCGCCCGCGTCTTCATGGTGCCGGGATCGCTTCCGCCGTCGGGTTCGGTGAGTCCGAAGCAACCGATCGCTTTGGCTCTGGCCATTCGCGGAAGCCAGCGGTTCTTTTGCTCATCGGACCCGTAGGTGTGGATGGGGAACATGACGAGACCGCTCTGGACGGAGGCGAAACTGCGGATGCCGCTGTCGCCGCGCTCCAGTTCCTGCATGATGAGGCCGTAGGCGACGTTGTTGAGCCCGGCGCAGCCGTAGTCTTTCAGCGTCGGCCCGAACAAGCCCAGTTCGGCCATTTCGGGGATCAACTCGCTGGGGAAGCGTTCGTGCTCGAAGCAATCGGCAATGATGGGCAGCACGCGATCATCAACGAAGCGGGCGACGGTGTCGCGCACCTGCCGCTCATCTTCGCTGAGCAGGGAATCGACGTTGTAGAAATCCGGCGTTTTGCTATCGGGCACGAGAATACTCCGATCTTACGGTGGTCATCACGAGGCGACAGCATAGGAAGGGCTGAAGGCGCAGTCAAAATCAGCGGATTTGGTGACCTCGGAAAGCTGTGCTACAATTTGCAAGCTCTTCGGCAGCGGAACCGCTGCCTCAAGGAGCCTTTCCGCGAGTTTTGTCCCGGCGAACGGGGTGACGGACGGATCGGCCTCGAAAGGATCATCATGGTCAGCAACGTACTGTTGTCGCGCCCTGTGCCGGGTTCTTGCAGTTCCACGCAGTTCGTGCGGTTGGGACTCCCCGCCCGGGCCTCTGCCGAGCCGCTTCCAATGTGCATGGAGGAAGCGAAGGCGCGCGGCTGGGATGAGATCGACGTGGTTTTCGTCACCGGCGACGCCTACGTGGACCATCCGAGTTTTGCGATGGCCATCCTTGGTCGGGTGCTCGAAGCCAACGGCTTTCGCGTCGGGATTGTGGCCCAGCCGAATTGGCATTCGTGCGAGCCGTGGAAACGATTCGGGCAGCCCAGGCTTTTCTTTGCGATCAGCGCCGGGAACATGGACTCGTTGATCAACCACTACACGGCCAATCGCAAGGTGCGCAACGACGATGCGTACTCGCCCGGCGGGCGGATCGGGTTGCGGCCCGATCGGGCGACGCTGGCGTACTGTCAGCGAGCCCGCGAAGCCTACAAGGGCGTGCCCATCATCGCGGGCGGAGTGGAGGCGAGTCTGCGGCGGCTGGCGCACTATGACTATTGGAGCGATACCGTCCGGCGGTCCATCCTCCTGGACGCCAAGGCCGATCTGGTCGCGTTCGGCATGGGCGAATCGGCCATCGTGGAAATCGCCCGGCGATTGCGGTCGGGTCAAACGGTCATGGACTTACGCGATATGCGCGGCGTCGCCTATGCCATGGGCGCAGCGGAGTCGGAAGAATTCCGAACCCGGAGCGCAAGCGACGGGTCTATCCTGATGCTTCCTTCCTATGAGGACGTGAAAGCTGACAAACTCAAGTTCGCCGAGGCGACGCGGCGCATTCATCTGGAAACGAATCCCTATAATGCGAAGACACTTGTGCAATGGCACGACCGTCAGGCCATCGTCTGCACGCCGCCGCCGCTGCCGGAATCGGGCGGCAACATGGATTTCTTCTATGACTTGCCTTACACGCGGATGCCGCATCCAAGTTACACCGAGTCGATTCCCGCCTACCAGGTCGTCAAGGACTCGGTAACGATCATGCGAGGGTGCTTCGGCGGGTGCACTTACTGTTCGATCACCACGCATCAGGGGCGGATCATTCAATCGCGGAGCAAGGAGTCCATCGTCCGCGAAGTGCGTGAACTGGGTTCGCGCGAGGATTCCAAGGGGATTGTCAGCGACATCGGCGGGCCGACGGCGAACATGTATGAGATGCGCTGCGTGCGCCCGGAAATTGAAGCGATTTGCAGGCGTCTGTCGTGCGTGCACCCCAGGATTTGCCCGCTTCTGGGCACGGACCACGGGCCGTTGATGGACGTGATGCGTGAAGCGCGAACACAAAAGGGCATTCGCAAAGTGCTGGTGGCCAGCGGCGTGCGGATGGACCTGGCCCGGCTGTCGCCGGAATACATGAAAGAGCTCGCCGCGCACCACGTGGGTGGCCATTTGAAGGTCGCCCAGGAGCATTCCGATTCCACGACTCTTTCGATGATGAAACGTCCGGCACCGGCGACGTTTCAGGACTTCGATCGGCAGTTTCGAAACCAGTCGAAGAAGGCGGGGAAGAAACAATACCTGGTTCCCTATTTCATTTCCGCCCATCCCGGCTCCGATCTGGATGCGATGATCGATCTTGCGGTGTTCTTGAAGAAGAACGGCTACAAGCCGGAACAGGTGCAGGATTTTATTCCCGCTCCGTTCGACATCGCGGCCTGCATGTATCACACGGGGTTGGACCCGATGAGCATGGCACCTGTCCATGTGGCCAAGGGACTGCGCGACCGCAAGATGCAACGGGCGCTGATGCAATTCTTCAAGCCGGAAAACTACTTTACCGTCCGTAAGGCGTTGATCGAGGCCGGGCGGGCGGATCTAATCGGCGAAGGCTGTGATTGCCTAATCTCCGCCGCGCCTTCCCAAGCGGCCATTGATGCTCGTCGGCGACAGGCGTCGAAGGAAGCTGTCGGCGGCGACCATGTGCACGCCCGGCGACGGATGCCGACGGCAGGCTACCGGCCGAGGCGACCGACTGCCTTGCGCCGCCCGCGCAAGTCTGACCGCAAAGCCTGATGGAAACTCAGAAATCAAAGAGCAGGGTACGGCGTCACATCCTCAATCTCACGCTTGTCGGTCTGCCGGAACTGGAGTACTTCGAAAGTGACGCGCAGCGTGAAAAGGCGTTGTCTGAAATCGGCGAGGAGTCCGCCGACGTGAAGAGCGGCGGATACTGGTCGGCAATTGGGATTCTGGTGGCAGTGGTTCTTGGTTCGCAGGCGCTCGTCCGATGGCTGTTGCACCTCGTGGTTTGGCCGGCGCTTCTGGAAGCCACGCTGATTGGCCTTGTCACGCTAGTGGCGTTTGTCCTGACGCTCCGCTTGTTGCATCGTTGGGGAACGGCCGGGCAATTGCGGACCAAACTTATCGCCTGCGGCGTCCCGGTGTGCCTGAAATGCGGTTACCTGCTCCGCGGGTTACCGCTGAAGCCCGGCCGTTGCCCGGAATGCGGCTGTTCCTTTAGTGAACCGGTTTGCAAAATCCTGGGAGGGAAAGTGACACCTTGAAATACTGGAAAACCCGTCCGATCTCGGACGGTCAATGTGCTTCCGCGTCGGTGAGGATGAACTTGATTTCGGCCTCGGCGACAAGGTCGCCGCCGACGCGGGCGCGGCCCCTTACGTGCCCGGTGGAGGAGCGGACGCGGATCGCTTCGGCCTCCAGGATGAGTTGATCGCCTGGGCGAACGGCTCGACGGAATTTCACCTTGTCCAGACTGAGCAGGACGGCCACCTTGCCCTTGTGTTCCAATTCCTGGCTAAGCAATACTCCGCCGATCTGGGCGAGGGCCTCGATGACGAGCACGCCGGGCATGATCGGGTCGCCGGGGTAATGGCCCTGGAAGAAAGCCTCGTTGATGGTGACGTTCTTGAGGCCCACCACCCTCCGCGAGCCTTCGATTTCGATAATCCGGTCGATCATCAGGAAGGGATAGCGGTGCGGCAGGATGCGCTGGACCTGGTGAATGTCAATCACCGGCTGCTGATGGAGGAAATCCTCGCGCTGGTGGGCTTCGTATTGTTCGCGCAACGCCCTGACCAACGCATGGTTGAGGGAATGGCCGCTCTTGCGGGCATAGATTCGCCCCACGACCGGACGGCCCAGAAGGGCCATGTCGCCGAGAAGGTCGAGAATCTTGTGCCGGACGCATTCGTCGGGGAAGCGCAGGCGGTTGTCGATCGGTCCCTCCGGACCGAAAACGAGAATGTCCTGGTAGGACAAATGGGCGCCAAGGCCAGCGGCGCGCAACTCGGCGGCTTCCCGTTCGAGGACAAATGTCCGCGCCGGGGCGATGTTGGCCTCGAAACTCTCCGGGGTCACCACCACGCGGTACACTTGCCGCCCGATCGGCCCATTGGGACCGTAGTCCAGATCGTACGCTAATTCCAACGACTCGGATTTTGGATCAAGCGGCGGGAGAGCGACCAATTCACAATCTCCCTCGACCACGCGAACCACGTCGCGCACGACGTAATGCTCCTGGAGGGCGTCTTGCTCGCAGATGCCGGCGGTTCGAAGTCTATCCACGAAAGGCTGACAACTTCCGTCCAGCGCGGGAAGCTCGTTGGCGTTCAGTTCGATTTGCAGGTTGTCCACACGTAGACCGGCGCAGGCGCTGAGGCAGTGCTCGACGGTTTCGATGGCCACCGTTCCATTGCGAAGCGAGGTCCTCCGCGAGCGTTTGGAGACGTTGGCGACGTCGGCGGCGATGGAAATGGGCGGCGACTGATCGGTTCGGACAAACCAGATGCCGGTGTTGGGGGCCCCGGGGCGCACGCGCATGGAAACGGGCTCGCCGGTGAACAGCCCGCGTCCCTCGATTTCGACGTCACGGGTGATGGTGTGTTGAGGCCTCAAGCTGTTCCACCCGATGAATAAGGTCCTTGAGCTGCTCGACGAGCTTGGGCAAGCGCCGCACGAGAGCACGCTCGCGCAGTTCCTCACGATGGTCGTGCGCCGGAAAACCGGAAACCGTCCGTCCTTCGGGGATGTCCTTGTCCGCGACCGCAAACGCGGCCAGCGTCACTCGATCGCCGATCGTGACATTATCCAGCGAGCACGACCGGCCGCCGAAAACGCAATAATCGCCGATCCGCACGCTTCCGGCCGAGCCGGACTGGCCCACCAGAATGCAATGCCTGCCTATTCGTACATTATGCGCGACCTGGACCTGATTATCAATTTTTGTCCCCGCCCCCACCACCGTGTACCCGAATTTGGAGCGATCGACGCAGGTGCAAGCACCGATTTCCACGTCGTCCTCCAGGATTACGCCGCCGATATGGGGAACTTTGTTGTGCCGACCCTGATCAAAGAAGTAGCCGAACCCGTCCGCGCCAATGACGGAGCTGGAATGAATGATCACCCGATGACCCACGCGGCAGCCGTCTCGAATCACCACGTTGGGCCATAGCAAACAATCGTCGCCGATCGTCGAGCCGCGTCCGACGAAGGCACCCGCGTGGATGACGCAAGAAGCGCCGATGCGGACGTCGGAATCGATGACCACGTGCGGGCCGATGGAAGGATTCGATCCGATTTGAGCGCTGGGGTGAACGACGGCGGACGGATGGACGCCCGGGTCGGGTCGAGATATCGGCGGGGCAAACGCTCCCAAGAGCCTCGCTACCGCCGGCTCAATCTTGTCGCAAAGAATGGCCGACATCGGCGTTGACCCGAAATCGGCGGGAACCAGGACTGCGCCGGCTCGGCTGCTCTTCAACTTCCCGGCGTACTTTTCACGGTTCACCCAGGTCGCATCATTAGGACCGGCCTCGGACACGTCGGCGACGCCGCGAATGGCAACCGTCGCGTCGCCGCGCACTTTTCCGCCGACGATGCCCGCCAGTTGTCCGACTGTGTAGGTACGGCTCATGGCTTTTTGGGCGGTGGTTGGGCCGATTCCTGGGGTTTGATCTGCGCGGAATCGATGGTGATGGTTCCCGCGGCCGGCGCGGAGGCCTTGTAGCGGGTGTTTAGTTTGGCGATGACCTCCTCTGTCAGATCGAGGCCGGGCGACCAGTAAAGCACTTTTTGCAATATGATGTGCTGTCGAACCTGGGTGGGTGATTCGGGGGCCTCCGCGGGCATTTGATCGCTCGCCAAAACGACTTCGATGCCCTTCTCCTGGGCCACCTCGCGCACGGCGGTTTGGATATCGCCGTATATGCCTCGTAACGATTCGGCCAACCCTCTTTCGACTCTCTGTCCTTCGGATTCGATGAACCACTGCAATTCCGCTTCCATCATGGCGATCTGCTTACGCCGGGCGCGATACTCATCGGTGCCGGGCTTGAGTTCTTCCTGGAGGGAGCGATTGGCCTTCTCAATCTTGTCCTTCATCGCGTCGCGCTCCTGGCTCAGCTTGCGTCGAACGGCATCGAATTGGGCCTCCAGGTCGGCGGTCTTGGCGTATTTTTCCGACACCGCGCCTACGTTCACCACCGCGATGTCGGTCGATCCGCTTGCGAACTGAGGTCCGATCACCGACATCCAGGCAGCCGAGACCATCGCGGCACACAGTTTTCGTGTCATCCCATATTCCTCGATACGTTGGTTTCGCAACTTGTCATCACCGTTTCGGAAAGGAATCGTAACCGAACCAAGCCGCGACCGTAAGAGGAGCGGGTTAAGCGGCAGAAGACCGCCGGCGGCGCTGTTCCAAGTAGTTACCTGGAAAACATACGGCCAACGACAAAGCTGAAGACCTGTTCTTCGTCGCCGTCGCCGGTGGAGACAGGGAAGGCCACGTTGAACTCCAGGGGCAACGGGCCGAACAAGTTGATCGTCAGTCGCACGCCGGTTCCCACGGCGGCGCGATAGGCTCCCGCACCCGCCGTGCCGGTATCCAGGAAGACGTGGCCCCGGAGGTTGTCGCCGTACAGCGGATAGCTGTATTCCGCACCCATCAAGATCAAGAAATCGCCGCCGACGTTGTTGTCCTCGAGGCCGTCGCGTTCACCGACCCCGCGGTACTCGAACCCGCGGATGGAACCCGTGCCGCCGGCGTAGAAGCGCTCGTAGACCGGCGCGTCGCCCACGATGGCCCCGCCCTCAGCCCGAAGCTCCAGGATGTTCTTTCGCTCGCGCCGATCCACGGATATGGTCTTGTACCAGTTATATCCCGCGGAGACTTCTCCGAAGTAATCATCTCCGCCGAGCAGTCCGAATTGCTCATAGCTCAGGCGAAGACGATCGCCCTTGGTGGGGACGAACCGGTTGTCGGTGCGGTCGCGCACCAGCGTTCCCTTTACGCCGGTGAGAAGATTGTTTCCTTCGTCATCACGGATTTCGTTGGAGGCGAAGAGATCCACGTCGTCAATCCTGACGTTTTCCGCTCGCAGGGCGACCTCACCGGACCAACCCTGCAACAGGCCGCGTTCGATACGCTTCCCCAAACTGGTGCTGGTTCCCACGCGGTTTTCCGTGTAACCGTCCCGTTCACGTTCAAACAAGTAGAAGCTCAGGTCATAGCGCCAGGGCTTGTCGAACAAGAAAGGCTCGGTAAAGTCGATGCGGAAGCGGCTCACTTCCAAGCCCGGCTGCAACTCAATCCGCAGGCGCTGTCCACCGCCGTAGAAAGAGCGCATCTTGAAGAACTCGGCCCAAGTCCGGGGCCGGTTGGCGATGTCGAAGTTCTGAAGGTCAAGGACGATCGAGCCGACCAAACCGCTGTTGCTGGTGATTCCGACTCCGAACAAGAAATCGCCGGCCTTTTCCGATTCGACCACGTCGATCACCGCGTCGCGCACGCCGGGTTCGTCGCCCACCGGCAGCACGCGGGCGGAACTGAAGATGCGCGAATCGGTCAGTCGCTTTTCGGCCTCCCGCGCTTCCGTCAGGTTGAATAGATCGTCGGGCGGATAGAGGTTGAGCGCTCGACGGACGACTTTGTCCTTGGTCCGCTCGTTGCCGCGCACTGCGACGCGGCCCACGCGGAACTGCTCTCCCTCGGTGATCTCCAAAGTAATGCGGACCAGGCCCGGTTTGTCGGAGAAAACGCGCACCAGCCGCACCCTGGCGTCAATGTAGCCCAGAGATCCGTAGCGATCCTGGACGGCCTTCACGTCGGAATCGACCTGCGGACGCTTGACGGTCTCTCCGACCTTTGAGGTCACCAGCCCGGCGATTTCCTCCGTGGTGATCGCGGCGTTGCCGTGGATTTGAATATCCTCGATCGCATAGCATGTTCCCTCTTCGATGGTAAAGACGATCGTCAGGTCTTCTCCGTCCGGGCCGAGGTCCCGACGGTAGGCGGCCTTGGCGTCGAGAAACCCCTCATCCCGAAAGTGGTTTTGCACACGGGCCACGTCGCCATCAATGAGTCCTTGATCGAACGCGCCGGTGCGTATGAACCAAAACGCGGTCTTGGTTTCCAATTCTTTTTTCAAGTCGGAGTCCGGGATGTGGGTGTTGCCCTCAAAACGAATCTTGCGAATGCGGACCTGTTTCCCCTCCTGAATGACATAGATCAATTCGCCGGTGCGTTCGAGTCGCTCCTGATCGTATTGTACGGTGACATCGCCGTAGCCGGCCTCCTTGTATTTGGCGACGATCGTCTCGCGACTGTCGCGGACGGCGAACCAATCGACGACTTCCCCGACTTTCTGGCTGACGGAGTCTTTGAGTTTACCTTCGCGGAACTTCTCATTTCCTTCAAAACCAATCGACGACACGATCACGCGTTCGTGAACCTCGAAGATCACGCGCACGCCGCCGGGCTGTTCCTCAGACTTGTAGCTGACGGTTTGGAACCGGCCGGTGCGCAGCAGGCGTTCGACGGCCCCGTCGAGGGCAGGCTTGCTGAACTCATCCCCTACGCGAACGCGGGCGATGTCCTGCGCGAAAGCGGCCGAGGTTCGATGAAGACCGGAGAATTCGACGGCGACGATTCGGGGAGCAGCCTCCTCCTGGGCCAGGAGCGCGTTGGGCAGAAGCGCACAGGCTGACCAGAAAACAACGATTCCGTATCGCATCACAAATCGGCTACGCCTAAGGATACCGCGCCAACGATCGGCAAAGGATAACCTCCAAGGTGATAGGGTCAAACTGGGTCCGTGACAGTTCCGGCGGAACGATTGTAGGTCATTGATTGTGATGAGCTTCAGGTGGGACGCTTTTTTACGCCAAGGGCGTAATGGACTTCAGGAACGTAGTCCGAATCGCCACAACCTGTCAAGGTTGTGCCCGTTGGCGCGATCAGCTAGTGCCGTTTCAAGAATGGTTATTCCGGTTCTTGCACATTCGTTTTGTTGCGCCCTTACAGGGCTTTTGCTTGGTGTCGGCCCTTGTTTCCCAGGGCGTTGCCCTGGGCTGATCTGTTTCGCCCCTTCGGGGCGATATCCCGATCGACCTTTTTGGAAACGGCACTTGCCTCTAGTATCCAGTTCACGGCGTGCATCGTCCGCAGCGGTCGCGGCAGAAGCCGCCGCCGCAGGCGCTGCCCGGACAGTGTGCATCCATGAGGCAAGGATCGTCGGCGTTGTCGCCGCCGTCGCACGTCCGCACGCACATGGCCCCCGGTCCAAGGCCGGGAAGGGCCGAGTCGGCACACACCGTCGCCGAGGTACAGGCCACCGCGCCGCAAGCCGCCAGTGAAGGACAGGGACAGGGTCCGCTGAAGGGATAGGCAGAGCCTTTGACGGCGTCCACAACCCCCGCAATGTACAATGCGTTGACGTCCGCGTGCAGCTCCGGGACGTTGGGCTGGACCTGGGAAGCCGACCTGGAGGGCGCGCCGGCGAGGTTCTTGAACTTGTTGACCAACTGGGCCACGTCGATGGCGTCCGGCTGCGTCGTGCCGGACGGTGGATTGAATTCCGCGGCCACATCGCCGTAACGCCGCGTGGTCATCCGGACCACCCAGGAACAGCTTGTCTCATCGCCCGGGCAGCCCGGATCAAAGACCTGAACGTCATAGCTGGAACTGGGCACGATCTCCGCCCCCACGACGTGGAATAATCCTTCCGAGGCGAAGTCGTGGTAGAGGGGGGTACACTGCAATCGCGCGGCCTTGAAGCTGCCTGCCGCTGGAACATTCTGCGACTCGAGGAACATTGAGGGTTTCCCCACCCAGCGGGCGCAGCCTGCCGCTTCTCCCGTGGCCGTACAGGTTGCCGCTTCATAGGCGCTGAAGTCCGGGGGCGGGCGACTTGGAAGGTTGGGGGGAACGGGGTTTTGCAGATCGACCATGCTGACCCGAATCGCCGTCGGACCGCTCGGCCCGGTGGCGGTCGCCACGGGAACGGTGAAGGACAACGCGCGACCCTTCTCTTCGTCGGGGTCTGGAGCCGGCGTGGAGCTATACACGATGGTCAGGCCGACGATGTCCCAATTGGGGTTCCCCGCGTCGGCAGCAGTCACGAAGTCCTCTACATTCGACCCGTCCAAGTCGGATCGTTGGATCACTTTGGCCATTTGATCGGCCCAGTACAGCTTCCGCTCCCGAACGTCTACGACGACCTGTGTTGGGTAGGAATCATCTACAGCCCATTGAGGGAGTAAAACGATCCGCTGAAAGTCGGTGCCGTCAACGTTCATCCGATAAATCCCACCTATGGCTGCGACGTAAAGTATGTTCTCCACGGGATCGTGGGCCAAGTCATTCGGCGCGCCGCTGAAATGGAGGAACTGTTCGTTGGAGCCGTCGGCGTCGGCGCGCCAGATCCCTTTGGCCATCGTCCCACCGGCGCCAAAGTACAGGTCGCTCCCGAAAGCCTCCAACGTAAAAAGGCAGCAAGACGCGTAGGCGTGCGACACGACCCCCGAGCCGTCCAACTCCGAATGGTTGAGGATTTTCAGGGAGGTGCCCGTAATCCAATATAACTTGCGCGAGTCAACGTTCAGCGTGAAGGTGCCCAAGCTTGGAGTAGAGATGTTCTCCGGGTCAGAACCATCCAGGTTACTCCGCTGAAAGGATCCGGAACCCGGTGAGCCAAAGTACAAGTAGAAGAGATGCGCGGCGACGGGATCGTAGTGGATCTGGTAAGCCCTGTTGACCGAAGGAAACTGGACGATCGTCTCGACCTCGCCGCCGCTGACGTCCTTCTTCTGAATCAGGCGAGCGTTGGCGTCCGTCCAGACGATGGTTTGCGCGACGGCGACCGTGGGAACGAAGCCCAAGAGACACGTCAGCGAGACAGCGCGATTCAACCTCATGGCCTGCCTTCCGGGGCCGATTTCCAGGATTATTGCTACAGTGTAGCGCAAACCGGAGTGTTTTTCAAGGACAATTCCGTGGACTCCAGGTAGCGACGGAGCGACGAAGGGATGGAGAGGCGAAGCGGACCAACCTGCGCTGGAGGAAGTCGAGGCCCAGCTAGGGCCTCCATACAAGCCGCCGATTCTGTCAGGAATCGAGTCAAAACCATTGTTCGGATTGGTCGTTTGCCACTGCCCTTTGGCAGTGGGTTTGGTTCCGATGGGAAGACCCACTGTTGTTCCAACAGTGGCACACTCGCCGAATACACCGGCTCGAATTAGAACGGTGCGAAGTCGTGGGCGACGTAGGCCGGTTCCGGCTCGTTGGAGTAGTTGGCGAAGCGGGTCAGCTTTCTGTTGAAGCTCAAGGTGACCAAACCCGTTGGGCCGTTGCGCTGCTTGGCGATAATGAGCTCCGCCAGGCCCTTGACCGTTTCGTCTTCAGGCTTGTAGTACTCTTCGCGGTGAATGAGCAGCACGACGTCGGCATCCTGCTCGATGGCCCCGGATTCCCGCAAGTCGCTCATCAGGGGACGTTTGTCGCTGCGGCCTTCGGGCATTCGATTGAGCTGGGCCATGGCGATTACGGGAATGTTGAGCTCTCTGCCCAGGCTCTTCAACCCACGACTGATGCCCGCGATTTCCACCTGTCGGTTCTCGGCCCTCGGCGTGTGCATCAATTGCAGATAGTCCACGAAGACGGCCTTGATGCCGTGACGCTGCTTGAGCCGACGGGCCTTGGAGCGCAATTCCATGGCGCTCATCGCCGGGGTGTCGTCAATAAATAGCGGAGCGGTCTCGAAGTCGGGGCAGACGTGCATCAGCAGATAATTGATATCTTCATCGGAGAGCATCCTCCGACGCAGTTTCTGGGCGTCGAGGCCGTGTCCGTAGGCGCAGACCAAGCGTTGGGCGATCTGGGCGCTGCTCATTTCCATGGAGAAGAACAGGACCGGCTGGCGATGCTCCAGGGCGAGGTGCTGGGCGATATTCAATCCCAAAGCCGTCTTGCCCATCGAAGGACGACCGGCCACCACGATGAGATCGCCCGGCTGAAAACCGCCCGTGTATTCGTTGAGCTGGTTGAATCCCGTGGGAAGGCCTGTGCAAACTCCCTCGTCGCGAGTTTCCAACATGGTGGCCAGCCGGCGCATCTCCTCGCGAATCTCGACAGCGTGTCCGCTGACGCGGCGCTCAGTCACGTTGAAGATTTTCTGCTCGGCGACGTCGAGGATTTCACGAGCATCGTCCACGGCGGCGTAGGCGTCGTCGGCGATCTGCGACGTGCAACGGATCAGGTCGCGGAGCATCCCCTTGTCGCGGACGATCCGGGCGTAGTGCTCGGCGTTGGCCCACTCCGCGAAGCTCTCCGCGAGCTGGATCATGTACTCCTGCCCGCCCACGAAGTCGAGCATTGGGCGGCCGTCGGTCGTCTTGCGGCGGCGCAATTCGTCGGACACGACGATCAGGTCGATGGCCCTGGCGGGATCGTCATAGAGATCGATCAGAACCTCGAAGAGTTTTTGATGGACGGGAACGTAGAACCAGGAGCTGTCAGTTCGCCCGATGATGGGGATGACCTCGGCGATGGCGTCCCGGCTCATCATCATCGAGCCGAGCAGGGCCATCTCCGCGTCAAGATCCTGCGGAGGAACTCGCTCTGCATGGGCAGTGGCGGTGCTGTTATTCGTCGCGACCGTCGTCATCGCCGCCGGCCTCCCTGCCGACTTCGTTCCCCGGCGCATCGGAGTCTGCCTCAGAGCCGTCGCCGGTCTTCTCCCGGACCACCCAAACCTTGATCTCACTGCGAAGGTCGCCGGCAAAGCGCACTTCCACCGCAAACGTGTCGAGCCGGCGGATCGGATGCTGCAGGGCGATATGGTCGGGAAGAACAACGTGACCTTCCTCGGCCAGGGCGGCGACGATTTCTCGCCGGCCGACCGATCCGTAGAGAACGCCTTCTTCGTTGGCCCGCGCCCGGACGGTGATCTCCACACCCTCCAGCCGCCTGGCCGCTTCTTCCATTCGTGCCCGCTCGCGGGCGACCTCCAGCTCCGCGACCTTTCGCGCCTCTGCAAGCCTGCGGACGTTCAACTCCGTCGGCTCGGTGGCCAGTCGCCGGGGCAACAGGTAATTCCTCGCGTATCCCGCGGAGACGTTTACCGTGTCTCCCACGATCCCCAGGTTCTGCACGTTCTTACAAAGCAGTAGTTTCATGTTCGATCCACTCAATTGTTCGTCTATCTCAATCCGCGGGCCGCGGCTAAGGAAAACACGATGTCCTTGTGCTCCTAAAACGGAATATCGTCGCCCGACGACTGCGGACCCTCGTAGCCGCCAGTCGATCCAACGCCCAAGGGAACCCCCGCGGCGTTTGATTCCCCGCCTCGCCCGCCGCCATCGCCGCGCCCGCCGCCGAGGAACGTAAAGTTATCCACGATCACTTCATGCTTGCTTCGCTTGTCGCCTTCGGGGGTCGTCCACTGGTCGAGCTTCAACCGACCCTCGACAAGTACGGAACGCCCCTTGGTCATATATTGGTTAAACGTTTCGCCCGCCTTGCCGAACACAGTGCAGTCCACAAAGCAGACTTCCTCGCGGGCATTGCCGTCCCGGTCCTTCCATTTGTGGTTGGTGGCGATTCCGAACTTGCACACGGCCGTATTCGCGGGCGTGTAGCTAAGCTGCGGATCGCGCGTCAAGTTGCCGACCAGGATGATCCGGTTAAAGCTCGCCATGTCGCTTCCTCCAATATCCTACGCCCGATTCACCAATTCGGTGCATCCGACCACTTGATGAGCGCCGCGACGCTCAATTCTCGGCATCATGACTCGCCCTTGTTCGCCCCAGCCTCCGTCACGGTCTCTTCCGCATGCCTGGGGCTCCTACGACGCCTGCCTGCCGGGTGCTCGGAGTCGAACTCGCTACGGTCGCGGGAGTCGGGATAGCGGCCCCGCGAAGGTCCCCGGTCGCCGTAGCCTTCGCCTTCGCCGCGTTCCGAATCCGGGCTTTCGGCGCGGGCGGTGGCGGCCTTTTGCATCAAGTCCAGCGTCATGTCGTCGGCGCGGAGCACCAGAAGGCGGAGAATGTTCTCCGACAATCGTGCGTCCCGCTCCAGCGGAGTGATTTTGTCGCCCGGGGCCTTGAAGAACACCAGGACATACACCCCGCGTTTGCGTCCCTTGATTTTATACGCAAGCCGCCGCTCATCCCACCGCTGGCAGAGAAGAATTTCCGCCTCGGCACGGGCCATCAACCGTCGGACTTCGGCCTCGCAGTTCTCATAGGAAGCTCCGAAGGTCGGATCAAACAAAAACATCGCTTCATATTGGTTCAACGTCGATTATCTCCTCAATCTGCCGCAGACTCCAGCCGCCACAATTTCCCCGCTCCGGTCCAAAGGCACGGCACGCCTTTACTCAGCCGACGACTCCGCATTAAAACGGGTCATTGTAATCTCCGGTCCGTTCTCGATCCAACATTGCACAGCGTCGGCGGCTTTTTGCGTCGCCCGCTCTATGATATTCTGCTCGGCCTCAGTAAACCGACCCAACACATATCCGGCGGCATCGCCGACGGCCTCACCGATTCCGATCCGCAAGCGGCACCATGCGTCGTCGCCGATGCGATCGATAATGTCCTGCAGTCCCTTGTGACTGCCCGACGATCCGCCGGCCCGCATCCTCAAGCGACCGACGGGAAGGGCCAGATCGTCGGCGATCACCAGCAAGTCCGCCAACTCCAGCTTGTAGAACCGCCCGGCGGCCATCACCGCCTGTCCACTGCGGTTCATCAGCGTGGTCGGCATCAACAGAGCGACGCGTTCGCCGCCGACGTCGCCTTGCCCGAACCAGCCGTGAAACTTCTCCGCCGCGAGGCTGATGCGCCAGCGGCTTGCCAGCACTTCAACGACCTCGAATCCGATGTTGTGCCGAGTTCCAGAGTATTGCGGCCCGGCATTTCCCAATCCCACGATCAACTTCACGACAAAGGATCACATTCGCCGCCGTTATCGCATTCACCATTCGACAATCGACCATTGGTCCGTACGGCAGCCCAATGTTACTTCTTCTCTTTCTTCTCTTCTCCACCCTCTACAGGCTCTTCCTTCTTGATTCGTCCGATTCGTTCCGGCTCCGCCGCGACGGCCTCTTCGCCTTCGACCGGCGCAACCGGGGCGGCGACCTCAACGGCGAGCAGACGCACCGTGGCGATGCGCTCGTTCGGGTCGGCCATGACCTTCACGCCCGGCGGTAGCTGCAAGTCCCCCACGAGGAGTGATTCGCCGAGGGCCAGATGTGTGACCACGGGATGGAGGGTGTCCGGAATCTCCGTCACCACGCACTCCACTTCGATCTGGGCCATCTGCTGGTCGAGGACGCCGCCTTCGTGAATGCCCTTGGGTGTGCCGCGCAACTCGATGCCCACGCGCACCTTTACGCGCTCATGCAAATCGACACGAGCCAGGTCCACGTGGATCAGGTTGGAACCCAGATGGTCATACTGAACCTCCTTGATGAGGTAGGGCTTGACCGCACCGTTCAGGTCCACCTGCATGGTTCGAGCCCCGTGGGCCAGGGCGACCTCCACCTCGTGGTGCGCCAGGGTCACCGACTCCGGGGCCTCGCCGTGGCCATAGATCACTGCCGGCAACCGTCCCGCGGCGCGCATGGCCCGCGAAGTCCTGGTACCGGAAGTCTTACGAGGTTCAGCATTAATGGTCATTGCTTCCATGTTCATTGCGATTCTCCAGAAATCCTTAGCAAAACAGCGCGCTGACGGACTTGTGCTCATGAATCCGCCTTATGGCCTCGCCCACCAGGCCGGCCACCGAAAGCACGGTCAAGTTCTTCAATCGTTTCAAGGCCTCAGGACCGGCGGGGATCGTATCCGTCACCACGATTTCATTGAATTGGGCCTCCACCAGACGGTCCAATGCTTGTCCGGCGAAAACGGCGTGGGTGGCGGCGACGTAAATGGCGGAGGCCCCGTGCTGGCGGACCAGCTTGGCCGCCTCGCTCACCGTACCCGCCGTGGTGATCATGTCGTCGAACATCATCACCGTTTTTCCCTTGACGTTACCGATGATCGTCACCGCGGCGATGGAGTCGGCGGTGAGCCGCCGCTTGTGGATGACGGCCAATTCCCCGCCAATGCGCGAGGCGAAGTCGCTGCCGAACTTGATGTTGCCCACGTCCGGGGAGACGAGCACGGCTTCTTGCAAATGACGATCCACAAAGTGTTTGGCCAGGACCGGCGCGGCCGTCAGATGGTCCACGGGAATGTCGAAGAAGCCCTGAATCTGATCGGCGTGGAGGTTCATGGCCAGCACGCGGTTCAGCCCGGCCTTGGTCAGCATGTTGGCGACGAGTTTGGCGGTGATCGGCGTGCGGCCCTCCGACTTGCGGTCCTGCCGGGCGTAACCGTAATAGGGAATGACCGCGGTGATCCGCTTGGCGCTGGCCCGGCGAAGGCAGTCGATGAAGATCAGCAACTCCATGAGGTTGTCGTTGACCGGGGGGCAGGTCGATTGGACCACGAAACAGTCCTTGCCGCGGACGTCTTCCTCCAGTTTTACGAGGGTCTCTCCGTCGGGGAAGCGCCCCACGGACGCCCGGCCTCGCTTCAATTCGAGATAGTTGCAAATCTTGTCGGCCAGCGCCGCGCTCGCCGTGCCGCCGAATATGACGATGCCATTGGCATCACGATCCGCCGAAACTTGTCCGCCCCAGCTCATGATCCCGCGACTCCGTTCATCGTCGTCGGCCCGACGACCGCCCCGTCGTTCAAGGTAACCCCCGCGCGCACGCACGCGAAGGGCCCGATCCGCCCCCGCTCTCCGATGGTTGCACCCGCACCGATGAAGGTAAACGGGTAGATCGTCGTCTCCGTGCCGACCGACACGTCGGCTTCGATCCAGGTGTTGTCGGGATCGACGATGGTCACGCCTTCGTCTACCAACGCCCGCTGGAGACGGTCCTGCATGGCTCGACCCACCAGGGCCAGGTCGATGCGTGAGTTAATCCCCAGGGCGTCCTCGGGTGCGACTTTCACGGTGGCCGAAACGCCGTGCCCTTCGGCGCGAAGAATCCGGACCGTATCCGTCAGGTAGTACTCGCCCTTGCTCGCCTCCGGCTCGATTCTCTTCAGGGCCGCGAACAGCCGCTGGGCGTCGAAACAGTAATAGCTGACATTCACCTCGCGGATCGCTCGCTGTTCGTCGTTGCAATCCCGATTCTCCACGATGGCTTCCAGCCGCCCTGCCGAGTCCCGAACGATCCGGCCGTAACCGGCAGGCTCGTCCAACATCGTCGTCGCCAGCGTCAAGGCGTCGCCGGATTGCTCACGAGCTTCGATCAACTCCGTAAGCGCTTCGCGGCGGACCAATGGCATGTCACCGGCAATCACCAACACGGTACCCGTAAAGCCCTTCAGCGTTTCCTGGCAACACAAGACCGCGTGACCGGTCCCGCGCTGCTCGGTCTGTTCCACCCATTCCACGTCGTGGTCCACGGCGAAACGCTTCATAACCAGCTCTTTGCCGTGTCCGACGACCACGATCAGCCTATCGACCCCCGCGACGCGACATGCGTTCAGCACGTGGGCAAGCATCGGCCGACCGCAGATTTCGTGCAAAACTTTCGGCAAGTCGCTCATCATGCGGGTGCTCTTGCCCGCCGCCAAAACGATCGCCGCGACCTCGCTCAATTTCGATTCCCTGACTTCCCGTTTTCAGTTTCCGACCACTTACCCGGCCAGGATTCGAACCTGGAATACCAGGACCAAAACCTGGTGTGTTACCGTTACACCACCGGGCAATTATTCTCCGTCGGACGGAGAGACGACGGTCACCGCCCACGTTTCCTCAATCCAATGGCGCCGAGCGATAAGAGGGGCGCGGCGGCGGCGTTGCAACCGAGGCCTGAACGCTCCGCCGCGAAGAGGAACGCCCATTACCCAACCGTCTGAATTTTGAGCGGTCGGGCACGCCCCAAGGGCTGCAACTGGCTTGGATTCGAGGCCTTCTCGAACCCAAGCGGGAGCCTACGAGCCTTGGACATCGTCGTCAAGCGCCGCAGAATTTGACCATCGGTTTTTCAGTTTCGACTATTCGTCCCTCCCGCGCACGCGGGAGTCCATGGACGGACAAGGACTGGATTCCTGCTTTCGCAGGAATGACGGGTACCCCAAACGACAATGCAGGGCGGAAGTTCAACGGTCACACCCTCCCAGCCGCTGTAGAGTCGAAGCGTAGCGAAGATTGAAAGGCCAGCGAATGCGACGTACATCAACATTGGGAGCCCCTTAATTCTTACTCAACATCCGATAATATGCGCCGTATAGGCGATTTAGGTAGTTTTTTATAGAGACGTTGGGGGCGATTTCCCGATATGAGTTCACTGATTGGATGACCCATGGTGCAAGGGAGATCAACGGAATGAATACGTTGAAGCGCGGCGTACCAGGAGTATGGCGGGTCGGATTGGTTCTGACGGCAGGAGGGACGATCTTGGCGTCCAGTTGCAGTACGTCGGAAGTAAGAACTGTGCTTGCCGGGGTCGAGCTTATCGTAAACGAGATCAACCAGTCCCAGAATGATACTATCAGCTTCGGCGACTGGCTCGCCAGCGAGTTTGACTAAACAGAATAGTGGAAAGTTGGCGATCCCTTCCCGCAACCATGATGCGCTCGGCCAAGAACGAGCAATATACACTCGCTTTAGGCGAAAGCGCGGATCGGATCAGCGGAGGTCTCTCTCGAAGATGACCACGTTGTTTCCGCTGGTCGTGTCCCAGCGGATGCCCACCAGGTCGTAGCCCTCGTTGATGGCCACGTGAAGCATGGGACGGTGCTGGTTGTTGCACTCGAAGCGCACGGTCCCGTACTCGTGCTCCTCGGCGTAGGCCTGTTGCGCCTGAATGAGCTGCGTGGCGATGCCCTGACGGCGGTATTCGGAGTGAACACCACAGATCCAGCTGAAGTAGGTGGAGGGCATCAATTCAAAGCCGATGATGAAGCCCACGTGGCGGTCGTCCACCATGGCCACCATCATGGTGACGTTGTGGCGGCCTCGGAAGCGGCGGCGGAAAAACTCCAGGTCGGTGCGCGGAGTGAACACCTCGTTGTAAAGCTCAGTAATGAGTTCGACCTCTCCCGGTCCAACAGGAACGATCTTGGCGTTTGCCATGGGAAACCCACTCCTTTCGCCGGCGCCATGCGGCGAAATTGATCCGCCGCGGCGCACTCCCTAATTAATCTTCCATCATAAGTACGCGACGGTCAAGGTTGAAACCCGCAAGTTGCGTATTGAGACCATCGGTAAGAATGGGTCCGAATAATAACCGATTGCAGATCGAAATAGATTGAGGTAACCGACCGTGCGTCACATGGGTGTCTTGACGCCGCAGGCGCGCATAATGCACCAGGACTTCCTGGCCTCAAACAGTTGGAACCCCCCCGCCGCCACCGCGACCAGACTAACAATCCACCGATACCCGACGGCCTCCGGCCAATCAATGAGCCAGCAGACGATCCCAAAGGCGATGCACAATGAACCGGTTATCGCCCGCGCGATTCGGCCCTTGCGATCAATGTTGGGATGCATCACTTTCTCCGCTCAAAATGGTTGCCGGGGACCCATCGAGTATTGTATTGCAGGCGCCAATCGTTTTCGCCCTCCACGACAGCGCGGTCGTCTGACTCACCTTCCGTGGGGAGAGGGTCAACCGTGTCTCCCTCGACGACGTTGTGGTCGCCGTCCTTGTCCCAGCCAACGGAATAGAAAAAAAAGCTGCGCACCATTTCGCTTGGCAGGGGAGGAAGGGAGGAAGCGTTGAATTGCAAAGTCAGGGCGTCGCCGCTGTTGAGAATGGCGAGTCGCCCGTCACGCGTCGAAACCAGGTCGAGCACGTCGCCATAGCGGGTACACCAACCCTGCGGAGTCGTCTGCCAGGGCGGGTATCGGAAAACGTTGTTGTAGTCGGGCGTTGTGGGATGATTCGGACGCCTGGAGCGGATTTCTGAAAACCCGCGCCAACGCAATTGGGCCTCTTTGAAAGACATGTCGTGCCGTTGCGACTCGGGCAACGGCATGCGCTCAAAGAGGGCTATGCGGTCCCAACGGATTTCAATGGTAGTGTCCAGTCGTAGACGCCGCGCGTCCGCGGGCAACTTCCCCGTCAGGTCGCAGAGGATCGTCTTGGTTTTTCCCGCGGGCATGCCCACCACGATGTCAAGCGGCATCCAGCCCATTCCCGCGCTGTGGGCCAGGAGCGTCGGGGGAATGATGGTGAGGGAGGAGTCCTGGGACAAAGCTATATTGGTGCTGGCGTCGCCGTATTGCAGCCAGCCGGTCATGGCCAGCACGAGCGGCTTTTGGGCGTCGATCGGACCGAAATCGAGAGTAAGTGTCAATGGGTGGCACATCCCGCGATAGGGCGACGGCAGGGGCAGCCCCGGCGGGGCGAACTCGCCATCGAGTTCGCGCAGGGACTGTGTTCGATCCATCCCATCGTCTCCTTCGGCGAGCAAGAGCGGCCGGCGCGAGTTCATGGCCCAGACTTGCGATGGCGGAAATGGCGGCGGCATGAGCTTATCCGTCGGATGCACTTCCGTGCCGCGGGGGTGATCGACGGCGACAAGTCCGGCCTCGTCGAGGTAGAGGATTTCGCGGAACTCGTCGGTGATTTCCAAGGAGTAATGGCCGTCGCGCGGGGGGAAGGAGTCGGCGTCGCCGATCCAGACGAATTCATCCGGGTCCGCGGGCAACATCACGTCGCGCTTCAACGACAATCCGACCGGCGAGTTGCCAAGCAGATCGGTCACAAACCGATACCCGCGGCCGTCCCAGGCAAAGAGGAACGGGCAGGAACCGGTGGCCACGTTCTTTTCAAGAATTGTGATCGGCCTGGGCCCGACGGCGACATCGATTTCGTTGTCGATCACGCCGTTGGTCCACAGGGTTTGCACCGTATCCAGTCGCTCGCGCTTTCCCACGCCGATTTCAATGGGCAGCTCGCTCACGCCGCGCGATACCCAGAAGCCATCAGCCCGCGCCTCGACGCGAGTCCCCAACCCCGACGGGTTCGTCTTGCTGGAAACAAGCCGCACCTTGAGTTGCTTGTTGGCGTTTCCGCCGTCGTTGCGGAAAAACCTTAATTCCGCGCTTTGGGTGACAAGCAGGAGATCGGTGTCGCCGTCAAGGTCCGCATCCGCGGCCACTACGTCCTTCAACGGCGCAATCGTAGTGCCAGTCAATCCGATCGCATGACTGACATCCGCCCACTCCTTCGCGGCGGTGTCGCCATCGGGATTACGCCACAGTCGAACCGCGCCACAGCCGAGGGCGGCTGTGCTACACGGCGTCTGGACGCCCATCGCCAGCAGATCCAACCATCCGTCGTTGTCGTAGTCGACAAGGCGTACCCGCGAGACGGCGATCGAGGAGAGGTCGATGCGTTGCCGCGAGGCTGTCTGGCCGAAGAAGATGACGGCCTCGCGCTCTTGAACAAGGACGGAGTCCACGTATCCGTCGTTGTTCAGATCGTCATTGAGCACATGCATTGCGGGCGGCCATGGTCCCGGCGGATCGGGCATGGGCACATAGCGCCCGGCACGCTGATTGTTGAACACCTGCGTCGGCTCTTTCCCGCTAGCGACCACCAGATCCACGGCGATGTTGGAATCGAAATCACCGGCGGCCACATCTGACACGGACCCTGCTGAGACGATGCCAACCTGTTCGGTTACATTTTCAAAGCGTCCATCGCCGTTGTTTTGCCAAAGCGCCGCGCCGTCCGGTCCACCGATAAACAAGTCCAGGTCGCCGTCGTGTTCAAAATCCACCCAGCGGGCGGCGTTCGCCTTGACGGCGCCGAGGCCAGCCGATTCCGTGACGTCGGCGAAGGTTGAAGCGCCGGTCTGTTTGAGCAAGCGCAACCCGCCTTGACCGAAGAGCAGTAAATCGTTTCGGGCGTGGAGTTTCGGGTCGTATTTCTCGCCTTTCGGAACGTCATCGTGAAAGTCGCCGACGATGCAGGAATCGAACGACCCGCCTGGTAGTTTCGGATCCACCGGCGTGCGTTGGAAAGTGCCATTCTGTGACATCCTCAGGAGCACAAGCGTTCCGTCCGCGCTCGCCACAAGGAATACGCAACCCCCATCCTCCTGCACCTCGATGACGCAAACCGCGCTGCCGCCCCGGTCGTTCCGGGCGCTGAAGACCTGATCGGTCGCGTCGCTGAATTGAACTCTGATGGGCGTGGCGCGATCGCGACGAAGCGGCGGCGGCGCGGCTTCGGGATGGGTATACACACACTGCTCGAGGGCCTCGGTCGCGCGGGTTTCTTCGCCGAACAGCTTGCGGAGCCGCAGGAACTCCAGGTTCCGCCGCTGGAACTCGGCCTGGTCGCCCGCCTGGCGGGCGTAGTTGGCGAGCTTGTAGTGAGCGCTGGCGTGCTGGGGATCGAGCCGCAGGGTTTCCTTGAGTTGCTCAACCGCCTTTTCATGTTGACCCGTGGCCTGGTAAGCGCCCGCCAGTTGGAAGCGCAATGCGGCGACTTGGGCGTCGAGTCGCACCGCCGCGACCAATGGCGGTATCGCGGCATCAAACCGCGACGATCGGATGTAGCTCAGACCGGTCAGGTAGCTGGTCGCGGCCGACTCCGGTTCGATGCTCGCGGCCTTGGCGAGCGCCTCCAGCGCCGCATCCTGTTTCCCGGCGAGCAGATGGGCGCGGGCCAGGTTTCGCCACGCCACCGCCGATCCTGGATCGAGCTTGACCGCATCGTTCAGCGTCTCGATCGCCTTGGCGGAATCGCGGTTCTCCAGGTACGCCTTGCCCAGGTTCATGACCCGCGCGAAATTGTCTTCTTCCGCCGCGCCGATGCCCGGCGCAGCGACGAACGCACAAGCCAACAGGCAACAACCGAAACGGAAATGGCGCATCGTCATCACTCGCACACGGATCCGGCTCGCACGCTCGCGGCATACGCCGCTTTCGACCTGCTCGCTATCATACTGCCCTATCTCGTTGATGTCAGAATGGGTTGCGTTGTTGCTGGCCGCCACCTGGTGACAGGCGCGGAGATGGGGCAAATGGCTATCGGAAATCGCGGAGCCAAGACTGGCCCACCGAAAGCGGCAAAGTGTCGAAATAGGCGACGATTGCGAGTTTCATACACTGGAATCCCAGCTTGACAGGCACTTGGCGGTTCCCAACAATAAAGGACGGTTGCAACGACTCGTGATGGTTGCCCGGACGTTGAAGGGGTCACGTCGGCCAAGCAACGGGGAATCGCTCCTACTGCGAGGCTTCCTGCTGGGCAAAGGGCAACGTGACGATTATTTGTCGTTCAAGACGGCGTGATTAGGGACGTTTGATACACAAATCCAGATTCCTGGACATCTTAGAGGATCTGGATTGCCATGTTGATGAGGGTTGCAGTGAATTCAAAGTCGAGTCGCTATTGGGGGCCGCAAGCGGCTCTCGGCGTTTTGTTCGCCTGTGCATTTTCCGCGGTGGTCGTCGCGGAGGAGCATTTCTATATCCTGCGGGACGGTCGAAGGGTAGGAATAACCCGGTCAAAGAACGAGCTTGGCCTGCGATTCCGTCATGGCGACGACGTGCAGGCCAGTGCCCGCCGGCTGGCAGCCGGAGGACTCGGAACCGTCGAGAATATCGCGGCGGCGCCCGATTCGCGCATGAAGACACTTCGCGTTGCGGAGGCAACCGCGGCACGGCGACGGACGGTCCTTCGAGATCCGGCGCTTGATGACGTCCGCCCGGTGTATCGTTTCCATGGTTCGCCGACGCCGGTAGTCTCCTCAGGGACGATGGCGGTCAAGATACGCGGCGATCTTGACGATGGGGAGCGGGCGGCACTTTGGCGAGATTACGGGAGCGTCGAAGTCGAACCGGTCAGGGGCTTGGACGGCGTATACTTGGTCCGGCCCGCCGACGAAGATGAGGACGAGGTACTGCTCGCGGAGCGGCTCTTCGACGATGACCGGACGGTATGGGCCCATCCCAACTTTTATCGCGCTGCCAAAAGGCATCAGGTTCCGGCCGATGAGTTTTTCGATTTGCAATGGCACCTAGAAAACACGGGGCAGTCCGGCGGAGTCGTGGACGCGGATATCGACGCCCCGGAGGCGTGGGTCTTCAGCGACGGTTCCGGCGTGCTTTTCGGAATGTTCGACGACAGCTGCGACGTGGACCACGAAGACCTGACGGACAATTATATCGGGATCGGCCAGGATATTTCCCTGCCCTTCTTTGACGCGGATTACAATAATCCTCGCCCCAAGACTCCTCAGGATGCTCATGGGACGGCGGTGATGGGGCTGGCTGTCGCGGCGGCGAACTCGGTCGGCGTTCGCGGCGTTGCATATGGGGCGCAGTTCACCGCGTCACGAGGTCTGGGCGATTTCGTAACGGAGCTGAGCATTGCCAACGTTTACACCTTCGCCCTAGATCAGAATGTGGATGTCCATATCAACAGTTGGGGATATGTCGGCAACCTGCCGGACCCGCCGGTCATTGTGGAAGCCATAGACAAAGCATTCCGGGAGGGACGTGATCTGGACGGTCCAGGCGGGGATCCGGCTCGCGGCATGGTGATCCTGTTCTCCACGGGAAACAATAATGCTCAATTGACGCCAGGATTCGAACTTTCGGCGCTGCCTCAGGTGATCGGGGTGGGTGCGAGCACCTCAGACGATTTCCGCGCCGGATTCAGCAATTACGGAACGGAGATGGAGTTCCTGGCTCCCGGCGGCGGAAACATCAATCTCGGAGTCACCACAACGGACACGCACGACGACCCCGAGGGAGTCGCCCAAGGATACAACGTCGGCGGGGTCGGCGTGCAACCGGGCACCGGGAACGTCTTCGGTCAGGACATCGACACAGAAGGCAATTATACGGGGTTCTTCGGCGGAACATCCGCGGCATGCCCGGTTGCGGCCGGGGTAGCGGGATTGATTCTGTCGGTGAACCCGGAACTCACGGCTACGGATGTTCGCATCGCCATGGAGCATTCCAGCGACCAGGTGAGTCCGGTGGAAGCCGCATACGACTCGATTACGAGCAAGAGCTTCCTTTATGGTTACGGTCGGATCAACGCCCAGCGCGCGGTCGTCGCGGCCAGCGATAGTTTGACAAACGGCGGATTTACCTGGCCGGATGTGGCCGCGAACCTGCGGGTGGAGGGATCGAAGCTACGCTGGACGGCGACCACCGGCGCTGATGAATTCCTGGTGATCGAGATCAGGAACACCATGGAGCCCCTTCAAGACGGCGCTTGCTATGACGCCGACCAATTCGGGTGTTCGGGTGCGACCTTGACCCCGTTACCGCCGGAGGCGAGTGTGATCTTTGTTGGTTGCGCGCCGGGCGGCTGCGCGCCGGGCAGCGAGCAGAGCGCGGATTTTGTGGGGCCGGTGTTTGGCATCACCCGATTCGGCATCTACGCACGAAACTCGATCGGCCGTTATTCCTTCGGGGCCAAGGCGGAGGTTGCCGCCTCACAGGCCCCGGCGGTAAGCATCCTCGCGTCCCCCATGCAAGGCACATCGCCTCTTTCCGTGCTCTTCAAGGGCAACGCGGTGAGCGACATGCCCATCGATGAGTCGAAGACGGCATGGGATTTCAACTATGATGGCGTAACCTTCACCAAGGATTCCGGGGAGCGAACGGCCTCGAACGAGAACGATCCCTATATCGTTGAGGCCGGACAGTCTCATACCTTTATCGCCCGGTTGCAGATGTGCGACATCGAAGGCCGCTGCGGGTCAGAAGATGTGTCCATCTTTGTCCAGGGGCCGGAGAAGGACGACCTGGGCGGCGCCAATGACGACAACGATTTGCAAATCATCATCAGCCTGCCCAACGCACCGGGCTCGGACGTCAACGGCGGGACCTCGCCGTTATCAGTCGTGCTCACGGTAACCGCGACGGGGATATCCGGGACTCCGCAAGTGGAGTGGGACCTCGGCGACGGTTCGCAGTCGAATAGCCTCGTGGTGCCGCATACTTATGAAAACGTATCCGAAGTGACCTATCGCATACCCATCACGGCCAAAGTAACGACGACCTCCGGCAATTCGACCGTTACCAGCATGGCGACGCGCATCATCACCGTTGAGCCGGGCACTCCGGAAGTTGATTCGGGTGAACCCGTCCTTCCGGGGACGACTCCGGGCGGCGAAGGCGGTTCGGCCGCGCCATGCAGCGGCGTGGGAATGATTCCATTGATCCTGACGTTGAGCTCGGTTCTGTGGCTGCGCAGGCGCTACTAGGATGCTGCCCAAGTCCAGTCCACGTGTGGCCGTCGTCATCAAGCTCGCCAATCAGATCGCGCACGAATATGAACGTGAATATGTCGGCACCGAGCACGTCCTGCTGGCGATCCTGCGCGAAGGGACCGGCGTGGGCGCTTCCGTGCTCGCCAAGTGCGGGGTGACGGAGGGCAAACTTCGCGCGGAGATCGACAAGCTCATCAAAAAGCAAATGGAGGAGACGTGGGTCTTCGGCCGGCTGCCGGGCACGCCGCACTTCAAGAACGTGGTGGCGACGGCCATCCAGCAATGCCAGGAGTTGGAGGCCAAGGAGGTTTGCACCGAGCACCTGCTGCTCGCCCTGTTGATCGAGAAAGGCAGCGTGGCGCACAAGGCCCTCAAGAACCTGGGCCTGACTCCCGACCAGGTTCGCGCCGACGTACTTAAACTGACCTCCGGCCAAAGTGGGTAGCGGAATCCATCAACGCGTTTCTACAAGACGAAACCCCGTCACCGCGAAAGCGGATGATCAAGCTGCTCATCATAACGCTGATTACGGCCTGCGCGCTATGGGTCGGTATCCGCGGCGCTTGGCGGGGAAGCGAACTTCAGCGGCGGCTCATCTGTGCGGCCAACGTCAAAGGAATCGGGGCCTCGGCGAAGGTCTACGCATCGTCCTGGGATGGAACATCGCCGATCATCGACTGGCTAGTCAAGACCGGGACGATTGATGCGAACGCGACCAAATGTCCTTGTGCCGATTTTCCAAACTATATTGTGGTCAATGAAACTCTTGGCGCCTTAAATGCACATCGCCCAATGGATAATCGAATGATTGTCGCCTATGAACCAAAATCGAACCACGGCGGTGAAGGTGGAAACGTGCTTTACGTTGACGGTCATGTGGAGTTTGTTCCCGTTCCGAAATATAATGAGCTCTTGAATTCAGTCCCCAAAATCGACCCGTAGGGCCGATGGATGATGCTTGCATGACGGAGCACGTCATCATCGACGGCAACAATCTGTTGCACGCGATGCATGAGCACGCTCCGATTGCCGCTGTCGGGCGGGAATCGATGGTCAGATTGATCGAACGGTGGTCGCGGGCATCGGGTTGCAACGTCACATTGGTGTTCGATGGACCGGCCCCGCGCGGCGGGTTCGGTAAGCAATTATCGCCGAAGGGATTGACGGTTAAGTTCAGCGCCCCTGCCACGGCCGATGACCTGATCGTTGCCGCTATTGCCGAGGAAAAGGAACCCACCCGCCTTCGGGTCGTTACGAGCGATACGGCCATCCGACATGCGGCCGGTTATCGGAAATGCCGTTGCACGGATTCTGTCAGCTTCATCTCGGAGCTATTCCCCGACCAAGCCCCCGACAATCCTCCTCGGCCACCCACGCCGAAAAAACCAACGGACGGAACCCCTATCGATGCGGAGCAATGGAAAACCATGTTCGGAGGAGAGGAAGAAGATCCATTTGACGGTTACGATGCCATGCGTCATTAACAATCCGTTATCAACGCATAAATTAAATATATGCTGGCGTTTTACGGTAATCTTAGGCGGCACTTTCTTGACGGTTAAGCCGGAATGTAGTAGACTTGGAACAATGTTCGGAAGGATTTCACATCCCTTGGGCGGAACCTGTCGTTGCGAATGTTGTTGCGCGGCCTCGCGCGGAGGAACATCCTGACGGGACTGTGACGTAGCAACAAGATGAGTGAATCACGACCCGCGGGAAGGTTCCTGCGGGTTTTTTGTTTTCCGGGGCCAGCCGCGCCTGGTTGGGAATGGAGGAGATCGGACGATGGAAATGCAGCTTTATCCTGGTTCGCCGCTGGGGACGGGTTCGGCACGTGATTCCCTCGGCTTCAACAACCGATTGGAAATCAACGAGAACACCCCCACTGATCAACTGATTGCCTGGACGCTGGAACGATTCGCCCATCAGAAAATGCTGATGACCACCTCCTTCGGAATGGAGGGGTGCGCTCTGATTGACATGTACGCCAGGCACGGCAAACCCGTCACTGTCGTTTATCTCGATACGATGTTTTTCTTCCCGGAAACGTATGCCTTGCGGGATCGCATGGTGGAACGATATCCAAACCTCGACTTCGTGAATCGCGGGACGACACTGACGCCCGAGGAGCAGGCCGCCCAATACGGACCTGAGCTTTGGAAACACAATCCGACGGAATGCTGCAGGATTCGCAAGGTGGACCCGATGTATCCGGTGATGGCCGAGGCCGACGTTTGGATCACCGGTCTGCGCCGCAGCCAATCGGCCACGCGGGCCAACCTGCGGGTCATTGACTGGGACTGGAGATACCAAGTCTTGAAGATCAGCCCCATGGCGAATTGGGAACGGGGCGAAATCTGGGATTACATCAAGAAACACGACGTGCCCTACAATGAGCTGCACGAGCAAGGGTATCCGACGATCGGCTGCACCCATTGCACGACGCCGGTCGAGGGAACCAAAGTCGGCGAGTATTCCCGTGCCGGACGCTGGAGCACCTCGGAAAAAACGGAGTGCGGGCTGCACGGCGGAGCGGGGATTTAGGAGATGGACGTATGTCAAGGGTTGATCGTCAATCGCAACAGATTATCGCCGCCGTCGTACTATTGGCGGCGGCGCGCGTTGCCGAGGCACAGGTCGGGGCGTGTTGTCGGAGTGACGGGATCTGCCTGACGACCGATAGCGCAGGGTGCGGGCTCATCGTCGGTGAGTTCCTTGGAAAGGGGACTCTGTGTGTATCAGACATTTGCGTCGGCGCGTGTTGCACGGCCGACAAGGGCTGCGTGGAGAACTTTAAGGACACTTGCACATCCGCGCCCGGGAACTTCCAGGGCGCGGGGACAACCTGCGATTTGAATTGTCCATACCACCTGGGGACGGGGTTCACCTACCAGGGGCAACTCAAAGTGGGCGGCATCCCGATCACCGATGCCGTCGACCTGATGTTCTCCCTATGGACCGCGGCGGAGGGCGGCGCCCAAATCGGCGCTACACAGACCGAGTCCGATGTCGACGTAGCAAACGGCCTGTTCACTGTGTTACTCGATTTCGGCACGCAGGCGTTCTCGGGTAACTCGCGCTGGTTGGAGGTGGCCGTTCGGCGTCCGCATGATCCGACGGATGCCGTTCCGTTCGTAACTCTCAATCCGCGACAAGAAGTCAAAGCGGCCCCCTACGCGACGACGGCCCTGTCCGCGCTATCCGTTCCCGGCCTCGACGGCCATTCGCTTGACGCCGCCGACGGCAACCCGACCGACGCCCTGTTTGTGGACAATGTCGGCAATCTCGGCATCGGGACAACGACGCCTCCCTCGCAATTAACGATTCGCGAAGATAGCGATAGCCCCAACTTGACTGCCTTCACCCAAGGCCTGGCCAATGCGGGAATCAATATCATTACGGATTATGGGAGCGGCAACTACACGCCGGGCTTGTTCTGGTCCACCGCTAACGACAACGCGACCAAGCCCAAGGCCGGCATCTACCTCCGCGAAAGCGGCACGGGGACAGAGATCCACCTGGGGACATCCAATTCCTATGTAACGGGGATTACCAGTGATTTGACGATTGACCCCACCGGCAGGGTGGGCATCGGCACGACGACGCCGACAGGCAAGCTCCACGTGGTCGGCGCGGCGGGCGACGTGATCTTGCCAACAAGCAGTATCTCCGCCGCGGAGAGGTTCGACGAGCCGGGCGTAGCCAGCAATATCCGTACCTTGGTATTTGACATGGACCCGACGGTGCAAACTATTCTTTCCCGGACGATCACGGTCCCGGCAACCGGGTTTGTACTGGTGATCGGAACCGCCGAGGCACGCCTTGATCACACCGAGAACGCGACGAGCGAGGCACTATTTGGCGTATCACCCATTGCGGGGACATTTCCTGCCAATCAGGACGTTGAGGTACAGCTATCCAGCAATGCTCGGGGCGGGGTCTACAAATATGCCATTTCAGTTCATGGATTGTTCTCCGTCACGGCGGGGAGCCATCCATACTACTTCTTGGCCCAAGAATCCGGAGGTCTATCGACGTTCGACGATTGGAGTGTCGAGAACGTGCAACTCACTCTGGTCTTTTTTCCGACGGCGTATGGTACGGTCGTCTCAACGTCGGCGAACACCGCAGACGTCAACGGTACGGATAGCGACTCGTTGGATGCGCTGGTGGCGGCGACGCCCGTTGTTCTAGGCGAATCTGAGCTCTCTAACCTGGAGCGAGAAGTCGCCGACTTGAAGGCACGTTTAGTGGAACTGGAGGCGATGGTTACGCGCGCCCCTGAGACGCCGAAATCCGGCGGAGGTTGAACACCGTGGATCGAGAACTTCCTAGCGCGCCGGGAGCACCGGCGAAGATGCTCGTCGTCGCACTGTGACCCTTTGAACTCGGAGATGGCTAGAGCCGGTTGGTCGAAATTAGAAGAGGACGCCTTGACATGGTTGAGAATATCGAAGAAAGCGAGGGCAAGGGCGATTCTAAGGTTGAGCTTAACAAGAAGAACAGCCGGCACTTACGCGGCACCATTGCCGAGACGTTGGCCGGTGAGGGCACTCACTTCGAGGGCGGCGACAAAGGACTGCTGAAGTTCCACGGCACCTATCAGCAGGACGACCGCGACCTGCGTCACGAGAACCGAAAGAAGGGACTGGAAGAGGCTTGGCAATTCATGGTCCGCTGCGCGATTCCCGCGGGAGTCGTCACCGCCGACCAGTATCTGGGGATGGACGCGCTCGCCGACCAATATGCCAACGGCTCGCTGCGAGTGACCACGCGGCAAGGCTTTCAGCTTCACGGCGTCATCATGAAGAACCTGAAGGCGACCATTGCGGGGATTAACCACACCCTCTTGACCACGATATCCGCCTGCGGCGATGTGGAGCGGAACGTGATGACCTGCCCCGCCCCGCTGCAGGACGAGGCTCACGTCACTCTTCGCCGCGTCGCGCGGGAGATCGCCGTCCAACTTCGTCCGGCCACGCGGGCCTATCATGAAATCTGGCTCGACGGGGAAAAGGCCGTTTCCACCGAACAGGAAGAACCGTTCTACGGAGACGTTTATCTGCCGCGGAAGTTTAAGACTGCCATCGCTCTTGCAGATGACAATTGCGTCGATCTGTACAACAACGACGCGGCGTTGATTGCCATCGTCGAGGGATCGAGGATCGTCGGTTACAACGTGCTGGCCGGCGGCGGCATGGGCATGACCCACGGCAAGGCGGATACCACCGCGCGTCTGGCCGAACCGGTGGGATTCGTCGGCCCTGAGCACGGCGTTGAGGCGATTCGCACGATCTGTGCTATCTTCCGCGACCACGGCAATCGTGAGGACCGTCGCCACGCGCGGATCAAGTATCTCATCAATGATTGGGGCATTGAACGGTTCCGCGAGGAGTTCCGCCGCCGGGCGCTCTTCGACCTGCACGACTGGCGGCCTGTCCCTAAGCCGGTTTTCCACGATCACCTGGGTCGAAACGCCCAAGACAACGGCAAGTGGTTTTACGGCGTGTTCATCGAGAACGGCCGGATCATCGACCGCGACGAGCGGCAGATCAAGACGGCGCTGCGCGAAATCGTCAAGACTCATCGACCGGGATTGACCCTCACTCCGCATCAGAACGTACTCCTGACCGGCCTCGACGAGCGAGCCGTGAACGCTGTCGAGCGGACGTTGAATGAGCATGGAGTCGCGCCGGCGACGCAGCTTTCCGCCGCGCGGCGTTACTCGATGGCCTGTCCCGCGCTACCCACCTGCGGACTGGCCATGTCGGAATCCGAGCGACTCATGCCCACGGTTGTCGATGCTTTCGAGAGCGAGTTGATTTCATTGGGGCTCCGTGATGAACCCATCACCCTGCGCATGACGGGTTGTCCCAACGGTTGCGCCCGACCCTACACCGCGGACATCTCTTTCGTCGGTAGGCGTCCGAACGTCTATCACGTCTATGTCGGCGGAGGCATGGGCGGCGACCGAGTGGTTGATCTTTTCGCGGGCGACGTAAAGACGGATGAATTGGTTTCGACGTTGCGGCCTCTCCTACAAAGCTGGGCGAAGAATCGCCGCAACGGAGAGAGCCTTAGCGATTATTACCAGCGCCTCCTGAAACGGGACCAACTGCGGCAAGGGATCACCGGCCGCGAAACGCCGACGCGGGAATTGATTCAACTGGAGATCAGCCGGTGAACGGGCAGCTGTTCTACATCGGCATCACCCACCGGACGACTCCGCTTGTCGTGCGAGAGAGTTTGCGTCCCGATGAAGAGAAGCGGCGGACGATGCTGTCGCGATTGGCGAACTTGGCCGACGGGCGGATGGTGCTTTCCACCTGCGAGCGGTTCGAGGTCTACGCCACGACTCCTCGGACGGGCGCGGATGTGTGGATCGATTTGCTATCGCAATGGTTTCACCTTCCGATCGGATTGCTGAAGCGATTCGCGCGGACGCGGACCGGCACGGACGCCGCCGAGCACTTGCTGCGAGTGGCCGCGGGATTGGAATCGCGCATCGTCGGGGAGGCCCAGATTCTCGGACAAGTACGCGATGCGTTCCTGCACGCGACCCAGGCTCGCGCTCTCGATTCCGATCTTTCGGCGCTGGGTCGTGCGGCCATTCGCGCGGGCAAGCGCGTTCGACATGAGACGGCGATCAACAGCGGGGCCCGTTCCATCGCCACGATTGCGACGGAACACATCGCCAAAGGAATCGGTTCGCTCCACGACCGGACGATTCTCGTCCTCGGCAGCGGCAAGCTCGCCGCCGTGGTTGCAAGCGAACTGGCCCGACGCCGTATTCGACGGATGATCGTCGTGGGTCGAAACGCGGTTCGCGCTGCCGCCGTCGCACAAAAAGTTCATGGTGTGTCGCTGGGAATGGACCAGCTTATCGCGGCTTTGGAAGACTCCGACGCGATGATCGCCTGTACGTCATCTCCGTTTCACCTTGTGGATACGTCCACGATTGGACGGAGCCGCCGAAGGCCGCTTTGCCTTGTGGATTTGTCCGTGCCCCGCAACATCGACCCCACGGTGACACAGCTTGAGAGCGTCGGCTTAATCCACCTCGACGAATTGGCGGCTGAACAGTCGGCGAGAGTGGACGGCGTCGCCACCGCGGACCGCATTGTGGAAGAGGAGCTTGCCCGATACAACGCCTGGCGCGAGGAGCGACGATTCGCGCCGCTTGTCGCCCAATTGATTCAGGCGGACGGTGGCGAAGATAAACAGTCACTCCATGCAAGAATTGTTCGACTCAAGGCCGGGGTCGCCGCATGAGTCGATCCGCCCTCATACTGGCCGCCCACGGGTCGGACGCCGAACCCGAAGCCAATGCCCGCTTAAGCGAATTCGCTGATCGGATCGCCCATCGGGACTTGTTTGATAAAGTCGCCATAGCGTTTCATCGCGGCGAACCGACCTTTGCGACCGTTCTCGATCAACTGGATGCCGATGAGGTAACCGTCGTGCCGGTGATGACGAGTGACGGGTACTACTGCGACGAGGTTCTCCCTCGAGAGCTACGCAAGAACCGACGCCACACGCAGATTCGTCTGCGAATCACGCCGCCGGTGGGCGCGCATCCGGGCATAATCTCTCTGGTCGAGCAACGAATGCGCCGCCTGATTTTGGATTACAACCTGGCGGCCGATGATGTCTGCGTGGCCGTGGTCGGCCACGGAACACCGCGCCATCCGCGAAGCCGGCTTGCGACGGAGCAACTGGCCGAAACTCTTCAGAGGGTTGTGCCTTGCAACGAGGTCTTGCACGCTTTTTTGGATGAGGACCCCGGCGTGGAGACCATCCCGGGCCGCACTTCACGGGGAGCGATCCTGGTCATTCCCTTCCTCATCAGCAGCGGTCCGCACGCCACGGTGGATATCCCCAGGCGGCTGGAACTAGGGACGACAACACGTGCGACACCGCCGGTCTCGGGCTGGATTGGTAATCGCTTTGTGGTTTGTGACGTAGCGATTGGTGCGCATCCCGAAATCGTTGACCTCATTGTTGGACTTGCGACCTCCGGGCGGCATGAGCAAGCGTCAGATCGGCCAAGTCAAGATTCGCCGGACCGTGCCTTGGAGCGGCGTCAGCTCGTCGCTTCCGTGGAGGCGTCGTAATGAAGAATCGACGCGGCATCGTATATCTCGTCGGCGCCGGGCCGGGCGATCCCGGTTTGATTACGGTCAGGGGCCGCGATCTTTTGCGAACCGCCGATGTCGTCGTATACGATCGGCTGATCGGGCGCGAATTGCTGGCTGAGGCACGACGAGAAGCCGATCTCATCGACGTGGGCAAGTCGCCCGGCCGCCACCGCGTCTCACAGGAAAAAATCAACGAAATCATCGTCGATCGCGCACGCAAGGGGTTGACGGTTGTCCGCCTCAAGGGCGGCGATCCATTTGTGTTCGGTCGCGGGTTTGAAGAATGGACGGCCTGCCGGGAGGCGGGGGTGGAGTGCGTCGTGGTCCCCGGCGTCAGCAGCGCTCTAGCAGCGCCCGCCGCCGCCGGAATCCCACCGACCTGTCGAGGCGTGGCAGGCTCCGTGGCCATCGTCTCCGCGGAGAGCGCCGCTGATCAGGGACCTGCTTTCGATGCCGAGGCGCTGGCACGAATCGACACCGTGGTCATTCTCATGGGAAGGGCGCGGCTTGAGGAGTTGACGCAGAAGCTCATCGCAGCGGGGCGCGATCCTTCGACCCCGACGGCGTGCATCGAACAGGCGACGACGCCTCGACAGCGTGTCGCCATGGCCACTCTCTCGACGATCGCGCAAGCCGTGGAACGGGATAGGCTATGCGCGCCAATCGTCACCGTAGTCGGAGAAGTGGCGGCCTATGCCGCTGACGCCGCTGAGCGCGAGTCGTCGCCGTTGAAAGGAAAGCGAGTTGTCATAACCCGACCGCGATCCAGTTCCGACGAATTGAATCGGCTTCTGTCCGCACATGGGGCGGCAACGATCCATTGCCCGATGATCGAAATCGTGTACCCCGCGACGAATGACGCGCTCGATGAGGCCATTCGGCGAATTGACCGTTATCAGTGGATCGTGTTCAGCTCGGTTCACGGGGTAATTGGTTTTGAGAAACGATTGGCTTTCCTCGGATTGGACGCACGGGCGTTGGGTTCGTGCAAGGTTGCGGCGGTGGGGCCGGCCACCGCGAAACGATTGCGGCGCCATGGCATTCGACCCGATCTGCTTCCTCCGGCATTTGACGGCGGTACCCTGGCTCGCTCGCTTGGCCAATCGAATGACACACCCTTGGGACGCGTGCTATTTCCATCCGGTGATATCGCCCGACCGACGATACCAGATGAACTACGCCGCGCGGGCGCTGATGTTGATGTGGTGATAGCCTATTCGACCGTGGATGCGACGCCGTCCGAAGCTGCGCGCAGTCTGATTGATGAGGGCTTCGATGCCGTCATCTTTTGCAGCCCTTCAGCAGTGAGACGCTTCGGATCATTGGGGATGCAGATTGGGGATGCGACAATAGCGTGCATCGGACCAACGACGGCCTCCGCGGCGCGCAAGGCCGAACTTCGTGTTGATGTGGTTGCGAAAGAGCATAGCGCGGGCGGACTCGTATCGGCGCTGGAGCGGCACTTCTCAGAGATAGGAGTAGCAACATGAGCGGCTACCCAGGGCGGCGAATGCGGCGGCTGCGGTCTACTACCGCGATTCGCGCGATGCGCCGCGAGACTCAACTTTCCGTGGACAGTTTCATCTACCCTCTGTTCGTTGTGGAGCGCAACGACCAGGCCGGGCCGGTGTCGTCCATGCCGGGTGTCTTTCGACTTCGGATCGACGACCTCGACCGGGAAGTGGAGAGCATCCTCGCGGCGGGATTGCGCTCCGTGTTGCTGTTCGGGCTGCCCGCAAAGAAAGACGCGACGGGATCAACGGGATGCGGTGATGACAACGTCGTGTCCCAGGCCGCGGCGCGAATCAAGAAGCTGACCGACCGTCTGGTGGTGATGACTGATGTTTGCTTGTGCGAATACACCGACCACGGCCACTGCGGCATTGTGCGCGGCGGGTCGATCGACAACGACGCGACGCTTGCGCAGTTGTCGAAGATGGCCGCCGCCCATGCACGAGTGGGGGCGGACTTCGTCGCCCCCAGCGGGATGATGGATGGGATGGTGGGCGCTATCCGTCGGGGGCTGGATGAGTCCGGCTTGTCGGATGTGGGGATCATGTCCTACGCGGTAAAGTACGCATCGTCGTTCTACGGTCCGTTTCGTGAGGCCGCCGATTCCAAGCCCGCATTCGGCGATCGGCGAAGCTACCAGATGGACCCGGCCAATGCTCGGGAAGCGCTTGCTGAGGCGAGGCTCGACATCGACGAGGGAGCGGACATCATCATGGTCAAGCCGGCGTTACCCTACCTCGACGTGGTGCGCCGGGTTCGCGACGCATTCCCGGAAATGCCCCTGGCCGCCTATCAGGTCAGCGGGGAATACAGCATGATCAGGGCGGCGGTACAAAACGGCTGGCTCAAAGAGCGCGATGTGGTCCTCGAAGCCCTTACCTCCATCAAGCGAGCCGGAGCTGATTTGATTATCACCTATTTCGCTAAAGAGGCACTGGTTTGGCTGCGCGGGTAGCGATTCAAAGGCCCGTGGACTTTCAGCAGGAAATTGTGTAAAAGAAGAATATGACCAAGCTGGAAGTGATTCTGGAGCAGGCAAACGGGCTTTCCCCGTCCGAGCGAGAAGAGCTCCTTCGCCTCCTGTCGACGCACGGATTCAGCGATGACACCGAGGAGGAAGCCGCCGTCGGAAGGCGCGGACTCGCGGCGTGGACCCAATCTACTCAAGTTGAGAATTGGTCCATGTTTTACCCGGACGCGTTGCGAAACGGGGGGCGGTCACGCTCGTGATTCGTGGCGAGGCCTGGTGGGCCGAGCTCGCGGAAGATGCCGGGTTTCGTCCGGTCGTGATTGTTTCGCGCGCCGAGGGACTCCAACGGAGGCGCAACGTGACGATTGCCGAGGTCACGCGCGTCGCGCGTTCGCTGCCCTGCGAAGTACCACTTTCGTCCAAGGATGGAATGCCGGTTAGCTGCGTTGCCAATACGGATAATCTTCACACGATCCCTAAGGATCGGCTGCGGCAACGGATAACGATGCTTTCCGCCGAGCGATTGTTTGCCCTCGACCAGGCGCTACGCTACTCTCTGGACTTGGAATAACCGCCAAATCACGTGCCCCCGAAGCTGTCCTGGAAAACCGCGAAGTCGAGGAGGCCCACGGTGCAATCTAGGTTCAAGCCTGCAAGCGGGCGGCTGCTCCCGTTGAGTCAGACGCATCGCATCCGGCAAGTTCCGGCGAAGGACGCCGATTGGCGGCACAAATGCGGTAGAACAAGTCCCTGAGTCTTCGCGCCTTTCGACGGTTCATTCGGGCAACGTATCCGATGCGGTGCTTAAGGCTCCGGAGCTGGCGATCCGAAAGACGAGGCGCGCAAGTCCTTGACACGCGAAACTTATTTAGGACCGACCGTAACTCGCCGCGGAAGGTACGGTACTTGATTCGTGGGTAATCCGGGGCGCTTCGTCCGGTTGCACAACCTATGAATAGCCGGGGGTCACCCCGATGCTCGCAGGCCCTTCCCTTCTCATTTGTTCGGAATCCAGCTTTCGCGAACGCGCGAGTGGCATGCTCTACGCATTTCGTCACCGCGCGGGGATCGTCTCCCACGAACGCGATGTCGTCACCGTAGTTCCGAACGACGACACCATGAGCTCGCGCAAAGGGGAGTATTGCCCGGCGAAGGATGCCGTCCACGACGATGTTGGCAATGTGGTTGCTGGTTGGTGCTCCTTGAGGGAGCGAATTATGAAACGTGACCATTCGAGAAACACGCCGCGCCCATGCGGGCGGTACCCCATGCTTCGCCAACGCTTCCGCTACATGACCAGTTGTAATGGACGGATGGAACTTTGAGATGTCTATCGTGCCTTGATACAGGGCACCCGCGATCGCGGAACAGACTCCAATGTTGTGTTGCCTCGTCCGATATCCACAAACTTCGTCAACAAGCTGGATGCGTTCGAGCAAACTCTGCTGTATCGCCTTCTGCACGGCGAACAAGATCGAATCTTTCAGAGGATGACATAACTCTCGCAGCTTTCCCGAGCGGGGGTCACGAATCGAGTATTGACAATAGTTGAATCGGCTTTCGACTACGGCTTGCCCCCATTGATCCAACGTGACCCCGAGCTTGCTACATAGCCAATCCAGATTCAGCTGTTGCCTGCGATCCGTCACAGGTGGCACGATGTTCTCCATTGGAAATTCCTTCAGTTCTTGACTCCCACGTGTCCTGCGAACTCGGCCATGAGGGCGGCGAGTCTGGAATGCAGTCCCTGCACCTCCATACTCCGCCCAGTCTCGTCATTGGGATCCCAAAGCAAGACGGATAGCGGGACGCCGACGGTACGGGCAAAGTGTTTCAGGTACCTCAAAGTGGGCTGCCGCTTGCCTCGCTCCGTCATTGACACGAAGTTAACGGTTACGTCCAATTCTCGCGCGACCTCGCGCTGTCCCAATCCTGCAACTGTGCGGAACAGTTTAAGACGCAAGGCGACGTCAAGTTCCGGCATCTTCGAACGAGCACTGCTCGATTTTTGTCGGATCGTCTTCATCATGTTCTCCATATCGACGGGTGCAACGACACGAGGCGCCTAAACAGCTCCTTGGCCTTTCGCTTTCGCAATCGAGCTTCAAGTACTCCTGCTCTGCATTCCTCGCGAAACTGCACCACGGCTCTACGTAGAGCCTTTGATGAAGACGCGCGGCTCGGCCTGGGGCCATCCCCAGATCGCTGCTCGAGATCCTCGACAATGTCGAGCATCTCTTCGAGGACGTCAAAGTCCTCCTTCGTCTTCATATCGATCTCCTTAAACAAAGAGAACTTAGCCGGGACCGCGCCCCGACCCGAGTCGCCCCGCAGCCCCCTCGTCGGGGTGCCGCTCTTGGTCGACCATTTGTTTCGGCGAATTGTGCGTTCGCCCAGCCCATCGGCTGTAGGGCTCAACTTGAGCCGCCGGAGACCGTTATGAAGTTGTCAAACAGCGAGGAGGCAGCGTGCGGAAACCGCCTCGATCCTCCAACGCCAAGTTTACACCATAATTAGCGGAGGTCAAGGAAAATCGAACAAAAAGTTATAAAAATATTCCAGCGGAAAATCGTGCATGCCGATCGAGCCCAAACAGCGGACCGAGTTCCGATCACCGATAAGCACTATTCCCTGTGAATTGTTCGCCGTCACATTGCCAGAAATTCCGACTAAACCGGTGATTTGATCCCGACTTGCGGGTGCCGGTACGGAAATGACAAGACTCAAAGCCGCTGGGATTCCCGCATTAGCCAAAGTCGACGTCGACGGCAATCATCCAGCGTTGGATTGCGTTCGGGTTTGCGCCGCGCGGCTCTGATCAGTGACAGCCCACACCTCGGCCCTTTCCCTAGGAGAGGGAGATGCATGAACAGTTCAGGCGGAGTCGTAGGCCTCACGGAGCCAGCCGATCAGTTCAGGATTGACGTCCGAGGCACTTTCGACGCGGACGCGATGGCTGACCATAGAGTTGAAAGAGCCGGATGCTTCGAGGCGTCCCTTGGCGGGCGCACCCTTCAAGTTGATGCCCACGTCGAGGCGTGTGGCCGTTGAAGGCTGGAGGATGGCGAACTGCTTGCTTCGCCGCAAGCTGACATAGGCCTTCTTCGGAGACACCTCCACGTCGCCGCCGAACTTTTGCAGGGCGGCAATGAGCTTGTCGTAGATCGGCCTGAGGGCGGCCTTGAGACCTGAGTATTGCGCCGCGATCAGATCGTCGCCCTCCGCGGGGCCGCCGGCCGGTTGCAGGGTTTTTTGGGCGATGAGGTTGGCATAGCCGTGGCCGATGCCGTATTCGGTCTTGAGGTGGTCAACCAGTTTCCCGTGCTTGTCCAGTTTGGTCGCCGTGGCGATCTTCAACCATTGATCCAAGGCCTTGCCGGTTTTTTCCTTGAGGTTTTCGATCATCGACGCCAGCATTTCTTCCGGTGTTTTTGCCATGTTGTTCTCTCCGATTCTCAAGTACGCCGATGCATCCATCCGCCGAACGGTTTCACGTTTTCGTTCCAGCCGATTATAGTAGACTTGGTTGCATCGCGATACGGCGACAAGGTTCGATCATCGCAACGGAGCGCTCGATGGCGTTTGAAAAAGTTGATCCGAAGGTTGATTTCCCCGCCCAGGAGCGGGAAGTGCTGGCGTTCTGGGAAAAAACGCGGGCGTTCGACAAGCTGCGCGAGATCAATCGCGGCAAGGCCAAGTGGTCCTTCCTGGACGGGCCGATCACGGCCAACAACCCCATGGGCGTCCATCACGCGTGGGGGCGCACCTACAAGGACATCTATCAACGCTACCATGCCTCATTGGGCCGCGAGTTGCGCTACCAGAACGGCTTCGACTGCCAGGGTCTGTGGGTGGAAGTCGAGGTCGAGAAGGAGCACGGGTTCACCTGCAAGAAGGACATCGAGTCGTACGGCATCGACCGGTTCGTGGAGGAGTGCAAGGCCCGCGCGAGCAAGTACGCGGCCATGCAGACCGAACAGTCCAGGCGGCTTGGGCAGTGGATGGACTGGGACCACTCCTATTACACGATGTCGGACGAAAACAACTACGGGATCTGGGCGTTTCTCAAAAAGTGTCACGACAAGGGACTTGTCTACAAGGGCGTCGACGTCATGCCCTGGTGTCCGCGGTGCGGCACGGGCATCAGCCAGATGGAGATGAACGAGGGGTACCGCGAGGTCGCGCATACCTCCGTGTTTGTGACGTTTCCGCTGTTGGAACGACCGGGGCATTCGCTGCTCGTCTGGACGACGACGCCTTGGACGTTGAGCTCCAACGTCGCGGCGGCGGTTAAGCCGGAGATGGTCTATGTGAAGATTAGGCACGGAGGCACGGAGGCACGGAGGCACGAAGGGGACAGCTACTATTACGTCGGCAAGGCTAATTTTGAGAATGCGCGCAAGCAGCCCGTGGAAGCGGATCAAGCGAAGTCCGCGCCGCTGATGTCCATTCAAGCGATGTTCAAGAACCGAGGGGCGTTTGAGGTGGTGGAAGAACTTCGCGGTGAGTCGCTCGTCGGGCTGACCTACTCAGGACCGTTTGATGAGCTGCCCGGCGCAAAAGAAGCTAAGGCGGCCCATCGCGTGATTGCGTGGGAGGCGGTCACCGAATCCGAAGGTACTGGAATCGTCCACATCGCGCCCGGCTGTGGGTCCGAGGACTATCAACTCGGCAAGGAACTGGGATTGCCGCGGATCGCGCCGCTGTTTGAAGATGGCCGCTTTCGACCGGAATTCGGCTTTCTATCCGACAAACGCTTTGACCAGGTCGCTAACGATGTGGTCGCCGATTTAAAGAAGCGCGGGTTGCTCTTCGCAAAGGAGCAATACTGGCACCGGTATCCGCACTGCTGGCGTTGCAAGGATGAACTGGTCTATCGTCTGGTGGACGAGTGGTTCATCAACATGAACTGGCGCGAGCAGATCATGGAATCGGCGAGGCAATCGCGATGGATCCCGGAATGGGGATTGGAGCGGGAGCTGGACTGGCTGAAAAACATGGGCGACTGGATGATCTCCAAGAAGCGCTATTGGGGATTGGCATTGCCCATCTGGGAATGTCACCAGTGCGGGCATTTCGAGGTGATCGGCGGGAAAGAGGAATTGAAGGCCCGAGCAGTTTCGGGTTGGCAGAAATTTGACGGTCATTCACCGCACCGGCCCTGGGTGGACGCAGTGAGAATCCGCTGCGAGAACTGCGGTGACGCCGCGGTGTCACGGGTCAAGGACGTGGGCAATCCGTGGCTCGACGCGAGCATCGTGCCATTTTCCACCATGGGCTATTTTTCGGATCGCAAGTATTGGGAGCAGTGGTTCCCCGCCGAATTCGTGGTGGAGGCCTTGCCGGGACAATTCCGCAACTGGTTTTATGCGCTGCTCACCGTCAGCACGATGATGACGGGTCGATCGCCGTTCAAGGTGCTCAAAGGGCACGGGCTGGTGATGGACGACGAAGGCAAGCCCATGCACAAATCCACGGGCAACGCCATCGAGTTCAACGAAGCGGCCGACAAGATCGGCGTGGACGTGATGCGCTGGCTCTATGCGGCCACGCCCCCGGAACGAAATGTCCTCTTCGGCCCGCACCATTGCGATGATGTTCGCCGCGACGTGATTCTTCCGTGGTGGAACGTCTACTCTTTCTTTTGCAATCTTGCGCGGGTGGATGACTTCCAACCGCAGGTGCATTCCGCGAGCGACAAGGAGCGGTCCCTGCTGGACCGATGGATTCTTTCCGACCTGCACAAGCTGATCGGCATGGCCAATGAGTCCTACTCCCGATTTGACGTGGGCAGGTTCTGTGCGGAAGCTGCGAGGTTCATCGACGTCTTGAGCACATGGTACGTACGGCGGTCGCGGCGGCGGTTCTACGGCGACGGATGGCCGGCGGACAAACGAGCGGCCTATTCGACATTGTACGAGGTGCTGACAACCTTCAACCGCCTCATCGCCCCGGTCGTCCCTTTTGTGGCCGAGACGGTGTATCAGAACCTTGTGGCCCGGCAGCGCGGCGACGCGCCGGCGAGCGTTCACCATGTGCCCTTTCCGCAAGCCGATGCGAAGCTGGTGGACGAAGCGCTCTCCGCGCACGTGGCCGCTTCGATACGGCTGGTTTCATTGGCCCGATCGGCGAGGAAGGAGTCGAACCTCAAAATCCGTCAACCACTGGCCGAACTGGTCGTCGTGCCGGGCAGCGACGCGGAACGAAACGCCGTCGGATTGTTTGAGGATCATTTCGTCGAAGAACTGAACGTGAAAAAAGTGACCCTCCGCGAAGAGCGCGATGGATTGTACAGCGTCCTTGTCGCTCCGAACATGAAAATGCTTGGACCCAAGTTCGGGCGAAACCTGGCCGGGGCGAAGAAGTTGATTGAGGGGTTAAATGGAAAGGAGCTGGAAGCCCACCTCGCCCGTGGAGAATCCTTGAGTTTGCCGGTCGAGGGGACAGATACAATGGTTACCGTGGAAGACCTGACGATTTCCAAGTCCTATGGCGAGCAATGGGCCGGCGCCGCGGACGGACCGACCGTCGTCATGATCGACAAACGGCTGACACCCGCGTTGAAAAATGAGGGGATCGCGCGGGATATTGTCCGCAACGTTCAGAATCTAAGGAAGGACGCGGGGTTGGACATCGCCGACCGGATTAAGCTCGGATTATCCACGGACTCCGAGGTGCTCAAGACGGCGATCCGCGAATGCAGCCCCTTTATCAAGGGAGAGACGCTTACAACGGAGATGGTGGCGGGAGCCGTCGGCGGCGCTCTGGGGCAGATCGTTGTCGAAATCGAGCCGCAACAAAGCGTCACCATCACTCTGGCGAAATCGTGATGATCGTATGCACGCAACGCGAGAAAAGTTCCAAAGGCGAGCGCGCCGCAAGCCCCTCCACTACAGGCAAAGGAACGGGGCGGGGGCAGGACTCGTCCCTTCCACTCCGAGCAAGGTACACACCGGGATCGTCGAGACACGCATGACGTCGTTCGAACCTCAATTTGCAACGAGGGATCATGGCGGCGCCGCGCCGCTTTACGGCCCGCCGTCGCGTCGCAATTGGCTGGCGATGGGGCTGGTATGGGGGACCGTTTTCGCTGTGGTGTGGGCGTGGCTGCGGGCGGAGCAGGGATCGCCACTCTTGAATCCGAAGGCCGAGCCGCGGGCCGTCGCCCCGCGCGGCGACCTTGCCGCGGATGAGAAATCGACCATCGACATGTTCAAGGAGGCGTCGCCATCGGTCGTCTTCATCACCACCAGCGACGTGGCCCGCGATATTTTCAGCCTCAACCCGGTGGAAATTCGGCGGGGCAGCGGATCGGGTTTCATCTACGACCATGACGGTCACATCGTCACCAACATGCACGTGCTGATCGACGGCCGCAAGTGGACGGTCACGCTGGCCGATCGCTCGCCGTGGGAGGCGCGGCTCGTCGGGGCGGCCGAGGACAAGGACCTGGCCGTGCTCAAAATCGAGGCCCCGGCAGACCGCCTCAAGCCCATCAACATCGGCACATCCAGCGATTTGCAGGTGGGTCAAAGGGTGTTCGCCATCGGGAACCCTTTCGGATTGGATCAGACGCTCACCACGGGCATCGTGAGCGCCCTGGGTCGTGAAATCCATTCGCCGCTGAGCGAACGGACGATTCGGGACGTGATTCAGACCGACGCGGCCATCAACCCCGGCAACTCCGGCGGTCCGCTGCTGGACAGCGCGGGGCGATTGATCGGGGTCAACACGCAAATCGCCAGTCCCTCGGGGGCGAGTGCGGGCGTCGGGTTCGCCATTCCCGTCGACATTGTGAGCCGCGTGGTTCCGGAAATCATTCGTTATGGCCGGGTGATCAGGCCGATCCTGGGCGTGGAAGTCTGGCCGGACAACGTGGCCCGCCATTTCGATCTGAAAGGCGTGTGGTTGCGTGAAGTTCCTGAAACAAGCGCCGCGGGGAAAGCGGGGCTTCGCGGGACGATCGTCACCCGCGACGGCCGCATCCGACAAATCGGCGACCTGATCCTCAAGATTGATGATTACCCCACGCCGGGTCAAAACGCCTTGCTCGACGCATTGGAGAAATACAAAGTCGGCGACGAGGTCAAGGTGACCTACGATCGCGACGGCCAGAAGCGCCAAACTACGGTGCGGCTGCAATCGACCCAGAAGTAGCTGGTCGTACCGCCCGCGACTGATGCCAATACGACTGCAATACAAGGTCGTTCAATCGTCCCAATCTCGTTCCGCGTGTGTGGAACTCTGTCGGAAGCGTGGGGCTTGACAAGAAAACTGCAGTCCCCTAGCTTGGAAGTGTTCCTGTTTCGCGCGAAAGAGTCCCAGGGTCTTACAGGAGTGAATGCGATGAAGCCTGTTTGCCTGCGCGTTTATCTCGCCGTTCTTTTCGGTGTCGTTGTGTCATTGCCGGGCACGCCCGTCCGGGCCGGCTCTCACTTGTGGCGAATCAATGAGGTGTTCAGCAACGCCGATGGAACCGTCCAATTCATCGAACTGAAAGAATGCTGTGGTTCGACGATTGAGATCTTCTTGACCGGCAAGTTGTTCACCAGCAACAACAAGATCTTCACCTTTCCAGGTCAGCTCGTGCAACCGACGGATCACAAGTATCTGCTCTTGGCTACCGCGGCCTTCGCCGCGCTCCCGGGCGCGCCGACCCCGGATTACATCCTTCAATCCAGCTTCTTTTCCGTAAACGGCGACACGCTCAGCTATTCCCCCGCGCAAGGCTACGACACCTTCACGTTCGGCGAAGGCGCACTGCCGACCAACGGCGTCAACTCGATCAATATCACGAACTATGCGACGCACATTTTCACGACCGGGCCGAACTCGCCGACCAACTACGCCGGACAATCGGGCTCCGTCAACGCCGCCGGGTGCACGAACGACGCGGAGTGCGACGACGGCAACCTCTGCACGGCCGATTCTTGTAACAACGGGCCCTGCGTACAGACGCCGCTCACCGGCACGCCCTGTCTCGACGAAGGGAACCCCTGCACGGACGACTTGTGCGACAACGGGGCATGTACGCATCTGCCGAACAGCAATTCGTGTGACGACGGAAACCCCTGCACGATGGCGGACCATTGCGAAGGGCCGCCGTCAACAGCTTGCACAGGGGCAGACATCAATTCACTAAACTGTCCACCGGACTGTCCGCTTGATCCTGGAGGTGTGCCTTACGAGTGCGTGGACGGGTTCTGTACCTGTGCGTGGTCGGTGACCGACGAACTAATCCGGATCGTGTGGACCCCGGCGAAGTCCTGTGCGTCAGGGGCCAATATTCACCTGGCTTGCGCGGCCGATGCGGACTGCCCGCCGGGAACAGCCGGGAGTTGTGTCGCGTGGCCTAACACCAACTTTTTGGCTACTACTCGGTCCTTGAGGTTCACAGTGACGGGGCCAGGCACGCCTACAAGTCAAGACGCCATCAAGGTCACGATGGTCGACCTGATGCATCCGAAGCCGCGGAACATTCCGGAGCGGCCACCGCCGGATTTCACGACCTTTGACACTCGATTAAACGGGGTCTGTTCGGGCGGGCAGTACAACGGGCACCATTGTGAAACGACCGTCGATTGCTTTGGGACCGTGGACGGAACGTGCAGTGGTCTGACAGCCTGTACGGCCGCGGGCGAGGCGAACGGGTGTGCTCGCTGGGTGGGTAAGCCGGGGACGTTCTACGAGACCCAGACGCCGCAGAGTGGACCCTACCGTGCGGCCAGGCTCCAGTGCACTCCCTTCTATTGGGACTGGATCACTGAAACTGTAACCGGCCCGATCACCGTGGTGGGGGCAGAAATCGTACCCAGCTCGGAGTACAGCGTCCAGGCGTATGGGATGTGGTGCATGGGTGCGGAAGCGAGTTGCACTGATGTGTCCGCACCGGTGACCATGTACACGCGTCGCAGCGGGGACGTGGATGTGGATTACAACCCGCCGACATTCAACAATCAGCCGAATGCGCTCGACGTCGCCGCGGTGGTCAACAAGTTCAAGAACTTGGTTGGCGCCCCGGTGCATGCGCGAGCGCAGCTTCAACCTAACCTGCCCGAGTTAAACGCATCCATCAGCGGCCTGGACATTGTCGCGGTGGTGGAAGCGCAAAAAGGGGGGGCCTATGCGTTCAGCGGTCCCTGTGTGTGCCCATCGACGGTGAACTGCGGGCAGTCGTGTACGGATTGCGCCGGAATGTGCGTAAAGACTTGCGTCGGCGGGGCCAATGACGGCGAGCCGTGCATCAACGACAATCACTGCCCAGGCAGCACATGCAGTGCCGCCGGAACATGCCGCGACAACTGCGGAAGATGTAACTAGCCACAGGTACTGAAATGGCCGCCGCACGAATGCGGCCGTTCAGATATGGAGTACCGCGACGGGGCAAGGTGCGCATCGCTCAGGGCTTCTTCGGATCCTCCCGCGGCTTACCGTCCTTGTAGGATATCTTGCACGACGGACATGTGCCGCCGGTAAACATCGCCACGGCGCACGATTCGCAACGGGGGATCATCTGGATCGCCTTCAACAACCGCTGAAACTCCCGAAGCGTGTCCTCGTATTCCTTCTTGTCAGCGGTAGCCACATTGCCGATCATTCCGATCTTACAGTCGTCGCACCAACCGGCCTGCTGGGAGTTCTTCCTGCATTTGGGGCAGGCGATGCCTTTGGGATCCCGCGCCTCGCCCCTGGCCAGGTGATAGGTCAGGCGCGATAGATAGGCCTGCCCATGGACAAAACCCATTCGACATTGGTCGCAGTAACCGCCGTCGGTCATAGCTTTCTGGCAGGTTAGGCAGGTGATTGCGGCCGGATCGAAGTCATGACCGTGGGCGTCGAGGGCTTCAAAAAGCATTTCCGACGTAATCCGCACCGAGGCGAGATAGCCGACCTTGCAGGCTGGGCACCACCCGCCCTTGAGCCTTGCGACGGCGCAGACGCACACGGGACCGGCAGGTGCCGCGGGACAGGCCACGAGTAGCAGCGTGATCCCGATCATGGATCGAACACGGACTACGTCAGTTCTCTGCCATCCCTTGTTTGCACTTCTCTTCATCTCGGTTCTCCAGGAAACTGCGCGGGGCTGACGCCCAAGTCGACGATGCTGCAAGCGAGGATAGGGTCGAGACCCAGCGATTTCGCTTCCGCCACCAGCTCTTCGCTTTCCGCGCCGGGATTGACGAAGAATTCCAAAGGGTTCACGGCGGCGATGGCGGGCAAGACTTTGATGCCCAGCGACGGCGGCAGGTAGGTCGTGACGCGGTCGATCTTCGCGGGAATCTCCTCGATCGAGGTGTAGACCTTCAGGCCTTCGATCTCGCCGCCCTTGGGATTGACCGGGTACACGTCCCAGCCCTGAGCGACGTACGCCCTGACGGCTTTGTTGCTGAACTTGGTGCGATCGTTCGATGCCCCGATCACGGCGACGGTTTGTTTGGCCATGGTGCGCTCTCCTTGGTTTTCCCTGGCTTCGACCGTAGCGACGGATTGGATGCGGGTCAACCATCGCACGTCGCACATTAAGCGGTGACTCGTGGCCTGCGGCGGGATCGTCGCGTAAGATGACCTAAAGAAACGCAAGGCCACCCAAGAACGAAGATGACCGAGCAGGAATCCACCCTCGAAGTAATTGTTCTGGGCAGCGGCACGTCGCACGGCGTGCCGATGATCGGCTGCCGATGCCCGGTTTGTACTTCCGATGATCCCCGCGACAGGCGGACCCGTCCCAGCGTTTTCGTGCGCTTCGGCGGCGTGCGGATTCTGGTCGATACAGCGCCCGAATTGCGTCTGCAATGCCTGACCCACGGGATCGAGGCCGTGGACGCCGTGCTGCTTACGCATCATCACGCGGACCACGTCGCGGGACTGGACGACCTTCGCCGATTCAACTGGCTGATGAAGAAGGCGATGCCATGCTATGGCACGGAGCGGACGCTGGAGGGCATTCGCCGCATGTTCACATACGCTTTCGAGCCGGCCCCCGATTCTCCGCACAGCCGTCCGCAACTGGAACTGCACCGCATCGACCATGAGCCGTTCACCGTCGGCGATGAAACCATCGTACCCATCCCGCTGATGCACGGGCCGATGCCGGTGCTGGGCTTTCGCTTCGGGCGCTTCGCCTATTGCACGGATTGCAGCCATATTTCGGACGAATCGCTGGCTCTGCTGCGAGGCCTTGAGGTGTTGATTCTGGACGCCTTGCGGCCTGATCCCCATCCGACGCACTTGAGCGTTACCCAGGCCGTGGAGATGGCCCGCCGTATTAGCGCGGGCCGGACCTACTTCACCCATATGGCCCACCAACTCAAACACGAGGACACCAATCGCGGATTGCCGGCGGGTATGGAGCTTGCCTACGACGGCCTGCGGTTTGCGGTGTGATCTCGGCTTCGCCGCAGTACGCATGGCGTCGCCTGTTAGCCATTGCCCAGCAAAATATACTGTCTTCATGCAGCGTCACCTCTCGTGGGCGACGTTCAAACTATGCGTCTCGGACAAGCCCCGACGCTACATGAAATTGAGTCCTGCTCTTGTTGGAGCGGGAACGGATTCCCGATGGAGTTTGTGCGAGAAATGATTCTCGCCCGAGCGAGGGGATGGAGCGGGAAAGGATTCCCGACGGATTGCGTGCGAGAAGGGATTCTCGCACGAGCGATTCGGTTTCCTTTGGTTGCAGAAATTACTGACCCCTCGCTCGCGCTCGGGGTTCGGATCGCGGAGTCAGTGTTTGGGGAGCGCTTCGATGAGCTGGTCGATTTCGCGCTCGGTGTTGTAGACGTGGGGGCTGGCGCGGAGGCGGCCGCAGCGGACGGCGATCACGATACGGTGCTCGGTCTGAAGGTGATGCTGGAGCGGTTCGAGGGGGTGAACGTCGGAGAAAAAGGCCACGATGCCGCTGGCCTCACCGGGCAGGCGCGAACTCACAATGCGGTATCCCTTGTCGCGCAATCCCGCGGTCAGTCGATCGGTCAACTGCAACAGGCGATGGGAGGCCTGCTCGATGCCGATCTCCTGGAGAAGCTCGATGGCCCCGCCGAGGGCGTAGATGCCAGCGAGGTTGTAGCTGCCGCTGTCGTAACGTTGGGCGGAGTCGGCGAACTCGAACTGATAGCGGGCGAAGTTGAACGGGTCCTTCATGGACAACCAGCCGATGCTGGTGGGGCGTAAATGCCCCTGCAATTCCTTGCGCACGAAGAATAGGCCCGCACCTTCCGGGGCACAAAGCCATTTGTGTCCGTCGGCGGCGAGGAAGTCGATGTTCATGGCCTTCACGTCGATGGGAAATACACCCAGCGATTGGATGGCGTCCACGCAAAGGAACACTCCTTTGCTCTGGCAGTATTCGCCAAGGGTGGCCAGGTCGATGCGGAACCCACTGGCGAACTGGACGGAGGAGATGGCCACCACCCGCGTCCGGCTGTCGATGGCTTCCATGAGGCGTTCGAGCGGAACGCGGCCATCCTCCTCGAACACCATCCGCACCTGCACGCCGCGGGAGCGAAGGGCCATCCAGGGATACATGTTGGCCGCGAACTCCGCATTGCTGGTCACGACGTTGTCGCCGTTGTTCCAGCTCAGCCCGTTGGCCACCAGGCTCAGCCCCTCGCTGGTGTTCTTACAAAACGTGACTTCGTCGGGCTTGGCGTTTATCAGTTTTGCGATCTGTCCGCGGACGCGATCGGCATGTTTGTAGAATCCGCCCTTAAGGTAGGCGTTTTCCTCGGCGTGCTTGAGGTATTCGCGCACCGCATCCGCCGCGCGGCGGCAGATGGGTGCAACGGCCGCGTGGTTCTGGAAGTTGTAGTTTCGCGTGATGGGGAACTCGTCCCTCAGCGCATCCCAATCCATTTCATTCTCACCCATTCGCCCGTAGTTTCCACATGACCGTGCGAGAAGGGATTCTCGCACGAGCACAGCCGTCGTGCCGATCGCAGGCCGCCTCTTTATCTTAGCGAACCCATCTGTCCGATTCCATTGAATTTTCCTCTATTTTCGCACCTCCATCCATGGCGCAATCTCGGCGCATCGGGACCGCGACTGTAACGGCGCCGTTCATCGGCACACGGTACCGATAATCGTACCACGCGGGTTGCCGTCCTTCATGGCGTGACCCGTGGCCGTGCAGGAATAGAATCCGTACAATCGTCCCGGCGATTCGCGGCTGTGGCGGAATTGGCATACGCGCTGGATTTAGGATCCAGTGTCCGAAAGGACGTGGAGGTTCGACTCCTCTCAGCCGCAAGTTGTCATTCGGCTATCCGACGCAAATCATACAAGTTCCAACGCGGAGACAGTGGTCCGGATGATTCTCCCGAGTCGTATAATGTTCCGGGTTTCAGACGCGGAAGCGTAGGGCACAGGTACATTTGCGGACGCGGTTTTTTCAGGAGTAGTCCGATGTCGAAATTAACGGTGAGCCGTCGAGAGTTCTTGGCGGCAAGTGCGGGTGCGACGGCCGTCACGGGGCTTTTTTCTACCGTGGATTCGCCCGCACATGCCCAGTCGGGGCCCACGGGCACGGGACCGCCGAACAAATCGGTCAATGATGCATTTCCGCGCCAATCGCCAAGACTGGTCCAGGAAACCGTTGGCGCGTCTCATGCGCGTTTTGAGAGGGTGCGCGAATTGGTTACCGCGTACCCCGAGCTGGCCAAATCGTCGTGGGACTGGGGCTTTGGGGACTGGGAAGCACCGATCGACGCTGCGTCGCACACCGGTCAGCGAGAGATCGCCCTGTTCTTGATGGAATATGGCGCGCGGCCGACATTGTTTACGTATGCCATGCTTGGTGAGTTGAATGTGGTAAAGACTGTTCTCGAATCACAGCCCGAGCTTCGCAAGACGGGCGGCCCGCACGGCTTTAGCCTCTTGCACCATGCCCGTGTGGGCGGTGAACGGGCCGCGGCGGTTCGAGAATTCCTGGAGAAATTGGGCGGCGCGGATGAGAGTTCGGCGGCTCCGTCGAAGGAAATCGCAGATGCCATCATCGGTCGTTATGCCGCCGATGGCACGAATGGGCCGCGGTTCGAGGTAGCACTCAATAAGCAGAAGTTGGTTGTGATGGGAGAGGACGGAATGCCTAGAAATCTCTTCCAATTACCCGACGCTTCGCTTCATCCCGCGGGCGCGCCCAGCGTGCGTTTCCGCTTCGAAATCGTAGATGGACGTGCAAATTCCGTTTCGATGAAGATGGGTGCGGACACGGTTCAGGCAGTTCGGTTGCAATAAGATCAGTTATTCTTCGATGCGCCAACGAGCAGCTCGTTCTTTCCGAGTTGTCGGCGAGATGCTATAATGTTGAGGCCGGGGGCGATTGGATTCGACCGGGCGAGTTGAAGGGAATGTGGCGTGCCGAGGTTGTCAGGAGGCCTCGTAAAACACCTGGCGAAAAACTAATTGGCAACACTTATGCCATGGCTGCGTAAAAACCCGTAGCCCGTCGCGCGGATGACGCCTGCTAATTCGCCCGACGACGCCAGCAGGCTGGCCCGCGTACTCCGCCTGACGGTGCGCGGGCAAGAACACAGTCGGGCTGGGGAAGGTGGCAGCCTGTCGACCGGCGTCCACCGACCCGAGAAACAAATGATCGACTATGCACGTAGAAGCATCCTGAATGCCGTCGCGGGACGGGGGTTCGATTCCCCCCGCCTCCATTGCCTAAAAAAGGGCGTTCTTGCGGCAAAAACAGCGGTTTTTTGCGGGAATTACGCCGAACTCAATCTGACCACTCAAGCCCGCGGGGGACCGTCCAAAACCGGGTTTGTTTTGTACTTTCTTTGTACCCGTCGGCGGATGGCGTCGGGGTAGCCCGCACGGCGAGTGCCACCGGACCGTACCGCAACCCCGCGAACGACACGGCTCTTCGACCGCCGCAGACGCGCGGTCACGAGGAACATCGTAGAGAGGATTTCGACCTGATCGAGCTATGCGTGCATCGTAGTTTCGACGATAATTCCCAAGGGCCAAGCTGAGAGGACTCAAAAAAAACGCATGAATCCGCCGACGTACGTACACGAGGAGCCGACGATCTGCGACATGAGCGACAACCACGCCGAAATTGTCGCTCGCAATCGAGTCTCATGGAATGCTGCGGTTCCGGCTCACAATAGCCACAGAAAGGGAGCCGCCGCCTTCTTGCGGGCGGGCGGGTCGACCCTGTTCCCCGAAGAGTCGTCGCTGCTTGGTCACGTTCGCGGGCTCCGTATCGCCCACCTTCTTTGCGGTGCTGGACACGACAGCATCAGCCTTGCAAGCCTTGGTGCCATCGTCAACGGCGTCGACGTCTCTGACGAAGCGATCGACTCCGCTCTATCGCTCGCCGATGATTGCCGATCCTCAGCCAAATTCCAGCGCTCCGATGTTTTCGAGTGGCTTAACAAAGCCGGTGAGGTGGAGGCTTACGATATTGTGTTTGCTTCTTACGGCGTGATTTGTTGGTTGGATGACATTAGCCGCTTCATGCACGCCGTCGGTCGTATTCTAAGGCCCAACGGACTTTTTGTTCTCGTTGACTTCCACCCAGTCGCGATGATGTACGACCGTTGCCTCAAACGCGAATACCCTTATTCCACGTCCGGCAATCCCATCCTCGTTGACAAAGGGGTTGGCGATTATGTAGCAAAATCCGGCGACGCCCTCGTTCCGTGGGGTTACCAACCTGGGACCACAGACTTCGCCAACCCCCATCCGTGCCTCGCCTTCCGCTGGGGATTTATGGACCTACTAACAGCAGTTCAGGGCGCCGGGTTGCATGTACGGGACAATGATTTCGCTGAGTACGGCTACTCGAACGGCTTTAGGATGTTTGACTGTCTCGAATTCGACAAACCGCACCGACGGTGGCGTCTTCCGATCAGCCTACCTTCGATGCCGATGATGTTCAGCATCCGAGCTAAACGCTCGCCATGAACTATGGGTGTCGTGCCCGCTCGACGAATTCTGGAGCGGTCACACCCGCCACATTGATCTTCCCCTCAAGCCGTCCGATTCCCTTCAGAATATCCACCTCACGTTGCACATCGTCGCGATGCACAGCCAGTAGCGGCCTAACACCACCCTCAAAAAACGGTCGCCCTTCGAGAAGAGAGGCCTTCTCCTTCGCGGTGTCCAGATCCGGGTAGCGCTTCCCCAACAGGCTGATCGCCTCATCGGGATTCTGGAAGGCATATGTCCATCCCCTTAGGACACCTTCGACAAATCGCTGAACGACTTCCGCTTTTTGTTCAATCATATTTCGCCGCGTGAAGTAGACATTCCCCATAGCGACCACACCATACCGAACAGGATCAATGACGTTGAATTCAACGCCTTGCTTCCGTAGCGTAACAGGCTCGTCGTACATGAACGCAGGGAGCACATCGAACTTGCCGGCGATGAATCCGGGGAGGTCATAAGAAATCTCCACTTCCCGAACATCCTTCCCAATCCCGAGCTTGGCTACAAGTCCACGATAGACAATTTCGGTGTTTGACCCAGTAAGAACACCAACTTGTTTCCCGGCAAACTGCGATGGCTCAGTGATTCCGCTGGTCTTAAGCGTAAGAAACACGGTTGGCGAGCGATGATTCACCGTTCCAATGATTACCAACGGAGCACCCTTCTCCACTCCCTCAAGAACGCGCTCGGCGCCAGCCACACCGAAGTCATCCGCGCCTCCTGCCACAAGTTTGATTGGATCAGCCTCAAGGCCTCCGGGCCGAACTTCAAGCGCAAAATCCCGCCCGAAGAATCCTTTATCGATCGCTACCACTTCACCCGCGTACCCCATCCATGGAATCCATTCCTGCCTAAGCGAATACGTTTTCATCGCCGATGGGCTGGACCGCAGCGAGAGCACGATTACAGCCGCTATCGCGGCCACGACGACGACGCCAACCCATATTTTCTGTTTCATCTAACGACTCCAAAATCAAGAACATCGCCCTTGAGGTACCCTGGAACCAGCATGCGTTCCACCGCAGCGGCAAGCGCGTAGAAGACCAGGCCCAGCGCCGACGACAAAAACAAAGATGCAAACAGCAATTCTGAATTGATGGTCTTCGCAGCCAAAAGAAAGTTGTTCCCCAGTCCATGCTCTCCGCCGGCAAGCTCCGCGAGTATTGATCCGATTACGGCCACCGGCGCGGCCGCTCGTAAGCCCGCACAGGCCGTGGGTAACGACTTCGGCACGCGCAGAAGTCGAAAAATGTCCCACCAGCGCCGCGTGTGGAGCGAGAACATGGCTACTTCCTCTTGAGTCGTTTGACGCAGCCCAGACCGAAATCCAACTGCCAACGGGAAGAAACAAATCACCGTCGTCATTAGAATTTTGCCCGGAAGACCGGGCACCCAGATGTGAACGAGCGGCGCGATTGCGAGAAGGGGAATTACTTGGCTGGAAACCAACACGGGCCAAAGCCCCTCATCGACTACGCGAAATCTATCGCTTGCTGCTCCGACCAATACCGCCACTGCCGCAGCACAAACCAAGCCGAGAAATGCCTGCCCCCCGGTCACCGCCAGATCATGTACGAGTGGCTGGAAGTGCCTGAACGCATACTCCACCACATCATCCGGCAATGCCAAGAGGTACCGCGGCACTTTCATGACGTAGCTTGCAAAGCACCAAACCACGACAACAACCGCAAATAACAAGAAATACGGCAGGGCGCGCCGCCAGAACGCTCTCTTGATGGCACCATTCTTTCGTTCGGGTTGCACCCGAAAATGCTCCAGCCCCTCCGCCACAGACGTAACCGTCGTCCATTCGCTATTCTGGGCTTCGCCAACCGCAAAGCGACGACCGTGCGTGCGCTCTGCCAAATCCCTCGGTAGGATTGGGATACAGCCGACAGCAATAATTCCTACCGGAACGACATCGCGTAACTCTTCCATCTCTTCACAAGGAGCAATCGCGACTCCACCTACCTCGGCGGGCAACTTCGATTCTTCCGCTGAACCAATCACCGCAACAACCGGCGGCCGACTGGCGCGCTCCAGCAACGAATGCAACTCACGCAGCCGTTCAGCGCCGTTCGACGAGTCAACGCCCGTCCCGCTCGCGCGATGAAGCTCGACCTGTCCCACGAAGGCCGCCGGTCGGCCTCGATCAAGGACGATGCATCGATCTGCAATTTCAAGCGCCTCGCTTTCCGCGTGCGTCGCCAGCAAAATGGTTACCGGTCGCTTTGCACGAAGCGCCTCAACTCCTTCGCGGATCGTACGACTAACCATCCGACGCGTGATTAAATCGAGATTTCCATGCGGTTCATCCAACAAGTACAAATCCGGATCCAACGCAATTCCTGCCGCAATTCCCACCCGTACGCGCATTCCCGCCGAAAGCTCATGTGGCAGTAGATGTCCCGCATGACCAAGGCCAACCTCATAAAGCGCCTGACTCGCTCGTTCGTCGGCGTCAGCAATCCGCCGGAGCTTCAGGGGGAGGGCCGCATTCTCCAAAACCGTCAATGTTGCCAGCAGCGGATTTGAAGCAAACGAAAACGCTACCGGCAATTGTCCAAGATTCCGTGCGGGATCAACGCCGAATACGCGCACGGTTCCCCGGTCTGGTCCAAGCAAACCTGCGACCAGTTTCAGCAAGGTCGTCTTCCCGCCGCCGGAGGGTCCCAGTATCGCCGTGACCGTGCCCTTCTCCACAACCAGATCAAGGCCATCGGCAATCTGGACGCGTCCGCCATGCGAACGATATCCGAAGCCCACGTGATCGAACTCGACGGCTGCGTTCACGACTTCCGCTTCCTCCCACTACGAACGTACTTTGGCTTGTTAGGCAGCCGAACGGAGTTGATCACACGATCGAACTTGCTCGGCACTTTGTGCTCCAAGTGCACATTCAGGAATGAACTAGCCTCGTGCTCATATGCCCCCCAATCGTTGTCGTCATCCATCAGGCGCTTGCGGCCTTCAAGCACTTTGTTGCACACATCCGTTAACGTGTTGGCATCAACCTCCTCACGAACGAAGAGATGAACCTGCGTTATTGGAGACAGGCCAGCCGTTGGAATGATCGGATCGGGTTTGAACGGCTCCGGAGGAATGGTTACACCCCACCAGACAAAATCTGCTCGTGCTGCGGCTTCCGGCCTAAATTCAACGATGTGAACGTCGAGGTCCCGTGTCAATCGCGCCTCATGATCTCTGAATCTGATCGTCACGTCAGACAGACACGACTCGTCCGCGTCCAGAGAAGCAACGAAAAAGCGCGCCAACAACTCGTGGTCATCATTCTTCTTCAATGTCGCAATCGTTTTTCCGGCAAACACCCGACGCAATGCGTCGCCGGACGGAAGCTTCGTGCTTGAACTTGAAGATGGGTACAAGTCCCTAGTCAGCCTCTCGGTAGGGCGAGCTCCTTCTCTGGGGTAAAGATTGTTTCCAACATACTCGTACAGCACCGAAGGGCTTTGCGATTTCCCTACAATTAACTCCCCCCACAATTCTTCGGGACCGAGCAACGCATCGAGCATACCGGCACGAAAGTCCGCGCGGAGTTCCGCGAAAGCATGCCGCATAATGAACTCGATCCGCCCCCCGCTCTCCGTCCTGTTAACCCCAAATTCCTTCAGCACGTCATGCGCCAGTAGAAGCGTATCCGGCCAATCCGGCACCCCGATTCGCCGTGCATCGCCAGGCGCGTACCATTCATGCCGAACGATAGTCCGTGATGGCTCCCTCGCCGGGAGCCCAGTCCGCGACGTGCGAATCAAAATCGGTTGCTCCGCAATCGACCGTTCCCTGTACTTCGTAGTCGCGAGAATCGACCCGAGTACTTTTAGGTCTACCGATTCCACCCCAAGCACCGACGCAATCTGCTGCTGACTTCCGCGACGTGCAAAATGAGGAACAATCGCAGGAAGGCCCGCTATTTCGACGAGCAGCAGACCATCGTGCACGGCGCATCCGGGACACACCAGCAACAGCGAATCCCCATGGCAGTTGAATTCGTTAAACGATTCGTCGCCGACGAGGTACACTTCCAAATCCGACAACTTCACCCTCCTGGTGCCGTGTTTTGAGAGTTCCTTCGGGTCCAGCGCTAAGACAAGACTGTCTCGTACAATCTTCGTTACCTTACGAAAATCGCCGTCGTTCATCCCTCTCCAGGGAGGCACAAACGGCCTTACCGGCAAACCACACCGCAAAGTGCCGCGGTAGTTTCGCTCCAAGAGCGACGGCACCGCATTGCCCTTGAGCAATCCGGCTCCCCATCCCCGCTCACGATCGTCGCCATCGTCCCCCCCGGCCGCAGATGCGATGCTCGCGGCGCGAACTTCATCCTCCGAGATGCTCAATCCGAAGCCCGCCGCGCAACTGGTTACGTCCGATAATCGACCAGACCAAAGTGTCGCTACAAGGGCAGCGAGCTGATCACGACGCGGCCGCCGATGTCCGTTTTCCCAATTGCGATATGCTGATTCGGCGACCTTGGCGATCGCAGCAACCCGGTCACGATCGAATCCCGCCGCCGTGCGAGCCTTTTCAAGCAACTCGCCGCCTTTGGCGTACCGCGAATGTTCGGAACCAGCCATTACTGGATTATATCGTTTTTTTTGACTTTTCAACTTGATATCAAAAAAACATTGCGTATACTGATTCATAGTGGAAGCACTGATTCAAATTGGTAGCTGGTTTGCTAGAGGAGGATGGGATGGGGTTTGAGGTTGCAAGACTCGTGCGAAACGACGCGAAAGCCGCGGCGGTGGCAAACTGGCTGGCCAAGACCAGCCGCACGCCGGTGGAGCGGCGGGCGGCTTTTGCCGTCAAGAATGCCCGTCTGTCGGCGGCGGTCGTCACGCTTTCCTCGGCGGACGTGGATCTTTCATATCACGGATTGCCGAGGGGCGGCCAATCACTGGTTGTCGGCCTCCCCGACGAACAAGGCGGACGCGTAACGCTCCACACCTTCCTGAATCTTTTGACTCCGCCCGCCCAAGTGGCGGTGGTTGCGCGAATCGGTTGGCCGCCGAGCAACCGGCTCACGTTGCAGACGGCGTAGTTGTGCGGATTCGCCGCGGTGGTCGCGGCGGCACGCCGGGAAGCCTGGCACCCTTCCCAGCGTGCGAAACGAACGGTGCCGGTCAGGCTTACAAGGGAGATCAACCATGTTGAACCTGACAAAGGTCATCGCGGCGGGTAGCCGGGACACCGATCGCGACGACGCCAAAACGGAAATTCCGCCCGGCACGTTCCATTCCTAATCGAGAGTCCCGCCCCCGGCCCAGCCCGGGGGACGGGACAGTTGTTCGCAACCCGGAAGGCTATGCGGCATGACGGCGTTGGCGTTGATCGGGGTCGTAGTGTTCGTGCTGAAGTTTCTGGCGTCCAAGTTGCGGAGCGAAAAGGCTATGAGCGAACGCCGTACTTATCGAACGGAGGACGGCCGTTTTTTCTTCCGGTTCTCCTTCGAGACTCTCTCCGGCGGTGTGTACCGAGTCTACATCGACGACGCGCCCTCGTATTCCGCGTACGGTCGCGATGAATCGCTGCACGCCACTCACAGGCTCAGGGACACCGGTAGATTCTACGTGTGTTGGACTGATTCGCTCCGAACCTTTGAACACGCCAAATCCGTTGCCAAGTTGTGGGCGGAAGCAACCGCCCGGTACTTAAAGACAGGCCAGCGTTTTTGAGGGGACCACAACAATGTCACATACGACTGATCAACCACGCGTTGCGAACCACGTAAGGCGCGCAATCGAAAAGACCATCAGCCCCCTCCCCGCCGAGCAAGGGGGTGTCCTGGGCCGTGACCGCGAGACCGGCGTCATCGACCAGTTCCACTTCGACGTCTCGGCGGATCGAAGCTCGGCCACGTACTCGCCGGACACTTCGGCCATGGGCCGTTTGTTCGATGCGTGGGACCGGAGCGGCGTAAGGCTCGCCGGGTTCGGGCACAGTCATCCGCCCGCAGTCAAACGCCCATCTACCGGCGACGTTGTTTACGCCCAACGTATCTTGGAGCGCAACCCGAAACTGGGTGTGCTCGAATTGCCGATCATCCTGACTGAGGCCGACACCGGCAAGTTTGAAATCCTCTGGTGGCGGGCGATTCGCAACAACGATGGGCCGGTAAAAATCGAACGTGCCGAGCCCGTGTTTGTCGGCGACGAAACACCGACACCGACGCCCCCCCCGGCGCAAGGCTCCGCTGGCACCGAACTTCCGCTCGTGCGCATCACCCTGCCGAACCCGCTATGGCTCGCGGACGGGACCTTCGCCCGCGTCCAGGGCGCGTACGACCTTGCCCGACTCGCGACGGCACGCGTCGTGGTCGTCGGCGTCGGCGGAGCCGCCGGCTTCGTCGAGGACCTCGCTCGTGCTGGTGTCGGAGAGTTCGTACTCATCGACCCTGACGCCACGTCCCTCCCGAACTTGGCCACCTCACAGATCTACCGACGCGACGTTCGCATGCTTCGGCCCAAGGTCGAATGCTTGGCGGAGCGGATCAACGACATCAATCCCAACGCCGTCGTCGTCTGCGTGCGAAAGCCCATCGAATCAATTTCAGATAACGAGGCCTACCGCCTCGCGTTCGGCTACTCGCGTGTCTTCAAGAACCTTCCAGCGACCGTCCACGCCGGTGGTTCGGTACTCGCCATGCCGATCGACGTGCGGATGCGTCCATCCATCACGGTTTTGATGGGAATGACCGACAACTTCCAAGCCCAATCGCGCGTGTCGCGCCTGGGTCTCAAGTTCGGTTTGCCGTGTTTGTTCGCCCAGGTTTACCGCGAAGGCCGTGGCTTGGAGCTTGTTTTTAGCTTTCCCGGCGTGACCCCGGCCTGTGCGCGCTGTGTGCTTAAGACCCGGTATGACGCCTATCTCCGCGATGGCTACCAGAACGACGTAACCAGCGTCGGCACGCCCATCTTCGCCACCACCCGATTGAACGCAATCAAAGGCTTCATCGCCATGGCGATCCTTCACCATGGCACCCCGCATCCGCGATGGGGCACGATGCTGCAGCGCATCGCGGACCGCAACCTAATCCAGGTCCGGTGTGACCCCGACCTCGAACTGCGGACTTTCGAACATGCGTTCCGTGATGCGGACCGTGACATGATCTTCTTCGATGAGTGCGTGTTCGTCCGTCGTCGCCCCGTGGCCGGTTGCGAGGACTGCGGCGGCACGGGCGATCTACGGGCGTGCATTGGTCACGCACACGACACACGGCTGGTTGCGTAGGTTTCAACGATTGGAATCCCCCTATGGAGCGTTTCATTCTCGGCCGCAATGCGGCATTCGACGACCTGAAGCGACGATCTTTAGGTCGTTGTTTGCGCTTTTCAAAGGTCGAGCTGCCGCCAGGTGCCGACCCGCGATTCGCCGCCGTCGGATTCCAGACTGACCTGCAAACGGGACAGAGCGTCCTTTACGTGGATCGCGGGGCCTATCACGGACCCAACAACGAAATCGCCGCGTGGATCAAGGCCGGGCAGCGCCGCTTTCCCTCATTCGCCAATCTGAAGACTTGGGTGCAGGAAACACTGCCGTCGGCCTATTTCTGCTGCGCCTCCTGCGGCTCTTCCATCGACCTCGCCAGCACGCAGTGCAATCGCTGCGGCTCCCGCTCCACGTTCTCGCCCTTCGTCGAACGGGTCATCGAACAAATCCGCGCCGCCGTTGACCGGGACCCCGGCTCGATAACGGGCTGTGTTTCCGAAGCCAGCCTGGCCGACCGTCTCCAATTACCCAGGACACTTGTCCGCAGCGCGGCTGCGCTCATGGTCCTGCGTGATCAACGATTCCTACTTACGCACGACGGCACCGAAATCCTTATCTTCTGCAACCCACTTGAGCACGACGTTTCTTCGCATGGAATGCTCGCTCGTTTCCAGAACGCGGTCTCTGGACACTCGCGTCAACGAAGGCAACTCCTCAAGCTGGCGCATTTACGCGCCCGCCTCTCGCATCGCGCGGACACGGTTCAAATGCACCTATGCAACCTGCACAACATCGAAAATGATCTGCTTGGAGACGGTCGCCGGACTCAATCAATCATCATCCGTCGAGAGCTGGCACGTCGAATCCACCGGGTACGACGCGACATCGCCCACCTCAGCATGAAGGCCTCCATGATCAACCGCCAGATTGACGTGCTCGCCGCCCATCTTCACCACCTTCTGATCGCGGATGATACCCGCCGAGTGAACCTACCTTCGGCCGACGAACTCTCACAACATTCGGTGCAGGCAGAACAAGCGATCGAAGAGACGAATGAACTGTTCCAATTGTCGATGGACAGCGACCAGTCAACCCGGTCACCGGAATCCGATGTTGACACCACCGCGATTCTCAAAGAAATGGAGGAGATCCTCACCACGCCCGCTGTTCTCGAACCCCAGACTTTCCGCGACATGACCGAGCAAGATATTGAACAGCCAGACCAACCAAGTCGCCTTCCAGCAGATTAAGCCTACAGCTTCCGCATTCAGCGGTTTATGAAACCGCGAGCCGCTCCGCCAACCGCACTTACGGATTCCGCCGCGACCGTCTTGCCGCAACGCTTGGCGCAAACACGCGAGCCTCGATTCCAACGGCCCGCCAATCAAATCGGCGTGGCTCAAGCTTGTGGCTACCCTTCGCGCCTCCGGCCCGTTATCCGCACCCTCCTGGATTCCGCCCGTCAACTACGGTTTTTTGCTCAGGAACTGGCGGCTTCCCTTGCACTGGTCACGGACGCCTTTCAGAATGATGCCCAGAAAACCGTGCTGCCTCCACACGGGATTTTTCCCGCCCAGGCGGTACGAAAGCCCATGCGGACGATGCAGACGCCGCTATCGCAAGAACCGGCAACTGCTCAGACCCCAGGGAACCCGTCCGCAGACCCCGCCTGCGGCTCACCCGGTCGCCCGTCGCCATGCTCGCCACCGCTCGTCTCCCGCAGGGCGAGCGACGGCCGATCGGGTCCCGCGCCGCAGAATGATCCAGCTTCATCGCTCGTCAGCGGGTCGAAATCCGGCGTGCCTTTGCGGGAACCGTTTGCAGCTTCGCGCAAACAGCCCTTGCCGGGGCCGAAAAGCCGAACCCCGTTGACCCTTCGCAGCGGCAATGGTCCAATGAGATAGAGCAGTTGCCGACGCCTGTACGGAGAGCAGCGAGTCGTAAATGACGGAACCTGGTGCTGATCCTTCACTTGCCGAGCTTGTCGAGCGCACACAGCGCCGGGATGAACCCGCCTTCAAGGCATTGGTCAGGCGACTTTGGGAGCGGGTCATGGTCTACGTGCGCCGACAGGTTCCCTTGCATGACGTGGACGACGTGGCCTACCGAATCTTCGAATCGCTGTACGAAGCCATCCGAACGTCCAATGCACCGGACGGCTCCAAGCCGGCATCCTTTTTCGCATTCCTGCGGACCATTGCGAAGAGACGTGTAGTCGATTATCGGCGTAGCCGGCGAACTCTGCCCGAAGCCGCCCTCCGCGAAATCGCCGCCTCGCGGGCAGCGGCAAGCGAGCCCCCCGATGAATTCGAGCCGCGGGAGTTGGCTGCGGTCGACGAGTGCCTGGACGGACTGGATGAGGAGCCTTTCCACTTGATAGTTTCCTATTTCTACCGAGGGCTCAGCACGAGGGCGATTGAAACCCAAACGGGAACGCCCGCGTCGACGGTACGAATGAGGATCGCCCGAGCGCTTCAACGTCTGAGAGACTGCCTGCGGTCTCATGGAATTGCCTTGGACTCGGTGCCGGGCGGCGCGATCGTGGGTTGAACAGGAACAAGGGTAAGCATGCCAGAACCCGAGCCGGTGGATCACGACGATTTTGATGAACCCGGCGTCGACGCCCTCTTGCGTCGCCACGCCGCCGGCGTTGCGCACCCAGAAGAAACATCCGACTCAGTAAGGGCACCCATGCGCGACAACATTTTCCAACCCCCGGAAGACCTTTCAGAGCTTTACAGGCGGCTTCGTGAGGTGGACCGGCGATTGGAGTTGGAAGTCTCAGCCCGACGCCCTCCGTCCGTCCGCCGGCTTTACCCCGTGTTGGCGGCGGCGGCGGTTCTGGGCTTGGCCGTAGGGATATACTTCTACGCACAGCCGGAGCGTGGGCCCAGCCCGGTTACCCGGATAGCCATGGTGCCCGTGGGGGCTACGCGAGGCCAAACGCAGGATGGATTCCGACTCGGCGACAAAGTTCGACTTGAGGCAACCGTCTCGCAACCGGCCAGGGCATATGTGGCGCTGCTCGATAGCACGGGTCACCTTAGTGCCCTTGAGGACCAAGTTTACCCACTCGAACCCGGCAAGACGAACCAGCTTCCCCCCGGCGATAAATCCTATGAGCTGGGTGACCGACCGGGGACGGAATCATTCTTGATTCTGACCACCGAGGCATCGCTCGATGCGTCCGACCTTCGCGCGATCGTCGAAGCGACCGCCCGCAATCTAAGGCCCGAGGGCAAGAGCCATGAACTCCTGCTTCCAGAGACGCTGGCCGCCCTCCGGCGAGATGCGCGAATCGACGCCGCGGGGTACACCTACCAATTAAGACCGGATTCTCCTTAAGATGCTGGCGAAGTTCTCCGTGGCTCCGCGACCGCTCCCAGCAGTTTGCGCACGTACTACACGCGCGCAACCAAGTTAGTCCAGGGGACCGCCGTCTCCGATCAGGACAAAGCCGGCCCAGTAGTATGGATGGGAATAGTCCTCATCCGATGCAGCCGACACTCGGGCGCCCCGGCTTTCG
>Ga0187893_10001073_pt1 | contig 68122 bp, 54 predicted proteins | sample MA1701074metaG_FD_139574 | JGI IMG/M metagenome (GOLD analysis project Ga0187893, IMG submission 139574) | White microbial mat communities from a basaltic lava cave in the Kipuka Kanohina Cave System on the Island of Hawaii, USA - MA170107-4 metaG ...
CAAACCATGCAGACCCAAAGAATCCCACCTTATTTTCTGCGCTCAGTGGTTTGAAAACGGGGTCAAGCTCTGTCAGCAAAAGTGCAAGCAACTGCTGATGGTGTCCTACTGAGATCCTCGTAAATGCCTAGTTGGTGTTTAGTGTTGCAACTCCTTCAAAATACAGTAGTAAGTCCTTGCAAATACAGAGGACGAAGGGCCGAGTCCTTCCTCTGGAGCCATTTGAAATCGTCAACCAATCTGGCGGTTCTGGCTCTCCAAACCCTTCCCAGGACCGCAATTGACACCAAAACCGACACTAACCGGTGTCGCATCAGGGCTACGGAGTTACTTTGGCCCGCTGAAGACATTGGTGGTGCCCACAGCCACAACAAAATCGCTTCGTATATCCCGCACGACGATTGTGAAGCTTTGGGTCGCGCTCAATCCACCAGGACCATCGTCAGTCACGACTGCTGAGACCGAGTCGTCGTTCCTCCTTGGAAGTCCGTGGGTCGCCAACGAAACTGGCCGGTAGCTGAATCGATTGTTGCCCCATCAGGAGCACCTGATTTCAAGCTGAACGTGAGATGTTGCGAGAGAAGGTCGCTGTCCGAAGTTGGTTTGGAACCTTTAAAGGGTTAGCGCGTTTCGACGGCGTGACGTTCTCCGTCGTTGAGCGTAAGAACACTCCTGAGTTCCCGGAACGGCGGCTGCAAATCTTCATTTGGACGCGTCGGAGAGGCTATGGGTTTCAACGGAACAGGCCTGTTTTTTCTTCGCGACGGAAAATGGTCTGATCCCTTCGATCAGCGACGAGGGGTGGACGGCCGATTTGTCCGCACCCTGGGGTGACCGCTGGCGCCTTCTGCGGGTTTGACCCCCTTTGAGACGACGGCGCGACGGCGGATAGTCTTGGGACAGCGCAGACGCGGTGACGCGAACTGATTTATGAAGAGCCCCGTTATGGAGAATCCCTCGTTGTCATTTTATACGCGGGCCGGGAGCGAGCGGCGGGTGGCGCTGGACGAACAGAGAGGTCGCGCCGTGGAATGCCCACCGGAGCAGTGTGTCCATCGACTCTTCGAAGAACAGGCCCGAAGCGCTCCGGAGGCGCTGGCCGTGGCCGATGGACGCCAGCAACTGACCTATCGTGAGCTCGACGAGCGGGCCGACCGATTGGCCCGCCATCTTCGGGCCCTCGGCGTCGGCCCGGAAACCTGCGTGGCTGTCTGCCTTGAGCGATCGGTCGAATTGGTCATCGCATTTTTGGCTGCGTTGAAGGCCGGGGGCGCCTATCTCCCAGTGGATCCGACGCATCCGTTGGAACGGCTCGAGCTGATGCTCCGGGATGCGCGTGCGCCCGTGCTGCTGGTGGCCGAACGGCAGCGCCCGGAGCTGGTCGCGCGGATTTCGTATTGCCAGGTCGTGGCGGTCGATCACGTCCTGGGCGTGACGGCCGGCTCTACCCGCGCGGTGCCTGCTCCGTTTTTGCCTAACGTCCACGCGAACAATTTGGCGTACGTGATTTACACATCCGGCTCAACCGGAACGCCGAAGGGCGTCGAGGTGGAGCACGCGAGCCTGAGTAACCTCGTTCAGTGGCATCGGGAAGCCTACGCGGTGACGCCCGCTGATCGCGCGAGCCTGGTGGCGTCGCCTGCGTTCGACGCGGCGACCTGGGAGATCTGGCCGTATCTGACCGCCGGCGCGAGCCTCCACATACCAAGCGAGGCTATCCGCCGCTCGCCCGCTCGACTGCTGGCCTGGCTCATGGCCAACGGGATCACCCTCAGCTTCGTACCGACGCCTCTGGCCGAAGCGATGCTGGAAGAGACATGGCCGGAACGATGTCCCTTGCGCGCCCTCCTGACCGGCGGTGACAAGCTGAAACGGGGCGCCCCCGCGAATCTTCCGTGTGCGCTGGTGAATCATTACGGCCCGACCGAAACGACAGTCGTGGCCACGGCGGGCCGCGTCCCCGCAGGCGGCAGGGAACTGCATCCTTCCATCGGCTACCCCATTCGAAACACCGACGTCTACGTGCTGGATGAGCACCGACAGCCTGTCGCGCCGGGCGCGCCGGGTGAGTTGTACATTGGTGGCGCAGGCCTGGCGCGCGGCTATCTGAACTGTCCCGACCTGACGGCTGAACGTTTTGTCCCCCACCCTTTCAGCGTGGAGCCGGGCGCCCGGCTGTATCGAAGCGGGGACATCGTGCGCCTTTGTCCGGATGGCAGCCTGGAATTCATCGGACGCGCGGACAGCCAGGTGAAAATCCGCGGGTATCGCGTCGACCTGGGCGAGATCGAGTCAGTCCTGCGCAGTCATCCGGGTGTCCGAGACGCCGTGGTCGTCGCCTGGTCCAAGGATTCCACGCCCGCCGCGCTGGCGGCGTATGTCACGCTCCGTGCGACCGAGGCGCCGCTCGCTCACGAGCTGGAGGAGTTTCTGAAACGCAAATTGCCGGAGTACATGGTGCCGGCCGGGTTCGAGTTTTTGGACGAGCTGCCGCTGTCGTCGAACGGCAAGGTCGATCGCCGGGCGTTGCCTGCGCCGCGAGGCAAAGGCGGTGCGCCCTTTGCCGCGCCGCGCACCGAGACGGAGCAAGGCATCGCCGCGATCTGGGAGGAACTGCTGGATCGGGAGCGAGTGGGAATCCACGACAACTTTTTTCATCTAGGAGGGCATTCCCTGCTGGCCGCCCGCGTGCTTTCGCGAATCGAGCGGCGGTTTCACGTCGAGCTGCAGCTGACCGCTCTCTTCAGCGCACCAACGTTAGGCGGCCTGGCCGAATTGATTGACACCGCCGCCGCCGTGGCGGTTGAACCCGACCGGAAAGAGCCCGCAGGGATGAAGCTCTGCCGTTCTGATAATGGCGAATCCCAGCACGTTCTGCAGCCCGCGACGGGCGATGCACCCGGCGACCCACGGCCGCTCTCCTTCGCTCAGGAACGGTTGTGGTTTCTTGAGCAGTTGGAACCGGGCGTTCCATTCAACAATGTTCCCTTCGCCTGGCGAGTTTTGGGATGCCTCGACCATACGGCTTTGGCACGCGCGTTCGATGCGATCATCCAACGTCACGAGACGTTGCGAGATGAACTTCGGGATCGCCAGGGACGTCCGATGGCCTGGCCACGGGAGCCAGGCTCGTTTCATCTGCCAGTGTTCGATTTGAGCGCACTGCCGCCCGCAGAACAGAAGGCCGAGACGCATCGATTGATTGTGGCGGAAGCGCGGCGGTCCTTCGATCTCACGCGGGGCCCCTTGTTGCGAGCGGCTCTCTTGCGGCTGGGCCCTGAGGATCAGATGCTGGTGCTGACGACCCATCACATCGCCTGCGATGGATGGTCGATGGGGATATTTTATCGCGAGCTCTCGGAGGCCTACGAGGCATTGGCGCAGGGGCGTTCCTGGCGGCTGCCGGAGCTTCCCCTGACCTATGGCGATTTTGCGTCTTGGCAGCGCGGCTGGGCGCAGGGCCCGACGGTTCGCAAGCAACTGGCTTATTGGGAGAAGCAGTTAGCCGGCGCGCCGACCATCCTGGCGTTGCCGACCGATCGACCGCGGCCCCCGGTAATGACCTACGCCGGGGCGATCCATCGATTCCGCTTTCCGGCGGGGCTTCATGAAAAACTCGCCGCCTTGAGCCAGCGGGAGGAGGTCACGATGTTCATGCTCCTGCTGGCCGCCTGGCAGACGTTGCTGCATCGCTACTCCGCTCAGGAGGAGATTGTCGTAGGCTCACCCATTGCAGGACGAACGCGCTTCGAGACGGAAGGGCTCATCGGAATCTTTCTGAATCTGCTGGTGCTGCGCGGGGATTTGTCGGGCGACCCTCCGATGACCACCTTGCTCAAGCGTCTGCGCGACGTCGCCCTGGCCGCCTATCAGCATCAGGATCTGCCGTTCGAGAAGCTGGTCGACGCGCTTCAGCCCGATCGGGACTTGAGCCGCGCCCCGCTGTTTCAAGTGATGTTCGTCTGGCACAACGAGCCAACGGCGCCGCTGGAGTTGTCGGGCCTGCGACTCGAGCCGATCCACGTTCATAATGGAACCGCAAAGTTCGATCTGACGCTTTCGCTCGAACCGGCTGGCGACGGGCTGGAAGGTTATATCGAATACAACACCGACCTGTTCGACGAGGCAACGATCGCCAGGATGGTTGGCCATCTGCACACGTTGCTGGAAGGGATCGTCGCGAATCCTGACGAGCGCCTCTCCGCCTTCCCCCTCTTGACCGATGCGGAACGAAGGCAATTGGTAGTCGGCTGGAATGAGACGGAGGCCGTCATTCCCGAGTTGTGCGTGCATGACTGTTTCGAGGCGCAGGTTCGGCGTACTCCTGATGCGGTGGCCGTCGTCTTTGGCAATGACCAGCTAACCTATCGAGAGCTGGACGGGCAGGCCAACGCGCTGGCGGCGCGGTTGCGTGAACTCGGGGTTGGGCCGGATGACCGAGTCGGACTGTGCCTGGAACGATCCCTGGAAATGATGATTGGCCTGCTCGCAATCCTTAAAGCGGGGGGCGCCTATCTGCCGCTCGACTTGAACTACCCGAAGGATCGGCTCGCTTTCATGCTGGAGGATTCTCAGGTGCGGCTGGTCCTGGCGGGCGAGAATTTTGATTTTGCAAGGCCCGTCAAGGATGCCTCGACGACGAATGGTTCGGTGGGACCACCGCCTTCGTTGGTTAAGGTGAAAGGCAGCCGGGACAGCGGAGGGCGTTTTGTCCTCAAGACGATCCAGCCTGAGCCCGCATCAAACGGATCCCGAAATGGCAACGCGCACGCGCATACGCACACGGCGCCGGGCGAGCGGGTCAGCCCGCACCATCTGGCCTATGTTATCTACACGTCGGGTTCCACCGGCAAACCCAAGGGAGTGATGGTCACCCATCGCAATGTCCTGAATTTTTTTGCCGCGATGGATGGTCTGTTAGGCACCGAGCCGGGCGTCTGGCTGGCAGTGACCAGCATCTCGTTCGATATTTCGGTCCTGGAGCTGTTTTGGACGCTGGCCCGTGGATATAAGGTCATCCTGCATCACGACTCGGGCCGTGGCTCATCCGGGTCCCTCCCGCCCTGGCAGGAGCCCGCGAAATGCGAACTGGTCACCGCGGCTTCTCGAACGTCCTCGGAACTCGGGCCGCTCGGCGAAAGCCCGTTGACGATGCGGGGCTGCGCTGCGCTTGGCGATGCGCCGGCCGGGCTGGCGTCGTCTGCGCTGGCTTCCCGGCCCGGTTGGGTTTCCGGATCCGCGACACGAGAGGCCGCGCGCGGCATGGATTTCAGCCTGTTCTATTTTGCGAGCGATGCGAGCGACGGCGGCGAAAATAAATATCGTTTGCTGACGGAAGGCGCCCGCTTCGCGGACGCACATGGTTTCACCGCGGTGTGGACTCCCGAACGGCATTTCCACGCCTTCGGCGGGCTCTACCCCAATCCATCGATCACCGGCGCGGCCCTGGCCATGGTGACAGAACGGATCCGCATTCGCGCGGGCAGCGTTGTGCTACCGCTTCATGACGTGGTTCGAGTCGCGGAGGAATGGGCGGTAATCGACAATCTTTCCCGCGGGCGCGTGGACATCTCTTTTGCTTCAGGATGGCACCCCAATGACTTCGTGCTTTGTCCGGAGAACTATGCGGACCGGCATGCGGGGTTGTTTCGCCAGATCGATGAGGTCCGACGTCTGTGGCGTGGCGAGCCGCTGCAGCGGCGCAATGGCGCCGGCCAGGAGGTGGCGGTGCGCATCCTGCCCCGGCCGATTCAGCCGGAGCTTCCGTTTTGGATTACGGCGGCCGGCAGTGCGGAAACATTTCGCAAAGCCGGCGAGGCTGGCGCCAATTTGCTAACCCATCTACTGGGCCAATCCATTGAGGAGCTCGCCAACAAGATCGCAATCTATCGAGCCGCCTGGAACCAGGCGGGATACCCACCGGGCAAAGGCCGCGTCACGCTCATGCTTCACACCTTCGTCGGTCCCGATGCCGATACGGTGCGCGAGACTGTGCGTGAGCCGTTCTCGGAGTATCTCAAGACATCCCTGGATCTGATCGCCCGGAACTCCGCTCTCGGGTTTGATCCCAAAAAGCTGTCCCCGGAAGACGTGGACGCGCTCATCGCGCGCGTTTTTGATCGGTATCTCGAAACCAGCGGATTGTTCGGCACGCCTGCCACATGTCTGAAACGGGTGGATGAGCTTAAAAATGTTGGCGTGGATGAGATCGCCTGCCTGATTGATTTTGGCGTGGAGCCGGACACCGTGCTGGACAGCCTGACGCTGCTCAACGAGGTGCGGCACCGCAGCAATGATCATCGGGGCGCGTCTGGAGCCGGCCGCGGACCGGGGGACGACGGCGCATTCGACGCAGCCACGCTGGAGGTGGATTCATCGGTTGAGCCGGTGCCGCCGGAGGAGCCGCGATCGATTCCGGAACAAATCCTTCGTCACGGTGTGACTCATTTGCAGTGCACCCCGTCGCTGGCCGCGATGCTCCTCCAGGATCCCCTCGCGACCGACGGGCTGGGCGCGCTACAAAAACTCTTGTTGGGCGGCGAGGCGCTTTCTGTGAAGCTGGCCCGGGAGATCAAGGAGGTTGTGGCTGGCGAGGTCATCAATCTTTACGGCCCCACCGAGACCACCGTCTGGTCGGCAGCGCATGTCGTCCGGGATGTTTCGCACGCCATTCCCATCGGCCGCCCGTTGGCGAACACGGAGCTCTTCATCGTGGATGGCCACGATCGGCTCGTGCCCATTGGCGTTCCAGGTGAACTCTTAATTGGCGGAGCGGGGGTGGCTCGGGGTTACCATGGACGTCCCAAGTTGACCGAAGAAAAATTCATCCGTTATCCCTTTGCCGTCGGGACGGAGAGCCGAGTTTATCGCACGGGTGACCGGGTGCGCTACCGGCCGGACGGCCAGATCGAATTCCTCGGCCGGATCGATCATCAGGTGAAAGTTCGCGGTCACCGGATCGAGCTTGGCGAGATCGAAACGGTGTTGGGCTGCCATCCTGGCGTGAAGGAGGCGGTGGTGACAGCCTGGGGCGATTCCCCCGCCGAGCAACGTCTCGTCGCTTATGTTGTCGCCAAAGCAGCTGAGCGAGCTCCTTCACCGGGCGCGAGCGCAACGGGATCGGACGGGTTCCATGAAAACGTCCTGCGCGAGTTTCTGCGGCGGCAGTTGCCAGACTACATGATGCCGTCCGCATTCATCCTGCTGGACGCCCTGCCGTTAACCGCCAATGGCAAAGTCGACCGTCGGGCCCTGCCGCCTCCGGATGATGACTGCGCGACGCAGCCCGCCGCGTTCGTAGGTCCGAGCACACCGACCGAGGAGGCCCTCGCCCGTATCTGGTCGGATGTGCTGGGGCGAAAGAAGGTGAGCGTGCACGATAATTTTTTCGAACTGGGCGGCCATTCCCTGCTCATCATGCAGGTACTCACGCGGGTGCGGGAGATACTTAAGATCGACCTGCGAATGCACTACCTCTTTGATTCCCCGACGATCGCCAGCCTTGCACTGGTCATCGAGCAAATGCTTCCGAGCGACACCAATGAGCTGGCCGAGACCGAGGCAGATAAACTTGCTGCCCAACCGGAGCTTGATCGTAGCTCGTGAAAAGAGGCTGGCCGGAAGTGCCGGCATTTCCCGGCCCGGCCAGACCTTGCGAGCGAACTGACGAAATCTTACGGTAGCCGCAATTACCCAGTGCAATACGGTTACGATGGCAGCGGTTGCGGATGAAACGGAAGGGGAAGGCGGGTTAATTCGCATAATCCCACAGACATCTCCTTCGCCGTGCACCAGGGCGACTTGTCACCCTCCGGGCTGAATCGGCACCTCCGCCGAGTCAGGCGCCGCGGGTTTTTGACCGGCGATCACCGCGGCCAGTAGTTCAACGGTGGGCGCTTGGAAAATCGTCACCACCGGCAGTTTCTTTCCCGTCAACTTCTCCACCTGCCCAAACAACCGCACCGCCTGCAATGAATGGCCGCCCATTTGGAAGAAGTCGTCCCGCACGCCGACTCGTTCGATGCGAAACAGCCCCTGCCAGAGTTCACAGAGTTGCCGCTCCACGTCGGTTCGCGGGGCGACGTAGTCGGCCTGGGTTACAGGAGCCGCGCAGGCGGAGGTTTCGATCTGCTCAAGAATTTTGGCGGCGTCATTGGCTTCGGCCGCGATCCAGCGCAAGTGCGAGCCCACCCTCGCCCACGGATTCGCGGGCGGCAGCGCGACTGCCCGTTTGGGAGAATCGGCCCTCGCTTCCGCCGCCGCCCTCTCCTCCAGCGCTGCCTCAAAGCGAACTGCGGAAGCGGCTTCAGCCGGGAAGCGGAACAAAAACCCGCCATTTAGGGGCTGCCGCCAGGCAGCTCCCGTCTTTTCAAGAAAGTCCCCTGCCGGTTTGTTTTTGAGAGTCGGTTCGAAATAGATGTCCACCTCCGCCAAGCTTTTGGCGACCGCGATCCTGCCAAGGTGCGCCAACATCTGATGTTCCACGCCCCGGCCCAGCACCCGGCAGCTCAATAGAAAGCTGTCCACGCTGAGGCGTCCTGCTTCAACTTTGAAAATGAGCGCTCCCACCAGGCCATACTCGCCGAAACGATCCCGCACCGACACCGTCAGGATCTGCATGCCGTCCCGCTGTTGAAGCTCCTGCAACTGCGCTTCGGTGCGGCGGCGGGTTGAGAGATTAAATTGATTGGTGCGTTGGGTCAGTTGCGCGACCCTCTCGAGACGTTCCGGATCCAGCGCGTTTATCTCGACCTTGAGTTCCAGCCGAGCGACGAATTCCGCCAATCCGTTCGACTGGACGCGAAGATCTTCCCGAAGCCGGTTCTGTTGATAGAGCGCGGTGCGCTGCTTGTCTTCGGCCGTGACTTTCAACCGGTCAAAGGCCCAGCAGTGCTTCAGGAAGTCTTCAATCTGCTCAACCGCTTGCGGCAGTTGCAAAGCCAGGACCTCCGGGCAATTCGCCTCCACCTCGGCACATTCGAGCGGGTTGTCGTCGATAAACACAAAGCTGTCCAAACCGAGGTTGAGTTCGGACGCCAGGCTTTTGAGATTCGCTGATTTCGAGCGCCAATTGATCCGGCGTGCGGAGAAATGCTCAGCCCGCAGAACGAAATCGTCACGGACCGCAAACACGGCATCGACATCCGATGGGTTGTTCTTGCTGCACAAGCAGAGCAGCATTCCGGAATCGAGTTGCGCGCGCATGAAGGCTTGAAGAGCCGCCCGCCCGGCCTCGAGCTTCAGATTCGCGGGCGCCTCTTCGCCGCAAATCCCGGTCCAGAGGGTGTCATCACAATCCAAGGCGATGACTTTGCGCTGGGGCTGTTTCAGGGCGTGGAATTTGCGAATGATCAGAGTTGCCAGAGCCGCAAAATAAACGGGCGTGTAAGGGACGTGCCCCAGCACATCTTCATGCGGATCGTAAACCTCGGTCACGGGATACAATCGGGTCAATTCCTGGGACGTGGCCAAATAGACGCCCGTGATCTTCCCCAATGCCCGGACCAACTCGGCTTCCAGTTCCTGAAGTAGCTCCAGGTTGGCCGGGTGAGCGGCGGCTGCTTTGGAGGAGGGGCACAAGCAGACCAGATGAGCGATGGCGTGTCGTGCACTGGCCGTGCTCAGCGCTGAGATCAGTTCCGTGAGGTGTTCGGTCAATCTTTCTCTGACAAGGAGTCCATCGCTGGCGGGAATGTCGCGCTGCCAGTCTTCAATCCGGAGCAGAATTACATTCAGTCCGCACCTGTTCGTTCCGAGCAAACTGGCGGGATCGAGCAATTGTTGAAAAATTTGATTGTACGGCGCGAACTGGAGCTGAACCGGCAGGTCGAGTTTTTTCACCCAAAACTGCAGCGGTTCTTCCAGCGGCTCGAGCGCGAACGTGCCTGTGATCGCCAACCGTTCTTGCTCAGCCTGCGCGCGGGCCTCGACGGAACGCTGAGCCAGACCTTCGGGCAGTTCAAAGCCGGCGAGCTCCATTTGCGGTGCTTCGAGGAGGCGCTGCAGAATGTGTGCAAACGCCTCCATCAATGCGGAAATTGTCTGCGGTTCGAACAGATCCATCCGATAGTCGCAACTCAGCGATAGGCCCCGCTCGTCTTCTTCACCGATAAATCTCAAATCGAGCAATGCCGCCTCTCGTTCCAAGGGCAGGAACGTGCCTGTCAACTCGCCCGTGGCCAGCACTGTGCGGGGAAAGTTATGAAGCAAGAAGCCGACGTTATAGATCGGATTCCGGTCTCGACGCCGTTCGGGGTTTACCGTTTCAACAATTTTTTCGAAGGGACAATCCACGTGCCGGTGCGCTTCGAGGAGAGAGGCTTTGACCGCCGTCAGAATGTCCCGGCCGGTTTCGGATCCATTGAGCTGGATTCGCAGCGGCAAACAATTCAGGAAACACCCGAGCAGGTTTTCCAATTCTGGTCGGCCACGGCCCGCCACAACGGTGCCCAGGACCAGATCCGATTGCCGGGTCCATTTGTGCAACAGGATAACGAGGGCCGAGAGAAGACTTAGGAATGGAGTGCTCGCTTCCCGGCGATTGAGCTCTTGCAGAGCTTGAGTGAGCGGAGCCGGCAACAAAATGGACTGACGAGCCCCGTCGCTGGCGGTCTCGGCGGACCCCGGATGATCGGTGGGCAATTCCAGTGAGGCAGGCGCACCGGACAGGTTGTTCTTCCAATAGGTCTGGTGCGTTTGCAAAACCTCGTCCCGCATCCAGCCGCGCTGCCAGGCTGCGAAATCCGCGTATTGGATGGGCAGATTCGGTAAGGCGGGTTTTCCGCCGCCAAGTTGTGCCTGATAGAGACCGCCCAGTTCACTAAAGAACAAACTGAGTGACCAGCCATCACAAATGATATGGGGGATCACCAGGGAAAAAAAGTGTCGGTTGGGTGCCAGGGCAAACAACGTACAGCGCAGCAATGGCCCTTCGGCCAGATCAAACGGTTGTTTGGCAAGTTCAGCGGCCTGCTGCCGGGCTTCCTTCTCTGCTTGCGGGTGGGCCTGCAAATCGAGGCGGTTCAACTCGACCGCTCCCGTCGGCGAGATGGATTGAACGGGCGCACCTTCAACCGCCGGGAAACGCGTTCGCAGAATTTCGTGACGGGCGACGATCTGATTAAGGCATTCCTTAAACAGAGGAGCGTCCAACGGTCCTTCCAGGAGGACCGCCGCAGTCTCGTTGTAGGCGGAGCCGGCCGGGTCCAGTTGATGAATGAACCACAGCCGTCGTTGCGTGAAGGAAAGCGGGATCGGTTGGTCTCGATCGTGCCGAATCAAGGGCGGGACTTTGTGGATCTCCCCGTTGCTCGACGACAATCCTTCGGCCAACCCGGCAATAGTAGGTCTCTCGAACAGGATCGAGAGAGGCAGCTCGATCTGAAATGATTTTCCCATTCGCGAGAGGAGCCGAATTGCCATCAGCGAATCGCCTCCGAGCTCAAAGAAATTCTGGTGAACGCCGACCTGTTTAACGCCGAGAACTTCGCACCAGATCTCGGCCAGTCGCCGCTCGGCGGCAGTTCGCGGCGCCACGTAACCCGCTTGTAGTTCCGGCCGATCCGGCTCCGGTTCGGGCAACTGGTTGCGATCGATCTTGCCACTGGGCGTCAGCGGGAGCTCCTGCATTGGCACGAAGGCGGAGGGCACCATGTATTCCGGTAGATTCGCCTTGAGTGCCTGGCGCAACGGATCGATTTCGACAGATTGACCCGGCTGGGGCACGAGATAAGCCACCAGGCGGAGACTGCCCGACGCCCCTGGGCGCGCCACAACGACGGCCTGCTTCAGCAATGGGCTCTGCAACAAGGCGCACTCCACTTCTCCCGGTTCAATGCGAAACCCGCGGATCTTCACCTGCTCGTCGACGCGTCCGATGAATTCGATGTTGCCGTCAGAAAGAATGCGAACGCGGTCTCCCGTCTTGTAGAGCCGCGCCTGCTCCCGGAATGGATGCGGAATGAACTTGGCGGCGGTCAACTCCGGCTGATTCAGGTAGCCGTGAGCCAGGCCGGCGCCGCTCAGGTGCAGTTCACCGGATTGGCCCTCCGTCACCGGCTGTAACTGTTCGTCCAACACGTGGGCTTCCATGTGTGGAAGTGGGCGGCCTATGGGCACCGAATTGGTCTGGGGCAGCGGCAACCTCAGGTCCGGTTCGTAAATCGTGGCAGTGATGGTCGCTTCGGTTGGACCGTATGCGTTAATCCAGCGAATGCGCGGCCCCACCACGGTTTGCCAGAGGGTAAGCGCCTGGCTGGACACTTTTTCATTGCCTGTAATCAACAGGCGCACGCTTGGCGGCAGTTCTCTTGCGGATCGTTCGAGCTCCCCCACCAGCTCGTGCCACCAGGACGCTGGCAGGTTCAACACCGTAACCCGATGCTTGTTTACAAAGCGTAGAAATTGATCGAACGATTTCGCAGCTTCTTCACTTCGTAACACCACCGTCGCCCCACGGATCCAGGCCGGAAAAATCTCTTCCGCCGCGACGTCGAAACTAAGCGACGCAAATTGCAAAACCCGATCTCCCGCAGCCAATTTGTAGATCCCGGCCACCGCGTTTGCGTGGTGGGACAGCGCGCGATGGGGAATGAGCACTCCTTTGGGCCGGCCGGTTGACCCTGAGGTATACATCACATAAACCAGATTCTCCCCCCGGTGCAGCGGCAGTAAGCCAGAGGCAGCGTCCGACTCGAATTCCTCGAGGGCGTCCATGCACACGACCTTCTGGTCCGTGGCCGTGGTGTGGGGCCTCTCCGCGGTAGTGGGCGTCGTTCCCTCCCAGTCGGGAAACAATTTCAAAAGCTGGTGACGCGTTACCAATGTCGAGACGCAGGCATCCTTCAGAATGTAAGCCAATCGTTCCGGCGGATAGGCGGGGTCGAGCGGAACATAGGCGCCTCCGGCCTTGAGGATTGCCAGAATGGCGACCGTCATCTCCCAGGAGCGCTCGAGACAAAGGCCGACGAGGACATCAGGTCCGACCCCGTGCGACCGCAATCGATGGGCAAGTTGGTTTGCCCGCTCGTTGAGTTCCCGGTAGGTCAACGACTTTTGCTCGCAAACCACGGCCAACCCCTCGGGCGTGCGCCGGACTTGCTGCTCGAATAATTCCGGAATCCAAACTTCCATGGTTGCAGGTTGTTAAACTCAGTCTTCCAACAGGCGCTAAAACTGGCGGTTCCATGTTTGTTCGCTACGAACGGAACGGCGAACACTACTGGACTTCCAACAGATTCTTAAGGTGGGTGAATTCCTTACCTGTGGCAGGGCGACTACCCACTGCAAATGCGATTCAATCTCCTACGTAGTCATCCCTTGCGTAGCATTGCCTGAAGAGTTTGGCGAAGGCAGCAGCATGCGGTTCGCGAAGCATGATGTCGTGGTCGCAGCCGTCAGGCCCAAAGTATTCTTCGGATTGCTGGGCCACTGCCCGCCATCGCAGCGTTTCAGCGCCGGAGCCCACCCACGCCTGGCACGGCAAGAACAAGCTGACCCTACCGGCGAAATGACGTGGCTTGTAACGTCGCGCCGCCCGAATCGTGGCGCGCTCCACCTTGGCCCGCAAAGCCAGTGCCGAATCCGACTCCTCCGGGAGAGCAGTGCTTTGCTGAACCCGAATGTTGCGCAGTCGTTGCGCGATGTACGACCGCCGTTCGCCAGACGACAGCATTACCATCGCACGGACATGCCTGACCAGGCGTTCGACTTGAAACCGGAACTGGTAACGCAATTCCGGCAGCAGTCGGTAGACGGTGGGATACGGCGCGCCAAACAGCGCGAGAAAGCGGACCGCCGTTCGAGCTTGTGCGAGTTGTCGCGCTAATTCGAAAGCGATCGAGCCGCCGGCGCAATAGCCGGCGATGATGCAAGGTTCATCCGGACGGAATGCACGAATCTGGCTCGCGAAATAGGCGGCAATATCTTCGATGCGCGTGAGCGGTTCGCCTTGGCCGTCACGACCCGGTGGTTCCAGCCCGTATAACGGTTGATCTTCGCCCAGGTGCTGCGCGAGGAATCGGTAGCAGAAGACATCGCCGTTGTGACCGGCCACGGCAAAAACAGGCGTGCGATTGCCGTGCGGCTGCAGCGGCACGATGGCGCGCTGCTTTTGCGCCAGCGCTCCGGCGGAGCGCAGAAATTCCAGGAGATCGCCTTTGCGCAACCGCAGCTCATCGCGCAATTCGCGAGTGAGCGCGTCGGCGGGCGCATTGCACCGCAGTTGATCCCCGTCGGCCCGGACGTGGATATCTCGCGCGCGCAATTCGGCAAGCAAGCCTGTCACCGTCATAGCTGGATCTCCACCCGGTTGCCAACGTCGGGCTGTCGCTTGGAATCGGCCAGCCAGTCCAGGCCATCGACGGCCTCGGCCAATGCGGAAACGGTTTGTCGCTCGAAGAGAATCCGGAGCGGCAAATCGTGGCCCGATGCGGTGCGCAGTTGCAACATGAGTCGCGCAGCCATGAGCGAGTTGCCGCCGAGATCGAAGAAGTTGTCGAAGGCTCCAACATTCGTTCGGTTGAGCACGGAGCGAAATACGCCCGCGACCAGTTCTTCCGTCGGGGTCCGGGGTGCCACAGACTGACGGGTGCGCGCCTGGTCATCCGCGCCGGGGGCGGGCAGCCCCTTGCGATTGACTTTGCCGTTTTGCGTCCGTGGCATGACGGGAAGCATGACGAACTGGGCGGGCACCATGTACTCGGGCATAGCGGCGCGCACACGCGCGCGCAACTGGTCGGCGAGATCGTCCGGCGGGTTTTCGGCGACAAGGTAAGCCACCAGACGCTTATCGCCCGGGGAATCTTCGCGCGCGACGACCGCGACCTCGCGAACAGCAGGGTGCTGCGCGATACCGGCCTCGATCTCGCCGACTTCGATGCGAAAGCCACGGAGTTTGACCTGGAAGTCCAGTCGCCCGAGATGCTCGAGGTTACCGTCGCTGCGCCAGCGGACGAGGTCACCGGTGCGATACAGCACCGCCCCGTTTGCGCCGAACGGGTCCGGGATGAACCGGTCAGCCGTAAGGACAGGCTGATTCCAGTAACCGAGGGCAACACCCGCGCCTCCGATACAGAGTTCGCCAGGCACGCCGATCGGGCAGAGATTTTTCTGAGAATCGAGAACGCGGACGATGGTGTTGGCAATGGGCTTGCCGATGGTAATTCCGTCGGTGGTGTTGGTGATGTGAGCGCAGGTGGAATACACCGTCGTTTCGGTCGGACCGTAACCGTTCCACAACTCGATCCCGGAGGAGAGCAACTGATCGGCAAGAACCTGCGGCAAGGTTTCGCCACCAACCACCGCCTTGAACGCGGCCTTGGGCTTCCAGCCGGCCTCCATAAGCAGTCGCCAGGTGACAGGAGTGGCTTGCAGGACGGTGGCCCGGTGCTGATCAAGCAGGGTGCCCAGGGCTTGGCCGTCAACGGCTTCATTCCGAGTCGCGATAACAACCCTGGCGCCGACCGCGAGCGGAAGTTGCAGGTCGAACACAGCGATGTCGAACGACAACGTGGTAACGGCCACCAACACGTCATCCGCGCTCAGACCCGGTTCTCGGGCCATGCTGGTGAGGAAGTTGACCACGGCGCGATGTGGGATGACCACACCCTTGGGCTTGCCGGTGGAGCCGGAAGTGTAGATGAGGTAAGCCGGATCCGCAGGCTGCGCCGTGGCCACACCTATCGGCAGGCGCGTCCCCGGCATGGAAGCAATGGTGTCCGCATCCGCGTCGAGCAAGAGCTGACGCGCGCGAGGCAGGCCGAAGTCGCCGGCCAGTTCAGTGGTGGAAACGAGCAGGGCGAGTTGCGCGTCCTCCGCCATAAAGCGCAAACGATCCCTCGGGTACGAAGGATCCAGTGGCACATAGGCCGCCCCAGCCTTGAGGATGCCAAGCACGGCGGCAAGCATGTCGGTTCCGCGGTCCACGCACAGGCCGACACGCTGGCCGCGACCAACGCCGCGTGAACGCAACGCGTGCGCCACCTGCGTGGCGCGTGTATTCAGCTCGTCGTAGGTGAGTGTGGTCGTGCCAGCAATGACTGCAGTGCGCCCGGGCGTGCGCTCAACCTGTGCCTCAAACAATTCGTGCATCAGCAGCCTGGCCGGGAACTCCGCTTTTGTCGCGTTCCACTCGTTAAGAAGCCGCTCTCGTTCTGGTGCCGCCAGAATCGGGAGCTTCGATATTCGTTGTTGAGGATCTCTGACGACGGCGTGCAACAGCGCCAGAAAGTTCGCGGCCATCCGCTCGATGGTCGCGGCGTGAAACAGGTCTGTGCAGTATACGAACTCTCCAAAGTAGCTGCCGGCCTCCTCGTAGAGATGAAGGCTCACATCAAACTGGGAGAACTTCACATCAGTACAAAAATCCCTGATCTCCAGGTCGCCAATTCGCGAAGCTGACGTGGGCAAGACCGTCAACAGAACCTGAAAGATCGGATTACGGCTGGGGTCCCTTTCGAATTTCAGATGCGTCATCATCGCTTCGAATGGCAGCTCGCTGTTGGAAAAGGCATCAAGCGTTGTGTCCCGGCACTTTCGCAGCAACTCAACAAAGGTTGGATCACCTGAAAGGTCGCATCTCAAGGCGACCATGTTGAGAAGATTCCCGATCAACGGCTCGACCTCACTTGGGGTTCTGTTGCCGACGGGCGTCCCAATCACAATATCCTCCGCGCCAGAATACCGGTGAAGCAGCGTGTGAAAGGCGGCCCGCACGGTCATGTAAAACGTGCACTTTTCGCGCGCGCCGAGAGATCTCAAGCCCTGCGTCAGCGCGGTTGGGATTCGGAACAAGACATTCGCGCCGTTGAAGGACTGCCGGGCCGGCCTGGGCTTGTCACTGGGCAGTTCCAACACGGGAAGGTTCCCGCCCAATTGCGTCCGCCAATAATCCGCCTGGCTGGCGTAAGCTCCATTGGCAATGGCCTGCTGCTGCCACAGGGCAAAGTCGCCATATTGGACGGGCAACTCTCGCAAACGCGGAACGTCCCCGCGAATGAACGCCTGATAAAAGGTATTCAACTCTTCCATCAACAACCAGGTGGATAGTCCATCCGACACAATGTGGTGGATGGTCATGACCATGACGTGTTCCGCTTCAGCCAGCTTGAACAGCGCGACCCGAATCAACGGCAGGCGGGACAGGTCGAACGGTTCGACCGGAGCTTCCGCGGCCAGGGCTTGCAACGTTCGTTCCCGCTGAGCGTCGTCGAGGCGATCCAGCGGGGTGACTTTGATTGTAATTTTGAGTTCGGGATGAATGAGCTGCACAGGCTCGCCATTCTTGACGCCAAAGGTGGTTCTCAGTGCCTCATGCCGTTTGATGATTTCATTGAAGCTGTCTTCCAGCACTCTCAAATTCAGCTGGCCACGAAGCCGAAATCCAATCCAAAGATTGTACGCCGGATTGCCCGGAGTTATCTGGTCGATGATCCACATCTGACGCTGGGCAAAGGACAGGGGAGCCGTCGTGCGGTCGGGACGTTTCGGTATTTCAGGCTGCCTGGCCGATGCATGGGACAGCCGCGCTGTATTATCCTTAGGAGTCTTCATCAGAATTAATGGTTCGATGGCAAGGTCGGTTTCTCTCGTTCGATTCTCTCAGCGAGTTGTTGAATAGTTTGGGTTTAAAATGAATGGGCCAGCGGAAGTTTCGCGCAATCTGTCCCTCGATTTGTGCGAACGCTTGCATAACCAGCAATGAATGCCCGCCCAGCTCAAAAGATTCTCAGTCGCGCCGATCAGTTCTGCTTGAGCACCCGTCGCCAGATTTCCGCCAGTTGGTGGCGGACCGTGGTCGCCTATCAATGCCTGACCGACGCGGCAACTTGATTCGCGGGGCGAATGCCGGGAAGGGAGCTGCCGTCAGGGGAGGCCAAACGTCGCGCGGTTCCGGTCTCGCGCGTAATTTCCGCATAACACTGCTTCAACTTCTGGGCTACGCTCAAAATCGAAAGTTCTTTGAGGCGCGCTTCGCAGTCGAGTCTCTGTGGGCGCCGCCGCACTGAATCAAGCTTTGCGGCCAGGTCTGCCGGATCGGATTGCGCCAGATGACAACCTTCGATGCCCTCGATTCGTTCGGCAACGTCGCCCACGTCCACCGAAACCACGGGCAGGCCGCAGGCGAGGGCTTCCTTCACCACAGTCGGGGATCCTTCGTGCATTGAAGTCAGCAGCAAAGCATCGGCCGCGTTCAGCCAGATGGGCACGTCCGCGTTGGAAACTCCGGTCAGGTAATGCAACTCCGACGGGCGATCGGCGTCGCTCATCTGCTCAACCGCCTCTTTTGCCAGCCAGGGCCGCTTCACCGGGTCGCCGTTGCTGGATGCGAAGAGCACGTGGAAGGAATCGGCTCGCCAACCGAGCTTCTGCTTGCAGACCCGAGAATCCATCGGTTTGAACCGTTCGAGGTCTATCCCGCAAGGAATCACGCGAATCTTGTCGGGTGAGACCGCGCCGTTCAAAGCTTTCGACAGATGTCGCGCCACCGCGACCACGCCATCGGCCGCGCGCGCAGATCTTCGCGAACAATACACGCCGTAGCGGGAAATGATTCTCCGCGCCCACCCCGAAAGGTTTTCACCCAGCAAATCCGAACCATGGAAGGTCACCACGACGGGCCGGACATGGTGGCGGCACACGATCTGGTCCGCCATTACGCCGCCGTACATCACGTGGATGATGTCCGGATCAAACTCGGCGACGGCGCTGCTGATTTTATCGTGCATCCGGTAGTAGGCCAGTGGTCCCTCCTGTCGGCGATCCACAAACAGAACGTGGACGTCCAGGCCAAGGGTGCGCAGGCCCTTGACTTGTTCGTGCACAAAGACACCCCTGCCGGGGAACGCCTCCGACGGATACATGTTCGTGACGGCCAGGATTCGCATGAGAGCTTCGGGGGGAAAATTTTATCCGCCGGTGTCCACGCTTGCCACCCGATGGAAGGGTTCCTCAGATCCGAACCCCGAGCCTCGTCGGCATCCGTTCCGGCTGTCGGTTTCCGCACTCGCAAGGCGTAATTCTCCGTTGTGACCTATGCTGCCGTTGAGTTGTTTGATCTGTGGCTGGTATTCGGGAACGACGCGTTTCAACAAACACTTGATCTCATCCGGGCCCAGTTGATCCATTTGCTGCGCCAGTTGGAGCACGCAATTGCGAACGCGGTCGAAGGGCAACGGCTCACCAAGCATTTGCATGATCTTGGGGTGACGAGTTGCCGCGATATGCTCCCCTTGATAGCTGAGTTCTTCGAATAATTTTTCGCCGGGGCGCAGCCCGGTAAATTCGATGCGAATGTCCTTATCGGGCGTAAAACCGGCGATTTCGATCAACTGCCGCGCCAGGTCCACGATCTTGACCGGTTTCCCCATGTCCAGGGTGAAGATCTCGCCTCCGAATCCCATGGTAGCGCTTTGCAACACCAGGCCGACGGCTTCCGGAATGGTCATGAAATAGCGCACGACATCCGGATGAGTGACTTTGACCGGCCCACCCGCGGCAATCTGCTTGTTGAAAATCGGCACGACACTGCCCGAAGAACCCAGCACATTACCGAACCGTACCGCCATGAAACGGGTTGCTTCCGGGTGTATTTCGTAAAGCGATTGCACGCACATTTCCGCCAGTCGTTTGGTGGCCCCCATGACGTTGGTCGGATTGATGGCCTTGTCGCTGGAGATGAGGACGAATCGGTCGGTCCGGTGTCTTATGCAAGTTTCGGCCAGCCGCAAGGTCCCCAGCGCGTTGTTTTTTACCGCTTCGCCGGGTTGCGATTCCATCATGGGCACATGCTTGTGCGCTGCCGCATGGAAAACGGCGTCCGGCTGATACTGCAGAAAAATATGTTCCAGTCGCAGCTCGTCCTGAACGTTCGCCACCAGCGGGACGATCCGTTTGCCGTAACCGGAGTCAATCAGCTCCTGTTCGATTTGAAACAGCTGCACTTCCGATTGCTCCACCAACAACAACGAACGCGGCAAATAGGGGACGATTTGCCGGCACAATTCGCTGCCAATGCTCCCGCCCGCGCCGGTCACCACGACGACTCGATCCTGCAAAAGCTTTCGAATGTCGTCCGTAGCGAGCTGCACCTGCTCCCGGCCCAACAGTTCCTGCGCATCGACACACCGCAACTGGCTTACTTTGGCCTGGCCAGTGGTGAGTTCGTAGATGGACGGCACGGTGCTGAACTTGATTTTGAGCTGCTGCAAAGTTTTGACAATTTCAGCGACGCGTTTTACCGGCGCGCTCGGCATGGCTATGACCACTTCTTCGAGTTCCAAATCCATGTTGTCGTTCAGCAGGATCTCCGGCGCGCCGACCACTGGAATATTGAGGACGTTCCTGCCCCATTTCATGCGATCGTCGTCGAAGAACGCGACCGCCTGCAAACCGAGCTCGCGCCGCACCGCGAACTCCTGCGCCAGCGCCGTCCCGACCAGACCTGCGCCGATGATGCCCGCGCGTCGCGCGCGTTGGCGGGGAGGACCGGCCGCGCGGTCGGCGGCGCGGGCGGCGGCCCGACGGAGTGCCAGGCGGATGCCGGCCAACGCCAGGAGGGAAAAACTGAAATCAATCAAGACCACGCTCCTCGGTGGCGCGTAATCCGAACCGAGCTGCGCAGAGACCGCGAATATAAAGACGGCCGTGGCCAGCAAGACCCAGAACAGTCGCGAGAAATCCGGGAGGCTGAAATAACCGAGGAGGACATCAAACTGCCGAAATCGCCAGAGGCAGATAAGTTTGAAACTGATGATCCAGCCGAACACGAGCAGAAAGGTGCGCGCCGTTTCCTCGGGCACGGCAAAGTCAAACCGCAGTTGGTAGCCCAGCCAAAGACTGCCGATCAGGGCAGCCGCGTAGGACAGGACAAGACGGGCACTGGTAATGTTCATGGCGGATGACTTCATGGCTGAATCGTTAAAGCGACGGTGATGAAAGGAAACGAGAGCCAGGATCACACCGCCTGCTGTCCGGTCCAAAATCCGGCGGATCCGGAGGCGCTATAAAATTTCAATCCGGATTTGTTGAGCAACTGGGTAATCTCAAGGATTCGATCGACCGGCGCATCGGGCACGGCAATGACCACCTCGTCGAGCTTTTCGGCCCAGCCTTCCAGCAGGCATTCCGGCATGCCGACCACGGGCACATCGTGGATGTGCTTTTGCCATTTCTGGAAGTCATCGTCGAAGAACGCGATGGCGATCCGGCGGGAATTCTTTCTGGCGATCATTTCAAGCGCAAGTTGCGCGCCCGTGGTTCCTGCACCGATGATGCCAACCCGTGCCGGTGGATTGGCTGACGTGTCTTCCTCCTCTCCGGCGGAACGCTCGCGCCACCGTCGCAGCAACACACGAAAGCCGCTGAGCAATGCAAACGACAAGAGGGCATTGACGAGAATGACGTTTCGCGGAGGCCCGCCCGCTCCAGCCACCCACAAGGCCATTAACCCGATTGCCGCCAGGCCCAGTGCGGTGCCTACCTGCCGCAGTTCGGGAAAACTGAAGTAGCTGAGCAATCCACGGCACTGTTTGCGCCACGTCAGGCACCCAAGCTGCAAGAAGAGCACCAGCGCCAGCTCTCGCCAAAATTGAAGGCGGGACATGCCTAACGGAGCGAAATCGTAGATCAGTCCATAGGCGAGTCCAAAGGAGACTGCCAATAGAATTCCATAAGTAACGAGGACGCCGACCCAATACGGACAAATCGTCTGCAAGATGATCCAGGTGTCGCTCAACAGATTTGCGCGCGCGGCGTATTCCCGATTCAGTCTTAGCTTTCGCGGAATGCAGTGCTGAATGTAAAACGCCTCCAGGTTGTTCGCATTTCCCAGGAGCACCTCTTCTTCGCGGAAGCACAGCGACGCCAGATCGGTGATTCCTGGTTTGCAGCGCAAAATTGCACGCTGTTCGAGGGTGTAACGCTCGACGTAACGGGGCACTTCCGGGCGCGGGCCGACCAGGCTCATTTCGCCTTTCAGCACATTCCAAAGCTGGGGCAACTCGTCCAGCTTGGTCTTCCGCAGTATTCGGCCAATCCATGTAATGCGAGCGTCACCGTCCTTTGTGATGGACGGGCCGGCTTGGTCCGCCGACGAAATCATCGTGCGGAACTTGCAAATGCGGAACGGTCGGCCCAGCAGTCCGATCCGGACCTGCCGGTAGAAAATGTCCCCGCCGTCGGCAGTTTTTATGAGCGCAGCAATCAACAGGAACAACGGGCTGAGCACCACCAGGCCGGCGAACGAGAAGGCTACATCGTAGCAACGCTTGGCGGCCGCATGGAAGGAAGTGCCCGAGCTCGCACCGGCAAATCGCTGGTGACCCTTTTGCGATTCGACACGGACTGCGTCTGGCTGTTGTGGCAAGCGACTCATACGGTCGTTGGAGTTTGCTGGATTTCGCGGTCGGCGGAGTTTCGCGCCGGTGATGCGAGGTTGCAGGCGCGGTTACTTGGCGATGGCGATTTGCGCTTCTGCCGCAATGGGAATGCGAGCGCCTCGGACAGTTACGCGAGAGCAGGTGATGATTTCCTTCAGCGTCCGGCAGACATACGCCACTTCGTCAGCGGTCAGGTCCGGGTACAGCGGCAGGCTCACCAGTTCCGGATAAATGGCCGCGGCACAGGGACAGTCCGAGGGCTGGCAGCCGAAGGTTTCGCGATAATAGGGATGCAGGTGAAGCGGCATCCAATGCACGCTGGTGCCGATGCCAGCCGTCTTCATCTCGGAAATCACTTCCGCTCGATCGACCTTCAAACGATCCAACCGCAAGCGCACGCAGTAGAGATGCCAGGAATGAATGCGGTTCGGCATTTCTTGTGGCAGGATCAGTTCACCAACGTCGCCGAGGAGTTCAGAGTAAAGTCGCGCCCACTGCGTCCGCTTTTCGTGCAACCGATCCGCTTTGCGGAGTTGATGCAATCCAATGGCGGATGCGATGTCGGTGAGATTGTATTTGTAGCCGGGCGCCACAATCTCGTAATACCACGAGCCTTCGGCGGTGTAGCGTTTCCATGCGTCGCGCGAGATGCCGTGCAGCGACATGATCCGCATCCGGTCGGCAATTTCCTGGGATTCTGTGCAAGCCATGCCGCCCTCGCCGGTTGTGATGGTCTTGTTTGCGTAGAAAGAAAAGCAACTGACTGCAGCATCGGTGCCGACAGGTTTCCAGGGCGATTCGGCATCGTCGCGATAATAGGCGGGGCAGCAGTGCGCAGCGTCCTCGATGATTTTCAAATCATAACGCTTGGCCAGGGCGGCGACGCCAGCCATGTCTCCAATTTGCCCGCCGTAATGGACGGGAATGATTGCTGCGACGTCTTCCCCTCGTGCCAACGCCGCTTCGATCCGCGTGGCGGCATCGGCCACATCGAGGTTCATGTCTGCCGGCCGGCAATCCACCAGCAGCAGCGTGGCATTGAAATAACGGACCACTTCCGCCGTTGCGGCAAACGTCATCGTCGGCACCACGACCGTGCGACCGGGCTTCAAGCCAACCGCCTCCAACGCGAGGTGCAGCGCGGCAGTGCAGGAATTGAGCGCGACGGCGTGCGTTTGCTGGATGTAGCTGGCAAATTCCGCCTCGAACTGTTTTGTCTTCGGTCCGGTGGTCAACCAGCCAGAGCGCAGACAATCCACCACCTCGTTGATCTCAGGTTCGCCGATGCTCGGCTTGTAGAACGGGATTGAGTGCATAGATTAGGGTTTTATGAGCAGCCCCAGATAATGGCTGCGCAGGAACGGTAACGACGCGAAGCAAGGATAGAGCAGATGCGTCAGGGAGCTGCATCGTCGCGCTAACGGCGGCATCAACGTGATCGAATCCAGTCGCGAACAGAATGCGGGAAACAAATCACGAATTCCTTTGCGTGAGATGCCGCGCACATGCGGATTGAACGGGTTGTTCATTCGGAAGTCATACCAGACGACCGCCCCGCCGGAGCGAAGGACACGATTGATCTCCCGGCTGAGATTGCGCGCCATTTGCGGATCGAGAATTGATGTGAACACGGTAAACACGGTGACCAGATCGAAAAAGCCATTCTCAAACGGCAGAGCCTCGGCGTTGGCTTCTTGAAAGTTCAGTGCCGGGAACGTTTCTTTCGCGCGCCGGATGCGATCGGCCAGCAAGTCCACTCCGAAAAGGTTTTCCAGTCGGGCGCCCCAAGCTTCGAAGCCGGCGAGCGTTTCGCCCGTGCCGCAGCCCACATCGAGAACACGCCGCGAATTCAGCGGCAGGAATCCCGCGCGTTGCAGCATCCGCTCCAGCTTCCGCTCGCGTTCCTGCCGGATGGCTTGATTGCCCCGGTTGGTGAGCGACCATTTCGTTTTCCCCAGGCCGCGTTCACCATATTCCCGGTAAACCAACTTCAGGCGTTCGACTTCCGGCTGGACTTGCATGGGTGACACAAGCTGGTGGAGTGGTGGAGCGATGCACATTCAATACGCCAATACTTCAATACTCCATTGCTCCGTTCTTTACGTCCGGCGGGAATCAAGACTCGGCGCTGCCCGGCTTCGCATGGTGCTTTCTCGTTAATTGAACGAACTGCGTGTCGGGCGCCTTATGGAGGAGTACCAAGTCCAGGACGCCGCGAAGAAATCCGTAGCCATAACCAAAATGAAAACACCAAATGACCACGGGCAGGACCGGGAGCAATGTCCACTGCGTGCGCCCAGCTGTGACCAGAGCTATCGCCAGCGCGGCAGCGGCATAGAGAGTCACGAGTCCAAGCACTCCCCACCATGCCGGAAACCAAAACAATCCCAAGACGGTTAGCAAGCCGAGGCAGCCCACAAAAGCTCCCGGCACGAGATGTCGGAGGGAAGCGGGCGCCTGGTGTTTCCGAATCACCAGAGTTTTCCAGTAGCCGTATTGCATGTACTGGCGGAACAGCGTTTTCAACGAGCCGCGCACGTGGTACCGACTGCGAATGCGAGGAGACTGATAGATTTTGCCGCCGGCCCGGGTGAGGCGGAGGTTGTGCTCGTCATCCTGGTTGCGGACGAGTTCCTCGTCGAAATAGCCGATCCGCTCGAACAGGCTCTTTTTCCAGCAACCGTAAGTCACTGTGTCCACATAGCCTTCAAAGTCGGTCTGGTGCGAGCGTGCCCCACCCACGGCGGCAGCGGAATGGTAGACAGCGCGAATCGCCCGCTCCATAAAGGTCGAGGCCGTAGTTTGCGCCGGCCCGCCGACATTGTCGGCCCCGGTTTCCTTCAAGACCGCCACACATTGCCGCACATACTCCGGTGCATAGATGGTGTGGGCATCCATCCGGACGATGATATCGCCACGCGCGGCCCGGATAGCGGCGTTCAGTCCGGTGGAGACAATGCGCCCGGGGTTATCAAGGACGCGGATTTGCGAATACTGTTTGGCCATCTGCTCCAGATATTCGCGCGTGCCATCGGTGGACATGCCATCAGCGACAAGGATTTCAAAGTTCCCCTCCGGCGGCTCCTGATCGAGCGCGGATTGCAGGCAGGCCTGGATAAAGCCCTGCTCATTCCGGCAGGGCAGCACGATGGAAACCAGAGGATTGGGAACGGTTATGGCCATAATCGAATTCTGTTTATGGGACTGAAAGCGCCGCTTCAGACGGCGCAGCGACACGTCGTCCGGGCCGCGGTTGTGGGCTGCTGATTATGTAATAATCCAGATACCAGTCAACGAACCGGCGAACACCCTCTTCGATGGATGTGGATGGCTGGAATCCCACGTCCCGGGTCAGGTCATTTACGTCCGCGAATGTGGCAGGTACATCGCCGGGCTGCATCGGCAGAAGGCACTTGTTCGCCTTCCGGCCGAGACAATCCTCCAGGACCTCGATCAAGTGCAGCAACTCGACCGGGTTGTGGTTGCCAATATTGTAGAGCCGGTAAGGGGCCTTGCTGGTGCCCGGGTCCGGCTTGTCTCCGTTCCAATGAGGATTGGGCATAGCGACATGGTCGGACACCCGGACGATGCCCTCGACGATATCATCAACGTAGGTGAAATCCCTTTTCATTCTGCCTTCGTTAAAAACCTGGATCGGCTGGCCGTTGAGAATCGCCTTGGTAAAAAGAAACAGAGCCATGTCGGGTCGGCCCCAAGGACCATAGACGGTGAAAAATCGGAGGCCGGTGGTGGGCAAACCGTAGAGGTGGCTATAGGAGTGGGCCATCAGTTCATTGGCTTTCTTGGTAGCAGCGTAAATGCTGAGCGGGTGGTCCACATTGTCATGCACTGAAAAGGGCATGTGTGCGTTCGCGCCATAGACCGAACTGGAAGAGGCGTAGGTGAGATGTTCAACGGCGTGGTGACGGCAACCTTCGAGAACATTGATGAACGCCACGAGATTGCTCTCAACGTAGGCGTGGGGGTTCGTCAGCGAGTAGCGCACGCCTGCCTGGGCCGCGAGGTGGATGACTCGCTGCGGCTGGATGCTCCGGAATAATTGGGCCGTGCGCTGGCGATCCGACAGATCGAGCTTCTGGAAATGGAATCCTGGTCGCTCAAGAAGCTGCGCCAACCGGTTCTGCTTAAGCGTCGGATCGTAGTAGTTGTTCAGGTTGTCCACGCCGAAGACTTCGTCGCCTTCGTCCAGAAGGCGCTTCGTCAGGTGGAAACCGATAAAGCCGGCCGAACCAGTCACGAGTATGCGCATAAAACAATTCAACAGTGGCGAGCGCTTGACATGCGCTCCGGAGGGTTGATTTCGCCGCCGCGAAGGATCCCACTCTCCTGATGCATTGATCGGTATGCCCTTCCCGTTCCATCGGGATTAGGCAGGAGTCCACGCAGCGCCGCGACCGCAATTTTCAGTTCAATTCGAGTTCGATCAAATTCTCCGAAGAGCTGAATGCGCGGGAGCCGCCACAGCGCAGATTGTTGGTCCGTCCACATTGGCTCCGTGGTCATGGCTGTCCTCGCGCCACAGCGCAACGCGTGCTGCGCCAACCCGGCGTTATAATTGCCATTGGGAAACGCAAAACTGTCGCAGCGCACACCCAATTCAGAACTCACTTTAGTCAGGCTCAGTTCAATCTCCGCGCAGGCGTCCTCGTGGGCCTCGCGAGTCAGGATCGCATGGGTGAGGCCGTGGGCACCAATACCGAATCCGCGCCGACTCAAGCTTCGCGCGTCTTCCCAGGACATTGGCCGAACGTGCTCGCCTTCCAACTCCGGCTCGATCCCAAATTGAGCGCAGGCACGATCCAGCCGTTCGTTCAGCACAGCGAGGGGCAGTTGTTTCAGTGTTTCCGATTCCAGCCCGGCCGGACAATGGCCGAGCGCGCGCACGATCGCCTTGTGGCGATCAAACCAAAGGGGTCTCCCGTTCGTCAGAAATTCAGTGGTGACGTAAAAGACCGCCGGCACGCCGAGGCGTTCCAATTCCGGCGCGGTCTCGGTGACATTGCTGCGCTTACCGTCATCAAACGTCAAAAGGCAAAACGGCCGCCTGCCCTGCCGTGCCAATCGGCGTGGCAGTTCGTCAAGGTGGATAAAATCAAACCACCGTCCCAGCACCTCGACATGTCGGCGCGTCTGCTCTGCCGTGAGGGTGTGCTCGTTGATGATCACACCGCCGCGCTTCGCCTGCCTGACCATCGCCAACAAAAAGGATGTAGCTAATTCAAGCATGAGGAGTCTTGCACAAGGATAAGCCCCGGGGGATAGGGCGGATTGTCGAAGAGCGTGCCTATGTTTTCGATGTGATTCCGCGTGACCAGCAGTCCGCTCAACGGGGCTGGATCGGACCGATTAGGAATTGCCCGGTAGTTCGGGAATCAGCCCAGACTCGCTTGCTTCGTCTTCTGCAAAGAATCTCAGCGCGGATCAATTGTGAAATCCGAGGGAGCGTACGCACAGGACCTGGAGTGAAATCCATCGGCGTAATGGTGCGAGCACGCATCCCGATCAATACCTCGGCAAAGAGATCCATCATCGTGACCCGCGCCTGTTCCATGGTCGCTCGAATGGTGGCCCCGATCCCGCCGCAATACAGGATCTCTTGCAACCGTTGTCCATAAATCGGACCCGCATCCAGCTTTTGAACCGCCTGATGTACCGTCAGGCAAATATGCCCGTCCCCGTTCAGCACCTCCCAAAATACTGGAGGCCGGCCTCTCACGAATCTGGGATCGGAGGCATGGCCATTCAATATGATGTGGCCAAGTTCCTGAATGGTACTCTGGGTCAGAATCCTGGCGCCCAAAAGGCAGCTTGCGTCGCAACCACAGGCACGCACTGCGTCCACTGTTTTCGCGCAATTGAGGGACGGGACTCGGAAACTTGGAATGGCATCAGGAAGATGGGCGGCCGCGACGGCCTTATCCCGACGGCCGAAGTTCGACCATAATCGAAAGACAACCAGCCTCAAGAGCGCGCCTGGCAGTGAAGATCCCGCCACCTTCGCCTGCCGTTTGGCGACCGACAGTATGTGGTTAATGAGATTGGTTCGCCTTGTCAGGTTCTCGTCAATCACGACACACCCAATCTCGATCCCTTCAACCCGCAACCGGCTCCACCACCTTTGGATGAAAAAGCCGGCCCAGGTCTCCTGCGATGTCATTAACGCGATCTTCATGCCTGGCCGTTAGATTGAGCGACCGGAGCCGGCGCAGGGCCCACTGCTGGGAGCGCCAGTTCGTAGAGGCGGCCTAAATACGCCGGAAGACATTGCAGTGAGTGTTTTGTTTCAACAAAAGCCCGAGCGCGCCGCCCCATTTCCATTCTAAGCTCGGAATTCTTCACGAGCTCAACCAGCGCCGCGACGAGGCCATTCAGATCGTCAGGCTCGGCCAGAAAACCTGTCCGCCCGTGCTGGACAATTTCCGGCACTCCTCCCACCTGCGTGGCCACCACCGGCAAACCGGAGGCCATCGCTTCCAGTAACACGTTAGGTGTGCCTTCGAAATCCGAGGTGAGGACGCAGACTGCGGCCTTGTGGTAGACGGAACGCATATCCGAGACACTGCCCCGGAACTGAAGGATGTCCGGCAACAATCCGAGCCTCCTTGCCTGACTCTCTAATTCGGCTCGGAGGTCCTCGTTTTCACGTCCCGACCCGATGATCCATCCTGTTACATTCAAACCGAAATCGTTTCGCAAGCGGTGCAGAATTGAAATAAAACGGTCCAGCCGCTTCTGTCTCACCAAACGTCCCGCTGCGATCAGCGTGAAGAGTTCCGCGGGCGAGCGATCCGAAGGCTTGAACCACTCCGTATCCACGACGTTCGGCAGGAAATAGAGATGCGACGGCGAGATGCCATGAGCAGTGGCGTAACGTATGGCTGTCTGTGAATTCGCCGCGATCATTCGCGGGCAGTGCAAATTGAGCCAACCACCGAAAAGTCCACTCCCACTCACTTCCGTGCGTCCGTTGTTGCGCATGGCGCCAATTCCACTCAACTGCAAAAGCCGCGCCGTCAGGCCGACATAGGCGTTCGTGAAAAAATGCTGGCTCTGCAGAATATCGGGCGGGTCCTTCCGCACTTCTTTCAAGACGCGCAACAGCCGACTCAAGCGCGAGGGCTGATCGCCCACCCAGGTTATGGGAACTCCCAGGGCATTTATCTTCTCCTCCCAGAATTCACCGCGATCCAATGACAGCAATCGCGGGGACGCTCCCGCCTGGCAAAGCGCCTGAAGAATATGGAACAGTTGGCGTTCCGCTCCTCCGGGAGTCAGCGTTCCAGCCACGAAGCACACCTTCAGGTTTGATAAATTGCGCACAGGATTTGCTGATTTCACATTCAGGACCAGCTCACTGAGGGGATCAGGTTGCCGCCGTATCGACGAGCATTGCCCCGGAGAGTTCTCTGTTTTTCCCGGCGGCAACGCCGGGCTCCAGCATTTCGATCAAGGAGGCATTCCGCTGTCGGTTGGCAAAACGACGAAATATGGCGATGAGACGCTCCGACAGCGATTCGTAGTTATATTCCTGCTCAACCCGCAGGCGGCCTGCTTCCCCCAAGTTCATTCGCAGCGAAGGTGATCGTGCCAGGCGAATCATGAATGCGGCCATCCCCTCGATATCCTCACCTTCGACGACATAGCCGGTCTTGCCATGCTGCACGACCAGGCCGGCATCCCCCGCCGGAGTGGTGATGACGGGAAGTCGAGCTGCCATCGCCTCAAGAATGACATTCGGGAAACCTTCGTAATCCGAAGAGAGGACCAGCATCGCCATCCGGGCGAGCAAGGCGGGAACGCGATCGCATTCACCCAGGAAAATGAGATCCGAGGGCGTCATGCCCAGTACATTTGCGCGCTCCTCTAATACCGCTCGGGCACCACAATCAGCTCCCGCAATGACGCCAGCCAGCCCCGGCTCGCTGCGCCGCGCCCGCGCCAGCGCATCCAGGAACCGATCGAAACGTTTGCACGAATGCAGGCTGCCCACAGCCGCTACAAGGATACGGCCTGTCGGCAGGGAATGGCTGAACCCCAGCGCGCTCCGGGCATCAAATTCTCGCAGATCAATCACGTTCGGCAGGAGTTCCATCTTTTGTGGGTCGAGCCCTTGAGACGCCAGGGTTTGTCTGGCGCGATAAGAATTTGCGATAAAACCGTGGGTCAAACGCAGCATGAGCCGGGTTAAACAGCCATGGGTGCGCAGTTCGTACCAACCGTCACTCCTCACACCTCCCAGAATGAGCGCATTGCAGAAACGCCCCGCTGTGGCCCCGTAACGAAGATCTCCAAACTGGTTCACCAGCACCATCTCGGGCCGCAACTGGCGCAAGGCTTTCACCAATTCGGCGAGGATCTTCCAGGGCTGGTTTGGATAGTAAATCTGACGCACGGGCACTCCCATTTCTCGCAAGACACTCTCGTAGGATCCACCACAGCCGAGATAAAAAAACCGCAGATCAACTCCGGCGTTATGCAGCGCCCGGGCCATGTAAACCGTCTGCTTTTCGGCTCCGCCCCGCCTCAAGCTTGAAGCGACCATGGCCAGACGCAAATGTCGCGACTGAGTGTTCATGAGTGGCAGTTCGTCGGTTGCACGGATCGTGCCTGGCAATAATTTCAGGCCGTTCCAGCCAGGGCATACGCCATGGCAAACCAAAATACCAGGTGATGACTGGGATCGCTTACAATGAGGCCTGCGATGATGAGCGGCACGATGAGGGCCAGCGGCAGGGAACCGCACGATTTTAAGCGAGCTTTCCAGGCCGAGACCAGACCCGTCATGAGTCCGGATGCAAAAAGGAGAAAGCCAATGAGGCCGGTTTCGACCAATAGCAACAAAGCCAGGTTGTGGGCGACGATCGTCCGTTGATCCTTGAGCACATGGGGCATCGCTCGTCGGGTTAACTCGAGTTGGTATCCGTCGGGTCCTGATCCATAGATGGGGCTCCTGGAAAACATTTCCCAAAGCACGGGAGCCATTCGAATGCGGCCTTCCTGCGCCTCCATCTTCGATGATTCCAGTTTCTCAAAGCGTTTCATCGCGGTCGGGATCTGCGAGATGACTCCCGCGAGAACCGCCCCAATCAGCACGAGAATGGCAAACCGCTTTGTCTTCGAACCGAACGCCCGACCCTGCCAGAACAGCACTGCGATGCCCGTGAGGAGCACTAAAACAGCGGTGCGCGAACCTGTCTTTGCCATGCCTGCTCCAACGATCCCAATGAGGGGGAGCAGCAGAATCCGCTGATGAAGGGTGACGTCCTTGAGCATCCCAAGTCCGACTAAAATGATCGCGGCGATGGCGTAGGTGGTTCCAACCACGTTCGCATTTTCGCCAAAGACCGCGGACCGTCCTTCCATTCCGTTGTCCAGTTCGACCACGCCAATGCCTGCGAGGTGGAGCAAAGCACAAAGGCAGCAGCCCCATACCAACGCCCACAAGCCCCCGCGGGCGAGCTTCGGAAATTGCAGCACGTTGAACATCACTACCACCCAGGGGAGCGAGAATTGAAGCCAATCGAGGGTGCTTGGCCACCAAAAGCTGGACCACTCAGGTGTTAACCATAAGCCGGAAGCAATCCGCACGCAGCAATAGGCCAGAAACCAGAAGAGCGCGACTGGCAACAGTCGGAGGCAAACCCGCGGTTGCAAGAGGACAGCCCCAAGGATCAGCGCCTGAACCACTCTGGTAACACCGATTCGGTCGCCGGTGCCGGGCAAATAGAGTTTGGTAAAGGGAATGCAGAACACGGACAGATAGAGCGCCCAACGCACGAGGACGTTTGGCTGCAAGGCATCCATCGCAGGCGACTCGAAATCGGGCCGCCCTCGTTTCGTCGCCTGTCCCAGGTCCGGCTTCGGACAAGCCTCGATCGGGGGGCTGCTGGTTAGAGTCAGGGCTGACATACTTCCGCTTCAGTCATGTTTCTTGCGCTAATTGAAGGGATCCCCTGGATTGGAAAAGCCCTCTGCTGATCCAGCCAGGCTTGAAACATCAACACGTGCCACAGAGCGGCCGACCAGTCGCGCTTGCTGGAAAGGTGCTCCTGCCATTTCTCGCGTATGACCCTGGGTTCGAGAAATCCCTCCTGCCGCAGTCGCGTCGCTCCCAACAAGTCCTCCGCCCAATCGCGCAACGGACCGCGCAGCCATTCGGCAATCGGGGCGCCGAAACCACGTTTAGGACGGTCCACCAATGATTGCGGGACGTGCCGGTAAAGAAGTTGCCGCAACAACCATTTGCCCTGCTTGAAGGAAGACGGGAGGCTCCAGGCGAATTCGATGATTCGATGGTCCAGCAGCGGGATGCGCGTTTCCAACGCGACCGCCATGGCGGCCCGGTCCACTTTCACCAGGATGTCGTCCGGCAGGTATGAAACCAAATCGAGACACATCATTCGCTGCAACAGTTCCGGCAGCCGCTCCCAGGTTGGCAGTGCGTCATGTTGAAACTCTGATTCCTTTGTCTTCCTCAGCCACGCGCCAGGCTCCCGGTTCGGGCTCATCAACATTTGGTAAAGCGAACGGTCGGTTGAAACAGACAGAACGTCCGAGAGATTCCACGCGCGGTTCAGAAGGTATCGGACGGGACCGGGAGAAAAGCGCAGGTTCAATCCGGCCCGGGACACGCTTTTCAAGTGACGGGCCAGATTGCGAGCGGACTGCGGAATCCGCCCAATCACTTTCCAGAGACGCTCCGCTTCCCGATAACGATTGTATCCGCCAAACAATTCATCGCCTCCGTCACCGGATAAGCTGACCGTCACATGTTTCCTCGCCAATCGACACAGCACGACGGTCGGAATCTGGGAGACATCCGCGAACGGTTCATCATAGATACACGGTAATTCAGGAATGACTTCCCGCGCTTCCGCGGACTGGACGTATAATTCAGTATGGTCGGTGCCAAGATGTCGGGCCACCGCTTTGGCGAAGTGAGCTTCGTTGAAGGCCTCCTGTTCGAACCCGATGCTGAAACTTTTAACCGGCCGCCTGCTTTGTGCCTGCATGATCGCGACCACCAAGGACGAATCGATTCCCCCCGAAAGGAAGGCGCCTACCGGAACATCAGCAACCATCTGCTCCGCGACCGACTGCTGCAACAAGGTGAGCAACCGGTCCTTAGCCTCTTGTTCGTTGCCTTTAAAGGCGTCAGCTAAACCCGCTTCAGCGATCGACGGAGCCGACCAGTAGGGCACGGGGGCGTCTGTTGTCCGGTCGCGGATCTGTGCTGGTGTCAACGTCAGGGAACAACCGGGCAACAATTTGTAAATGCCTTCATAGATGCAATGTGGGGCAGAGATGTATCCGTGGCGTACCAAAAGGGCCAGGGCCTGGCGATTCACCCGGCCTTTCCAAAGAGGATAAACGCGAAGCGCCTTTAATTCCGAAGCGAACACGAACGCATCGCCGGCCCATCCATAATACAGTGGCTTTTCGCCGGCTCGATCCCGAACGAGATGCAATCGCCCCTCAGCGCGATCCCACAAGGCGAACGCAAACATCCCAACGAATCGCTTCACCGCGGGCAGCAAGCCCCATTGGCAAAAAGCCGCGAGCATCACCTCCGTGTCTGAATGGCCGCGGAAACCTTGACCGCTATTCTCCAACTCGCGCCGCAACTCTTGGAAATTGTAAATCTCGCCGTTGAACGTCAGCACGTAACGGCCATCCGCAGAGTGCATGGGCTGATGCCCCTCGGCACTCAAATCCAGGATGGCCAGACGACGATGTCCCAGGGCCATCCCGGCATCGGCATCCGTCCATGTCCCTTCATCGTCAGGGCCACGGTGCGCCAAAGCGGAAGTCATCCGCTGGACGATCTCTTCGCACTCGTCCACGCCGCGATTCCGCGAAGACTCAAAGAATCCTGCAATGCCGCACATAAACGTTTACCGCGATAGCTGGACTGCATCCAGGTCGGCGCCCTGGAGATGCCTTTGGCCGGCGTACCAGCTCCACAGTTTCAATTGCGCACGAGTGAGAAAACGGGAGAGCCGCGGGTGAAGGCAGATCCACTCCGACCATTGGGAGACCCGGGGGGGATTGGCGTTCAGGACGTCGTTTAGCGATACGATGTTCGCGCCGTAGTTGTCCACGTCCTCGCGAAATTTTCGCCTCTGCGCCGCGGTCCATTCATTGTGATGGTAACAAACAGTCCACACACCCGACGGCGCCGGGCGGAAGTAAAACAACTGCTGCGGCACCCATGTCATCGAACCCTGTTCCTTGGAAACCAGCGAAGCAAACGGATATCGGAAATAACCGTCACAAATGATGCGGATGCCGACTTCCGGGAGCAGGGCAACCGTCGTCGCGTCGAATGTGTTGCCCGGCGCAATCCACACGCGGGGCGTAATGCCTTCGCGTTCGAGAATTTCCACACCACGGCAAAGCTTTTTCTGCTGCTCCGCAGCTGGCAGCCCGGCGAATTCGCTCTTCTTTCGGACGGCGACCAGGCCGGCGTTGGCGCTGACGTAGCGATGTTGGAATCCGTGCAGCGAAATCGTCCAGCCACGGGCCTGCCAGCTGCGCACACGCTCCCAGAAATCCCCGACTGGCGGGTCCACTTGCAGTCCGGGATCTTGATTGTCCGGCACCACAGCAAGAAGCGGTTTGATGTCACGGTGAATCAGGACAGATTCGATCTCCGCCCACACGCGCCAGTTCATGGTTGGGCAAATGTCATCAAACCGGAGAAGATACTGCGGGTTGTTCATCGTGGCACCGTGTGACAAGAGACCTCACGCCGATGGAGCCGCCATGGGGTCTTGGGCCGGGACTGGAACCGGCGTCGAGTTTGAACGGGACGGGAACAATTTTATTCGCTTGAGCAGCCTGGCGATCTTGAGAACCAACCAGCCTTTGACCGACACAATTTGTTCGCCCTGGTATTCTCGGACAACCTGTCCGCCAAAGCCTCGTTTGAATTCGTTAATTCTAAGCAGCGCCTGATCGGTCGTTCCCGCATACCAACCACCAAAGTCAAATGACTTCAGCCCTTGTTCCTTGTAGCGCAGGATGTCACTCCAGGTCAGGTAACGGTTGGCGCGGCCGATCAGATTCCGGGTCGCACTGTCGGAAGCTTTTCGGTAGAGCGACGGCAGATATAATTCCGTCGCGCGCTCCTGATTGCGATGGTTGGCGTGGTAAACCAGGGTGTTGCCTTGCGGATCTTTGGCCACCGACAGATCCAGAGCTCCTGCCGCTGCCATGGCATTCATCCGGGCCCGGTCCAATGGCGACAAATCTTTAATCGCCGCGAACTGATTGTACATCTCTTCGAAATGGTCCAGCACGGCAGGATTGCGCGCATCGCACTCTTTGCAAACGATCTTGTCCCGGTCCCGGCTGCGCCGAATTTTGTAGGCCGTATCCTCGTTGAGCTGCTTCAGCAGTTGCTCGGCGTTTTGAGTCAAATCGATGACGTAAGTATGAAAGCATTTCCAACCGGCTCCTTGGAGCGGGTTGGACCGCTGCTGATAAAGAATCCAATCCACCGAACGGGTGTTGCCTGGTTCGCCGTCGTACCAGACTTCCGCCTGGGTAAGAAAACGTGATTTGTAGATGTACATCGGACCTTAGTTTTGGTGTGACGGATTTGGCCGGCTGAAGCGATGTCGGATGTTTCAGGCTGCCTTTCGGAACCGCGCGACCATGTTCTTCAAGGCCACGCGTTCCGGGGGACTTAGCAGCCAATACACGAGCCCGCAAAAGAGCAGCGAGACGGCGGTGCCGGCGATTCCCAACTGGAGCCAATTTGAAATCGGAGAATACCACAGAATGCCCTTGCACAACGAGATCGTGGCGAACGTTGCCAGAAGGATGGTGGGTATGGCCCGGAAGAACGTTCCGTAAGGCCGGTCCAGAATGCGCGCTGCGTAGAGAGGGGTGAACAGAAAGTATCGAATGGTCAGCATGATTGCGCCGGCGGCGGCCAGGCCGTATAGACCCCAACCGCAAACCTGCGCCAGAAACAAGGCGAGGAACAAATTCCCGACACCGACTCCCAGCGCCACCAGGCCCTGGGTGCGCATTCGATTGGCAGCCAGGGGCACCGCGTAAAGCGGATACATGGAAAGATTCAGGCAAAGGTGTATCGCCATGAGGAACAAGAGTGGAGCCATATTGCCAAACGCAGGGCCGAGCCACAGGGTCAACAGCTGTTCCGAGAATCCACAAACCAAGCCGATGCACAGTGCCATGATCAGGCCGAGGAACTTGATCGCATTGTTCAGGTATCTGACCATTTCGTCGGTCTCCCCCCGGGCATAAAGCTGAAACATGGTGGGCGGAAAGATTCCTCCTACCGCAATGGACATCGTGCGCAGCAGGGTCGGCAGTAACAGCACTGCAGCGTAACGGCCGCCTTGCTCAGGGCCATAGAAGCGATTGGCCAGCAGCAGATCGATGTTGAGATACAACATCAGCCCGAGTTGGCTCACAACAACCCAGCCGCCCGTGCCGCACAGGTCCTTCAACAGTTTCCAATCGAATTGGCCCAGGTGGACACGGAGTTCCGGGGTGAGCGCCTTCCAGAGCCAGATCGTGCCGATCGTGGAAACCATCGTCCCGGCGAGGATGGCCAGTCCGACATACTCGATCCTGGGCGTGAGCAGGTAGAACAAGCCGACCACCAGCCCCACTCGCGTGAGCGTTTCGCACGCGGCGACGATGTTGTACAGGTCGAGTCGGTTCCGGCAAAATGAGGAAACACTGAACGGTGTGTTGATTTGGTTTAGCAGAAACGCGGCAACAGTGCCGGCAAAAAGCCAGCGGGTTGCAGCTTCATATCCCGCGGGAATCCGCAAAATTTGATCCACATACACGATGGCCAGCGCCGCGGGAATCAGCAGGATGGCGGTGAGCGCGAGACTGCCCCAGAGCGAGACGTTGAAGATTAGGTTCGCGTTATCATTGTCCTTCCGCTCCAAAGCGATGCTCATGGATCTCGCCACCGCGGAATCCAGTCCCATCGTAATCAGATTCATGTAGGCCGTGACCATGGAAATGAGCGGTACCAAACCATACACGGCCGGCCCCAGATGCCTGACCAGAAACGGCACGTAAAAAATACCCACTACCATGGTCAGCCCGAGTTGGCCAACGTTGCCAATCAGGTTAAGTCCAAACCGCCGGGGTTGGACTGGACTGACCGCCTGTATGCTGCCGGCTTGAGCATTCATCGGTGCAACTGAACCTGGCTGGCGTTGGCATTTGGAACGGGGTTTCCCGCTCGTGCATGCCATCCTCTGGCTTTCCTGGGTTTCCAACCATACTCTCGTCGATACCGCGCGTAGTAACCCTGCTCGTACGGCGAGGAAACAGCGCGATTGAATATGAGACCCAAAATCTTCGCGTGCCGCTGGCGTAACACATCCAAAGCGCCGCGCGCCATTCGCGCGGATGTATAGGACCCGCGTACCACGAACAGAACCCCGTCCACCTTCGATGCCAGCCCAGCCACATCGTTGGTCGCCAACACCGGAGGTGTGTCCACAAGGACATAATCAAACTGCGGCCCGACTTCATCCAGGAAGCGGCTCCATTCGGAACTTAGCACCAGTTCGCCTGGATTCCGTTTGGCTTGGCCCGCCGGGAGGAACGCCAGGCGATGCAACTGCGGATACACGATCGCCCTCGCGGCCGAGGTCTCCCGATTGAGGATTTCCGCCAGGCCCGGACTGGCGCCTACACCAAAGAATTCGTGCAGCGTGCCGCGACGCATGTCCGCATCCACCAGCAGTACCCGCGAGTTGCCCAAAGCCATCGTGGCCGCCAGATACATCGCGACTGTGGATTTGCCTTCCTCCGGCACCGAACTGGCGATGATGATGGTTTTCGGTTTTGCTTCGCCGTTGCCCATGAACAGGAGCGCGGAGCGGATGTTGCGGAAGGATTCCAGAAACTCGAAACGCTGTTTCTCCAATGCTTCCAGGCCCAGGCCACCTTTCGTTTTCTTAATCGCGATGGCCGGCACCTGGCCCACGACCTCTTCGGACAGGTGTTCACCGAGCTCCGTGAGGGAAGCGAAGTCATCGCGAAAAATCCCGAGACAGTAGAGCAATCCAAACGACAGTACCAGGGCGCCGGCGAGAGCAAGCGCCAGATATTTCACCGTGCGATTGCTGGGGGTTGCCGGCGAGGCCGGCTCCAGGATACCGACATTCTCCTGCTCGACCGAGCGGCCGACATCCACGGTCTGGATGAGCGCGACCATCTTGTCGTAAGCGGACTGGATGCGCTGCAAGTCCTGGCGGAGCCGGTCATAGTCGGCCATCTTGCGGCTGGTCTCGATGGCCTTGGCGTCCCATTCGCCAAACGCGGTCTGGAGATTCTTGATTTCCAGTTCGATGGCCTGCCGCCGATGGGTCATCTGTTTCACCGCTTCATCCCGGGAGACTTGCGCCAGTTTTTCCTGAGTCTGAAGGTCTTCGTCCAGCTTGATGATTTTGGGATGTAACGGACGCAGAAAACGGGAAAGCTCAGTGCGCTTCGCCTTAATCAGTTGTATCTGCTGGTTTGCCTTGAATAGTTCAAGCTGTGGCCCTGCCAGGCTGGCCAGCATTTCTTTGGAGGCGCTGGTGTCTGTCACGGCTTCATCCGGCATCACCGGGTCACGCCCGGTTTTCGTTTCGATCCATTGCTCGGGCAGAAGGGAGCGGAGCAATCCAAGTTCAGTCTGCAAATTCGCGAGCCGGCGGTTCAACATGGCGAGATAACTCCCGGCGCTGTTGCCCTGCTCTTGCAGGAACACGACGTTGTTCGAGGATTGGAACGCATGCAATTTTTCCTGCTGCGCCCTCAACTCGCCCGCCAGTTCTTTCACCTGCGCGGAAACCGATGTCACGGTTCGCTGCGATGCATTGACGCGCGCCTCGCGTTTGAAGCTCAGATACTCCTCCATCAGGAAATCCAGAAACGCACGGGTCGATTCGGCTTCAGGGCCGCTGGCGCGCAACTCGAGCAGGCTGCTCTTGCGGGCGTCCCCAACTTTCACTTTGAAGGGAGACGAAGATTTCGCCCCATCACTTGTCTGGATGGCGGCAGGATTGTTTGTGGATGGCCCCCGCAGCCGAGCCAGTGCGCGTTGTTGAATCGCCGGGCTGCGCAGCAGTTCCGCCTGGGTTCCTAAATAATCAATCAATTCCTCCGTGTAGAGGCGACCCTCATTGATATCCAGTTTCCCCGGCAGCCACATGCGCGCCTTGGACTCATACACTGGAGGAAGCTGCGAAGTCACAAACCACACCGAAGCCAGCACCAGGGGCACGAGCAGGACGGGAATCCACCAGTATCGGCCCAGGAGCAGTCGCCACCGATGCAGTCCGCCGTACAGTTTGGAAGCCGAAGTGAACCGGTTCGCCGGAACGAGCAGGTTCACGGTGGGAGTTGTAAGCTGTTGATTGTTCTCCATGGGAGCCTCAATAGTTCACCAGGCGGGCGGGCACGACGATCATATCGTTCGGCTCGACCACCATGTCTTTATCCAGTTTCCCTTTCTCCCAGATCTCCACGACATTGATCTCGAAAGTTTTTGTTCCGGCGGCGGTCTTGCGGATGAGCCGGACGTGCTTCTTGTCCGAGAAATCGCTGAATCCCCCTGCGTTCAAAATCGCCTTGCTGACCGTGAGGCTTTCGCCCGCGGGAATATCGAAGCCGCCTTTGTTCCGCACCTGGCCGGTGACATAAACCTTGCCCATGACGCGCGTCTTGTTGACCACTTCCACGGCGATGATCACCGTCGCCTGATAATAAAGTTGTTTTTCCAACAGCCCCTTAACTTCTTGAGCAAGCTGCGCACTGGATTTTCCCGCCGCCGGGACCAGCCCCAGATATGGCACATCCAGTTCCCCGGAATCCGTAATCGTCAACGATTTTGGCTCGTCCTGGTCCTCGATCACGCGGTACGTGACGCGGTCGCCGGGTCCTAGTTTTTGGTGAATGTTCGAGCTCGAAATGGACGTCGCGCGGTCCGGAACTACCGGATGGTTGGTGCCCGCCGGCGCAGCAGCGTCGGCCAGACGCAAACCGAGAAGGACGGCCAATAAGAAAAGGCATTGCGTTTTCATGATCGGACAACGTTTTAGTTTTTGGGGAAGGAGCCGGACCCGGTCCCCCGATTCCCGCAGGGACGAGCTTAATTAAGTGTCCGGTGCCCAGACTTGCTAATAGGTGAAAGCCACGTCCCAAGTGATCCGGTTTCGATAAAAATCGCGCAATGGGAGATCCGAATCCTTCAGAAAGAAGTCATAGCCCAAACCCGTGCGCCAATGCTTGTGGAACTGGTAGCTGAACCCCACGCCGGAGCGATAGTAGGTGAACTCTTCTCGGTAGGCACCGCCGAATTCATCGGCGAAGTTGACGGATAGATTGGCCCACAGGTCCACGTACCGGACAACCGGCGAAGAGATGGAATAGTGAACGCGGGTCAGCCTGAGATTGTTGGCGTTGTCACCCAGTTGATGTTCCCGACCGGCGGTTAGCGCATGGGTGAACAACCGCGTTTCCTGGCGGGCGGTTGCGTAGGCGTAGTATCCCTCGAAATCGCTGTTGTCGGCGGCGCCGTCATCGAAATCAGCGGTTTCGTAACCGCCGCCGGCTCGCAGGGTGATTTTTTGTTCCGTCGTAAATTCGACGAAAGCGCCGCCGCGTGCCCGCACATTGTCATTGAGGATGGTCTCACGCTCGTAATTGTGAAGGCTCGCCTGGCCTTCCAAGCCCGTCTGCACGGTATCGCCGAGCCGAAACCCCGCGCTGGCGGTGAGCCATTCGGAGGCGCGATCCAAATACTCGAACCGTGCCGTCTCGGCGACGAAGTTCTCATGGTCGTATCCTGCGGAAAGAACGACGTCGTTGAGGTCCCAAATGACCTCCAGTCCGGCCCTGTTGTTCCAGCGGGAAAATTTGCCGACATCACTGAAGTTGAAGAACCGCTCGGACGCTCCCGCTGTCGAGTTGTAGAACAGGCTTTCCTCGTAGGAAAACTTCTCCCGCAGTTTGATTCGAAAATCGCCCACGAAGACATTGAACACGAGTTCGGAATTTGGATTAACGAGCGGGCCATCGCTGTTCAACTGGGTATTGTTCAGATACCATTCGTAACCCAAGCCAAGCGACAACCTCAGCGTGTTGAGGTCGGTGATCGGCCATGAGGCCTTCAAATCAATCTCCGGGATGACCAAAAAATCCTCGCTCCGGTTCCTGTCCGAGTAGAAGACGTTGTCCGTGTAACCCAGGCTCAGGCCGGCTTCCGTTTGGAATCGGACAGGCCCCCACTTCAGGTTGTACTCTTCGGCTGCGATGGAGCGTTTGAGAGCCTGGGCGGCAGACTCGCCGGCCAGGGACTCCTCCTGTTGGCCGTAACAATTGCCGTGGCCGAGCATTCCCACCCCGCCCATCACCGCCACCAGCATCCAGGAACGTTCGTCGGCTGAAGCGAGGCGCCGGTTCTTGCTCAATGATTTCAACGTATGATCTTCCTAGCTTGCGGTGATTATGCTGGGCATCAGTCATCCCAGGAAAGCCCGATTTCAAAACCGAGATGGCGAATCCGCACAAAGCACGATCTGGGCTCCATTAAGTTTGTTAAACAGAACAACATCCAGACTTAGTTCGGCGGGCACCGAGCGGCCCATCACCTCCAGGAGAATGCGGACTCGCTGCTTGCCCGGCAGCACCGACGCAACCAGAGCTTTCGTACCGACAAACGCCCCAGTGGCGATCTCGACTTCGTCGCCCTCCATAGGAGCGTCCGTGAATACCTGGGAACCGATTTCAGCCAGGTCTCGGCGCAAGTCCTCGATCACGATATCCGGTATCTTGGGCACTTCATCTCCAAACCGCAGCACAGCCTTGACGGCTGGGGTGTATTGAATTTTTTCCAGCATTGCCTCTTGCACGAAGCGGGCGAACAAATAGTTGGGAAACAGCGACTCCGTGAACGATCGACGTCCGCGCCGCGTCGAGCGCACCAGGCGCAGCCGCGGGTTGAACACCTCCACACCGGGAATCTGTCGCAAGTGGGCCTCGGCAATGTGTTCGTGCTTCAAGTGCGTCCGGATGCAGTACCACCCGGGAATCGCATCGCTCCAAGGCTCCGCACTTGGTGAGGAAGTTTCCTTCTCTTCCGTTTTCGCTTCGGCTCTCATGATTGACTCACTCTGGTGCTGGCAGACCAAACGCACCCTCAGAATCCGCAGCTAGATTAACCTTACCTCGTGCCATGAATAGGTAGGTAAAGAACGAAATACGGGGATGCGAAACCCGCAAGACGATTCGGGTAAGTCCTTACGCGGGGATTGCATTTTTCACGCCGGTAGGATGCCGATTGGCGTGGGAACCTCGCTCATTACGACGGCATGGGGTCTTCAACTCGAATGGAATGGGGTAAATCACCCCAAGTTTTATCGAGTACCCGATGCCTTGGAGATCCTGCACTGGCCGGATGCGCCGGAGATTCAAACGGCGCCGGAATTCGTGGAGACCGCGGGACTGGCTTACTTTCGCACCGCGACAAAAGACGTTTCATCCCGCCTCCCTGACGAAGGCAGAATGAGCTTCAACTAATTTGTCAGGTAAACCGAATAGTAACGCTGCATGGACCCGGCGGACGTCGTATCCGTCCATGAAGTGGTCGTAGCTGTGGCGGTGACATTGCCGCTCAGGTCGGTCCAGTTGGGAACCCTCAAATCATTCTTGTAGCGGACGCGATAAACTTTACCCGGTGTGCTGGTCCAGGTGATCTGCATATTGTTACCCGAAACCTTGCGCAGCGAAACTACGGGGGCATTACCCAGGCTAATCATCGCATTGCTCGGCACACCGGCGGTGTAGGCGGCGTCTGGCAACAACGTCACCGACACGGTGTGGGGATTGGCCTGAGTCGGATTCGCCATAGCCACGATGGTCATCACGTAGGAACTGGCGCCTGCGGGAATCGTCACCGATACCGGCATGTCCCCTTCCGGTCTGCGGTAGTCAATCCACTTCGTGGCCGAGCCGCCGAGCGAATAATTCACCGTGAGCGGCGCACTGGTATTGCCCGTGCGCGTGAAGGTGAATGTACCGGTGTCGGACGTGCCAATGACTGCCGTCGGGTCGCTGGCCGTCACCGAAACGGTGGCGGGCGTCGTGCCCCCACCCCCGTCCGTGCCGCCGTATTTGTAAGCGCCAAGGTCCCATGCGCCAGAAGCGGGCCGCGCCGCGCCCTCCAGATCCGTGGTAAACGTCGAGGAAAGGTTCCCGGCTGCACCGATGGCTGGCGAACCGGAGTTCAAATGCGCATCAAAGCTGCTGGAGGAGGAGTTGACGAAGTTCGGTGCGCTTGAGATGGTCGTGCCCAAGGTGTAGGTGAAATCGGATCCGTCCCGGGCGAGTCCGTAATCGCCGAGGCTGTTTCCGAATACGAGATTGCGATCAATGATCACGCCGCTGCCGTGGGCGTCATAGGAGTCGATTCCGAATTTGGCGTTTTGGTAAATGATGTTGTTCTTGATGTCCACGCCGCTCACTGGCATCCAGAGAATGATCCCGCTTCTACCATTGTGGGCCATCACGTTGTTATACACTTTCATGTTGCTGACCGTGTCGTAGCCAGCGATGTGAAGACCGTAGGCGGCGTTGCGGACCAGGACATTGTTGATGATCATCTCATTGTCGCCGCACAAGTACAGGGCATGATCCAGATTGCTACCGGGCCGTCCATTGTCGTGAATGTAGTTCCCCATGTAGGTCGTATTGCGCGTGTTTTCCCCGGAGTAGATGCCGTCCTGGCCCAGGCTGCTGCTGCTGGCGACGTTGCCGTTGTGATGAATTTTGTTATTCAGGATCTGGTTGAAATTTCCCCAGATCGTAATGCCGCCCTTTGGGCCACCCCGGATTTCAAACCCATCAATGATGTTGTAGCTGCCGTCCAGATAGATCCCCACATGGCGGTCACCGGCGTTCTGGCCGTCAATAATGGCCCCACCACGGACCTGCGATTTGAGGGTGATCGGACTGGCGGCAGTCCCGCTCTGACCCAGGTGCAAGCCCCAATTGCTGGTATAATCAGTGTAGACGCCCGGCAGGACGATGATGGTGCTTCCGGGGGTAGCCAAACCATAGGCGCGTGTGATCGTCCGAAAGGGCTGGGCCGAAGTTCCGGGCTTCGAGTCGCTCCCTTGCGTGGAGACGTAATAGTCACCCGCCTGCGCACTGAGGAGACTCGAGGCTAGAAACAGTAACGATGCCCTGCAAACAACAACATGAATAGTCACGGGCTGACTTTGGCATCGCCGTTACTATGCAGGCAGTTGTCGTTGGTCTGATCTTTCCGTCCGTCCCTGTCCTACGAAATCTACCGCGTACTTGTCCGAAAACTCGAACGAACCTGAAATGCGTTGAGAATCGGCGCTTGCGAAGCAGATGTGGCCTGTGTTTTCCGACGAAAATGCTCGCCGTGCAAGTACGTTGACGGGACGATTTCGACATGAATCCTCTACTCTTCCTCCTGACATGCATTGCCGACTGGATGAATCACCACCAACTCGTCGAATTTCTCCGTCCAATTCCGCAGCGCTCGCCATTCTGGATTGGGCAACACGCCCTTTGAATGTGCCCGATCGAATGAGTAGCCAGAAAAGCGGCTTAATCTAATCCCGAAATTCGACTCCGCGAGGTTCGAGTCCTTCCTCTGGAGCCAACTTGAAAAGGCCCGTAAACGCGGGCCAAAATGGCCGAAAGGAGACCGGAAAAACCCTCAGTGAGTGAGAAAGTGAGAGGGTACGGGTGTGCCCCGGCAGAATTCTGCTTAAACAAACTTAACTTGCCCACTGCTCGCTAACCGGTTGCGACCCGCGTCGCTTACGCTCTCAACAGAGAAAGCGACGTGAGCATGAAACAGCGGTTCTGGTTGTTCAAACGCGGTTCGGTCTTCTACCTGCAAGACTCCGAAACCGGGAAAAAGGAGAGTCTCGGCACCCGTGACCTCAAGCAGGCGGAGCGTCTGCGCGCCGCCAAGAACGAAGCGGCGGAAAAGCCCCTGCTCGGCCTCACTCTCGGCAAAGCGTATTTGTCGGCTTACGATCCAAAACTGGTGGAGCGCAAATGGGCGCAAGTGATGGACGAGTTTGGCCAGCGCGGACGTGACTCCAGCCGGGCGCGCTATGCGCGTGCGTTGAAAAGCCCGGCCCTGGCCACGCTCCGGGAAAAGAAGATTGTGGACACCACCCCGGATGATCTGCGGGCGGCTCTCGCGGACAACAAGCCCTCGACCAATCATTTCCTGCGCCGCATCCACAATCTCGCCGTTGGCATGGGCTGGCTGCCGTGGCCGATCATTCCCGCGAAGATGTGGCCGGCCATCCAGCTCAAACGAAAGCGCGGCGTGACCGTCGAGGAACACTGCCTCATGATTGCCTCCGAGGGAATGTCGAGCGCCGGCACTTCTATGAACTGCTCTGGGAAGTGGGCGCGGCGCAAACTGACGCGGTGATGATTTGCATGGCGTCAGCGGTCGAGTTGCAGGCCGAAAGTGGGCATAAGCGCGGCGCAACAGAGAGCACCGGGCGCGTAGCGCATGGTTGCCATTCGGCGCGACATCGTGACTTCGGTGTAACTGACCGTCGCAGCATCTTCGCGGTGCATACAGGTCGAGTACGGGCCGCACTCCGGCCCATGCGAACGGTGCAAGCGACGCAACCAATCCGTGCTGCCTGCGGATGTTTGTCGCAGGGCTTTGCCGAAAGTTTTGCCGCGCGTTTGCTGGGCGCCGGGTTCGTCGAAGCCGGAGGAAATCCAGGTGTTGGTACGCCAGCGGTGATCACGGCATTTGAGGTGCTGGAGATTCCAGCGCCACTCGACGACAGCTTTGCTGGCCGGGAACACGCCGATGAGACGGAATGGATTCACGCGGGAGAGGGGTAACTCTTTGAGCGTCGCGTCAACGAGCGCGGGTGAACTGGACGGGAGGGCCAACTTCGCGACTTCACCGCGGCTGACCGCCTGGCCTGCGACGCGAGAGGCGATGGAATACCAGTTGATCAACGCGAGGGTCGCGCCGGTGTCGTTCACGCCAATCCAGGTTCCACCGCCTGGCTCGCTCGGAGCAAGAATCGCGCGTCCGTTGAGATGAGTCAGGCGCGGCCGTAGTCCGACGGCACGCGAGAGCTTTTCGTCGCGGTTCATGCCGAGGGCGTAGCCGTTTCGTCGCGCGATAAAGGTGACGGTACACACGTTAGGAAAATCCGAAGGCCGAAGGCCGAAATCCGAAGGAGGACTGCGGCGGCACACAGGCCACTGCGGCCAGGGGCATTCGGTCTTCGGAATTCGGCCTTTTTTTGGATCTCGGATTTCGGGTTTCGGATTTCATTTCAACTCTCAGTCGGCCACAGGATACGTGGCGATGAGCGCGGTCGTCTCGCGCCACTTGCGCCAGAGCAGCGCAGGCTTGGTGGGCGGGCAGCCGCGCCGCCGGTTGGCTGCGCCGATGGCGAAGACGAGTTCCCACTGGCGGAACAGTGTGCGGTAGGCGGCCCACAGCGAGTTGCGGACGTCGTAGATGCTGGTGGCTTCGGAAGCGGCGCCATTGAGTTCGATGATTTGGAAGTGGCGGCCCGCGCGCAGGTCTTCATCTGAGGCGTAGCGGATGTCGTAGCGCCCGATGAAGAAGCCGTCGAGACGCCGGGAAATCTCGTCGATGCGCCGTTCAAGTTCCTCAGACCACAGGTGCATGCCGTCGCGAAAGATGCAGCCTTGGGCGTGGTTGCCGGCCTCGACGAGCCTGAAGGTCTCTCTGGCGGGCAGGACTTCGGATCGCCGGTGCCTGAGCCGGCCCAGGTATTTGTCCGCGATGAAGCGCGCTCGATCGTCCGCCCAAACCAGTTCTTCAATCGTGTGCTGCCCGTCGCCGGTGATGGTCGGGAAAATCTTTTCCGTGACGGCGAAGATGCGCCCGCGCGGCTCGTTCGGGAACCGGTAGTAGAACACGCCGGCCTCGCGCGGGCCAGGCGAGTAACGCTGGATGACGAGCGGTGCGGTCGTCTGTTGCAGATAGGCGACTGCTTGTTCCGGCGTGCGGATGAGCTTCACGCCGACGCCGCGCTGGCCGACGTCGGGTTTGATGATGAAGGGGTAGGAGAGTCCGTGCTCGCGGAGCAGTTGCGCGAGCAAAGCGTCTCGCGAGTTCTCACCCCTCACCCCGGCACTCTCCCCGTTGAGGGGAGAGGAAGAACCGCGCCCCGCCGCAGTCAAAAGAACCGCCTCCGCCGTGAACTCCGGGCTGGTCGCGCTCAGATCGCAGAGTGTGGCGATTTTGGATTCGCCGACGAAGCCGCCGGAGAAGATGCCGGGATTCGCCGCCGTGGGCAGTGTGAAGCCGCGATACTTCAGTGCCAGTCGAAGGTAGTTCGCTCCCACCGGGATGTAGAACAACCACGCGGGCCAGAACTCCCAACGCGTCCAGCGACCCAGCGTGGCGCTGAAGCGTCGTCGAAAAGCTTTTTGACCGAGCTTGACCAAGAGCCGAATCGCGATTGCCAACGCTATGACCAACAGCAGGACAGCCCAGCCGCTGGAGTTCCATCGGACAAGCAAGTTCAACAGGTCGGGTCCGAATGCTTTCGCGAGCAGGAAAATGCCGACGGTCCACACGGCGACGGCGGTGCCAGTGACGAGGAGAAATTTTCCGAAGGGGAGACGAAGAAATCCTGCCGCGAGATAGGTCGGGAGGCGGGTGCCGGGAACGAAACGGCTGCTGAGGAGCAGCCATGTGCCTTTCTCGGCGAACCATTGCTCGCTTCGCACGACGGCGGCGGGATTGAGGAATCGTTTCGCCCAAGAGCGTTGCAACAACGGACGCCCGACGCCGCGAGCAAGCAGGTAGAGCAGTGCGTCGCCAATCCAGATGCCGAGAAACACGCCGAGAAAGCTGGCCTGCCAAGTCAGGTTGCCCGCCGCAGCCAGCAGCGCGGCACTGACGGTTGGCACGTCTTCCTGAACGAACGTGAGCAGGCCAAGTGTTGCCGCCTGCGCGGCGGGCAGCCAGTCATGGAAGCCAAGCGGGAGCCATTGGATTGCAGGTGAAGTCATCGCACAGCTTGTTTGGCATTGTGCGCGACAGTGGAGGGCGCGACGCCGAAGTGTTCCGGCAGCTTCGCATCCATCAACTGGGCCATGACGGAAATGAGCGCGTAGTGATGAATCGCGTGAGCGATGGCATAGACCATTTCGCGTCCGAACGTGGAGCCGGTCACAGGCGAGTCGCCGTGCGCGTAGCTGACTTCACAGCGCGCTCGCACCGGGGCATCCAGCGCGCCGAGAGGAAGGCGCTCCAGTTGCACCCGCATCTGCTGCGTGAGCATGAGGGCGAAGTCGGGCTGCGACTCGATGCGGGCGTCGCGTTCACGGAGGTCGTAGTCCACCTCATCGGCGTCGAGGCCGCGCAGCAAGCTGGTGAAGTGATCGAGGCAATGCCGGTAGTGCCCGCCGATGCAGGCGTTGAAGGCGAGCGGAACACGGCGCGTGTAGAGATCGGCGGACAGCACACGGAGCAAATCTTCGCCTTGGGCAAGGATGGCGACGGCGGCGTTCACAATGCGGCGGGCGTCGTCGAATTGATCTTCACGCACGGTGAAGTCCGGTGGCTGGAAGGCGGCGGGCTGCCAGCGTCCATTCGGGTAGCTGTGCGAGTTACAGCCGTGGGCAACCGGCCTTTCGTCAGTCGTAGCAAGGGTGTTCGTCATGGTCGTGTGCAGGGTAAAACAGTTTAACAGTTTAGTGCTGGCAGTCCTTGGTCGCGCAGCGGGACGAAGAACGAGCCGAGCAAGGGAATCTCGCGCCGCCGCAACACCAGCACGACCGCGCTGCACGCGAAGACGGTGAGTGCGAGGCCGAAGAGCAGTCCGCCATCGTTCCGCACTACAATGCCGAGCTTGGTGAGATGCGAGCCGATGGCACCGGTCACCACGCCGAGCGCCACCAGCGCACCAAGCGTGACGGTGCGCGGCGCGAGCAGCAGGATGATGGCAAGCAGCTCTGCACAGCCGGAGGCGACGCGACCCCACGGTTCCGCGCCGAGCGTGGTGAGGATGTGTTTTGATTCTTCCGCGCCGCTGAACTTGAAGAACAATGTTTGCGCGAGGATGGCGGCGGCGGTGAACTGAAGAATCCAGCTTGTGATGGTGTGGGTTTTGGAGGAATTCATGGCGAACCTCGTGGATTATTCTCCGGCGATCTTTTTCCAGTTCGCGTCAGCCTTGGCCGTCTGACCGGGTTCGTCCTTGTTCCAGTCCTTGATGGCGTTGGCGTAAAAGGCTTTGAAGAACAGGAAGAGTCGTCCTTTGGTAACCTTGAAGTTTGTCGGATCGATTTCGACCTTCTCGCCCTTGGCCATCGCCGTGGCGCACCAACCGCCGTAGGTCGGGAGATACTTGTCAGGCGACTCGGCGAAGAGCTTCTTGTCCTCTTCGGTGGTGAAGTAGTAAGTCACGCCGCGATGGCTGGCGCTGATCTCCTTCCGCCCCTTGAGCGCCTTGCCTTGGGTGAAGTAGGCAACGGGGTCGTAGCCGCTGATCGCAACTTTGTCCGCGCCGAGGTTGTATTGCTGAATGGCGGCGGCCTTCTCCTTCAACTCCGCGAGTTTTGCCGCGAACTGTTCGTATGAGAAACGGTCGGCGTTGCTCTTGCCGACGTAGCGAAAGACTTCCTTGCCCGCCGGATTGAGCAGCACGAGCGCGGGGTAATGCACGCTCTGCCCGTGAAACTGGTGGCCGCTTGGAATACCGAACTGTTCGGCAAGGTTCGCATCGGCGTCGCGGTAGATGGTTACGCCGGTGAAGTCGTCGCCGCGATTCACCTTGGTGCTCCACGCCTTGATTTCGTCCGCGCTGTCGGGCTTAAGGAAGACGTGCATCACCTCCAGTGCTGTCGCCGCTTTCTTGGCGTAGTCGCGCGTGTGCTTGAGACAATAGGGGCACTCGGTCTTTAGCAGGAAATGAAGCGCGACGTATTTGCCTTTCGCCTCGGAGAGCTTGAAGGTCTTGCCATCAGCGGGTGACTCGACCGTGAAATCCGCAGGCGGCGCGGCAACTGTGACGGCTGGCAGCAGGCTTGAGGCAAGCAGAGCAACCAGGGCGAAAGGGTGGGCGTTGAATCGGTTCATCAGATTATCAATTGCTTTGCGAACGTGGGCCGGAATCGCAGGACGCTTCCTGCATCCAGACAATCACCGGCTGAAGGTGGGTCGTGGGGCGGGCGGGAAACCTTACAGATGAAATCAAGCGAAGTTCCGCGCGGACGCGACGACCAGCGAATCGCTCTGAAGCCAGTCGTTCAACAGGGCGCAAAGCCCCGACGTCTCAGCGCAGGTCTCGACACGTCCATCCGCGTGGCACAGGGCGAAGCCCTCGCCATAGGCCGAGCCGTTGAGAACGCAGGCGTCGGTGGCGCAATCGCGCAGTTGCTTCCAGGCTTTGGAAAAGGCGTCGTCACGCGAGCCGGTGAGTTCGTATTTCCAGCCGATGATGCGGGCCTCGGGAAACCAATCGCGCAGCTTCGGCAGGACTTTCAGGGCGGGTGCGAGCACGAGATGGAGCTGGCCGTCGCGAGTGGCGAACTTGGCGGAAGTCATGGCTTCGCCGCTCGCATTCAGAACTTGATCCACTCGGTAATCGCACAGCGCGGCGGCGTGAAAGAGGACATCGACGTTCTCAACACGGCTGATCGATTCGAGTTGTTGGGCCAGCTCGTCGTTGGTCGCGAACGTCTCATGACGAGAGGCTCGAACGGCACCCGGATACGTGCTCCCTTCACCTTTGAGACAAATGACCTCATGCCCTGCATCGGCGAGGAAGTTGGCGAGTGTCATGCCCAGCTTGCCGGTGGACATGTTGGACATGCGCCGCGCGCCGTCGATGGGTTCGTAGCTGGGCCCACAGGTGATGAGGATTTTCATATTGGAGTTCAAATGGCGCTGGCTTCCTTGAGACGCACGACTTCGGAGTGCAGTCTTCGGGCAAGCTGCTTGCGGTCAGTGCTTGGCTGCTTCGGTTCGGCGAAGCTCAATCGCGCTTCGAGGCCGCGTTTGCCTATGAGATTGAGCAGGTGCGGCAGCAGCGTCATGTCCCGCCAGTAACACACCTCGTCGGCCACGCTGCCGTCGTGCAAGGAGTATTCGATGAATGCCGCTGACAAGGCATGCGGCTGTTCAGTCGCGGATTGGAGCAAAGCCGATTTGAACGGTAGCACTTCGCGGCCGTCGGAAGTCGTGCCTTCAGGAAAGAGAACGACGAGCGCGCCAGTGTCGAGCACGCGACGCATCTCGCGTGCCACGGACTCAACGTCTGATCGTCTGTCGCGCCGGAGGAAGAGCGTTCCTGCCAGCGACGCGAACCAGCCGAACACCGGCCAGCGCCGCACTTCGCACTTGGAAACGAAGACGCAAGGAGCAGTCGCGCCCAAGACGAGAATGTCCAGATAGCTGAGATGATTGCAGACCAACATGCCGTTGGACGGAATCGGGCCGCTGACGCGCAGTTGAACGCCGAACACGCGCAAAGCTCGGCGACAGACTTGTTGCAGCCAGCGTGCTCGCGCCTCGCGGTCGGGGATTCCGGCGTGCATGGCGATTAGCCCGCCAAATCGCCCCAGCGCCAGGATGATTTCACCCGCTAGCCAGAATGAGCGTGCGGCGACGCGGTGGGAACGTTTGAAGAAATGGCTCATTCAAAACCTCAACCAAGAAAGCGCGACCGCACGGGCGCGGGCATCGCGTGCAGGTCGAGCAGCGTGAGGAAGTCGATGGTCTTGAAGTGCCGATCCAGCGCGGGCCGGCCGCAAATCTTCGCGCCAATCGAGAGGTAGGCGCGGAGCAACTTCGGGATTTTTGGCGGCTCGTCGGCGAGTTGGTCGAGTGGACAATCGAAGGCCGGCAGCGGTTGCGTGCGCCATTCCGCGGCGGCGAGATGTTTGCGGCAAAGCTCGGTATAGGCCGACGCCCCTACCGCCGGGTCTTGTGAAGTGAGGGAACTGCATCCGCACAAGTAGCGCCCGCCTCGTTCGCGGGCGTAATCCGCGATGCCCTTCCAGAGCAGCCCCAGCACAACGAGGTTGCGGTGCTGCGCGTGAACACACGCGCGGCCGAGTTCGATGAGCTCTCTGCGGATCGGCTCGAATGGCGCAAAGTCGAATTCCTGCTCACCGTAATAGCCGCGATTGGCTGCCGCCGTCAGGCCGGTTTGGAGGCGATACGTGCCGACGATTTCGCCGGTCGGAACATGCTCGACGAGCAGGTGGTCGCAAACTTCATCGAACGGATCAGCATCAAGGCCGGTCGCAAGCGATTCGGCCAGACCTTCCTTCAGTTCAAGATTGAAAACGGCGAAGCGTAACGCCTGCGCAGCTCGCACTTCGGAGCCGCCACGCGCGAGGCGAGTGGAGTAGAGCTGTGTCGAACTGGTGAGCAGCCGGACAGGTTCAAGCAAGGTTTGCATAGCGACGATTCAATACGGCCGGCCAGTCGGCCGACATTGGTTGGTCGCCGGGAGGGGGAAGACCTGACAGAAAATCGGGACGACCTACTTCGACTGATCGCGGAGCGATTGCTTGAGCCGCTCGCGGGTTTCGGCGGAGAGCTTTTGCGGAACTGCGTCGTTCACTTTCTCAGGGCGCTCGTGAACAGCCTGCCGCAGAAAACGAATCTGCTTCCCGTAGCGTCGGCACCATTTGCACAGCAACAAATGCAGGCGCAGCCCCAGCCGCTGCCCCCGCGAAAGCGAATGATCCAGCGCTTCAGACTGGAGCCGGCCCGCCTCGCGACAATTGGGCGAGAGCGTGCGCAGGACGGTGACGACGCGTTTCAGCAGTTCCATTTCAGTCTCCTGAGTATATCGCCGCAAGCACAACGCTTCGAGACCATTTGTCATTGGTCGCCAGTCGAAAGCCGCACCTTACAGATAGACAGCGATGAATCCTCAAGGGTGAAGTTCCTGGCGCAACCGGGCCGTCATACGGCTTTTGCTTGCTTCTGACAGGTTGCGATGGGAAACGCTCTCGACCTCCGCCGGCAACAGTGGCGCTGCGCGGTGAAGAAACTTCAGATGCTTCGCGTAACGACGGCACCAGACGCAGATGAACTGATGCAAGCGCATTTTCAGGCGCAACGCCATCGAGGGTGGCTGCTCGAAGGCGAGAGACGTCAGCCGCGACATTTCCGCGCAGTTGGGCGTGTGGCTCCAAACCCAGATCACCCAGCGCGTCTTCAGTGCCTCGAGGAATTTCATGTCTGTTTCCCGAACCAGTTCGTTTCGAGACAACGCCGCAAGGCCATGCGCGCCCGGTGCAGCATCACCCACAGGTTGTTTTCGGAAATGTTCAGCAGCCGGCAAATCTCCTTGCTCTCCACGCCATCGACTTCGCGCATCGTGAAGACGGTTGAAATGTTCTTCGGGAGTTTGTCCGAGCAATCGCGGAATGCTTGCCAGAACGCCTCGCGGTCCAGACTAGCGCCCGGATCAGGCGACCATTCCATCGGGCCAAGCTCGTGAATCCAACCGCCTTTGAACATGCCGTCCTGGATAAAGCGGTCGCTCTCCTCGTCGGAATAAAAGTCGAGATCAGTGAACGCCGTCTCGCGACTGACCTTGCGGTAGTGGTCGAGAATCTTGTGCTTGAGGATGCCCGCCAGCCAGCTCTTTTCGGCGCTGCGCCCGGCAAATTTGTCTCCACTTTTGAGCGCCGCCAGAAAAGTTTCCTGCACCATGTCTTCGGCTCTTGTCGCGTCGCGCAAGCGCACCAGGGCGAACTTGAACAGGTAGTCGCCGTGGTCCTCCACCCACCGTTCCGGGTCGGAAAGGCGCGGGGTGGCAGGCGTCGGCGGTGGCGCCGCGCCAGTTTCAGAGGGAGCGGTTTCCACAATCAGCGAGCGTTGACATTTGTTAAGCCCTGCCGAGCGCTGCGCCCGGCGATTGGCCACTGTTAAGTCGCACAAAGGAGAGAAACCTTACGGCAAATCGGGCGAGGGGTTCCCCGCTATGAAGATGGCCGGTTAGCCGCAGCCCACTGGAGAAGCCGATCTGTTGAACTGAACAGTTTGATGCCTGCCCCCTCAATCATAGTTTTCACCGGCTCGACATCGAAATCTCGGACGTTGCCAGTGAGGAACGCTCGCGGCACCGAAGTTTGCCCTGTCGAATGTGAAAAGATGCAGGCAAGAATGAGCGCGTCATCTCGGTCCAAATCCGTATCGCGATGCAACTGCACCATGTGTTCCACCGCCGCGGTAGAAATGGGGATCAGTTCGGCACGCCGCGCCACGCGCGTCAGGAAATCGTCGAGCCTTTGAAACAATTCATCAAGAAGTTTGGCGTTCGTGATGTTTGCCTGAATCAATTGAGCCGTTAACTGTTGAGCGAGGAGTAGTTGGTTGCTCCGTCGGACCTGCTTCAATTGGCGCTCCAACTCGGAGGCGAGTTGGTTTCTCTCGATCCTTTTCCAGTCGAACGCGGAAACTGCCTCCATCAAACACGCTGATGGGATAGCCAGTTCGACTTCAGTTACCGAGGAAGCGAGGAGTTCATCCGCGCGCGGATCCTGCCCGACGACCGCACCAATGATCCAGTTGGTCTCGAAGTAGATGAGCACACTCAAAGCTGAGCTTCTGCATGCACTTCGCTACCACGCAGTCGCGCCGCCAAGCCAATGCCCTCCAACTCCTGGTAGCCGGGTGGCCGTGCCGACTTCCACCCTTGGGCAAGATCTCTCAGCCAGGCTTCAACCAAAGTTTCGAGGTAAAAACCCTCCATGCGGTCGAAATTTGGCACGTCTGCGTACTGACCGAGAATTGCAGCGGTGATCAGCGTAATGGAATGGCCCCAATCGACCGTGCCGTTGTGCGTGGGTGCCACGACTATCTGATCGGGATCGACTGTCATGACGAATGCGGGTCGTACCGAGGTGACAGCGTCTTCGAGTTGACGACGAACGGCTTGGTCGATTCTGCGCCGCTTTGTTTCCACCACCAACAGCGGACTTCCATGTGGTTCGGTGACCAGCATGTCCGCTCTAACAATATTGGCCTGTTTTGAGTTCATGCCGCGAACACCTTACCACAGGAAACGATGACAGGGAAAGGACTCTTTCCGGAACCGTCAGACCTGAGGTTTGGGGAAATCGCGTAAGGAATCTGTATGCGCATCGACCAACGGAGGCAACGCAGCACTATCGACAAAACTGAATCGAAACCATGAACGGCACTCTCGAAATCAAAATGTCCCCGAACCGGCGAATGCCAATGTCCGCCGCCCACGAGGGCCTGATGCAGCAGCATCTCCGCGAAGAAAATCTGCCCGAAGCGGTGATGCCGGCTTGTCCCATCAACAAAGTGCTCAAGGGCCAGAAGGCGCTCGTCACCGGCGCAAACTCCGGCATCGGACAGGCCGTTGCCCTTGCGCTTGCGCACGCCGGCGCGGACGTGGTGGTGAACTACGTCTCGCGCCCCGATGCTGCCGAGGTCGTGGTGAAGGAGGCGATGCGTTGCGGGGCGAACGTCTATGCTCATAAGGCCAACGTCGCGAACGAGGCCGAGGTGCAGGCGATGTTCAAGAAGATGATTCAGGAGTTCGGCACCATCGACATCCTCGTCAACAACGCCGGCCTTCAGAAGGACGCGCCCATCGACCAGATGACGCTCGCCGACTGGCAGTTCGTCCTCGACGTGAATCTCACCGGCCAGTTCCTCTGCTCGCGCGAGGCTATCCGTGAATTCAAACGCCGTGGCGTTCGCAAAGAAGTCAGTTGCGCCGCCGGTAAAATCATTTGCATGAGCAGCGTCCACGAAGTCATCCCGTGGGCCGGCCACGTCAACTACGCTGCGAGCAAAGGCGGCGTGATGTTGATGATGAAAAGCATCGCTCAGGAAGTCGCGCCGCACCGCATTCGCGTGAACTCCGTCTGCCCCGGTGCCGTCCGAACGCCCATCAACATGGAAGCCTGGGGAACCCCCGAAGCCTACCGCGAGTTGATGAAGCTCATTCCCTACAAGCGCATCGGCGAACCGGACGACATTGGCCGCGCCGCAGTGTGGCTGGCCAGCGACGAGAGTGACTACATCCACGGCGCGAGCATTTTCGTCGATGGCGGCATGACGCTCTATCCCGGCTTCGAGACAGGCGGCTGAACTCCCTCAGGTCGGGTTATTTCGAGTTGATAGGTCGAGCGATACGGTGTGTCGATGCTGATGACGAGCCGCACATTGTGAGCAGCGTCACGAAGCGGCTGCGCCACACCATGCTCGTCATCGGCGCGCAAAAGCTGCCGGTCGCTCAGACTGTTCACTCACCAGACAGTACCCGCCGCCGCCCAAAACCGGACAGAAAACAAGGTGAACCAGTTCTTCCTCGAACAAGTCGCCTACATCGCGCGCAAGCGCGACGCCATCCAGGAAGGTCCGCGCACGCTGCTCGACAACACGATGCTCCTCTACTGCTCCTCCATGCTCACCGGCAATCACGAGGCGGGACGCCTGCCCGTGGTGCTGCTCGGCGGTGCCGGCGGACGCCTCCAAGGCGGACGCGTCTCAACTACGAAGGCAAGCCGATCGCCAGAATTTTCAGGCCCGCACGGTGGTCGAGTTCGCTCCAGTAGGGGTCAATGCTTGTTACGTTGGATCAGGTCCTCGTTCGCTTTGGCGAGGATCGCCGGATCGACCGCGATGCCGGCCTTTGCCAAAGCGGCATCCAGAATCACTTCGCCTTCCATGTAGCCTTCAATCGTGTCCACGATCTTTCCCTCGCGATCGATGACAAATTGCCGTGGGAGCGAGGTCACGCCGTAACGCTGCAAAGAGACGCGTTCGGCATTGTTCTCCGCCGGATCATGCAGGAAAACGATATCGACATAGCTCCGGGCGCCCTTCTTCAGCCAACTCTCGAAGTAATTCCGCTTGTCCTGCGTGCAAACCGCCAAAACGACGACGCCGTCTTTCTTGTACTGTGCCGCGACTTTTTGCGCGTGCGGCAGCGACTTCAGGCACGGGCCGCACCACGTCGCCCAGAAGTCAAGGACCACCACTTTGCCGCGGTACTGGGACAGGCTGACCTCTTTGCCGTCGCCGTCCTTGACGGTGAAGGCCGGTGCGACGGATCCCACTGGGATCGGTTTTACCGCGGGCACATGTTCGCGTTCCGGCGGTTTCGTTTCCGCGCGGGTGTAAACCCGTTTCGGTTGGTCCCCCACGGCCAACTTGATGCCGGCGCGAAGCAGCAAGTTTCCCATCGCCTCTTTTTCGTCGCTGCCTGACCAGAGTGCCCCCAGCAGCCTGGCTTCCGAATCCAGTACCAAAAAAATTGGCATCTGTGCGGTTCCACCGCTCGCATCCATCAGCCGCCCCATGATCGTCGTGCCCACATAGGCGCGCCAACGCTCGGAGACCGTCATCTGTTCCGACTCGGGCATCGCTTTGGCCTCTTCGCGTGTTTTGGGTAGCCGCGGTCCCTTACCAGCAGGATCAAATACAACAGGAAACGAGCATCTGTCCCCTTTGGCCTTGCGCCATTTGTCGAACTCTTCGCGTCCATTCAGGCACGCGATGCCAAGCACACTGACGCCCTGCTCTTTGTATTTGCCCGCCACCTCGTTGAGGTATTGCTGCATACTGGTACCTGGGCCTTGGCCGGCATCCCAGAAAACCAGCACGTTGGCCTGGCCGCGCGTAAAATCGTAGAGCCTCGCTTTCTTTCCATCGGCGGTTTCGAGCACAAAATTGGGAGGCGCGGTGCCAGCCCTCATGTGGTTAAAAAACTCCGCGAACGGAGCTTTCCCTGGTGCGTCGCGCTGCGGGTCATAGTCTCCCTGCGCCAGCGCTACAGTAAGGCACGACAGAATGATGATGGTTATTGGAACTCGGTTGGTCATAGTAGTTATCGTGTTATTTTGAAGCCGACTCACGCAGCAGCAGCTTTTGGAGCGCGGCTTGTTGCTCCGGCGTCGTGGCGTAAGGCAGCAGTTGAGAGTTGTCGGCCGGCCACTGTCCATTGTGCGCCGCCCGGAAGGAGGCCCGGACTGGTTCAAGCGTGGCCGAGGTGTCTCGAGTCAGGAAATCCGTGGTGCCATAGCCGAGGGGACCAATGCCGTGGAGTGTGTCGAAGACTTCATCCACGGGCGCTTTCTGCGTGATAATCACATCTCCACCCATGACCAAACTTTTCACAGTCGAGGCGGGAGCAAGTTCCCACCGCTGCAAAACGGCATCATCAACCGGAGCCTCGAAGTAGGCCTGGAGTTGACTGAGTTCCGTGGGCATCTGCCCGTTGTTTTTTTTGTATAGTTTGCTAGTGCGCTATTGATCATGTTCGCGACTTCGCCTTCCCCAGCCCGGCGCAGGGTGCTCAAAGCTCGGCGATAATCGGTTTCGCTGCTGAGTTTTCCCCTGGCGGCGGCCAGCCAATCCCGTTCAGTCACAAATTGAAGTTCCGGAATTTGCGCGGCGGGGGATTGCTCCAGGTATTGTTTGAGCTGACTGACTCGATTGTTCCAGGCAACCGCTTCGGACAATGTTGGGTCGTTGGTGTTGCTGGCTTTCAGCCGGGCCAACTCTTGCAAGTCCGCTTTCAAGCGGGTCACTTCACCTCGCAGCTTGAGCAGTTCGGTGGCGTCGCGGTTCAGGCGTTCGCCGTCCTCGCGGAGCGCGGCCAATTGACGCGCGGCCTCGTCGCGCTCGCGAGCAAGCTGCTCGTTGAGCGCAGTCTGTTGCTGTTGGAGCGTTGCCACCTGGGCGCGTGCGACGGAAGCCTGGCGCGCTTCGTAGATTCCCACGCCGACGGCGGCGAGGAGAGTTGCTGCGATCAGGGATTTTTGGAGTGTAGTCATGGCGATGGCTTTGGTCGCGGTAGTTGTGGCGGTTGCCGTGGCAGCGAGGGTTGTTCCAGCAGACGCAGCGGCGGCGGTTGAAATCGTGACAGCCAAACCGACAGGCGAGGCCTGGACGGCGTTCGCTGAGATCACGACGGCCAGCCCACTCGCACCGACGGTGAAGCCGCGTTGGGCGAAGAATTCGCGCAGGCGTTCCACAGCGCGGCTCACGCGCTTTTGCGCGGTATCATCGGTCGTGCCGAGGGTTTCGCCGACTTCGCGCAAGGACTTGTTCTGGAAATAGCGCAGCAGGACAGCCAGGCGGTCTGTTTCTTCAAGCGCGTCCATTGCGTCGTCCAGGAGGGGTTCGATATGCGTCCAGTCTTCGGCAGTAGCGTTCATGGCTTGGAGTTCCTGGGCGGTTTGTTCGCGCAGGCGTCGTCCCGCTTCACGACGCACGGCGTCGATGGCCCGACGGCGTGTGACCTGATAAAGCCACGCGGCGAGCGCGGTGCCGGGCGGAAGCTGGCGTGCCTGCCCGGCGAGTTCGATGAAGACGGCCTGAGCCACTTCTTCCGCAAGCGCAGGTGAGCGTACTTGGCGCAACGCGGCGGAGTGAACGAGATCGACGTGGCGGCGGACGACTTCGCTAAAGGCGTCTTCGGCGTGCTGCCGGGCGTAGCGCGCGAGCAATTGCAGATCGGTCTCGCTCATGTTCACTAGGATGTCGAAGCCGAGCGCGGAATCCGACAAAGAATTATTGTCGCTCCGAGAGGAACCAATCAGGTGTCACGCCGGCGTGGGGTCGGTTGGCAACGCAAGGACCGCAACAACGTGATGGAAAAGCCGTTGTGCATCCATCGCGCGCCGCTCGGCACGCACGAACGGTTCATCGGCTCCTCATCGAGCATTACGCGGGCAACTTCCCGCTCTGGCTCGCGCCGGATCAGGTGCGCGTCATCACGCTCAACGACGACGCGACGTTGATTGACTACGCCAAGCCTATCGTGAACGAACTGCGCGCGAACATGGTGCGCGTAGAAGCCGACTTCAGCGCCACGTCCATCCAGGCCAAGACCGCGGATACCAAGCCCGCGTGAGGGTTCCCGACGCTTCACAAAGTTCCGCCCTTGCTCGATCAAATGGAAAACTCCCTGTAAGGAGCACTGTGAAGCCCCGACTCATCAACCAATGAATGTTATCACGTCTGCTGCCACCTCTGCCGAGTGGCTCGAAGCCGATGGTCTCGGTGGCTTCGCCAGCGGCACCTCCATCGGCATCCGCACTCGGCGGTACCACGCACTACTACTCACCGCGATCACTCCACCGACCGGACGTGTCGTGCTGGTGAACGGATTCGATGCGTGGGTAGAGACGGTGAACGGAACCTTCTCGCTCTCGTCGCAATGCTATGCGCCCGATGTCATCGGCGGCGACGGCGCACAGCGCATCGAGGCGTTCGGTTGGGAGCCGTGGCCGCATTGGATCTTCAAACTCGAAGACGGCACGCGCATCGAACTGGAGATTTTCGCCATCAAGGGCGAGCCGATAACGTGCCTTTCATGGAAGCTCCTTGGGCCGCGCAAGGACGTGAAGCTCCACGTCCGCCCCTTTCTCTCAGGCCGCGATTATCACTCGCTGCACAAGAGCAATCCGGCGTTCCGCTTCGAGGCGGAGGTGAAGTCCGACCGCATCGTGTGGCAACCCTATCCTGGCGTACCCGGTGTAACGGCATTGACCAACGGCACCTACACGACCGACCCCAAGTGGTACTACAACTTCCTTTACGAAGAGGAACGCGCCCGGGGCCTGGACTCCGAGGAGGACCTCGCGGCCCCGGGCGTTTTCTCCTGGAACCTGGGCGACGGCAAAGCCGGGTTGATCCTTACCACTACCGAGCATGCCGTGGCGGCATTGCCGGCGTTGGTGAAGCCGGTCGAGCTGCTCAATCGCTTCCGGACTGCCGAACAGAAGCGGCGCGCGCAATTCCGTTCCCCGTTCGACCGCGCCGCGGACGCCTACATCGTCGAGCGTCTGGGAGCACCGAACTCCACTTCGGCGCGGTCAAAGACCATTCTCGCCGGCTATCCCTGGTTCACCGACTGGGGCCGCGACACGTTCATCGCTCTGCGTGGTCTATGTCTCGCGACAGGACGTCTGAACGACGCGCGCGACATTTTGCTCGCTTGGTCCGCGGCAGTCTCCTCGGGGATGCTGCCGAATCGATTCCCGGACCACGGCGAGCAACCTGAGTTCAACGCCGTCGATGCCTCGCTCTGGTTCGTCATCGCGGTGCATGAGTTCCTGCAAGCTGCCCGGAAGGAACGCCTCGCGCTCAATGGCGACCGGAAGAAGCTGCTCGCCGCTGTCGAAGCCATCCTTGATGGCTACAGCCAAGGCACGCGCTTCGGCATTCGAGCCGATGCGGACGGCCTTCTCGCGTGCGGCGTGCCCGGCGTGCAACTCACCTGGATGGACGCAAAGGTCGGCGACTGGGTGGTGACTCCGCGCATCGGCAAGCCCGTCGAGGTGCAGGCGCTGTGGATCAACGCACTGTGGATTGGCAGCCAGCACAACGACCGTTGGAATGAACCGTTGCAGCGCGGGCTCGATTCGTTCCAGGCCCGCTTCTGGAATGCCGAACGCAAGATGCTCTACGACGTGGTCGATGTGAATCATCAGCCCGGCGTCGTCGATGCCTCGTTCCGTCCCAATCAGATTCTCGCGGTCGGTGGGTTGCCGCTGCGCCTCATCAAAGACAACCGTGCATTCCTCATCGTCGAAACAGTGAAGGATCATCTCTGGACACCGATCGGCCTCCGCTCTCTCGCGCCCGGCGAGCCAGGTTATGCACCGCACTATCAGGGCGGCGTGCGTGAACGCGACGGCGCGTATCATCAAGGCACCGTGTGGCCATGGTTACTCGGAGCTTTCGTCGATGCATGGGTGTGGATTCACAGGCGCACTCCAGCCGCTATCCACGAAGCTCGTCGTGAATACCTTCAAACGCTTCTCGATCACCTTGAAGAAGCCGGCCTCGGCCACATTTCCGAAATCACTGACGCCGAAGCGCCGCATACGCCGCGTGGTTGCCCCTGGCAGGCGTGGTCGGTGGGTGAAGCGCTGTGGCTCGATCGAGTGGTGCTGGTAGAACATGAACTCACATCAACAAGCCAGACCCGGATGGTCCAGCGCTCCCGAGTCACCACCTCGAAATTGCGTGCATCCCGGCGTGGGCAGGATTTGATTCCGGCATGATGAAAGTTCTTTCCGTCAATGTTTCCCAACCACGTGCCATCCAGGTTGGCGGGCGCGAAGTGATGACCGGCATCTATAAGGAGCCCGTTACGGGGCGCGTTGGCGTGCGCCGTCATAGCCTTGATGGCGACGGCCAGGCGGATCTTCGTGTGCATGGCGGCGAGCACAAGGCCGTCTATGCCTACCCATTTGAGCACTATGCCCAGTGGGAATGCGAGTTGGGACGGAGCGGTTTTACACCGGGCATGTTCGGCGAAAATCTTACGGTCAGTGGCGCGACCGAGGAAACGGTCTGCATCGGAGACATGCTTCGCATCGGCACGGCCGTCCTTCAGGTCACGCACCCGCGGACTCCCTGTTTCAAGCTCGCGCATAAGTTTGGGCGTCCGCAGTTCATCAAGGAGTTTCTGCTCAGCGGACGCAGCGGCTATTACCTGCGTATCGTTGAGGAAGGTGAACTCGGTGCTGGCGATGCCATCGAGTTCGTCTCCCGCGATCCGCAACGTATCACCGTGCGCGGACTCCTCGGCCTCACCGATCTGAAAGAGATCAACCCCGACCTCGCCGCGCGTGCGATGCGGGTCGATGCGTTGCCTTTCAGCTGGAGGGAAGACGTCGCCGCGCTGCTTCGAAACTAAACCTCTCTCGTCAAAATCATGAATGCTGAACAGAAACGTCTAACTGCTGCCGAAGCCAAACAATGGCAAGAATGGGGACCCTATCTCTCCGAACGACAATGGGGCACCGTGCGCGAAGATTACTCGGCGCATGGCAATGCGTGGGAGTATCTCCCGCACGACCATGCCCGTAGCCGAGCGTATCGTTGGGGGGAAGACGGCCTTGCTGGCATCAGTGATAATTCGCAGCGGCTCTGTCTCTCGCTCGCATTGTGGAACGGGCGCGACCCCATCTTGAAGGAACGAATCTTCGGCCTCACGAACAGCGAGGGCAATCACGGCGAGGACGCGAAAGAGCTTTACTACTATCTCGACGCCACGCCGACGCATTCCTACGTCAAGATGCTCTACAAGTATCCACAACGGGAATTTCCCTACGCGCAACTCGTGGAAGAGAATCGTCGTCGCGGCAAGGATCAGCCGGAGTTTGAACTGCTCGATACCGGCATCTTCGACGACGACCGTTACTTCGATGTGTTCGTCGAATATGCCAAGGCGGGACCAGACGACATCCTCATGCTCGTCACCGTCCACAATCGCGGGCCGGAGGCAGCGACGATCCATTTGTTGCCGCAACTGTGGTTCCGCAACACCTGGTCGTGGAAAAACGGCGCGACGAAACCCGAACTGACGGCAACAAACGACGGTGCCGTCGCTGTGAAGCATCCCGAACTCGGTAGCTATCGGTTCTACTGCGAAGGCGGACCCGAACTCCTGTTCTGCGACAACGAGACGAACGCACGACGACTTTACGGCCAGAACGACGCGCATGGGCACTTCAAGGACGGCTTTCACGAGTATCTGATCGCGGGGAACAAAGCGGCGGTGAACCCGCAGCAATGCGGCACGAAGGCAGCAGCACAATACAAGCTCACTGTGCCGGCGAGCGGTTCGATGAGCATCCGCTTGCGCCTGCGCTCAACGAGCGGTGAGAGATGTTCCCCCTCTCCCCTCAACGGGGAGAGGGCTGGGGTGAGGGGTGAGAGCGGCGGACAACGCTCCATCATCTCTGACGCATTCGCCGACTTCGACAAGGTCTTCACCCAGCGCCGCAACGAGGCCGACGAGTTCTACGCCGAGTTGCAGAAGGACATCACCGACGCCGACGCGCGGCTCGTCCAACGCCAGGCCTTCGCCGGGATGATTTGGTCCAAGCAATTCTTCTACTACGACGTGCCGGAATGGATCAAAGGCGACGCCAACCAACCGCCACCGCCCGGCGAACGCAAACACGGCCGCAACCGCGAGTGGTCACATCTCAACAACGCTGATATCATCTCCATGCCGGACAAATGGGAGTATCCGTGGTACGCCGCATGGGACCTCGCCTTCCATTGTATCCCGCTGGCGATGGTCGATGCCGAATTCGCCAAGAACCAGCTCGTGCTGCTCACCCGCGAATGGTACATGCACCCGAACGGCCAGCTCCCCGCCTACGAATGGGCCTTCGGCGACGTGAACCCACCCGTCCACGCGTGGGCCACCTGGCGCGTTTTCCAGATGGATCGCAAACAACGCCGCGCCAATGGCAGTCCGCAGGACCCCGGCGATCTCGCCTTCCTTGAGCGCGTCTTCCACAAGCTCATGCTCAACTTCACCTGGTGGGTGAACCGCAAGGACACGCAGGGCCGGAACATTTTCCAGGGCGGCTTCCTCGGCCTCGACAACATCGGCTGCTTCGACCGCAGCGCGCCGCTGCCCACCGGCGGCTTCATCAACCAGGCCGACGGAACGAGTTGGATGGCGATGTATTCGCTCAACCTCATGCGCATCGCGCTGGAACTCGCGCGGCACAACAAGGTCTATGAGGACATCGCGACGAAGTTTTTCGAGCACTTCCTGCATATCGCCGAAGCGATGAACAACATCGGCGACGAAGGCATCGGTCTCTGGGACGAAGCGGACGAGTTCTACTACGATGTGCTGAATCTGCCGAACGGCCAGAGCACACCGCTCAAGGTCCGATCACTCGTCGGCCTGATCCCGCTCTTCGCGGTGGAAGTCCTGGGATCTTCCCTGCTGGACGAAGTGCCGCAGTTCAAGGAACGCCTCGACTGGTTCCTCAACTACCGTCCCGACCTCGCTAAACTCGTCTCGCGCTGGAACGAACCCGGCATGAAGCAGCGGCACTTGCTCTCGCTGCTGCGCGGCCATCGCATGAAATGCCTGCTGCGGCGGATGCTCGATGAGACTGAGTTCCTCAGCGACTTCGGCGTGCGCGCCATTTCGCGGCATCACTTGGCGCATCCCTACGAGTTCCACGCCAATGGCAACACGATGAGTGTAGCCTATCAACCCGCTGAATCGAACTCCGGCCTCTTCGGCGGCAACTCGAACTGGCGCGGCCCCATCTGGATGCCGGTGAACTATCTGCTTATCGAGAGCCTGCAAAAGTTCCACCACTACTACGGCGACGATTTCAGAGTCGAGTGCCCGACCGGCTCCGGCCAGTTCCAGACCATCGCCGAAGTCGCCGACGAACTCTCTCGCCGCCTCTCTCGCCTGTTCTTGAAAGGCGAACACGGCCAGCGTCCTGTCCTGAAGTATCACCCTAAGCTCGCCACCGACCCGCACTTCAAGGACTACGTGCTCTTCCACGAATACTTCCACGGCGACACCGGCCGCGGTGTAGGCGCGAGTCATCAGACCGGCTGGACCGGACTCGTGGCGAAACTGCTTCAACCCCGGGAAGAGAAAGCAAAGCCAGTTGCGAGAAAAGCTGCGAAGGCCGCTGTCAGGCCCACAAAACAGGAACCAGTTCTGGCCTGATCGAAAGCGCAATGACGATGAATGACGCTCGCCCTCACCCCGGCCCTCTCCCCCAGGAGAGGGTGCGCGGTTACGGTCAACTTCGGAATGGAGTCGCTCGCCGCGTTCGTTCGGGCAACGAACGCGGTCAAGGGACCTGGTATGGTCAGGCGCATTCGTCGCGCTCCCTCTCCTGGGGGAGAGGGCCGGGGTGAGGGCGGGCCTTAATCAAAGTCGTCCCATGCTCTCCGCCCTCCGCCAGCACTGGCCGGAATACCTCATCGAAGCGTGGGCGCTCGGCACGTTCATGGTCTGCGCCGCGCTGTTCACAGCGTTGCTGGAATACCCCGGTTCGCCTGTGCATCAGCTCATCTCGAATGGGTTCATTCGGCGTGCGCTCATTGGCCTCGCGATGGGGCTGACGGCTATCGCGCTCATCTACTCGCCGTGGGGCCAACGCTCCGGCGCGCATATCAACCCGGCGGTCACGCTGACGTTCCTGCGCCTCGGCAAGGTTCAACCGTGGGACGCGGCATTTTACATCACCGCACAATTTGTCGGCGGAGTCAGCGGCGTGCTGCTGGCGAAGCTCGTTTTGCGCGGCATCATCGAGCATACCTCGGTGAGCTACGTAACCACCGTGCCCGGGCCGGCGGGCGCTGGTGTCGCGTTCCTCGCCGAGACGGCCATCGCTTGCGGAATGATGCTGATGGTGTTATTCGTCACCAACACGCCGAAGCTCGCGCGCTTCACCGGTCTGTTCGCCGGCACGCTCGTCTTCCTCTACATCACTTTCGAGGCGCCGCTTTCCGGCATGAGCATCAACCCCGCGCGCACCGCTGCGTCTGCATTGCCCAGCGGAATCTGGACGGGTGCCTGGATTTATTTTGCTGCGCCGATTCTCGGCATGTTCTTGGCCGCCCAAATCTATCGCAGTGTCGGGAGTGCATCTTCGCTTGCGTGCCCGAAGTATCACCACGGCACGCAACAGCGCTGCATCTTTTGTGGGCATCCGACCCAGTTGAAAGCCGCCCCGGCCGCCAACAGCGAGGAGGCGACCGCTTGTAAGGTTTCACCACAGGCCGCGACCCATTGAGCGCACGCCGTTGCGGCCAGTCTGCGCGGCACAAACGACAACAACAAACCATCACAACAAAACGACAATGAAACAGACACTCCTCACATCGTTCGCCGCGTTCGCGCTGCTGGCTGCTACCAGCGCGTGGGCAGGTGAAAGTCACACCAGCACCAAGTTCGAGGGCGGCAAAGCCAACAAAGGCACGGTCACGCACAGCGTCCAGAGCGGGAAGAACGTTCTCACCCTCTCGGACGATTTCGTAACGCCCGACACGCCGGCGCCGCATTGGCAGGTCGTGGACTCGCACGGTCACGCCTACCTGCTCCAGCGCCTGAAGATCAAAGGCGACAAGTTCAACAAGAGCATCACCGTGCCCGAATACGTTCACGACATCGCCAAGGTGCAAGTCTGGTGCGCCTGGGCTGAAGCGAATCTCGGCGAAGCGTCGTTCGACAAGCCGGTGCAATTGACCAGCAAGTAATCGAGCGACTGAAGCCCGGCGTCGCTTCGGCGACGCCGGGTTCCACCTCTCGCGCAGTGACGTTTGGAGAAACAAGACATGAAGACTCCCCTCCGGCTGATAACCGCCATGAGCTTCGCTGCCCTGGCAACGACGGGAGGCGCGCCGTCACCAACGACGAACGCCACGTTGATCGACAGCAACAAAGTCGCGGCCGCCTTTGCCAAGGGAATGCCGCTGCTGGAGAACCGCGAGTTCAAAGTCCACGCCAGCCGTCGCGACGCCCCCGGCATCGCCGAGATTCACACACGCGACACCGACATCATTCACGTCCTCGAAGGCTCCGCGACGGTTGTCACCGGCGGCACGGCCATCGATCCGAAGACAATCGCCCCGGATGAAATTCGCGGAAAGGAAATCCAGGGCGGCGAAAGCCGTCGCATTGGCAAAGGCGACGTGATTGTCATTCCAAACGGCGTCCCGCACTGGTTCAAGCAAGTGGATACTCCATTGCTCTATTACGTCGTGAAGGTTACTTCCTCGAAATAATGTAAGGGGCCTCCGTCCATTTCGACCAAGCAACACCATGAACGATCACTACGACGTCATCATCATTGGCACAGGCGCGGGCGGCGGGACGTTGCTCAACAAGCTCGCGCCCTCCGGCAAGCGCATC
>Ga0187893_10001074_pt1 | contig 68087 bp, 61 predicted proteins | sample MA1701074metaG_FD_139574 | JGI IMG/M metagenome (GOLD analysis project Ga0187893, IMG submission 139574) | White microbial mat communities from a basaltic lava cave in the Kipuka Kanohina Cave System on the Island of Hawaii, USA - MA170107-4 metaG ...
CGATCGCCTACGCCCACGCGCGCGGGGTCGTCCACCGGGACCTGAAGCCGCAGAACATCATGGTCGGCGGCTTCGGCGAGGTCCTGGTGATGGACTGGGGGCTCGCGAAGGTGCTCGGCCGCGCCGGCGAGCCGGCGCGCGCCCGCGAGGAGCCGACCTCCGACATCACCATGGTCGCCGGCGCCCGCGCCGAGACCCAGGCGGGCGCGCTCGTGGGCACGCCCGCGTACATGGCCCCGGAGCAAGCGAGGGGGGACGGCGCCCGCGCCATCGGTCCCCTGGTCGATGTCTACGCGCTCGGCGCGACCCTCTACCACGTGCTCACCGGGCGGCCGCCCTTCGACGGGTCGTCGAGCGCCGAGATCGTCGCCCGGGTCCTCACCATCGACCCGCCGCGGCCCCGCGTCCTCGACCCGACGGTCCCGCGCGAGGTCGAAGCGATCTGCCGCCGCGCCATGGAGAAGGCGCCAGGAGCGCGCTACCCGTCCGCCCAGGCCCTCGCCGACGACGTCCAGGCGTTCCTCGAGGGGCGCCCGGTCGCGGCCTGCCCGGACGGGCCGATCGGGCGGGCGGCGAAGTGGGCGCGCCGGCACCGCTCGGTGGCGGCGACGGCGGCCGTCGCCCTTGTCCTCGGCCTCGCGGGCGCGGTCGCGGCCCTCGTCGTGATCGACGGCCAGCGCCGGGCCGCCGTGGCCGCCCGGGAGGGGGAGGAGCGGGCGCGCCGCGCGGCCGAGGACCGGCGCCGCGAGGCCGAGGAGGCGCGCCGTGCGGCCGAGGTGAGCCGCACCCAGGCCGAGGACCTCCTCGCCTTCATGCTGCTCGACATGCGGGCGAAGCTCGGGTTCATCGGCCGGGTGGACGTCCTCGAGCCCGTCGCGAGCCGCGCGAAGGCCTATTACGAGTCGAGGCCCGGCGGGGTCCAGTCGCCCGGGGCGAGCAGGCTCTACGGCGTCGCGCTCACGTCGCTCGGGAACTACGCGGAGAGCCTGGGCAACTGGACCGAGGCCCTCGAGCACTACCGGGCGGCGGCCGGGGTGTTCGAGGACGCGGCCTCGCGACCCGACGCCCCGCTGGAGGTCATCGACGATCTGGCGATGGTCAAGCTCGGCGAGGGCCGCGCCCTCGAGGCGCGCGGCGCGAACGCCGAAGCCCTCGCGGTCAAGCGGAGCGCCGTCGCCCTCCTCGAGCGCCTGGTCGCCCGCGACCCGCGGCCGCCGTTCCGGGAGCGCCTCGGCGCCGCCCACGGCCACGTCGGCTCGGCCCTCCAGGTCGCCGGCCGGTTCGAGGAGGCGCTCGCGAGCCAGCGCGCGGCGGTCGAGATCGCCGAGGCCCTCGTCGCCGAGGTGCCCGCCGACGGCCACCGGCTCGGGTTCCTCGCGGCCTGTCGCGGGCAGCTGGCCTCGGCGCTGAAGGCCCTCGGGCGCGCCGACGAGGCCCTCGCGGTCTACCGGGAGGGGATCGCCATCTTCGAGTCCCCGGCGGCCTACGAGGCGACCGGCGGCGCCTGGCAGGCGGAGCTGGCGCTCATGGCCGACGGCGCCGCCATCCTCCTCGCCGAGCGCGGCGAGCTCGACCAGGCCCTCGCCACGCACGCGCTCGCGCTCGACGCCCTCGAGCGCCTCGTCGCCCGCGACCCCGGGAACGCCGGGTTCGCCTTTCGCCTCGCCTCGACGAGGAGCAACCGCGCGGGCATGCTGCGGGCCAAGGGCCGGCTCGAGGAGGCCGAGGCGAGCCTGCGCGGCGCGCTCGAGATCGTCGATCGCCTGGTCGCCCGCGACGAGGCCAATGTGGGCTGGCGGCGGCTGCGGGGGCGGGTGCAGCGCAACCTCTCGCTCCTCCTCGAGTCGAAGGGCGGGCGCGCCGAGGCCCTCGCCGCCGCCCGCGAGTCGCTCGCCGACTTCGATCGGATCGCCACGCAGCTCCCGGACGATGCGGCCCTCGCGGCCGAGCGCCAGGTCGTGGCGGCGCGCGTCCGCCAGCTCGAGGCCGCGCCGCCGCCCGCGCCCGATGGGGGGCCCCCCAGGTAGTTGTACGCTCTACCCTCGGGCCCGTGCGTTCCGGAGGGAGGCGCGGGCGCTCGGCGCCCGCGACCCCGCCGCCGTGCTCTTCGACCAAGTCGGCGAGGCGCACCTCGAGGCGGGCCGGCTTCGCGAGGCGGCGACCGAGTTCCGCCGGCTCGCCGCGCTCCACCCGACCGAGGCCGAGCACCACCTCCAGATGGTCGGCGTCCTCCTCGAGGCGGGCCTGGGCGAGGCGGCGCGGGAGGAAGCGCGACGGGCGGTCGAGCTCGAGCCGGCGAACGGGTGTGCGCGCGGCCGCGCCGGCGCTCTGCGCGGTGGACGCGCCGGAGCGCGCCCTGCCCATCCTGGCCGAGGCGCGGGGGCTCGAGAAGGACGAGACGGCCGGATCGCCGAGCACCTGGGTGAGGTCGAGCGCGCGCGCCGCTACTACGGCCGCGTGGAACCGCCGGCGAGCGGGCGCGAGGTCGCCACGTCGGCCCACGCGCTCGCCCGGCGCCGGCTCGCGGCGCTCGGCCCCGCGGCCGGGGAGGGCCGGTAGCGGCCCCTCACCACTTCGCCGTGTGGTCCTCGACGACGCCGCCCGTGCCCTCGAGCCGCGACTCGCGGCCGTCGAGGTCGCGCACCGTGCCCTCGAACGTGCCGAAGGGCTGGCGGAAGGCGGAGTGGATGACGCCGAAGTTGACGTCGCCGCGGCGCTCGCCGAGCGGGCGGAAGCGGAGGTCGACGAGGCCGCCGGCGCCCGCGCCGCCCGGGGCGGAGCGGATCGTCCAGGGGGCGGTCGGGTCGTCGGGGACGTCGACCGCGATGCGCGGGAGCGCGGCCGGCCGGCCGTCGAGCCAGAGGGCGTTCTCGCTGAAGCGCCCGTGCGGGTCCTCGTGGACGCCGCGGCAGAGGTTGACGCCGACGAGCCGCCCGGCGGCGTCGCGTCCTGCGGCCGTCGCCCAGCGCCAGACCGTGCGGTAGGGGAAGAAGCCGTGGGTCCAGTCGATGGCCGCGTAGGTCGCGCCGTCGAGCGGGATCGCCCGCCCGCGGAGGCGGACCTTGCCGCGCACCCGCGCCCCCACGGCCTTGATCGTCGTCGCCGGGAGCCCGCCGCCGAGGTCGGTGAGGACGGAGAGCGCCGTCCCGAGCCCGTCGATCTCGAGGTCGGCGTCGACCTCCGCGGAGCGCACCTCGCCCACGAAGCTCGCCGGCCCGGCGCCGTTCGCCTCGCGGCCGGGCAGCGCCGCGAAGGAGACGCGCCGCTCGCCGAGACGCGCGGCCGAGACGCCCGAATCGAACGCCGCCGCGACGTCGACGCCGGGCCCGCCCGGCAGCATCCAGCTCGTCTCCGCGAGCTCGCCGCTCGCGCGGTCGCCGGCGTAGGCGAACGCCCCGCCCAGGTAGCCGAGGTCGAGGACGGCCGCCCCGACGAACGCGCGCTCGCCGAAGACGCCGACGTAGAGCCAGCGCTTGTGCCGGAGCCGCCGCGCCGCCAGGAACGCCCGCCCGAGGATCCCGCCGCGCGGCGCCGCCCCGACGCGCGGCCCGAGCCCCTCGGCGTGCGCCTCCTTCAGGTCCGCGCCGGCGAGCACGCCCGCATACGCCCCGTAGCGCGGACGCCCGGCGTCGTCGAGGGCGCGCGGCGGGGGCGGGGGGAGCGACGACCTTGCGTGAGCCACGCTCATGAGAGCAGTGTAACACGCGGGGGGAGCCAGGCCAGCGCCCGCACGGTCAGTCTCAGAACGACACCACGAACACCACCCCCGGCTCGTACGAGTCGACCGGCTCGTACTCGCCGGTGTCGCGGTCCACGCGCCAGGTGCGGGTGTAGTCGAAGCTCAGGTAGATGAAGTCGTAGATGCGGAGCAGCAGCTCGGCCTTGAGGAAGGTGTGGTCGTCGAAGTCGAGCAGGTCGTCGCCCTGGCTGATGGCGCGCTTCACGTAGCGGACGCGGGCCTTGATGAAGTCGAAGCCCGTGACCTCGACGCCGGCCGCGAACTGCGACAGCTCCTCGTCCTCGTAGACCTCGTAGGCGACGTAGGCGGCGGCCCACTTGGGGATGCGGACGCGCGCCTCGCCGAACACGCCGTGGTTCTCGTCCGCGTCCTCGAGCGCCTGGAGCTTGGTCGTCGGGCTGTCGAGGTCCGGGTAGCGGTAGCGGTCGATCTCGTAGAAGGTGTCGAAGTAGACGGGCAGGTACTGCGCCTGGAGGAAGCGGTACTCGGCCCGCGCGGAGATCTCGACCGGGATGATGATGTCGAGGTTGAAGACGAACTCGGCGCCCAGGTGCTCGCCCGTCCCGTAGTCGACGATGTAGTTGAAGTCGGCGTACGGGGTGAGGCGGAAGAGCCAGTTCTCGAGGAGCGGCACCTCGACGTCGAGGCCGACCGCGTACACGGGCTCGCCCTCGTACTCGAGGTTGCCGTCGCGATCGACCTCGACCGTCCCGTCCTCGCGGAAGTCGAGCATCCGCGGGGCATCGCGGTCGGCGACGGCCGTGGCCCCGACGGCCATGTCCTTGACGAACGGCCACTCGGTCCAGTGGAGCGGCTTCACGTAGGCCGCCACGCCGCTCACGTCGAAGCCGAAGATGTTGTCCGTCAGGGTCTCGACGCCGAACCACCCGAGGTTCAGGTCGAGGACCGCCCCGACCTTGGGCGAGTCGTAGTCGATGTCGCTCTCGAACCGCCCGAGGAGCGTGCCGTGGCGCAGGTAGGCGTTGTGCAGCCGCCCGACGCGCGCGTGCAGGATGTCGCGCTTCGAGCCGAACTCGACGTACTCGATGAAGCGCGGGATGTCGCTCGTCTCGTCCCAGTCCTCCTCGCGGAGGGCGAAGTCGTCGTCGACGCGCAGGTAGAAGTTGAGGCCGACCGCGAGCCGCCAGACCTTGAACTCCGCCCCCATGCGGAGGGTGGCGTACCCCTCCTGGCCGTCGCCCTCGGGGTCGACGAACGCGCCGCCCATGCCGAGGCCCACCGGCGGGAGCTTCAGCTCGCCCTCGCCGAACCCGAGGAGGTCGCGCCCGTCGCTCCGCCCGAAGCCCGGGCCGAGCGGCGTGCGGTCGGAGTCGGTCGGGTCGGCGGTCGCCCGGAAGGTGTCGGCCTGCGCGGGCGCCGCGACCGCCACCGCGAGCGCGGTCGCGACCGCGACGCCGAGGGCGCCGCCGGGGATGAGGGAGGCGGCGAGAGCGAACGCCCGAATCGGCGTCATTGCGCTCCACATCCTGCCACGGGGAGCGGCGGGCGCCGCGGAAAACGTCCCCCCTCCGAGACGCGCGGCCCGCTTCCTCTTCCCGCCGCTCCCCTGATCGGCCCCGTGATCCTACCAGGGGGTCGGCCGGCCCGCAACGCCGAGCTTCGCCCGGGCCGTCCGGCCCCGGCCTCACCGGCGGTCGAGGATCGCCTGCACGTCCCCCTGCATCGCCTCGATCGCCTCGCGCGGCCTTCGCGTCCCGTTCCACACGCCCTCGAGGCCGCGCCGCACCCGGTCGTCCACCTCGGCCCAGCGCCGCGAGTGCGGGATCGCGCGGGCGAAGCGGATCGAGTCGAGGTACGGGCGCGGGTCGACCGCGAACGGCAGGTGCTCGAGGGCCCGCGGCCGGTAGAACGCCTCGCTCTCGGCGACCGGCCGCATCGACGGGATCGCGAGCCCGGCGTGGGCCGTCGCCTCCTGGCCCTCGCGCCCGGTGAGGAACGAGACGAGCCGCCACGCCGCCTCCGGGTGCTTCGTCTCGCGCGACACGGCGTAGGCGACGTGGAAGAGCGTGCTCGCGTCGCGCCCGTGCGGGGGACGGCCGCGCGGCAGGCGGACGACGTTCCAGTCGAACCGGGTGATGTGGCGGAACTGCATGCACATCCACCGGCCGTACGTGCACATGCCGATGCGCCCGGTCATGAAGAGGTCGCTCGTCCCCATGTCCTTCGTGATCTCGGCGCGCGGGGCGACGGGCCGCGGCCCGTACATGAGGTCCTGGAGGAACTCGAGGGCCGCGGCGTTCCGGTCGATGAAGGCCGGGTCGCCGAGGAGCCATCGCTGGCGCCCCTCGTCCAGGACCTCGCCGCCGAAGAGCCACACCCAGGCGGCCCACTCGCCGAACCAGGTCTCGACGACGAAGCCGTACTCGTCCGGGCGGCCGTCGCCGTCCCGGTCGTGCGTGAGCGCGCGGGCCGCGGCCAGGAAGTCGTCGACCGTCCAGTCGCCGCGCGGGCGCGGCACGTCCCACCGGTCGAAGAGGTCGGCGTTCAGGTAGAGGACGAGCGGCGTGAAGTCCTTGCAGATCCCGTGCAGGCGTCCCTCGTGGCGGAAGCCGTCCAGGACCTCGGGGTAGAAGTCGTCGACCGTGAAGCCCTCGTCCTTCGCGATGTGCGGCTCGAGGTCGAGGAGGACGCCGCGGGCCGCGAGGTCCGCGAAGTCGTGGTAGTTGCAGTAGAAGACGTCGGGCGGGTCGCCGCCGCGGAGCCGCACCTCGAGCTTCTGGCGGAAGCCCAGGTCGGGCACGTGCGTCACCTTCACGCGGATCCGCGGATAGCGGACCCTGAACCGGGCGAGGAAGTGCTGGACCGTCGTCACCTCGTCCGGCGCGCCCCAGATCATGAGCTCGATGTCGGCCGACCCCGGGTCGTTCGCGGGCGGCTCCTTCGTGCAGGAGGCGGTCGCGATGGCGACGGCGGCGGCCGCCGCGACGGCGAGCCCGGCGAGGATGGCGGGCGGCGGCCTCACGCCTTGACCTCGACCTCCATCGCCGCCGACGGGGCCCCCTGGCCGAGGCGCTTGCCCGTCGCCGCGTCGAAGCGGTGGACGCGGCCGCGCCGGAACGCGATGCGCCGCCCCTCGGCCTCCGCGACCGGCACGTGGGCCTCGACGCGGGCGATGAGCGGCTCGTCGCCGAGCTTCAGGTGCACGAGCTTCGAGTCGCCGAGCAGCTCGATCACCTCGACGCGCGCTTCCAGCGGGCCGCCCCGATCGACGTAGACATCCTCGGGGCGGACGCCCAGGACCTCGCCGGCCGGGGCCGGGCCGCGCAGGAAGCTCATGGGCGGGGTCCCGAGGAAGCCGGCCACGAAGAGGTTCGCCGGCCGGTCGTAGAGCGCGAGGGGCGTGTCCACCTGCTGGACGACGCCCTTGTCGAGGACGACGATCCGGTCGCCGAGCGTCATCGCCTCGACCTGGTCGTGCGTGACGTAGACCATGGTCGCCTTGAGACGGGCGTGGAGGCGCCGGATGAGGACGCGCACCTCGCCGCGCAGCTTGGCGTCGAGGTTCGAGAGCGGCTCGTCGAAGAGGAAGACGGCCGGCTTGCGGACGATCGCCCGCCCGAGGGCGACGCGCTGCTGCTGGCCGCCCGAGAGCTGGCGCGGGAGGCGGCCGAGGAGGGCGTCGAGCCCGAGGTCGCGCGCGACCTCGGCCACGCGCCCCGCGATCTCGTCCGCGGGCAGGCGCCGCATGCGGAGCCCGAAGGCCAGGTTCTGCTCGACGGTCATGTGCGGGTAGAGCGCGTAGCTCTGGAACACCATGGCGATGTCGCGATCGCGCGGCGCGAGGTCGGTGACGTCGCGCTCGCCGATCCGGATGCGGCCCGTCGTCGGCGTCTCGAGGCCGGCGATCATGCGGAGGAGCGTCGACTTCCCGCAGCCGGACGGGCCGACGAGGACGAGCAGCTCGCCGTCCTCGGCCGCGAGGTCCACGCGCTCGACGGCCGGACGGTCCGCGCGCGCGAACGACTTCGTGATCCCGGAGAGCGCGACGCGGGCCATGCCGGCTCGGGCCGGCCTAGGGCGGCGACGGCGGCAGCTCGATGTCGAAGTCGAGCTGCGTCGTCCGGCCGGTGCCCGGGCCGCCGGGCGGCGTGGGCGGGGCGGGGGCGCCGAAGTCGAGCTGCGTCGACCTGCCGCCGGGCCCGGGCCCGGGCGGCGGCGGCGCGGGCGTCCCGCGGGCGGGGGTGCGCTCGCGCCGCTCGGTCGCGTCGGGGACGGCGAAGTCGAGCGTCACGTTCGACCGGGTCGGGGGCGGCGCCGACGGGGCGCGGCCGGGCGGCGGGGGCGGCGGCGCGGCGGCCGCCGGCGCCGGCGCGAAGCCCGACGGGGCGGTCTTCCGGAGCTCCTCCGGGTCGCCCGCGTGGAAGTCGAGCTGGGTCGCCTTCCCGAGCCCGCCCGGAGGCGGGGGCGGCGGGGGCGGCGGCGCCGGGCCGGCCCCGCGGGCGGCGGCCGGACGCGGCGCCGGGGCGGCGCCCGGCGGCGCCCCGACCGGGCGGCCGGCCGGCGGGCCGCCCGCCGGCCCCGGGGGAACGAACGTGCGCTCGGGGCCCGCCGCCGCCGGCATCGTCGGCGCCGTCACCGGACCCGACGGCTGGGGCGGCGGCCGCCCCGGCGCGGCCGCGGCCCGGCCCCCGGGGATGGCGGCGACGGCGCCGGGCGGCAGGCCGGCCGACCCCGCCGGCGCGGGCGGCGCCTGGGCCCCTCCGGCCGCGGGCCGCCCGCCCGGCGGCGGCGCCGGCGCGCCCGCGGCGCCCGCGGCGGCCCCGGCCGTCGGCGGCACGGCCCCGGGCATGAACTCGCCGCAGTGCTTGCACTTGATCGCTTCCCTGCGGATCGGCTCGGCGCAGAACGGGCAGCGCTTCCACTCCTCGGCCGCGCCGGGCGGAACGCCCGGCGGCGCGCCCGGCACGGGCGGCGCCCCGGCGCCCGGCGGGCGCGGCGGGACGGGCGGGGGCGGCGGCGCGGGCGGGGCCGACGGCGACGAGGACTCGTCCGTCCGCGCGCGCGACCGCTCGTCGTCCCGCTTGCGGATCGAGTCGAGGCGGCGCACGTCGATCGCGACCCGCGTCGCCCCCTTCTTCCGCTCGGGGTCGGCGGGCGGCGCCTTGCGCCCGGCGCGTCGCGCCGGCGCCTCGTCGACCGTCTCCTCGTCGCTCCGCGCGCGCGCCGGGCCCCCCGGCGGGTTCATGGGCCCGATGCCCGTCGCCGCCATCTCGTGGGCGCAGCCGACGCAGGCGCCCCAGTTGCCGTCGAAGTGCTCGGGGCACATGAGGCGGCGGCAGCGCGGGCACGTGAACGCGGGCTTCGGCACCGGCTTCGTGCAGAGCGGGCACGGGCCGCCGACGCCGCCGTCGCCGGGGAAGTAGACGATCGCCGAGGGTCCGCGCGTGCCGAACTGGACGACGTCGCCGGCCTTGAGCCTCGTCTTCGGCGCGGCCTTGCCGTTCACGTAGGTCCCGTAGCTCGAGCCGATGTCGTAGATGAACGGCTCGCCCCGCTCGTTGAAGAGCTTCGCGTGGTGGGCCGAGGCGGAGCGGTCGACCGAGGGGTCGAGGGCGATGCCGTTGTCGGGGTCGCGCCCGACCGTCGCCGACTGCCCGGAGGCGAGGATGACCTCGCGCTTCTGCCCCTGAAGCCCGCCCGACGTGAAGAGGAGGAGGATCTTCATGCCGCGCGAATGATAGCATTTGGACGCCGCGCCCGTCCAATGCTCATCCCCGCCCGATTGACAAGGAGCGCGGCGGCGGGGACGATGGCGGTCCCTTTTTCCGCCCTCTTCTTGGCAACGGAGGAGACGACTCGTGAAGCGGACCGTCGTCATGGGAATGGGTTCCTGGGTGCCGGAGCGCGTCGTCACGAACGAGGAGATCGCGTTCCTGAACGAGAGGCACGAGCGCTGCGCCGAGCGCCAGATGGACACGTCCGACGAGTGGATCCAGCAGCGGACGGGCATCCGGGAGCGCCGCTACGTGCCGAACGACGGTTCGATGGCCTGCAGCGACATCGCCCACCGGGCCGTGGTCCCGGCCCTCGAGGACGCGGGGGTCTCGAAGGCCGAGGTCGACTGCATCATCTTCGGGACGCTCTCGCCCGACATCCACTTCCCGGGCTCGGCCGTCTTCCTTCAGGAGAAGCTCGGCATCGCGGGCGGGGCCTGCGCCTGCTTCGACATCCGCCAGCAGTGCAGCGGCTTCCTCTACGGGATGCAGATGGCCGACGCCTTCATCCGCACGGGCCTGTACAGGCGGATCCTCCTCGTCGGGAGCGAGCTCCACAGCCACTCGCTCGACTACTCGACGCGCGGCCGCGACGTGGCCGTCCTCTTCGGCGACGGCGCCGGCGCCTTCGTCCTCGGCCCGGCCGACCTCGACGACCCGCGCGCGGGCGTCGTCTACACCGACGTCCACGCCGACGGCACGGGCGCCAAGGACCTCTACCTGACGATCTTCGAGATCGCGCGCCCGCCCTACGTCTGGTACGACGCCAACGACCGCGAGCAGAACCTGCCCAAGTACCCGCAGATGGAGGGCAAGCGGGTCTTCGTCAACGCCGTGAAGCGCATGGCCGAGGCGACCCACAAGGCGCTCGCCGACACGGGCATGGGCTGGAACGACATCGACTGGTTCGTCCCGCACCAGGCGAACCTCCGCATCAACCAGAAGGTCGCCGAGGTCGCCCGCATCCCGCCCGAGAAGGTCCTCAACACGATCGAGTTCTACGGCAACACGACGGCCGCGACGGTCCCCCTGACGATCGACCACTGGCGCAAGGAGGGGAAGGTGAAGCGCGGGGACCGCGTCCTGTCGGCCGTCTTCGGGTCGGGCTACACCTGGGGATCGGCGATCTTCACGATCTGACCTCTCCGCGCTATCATCGGCGCCGTTCGATCCACCGACAGGAGGGGATATGAGCGGCATCGGCGGCGTCTCCGGACGGATCACCCCACCCACCACGGCCCCCACGACCCCCACGACCCCGGCGGCCCCGGCGGCGACCACGCCGGCGGCGCCGGCGGCGCCCGCGGCGACGGCCGGCACGGTCTCGTCGGCGGCGGCGGATGCGCGGGCGACGACGGCCGCGACGACGGCGCGCCTGACGTCGCCGACCGTCCGCGTCGGCAAGCTCGAGGACGGGGCGACGGTCAGCTTCAACGCGTCGACCGGCAAGTTCTCGGTGAAGAGCACGGCCGGGCGCTACGTCACGTCGCCGCCCGCGATCTACCGGGCCGCGCAGGCGGTCGCGGCCGGCAACGAGGCGTGGCTCAAGGACGCGGGGCTCGGGGCGGCCGGGCGCGAGAAGCTCGCGCGCACGCTCGAGGCCGGGCTCGCGGCCGGGAACGACGCGCCCGCCGGCCTGCCGCCGAAGCAGGCGGACCAGCAGACGCGCTCGGCGTCGGCGACGCTCGCCCTCACGATGGCGAAGGGGCTGCCGGACTCGGACCCGGCCAAGGGCCGGCTCGTCGCCGCCTACGTCGCCCAGATGGGGAAGGAGTCGCTGAAGGGCCTGAAGGCGTCGATGGCCCTGAACCTCGAGGACGCCGTGAAGTCGGGCGCCGTGCGCCTGAGCACCGCGCAGCAGGCCGGCCTCGCGCAGGCGAAGGAGTCGACGCTCCCCTCGAAGCCGCCCTACGACGAGTGGTTCAAGAACGGCAAGACGAGCCTGAACGTGAAGCAGTACATCCACCCCGAGTTCTACGACGCCATGCTCAACGGCTACATCGAGCAGGGCTTCCGGATCACGCAGGGGCGGCGCGGCGACGAGAAGATCAAGCTCGAGAAGGATTACACCGACCCGTCGACGGGCAAGAAGACGAAGGTCAACGTCGACGTCATCAAGACCTACGCCGAGGGCCACAAGCCCGAGAAGCGGCTCTTCGACGACATGTCCGACAAGAACACGGACATCGAGTTCTACACCGGGCACAGCAACCTCGGCGGCAACGTCCTCGGCGCGCTGGCGGCCGGTCCGAAGGAGCAGGACGGCTCCAAGTGGGTGGTCAACTGGATGTGCCGCGGCACGCAGGTGCTCGCCGACGTCTACAACCGCTTCCCGGACGCCCACTACACGACGACGACCGACCCGGCGTACGTCGTCCACTCGGGGAAGTTCCTGGGCGGGATGTTCCAGGGGATCGCCGAGCGCAAGGGCTACGACGACATGTGGAACAAGATGGGCGACACGAAGCTCTGGTTCGGCTCGCGCTACGGCGAGCAGCTGAAGGACTGGTTCACGAAGCCGAACGACCCGCGCATCCTCGGGGTCCGCGACCTCGACAAGGACGGGCGGGTCGACCTCTCGAAGCTCTCGGGCATGGACCCGCTCTACAACATCGGCCAGAAGAAGGTGACGGAGAGCGCCCCGCGCCTGCAGCCGCAGGCGGTCACGGCGAACCCGGCCGACCTCCCGGGCGACAAGGTGATGCGCGGCGTCAACTTCCTCAACACGATCCTCGTCTACCACCAGGACGAGGCCGAGCACCCGGGCGGCAACGACCGGCGGCTCCCGGCCGGCGTCGGCGACAAGATCTACGCCGGCGGCTGGTACAAGTCGGACGGCGACGAGATCGTCAAGGTCGACGAGAAGACGGTCGGCGGCAAGACGGTCTACGAGGTCAAGGTCAACTCGAAGTACGCGAACCAGGACGTCGACTCGCTCGGAGCGGCGATCGCCTACGAGGTCAACAAGCACCTCACGGTCAAGAAGAACGGCGACTACACCGAGAACGACAAGCTGCGCGGCGCGCTCCTCGCGGGCGAGTACCTGTCCTACATGTGCGACACGTACGAGGAGGTGAGCGGGATCTCGCGGGCGCTCCAGCAGAAGTACGGCTTCAACTCGCGCCTCACGTTCGAGAACATAAGCGCGGCGATCGAGGCCGACGACAAGGGGTACGTCTCGCCCGACGCGATCCGCGAGCTGAAGCGGCGGATCGGCAGCGCCGACCCGCGGATCGGGTAGCCCGGCGAGAGCGCGAGGCGGCGTGAAGCGCGCGTTCGTCACCGGCGGCTCCGGCTACCTCGGGCGGAACCTCATCGCCGCCCTGCGCGAGCGCGGCCTCGAGGTCCGGGCGCTCGCGCGCTCGGACGCGGCGGCCGCGGCGGTGGAGAAGGCCGGGGCCGTCGCCGCCCGCGGCGACCTCGACGACGCGGGCGCCCTGGCGGCCGGCATGGAGGGCTGCGACGTCGCCTTCCACTCGGCCGCCAAGGCCGATGACTGGGGCCCGCCCGAGGAGTTCCACCGCCTCAACGTCGACGGGACGCGCCGCGTGTGCGAGGCGGCCCGGAAGGCCGCCGTCCCGCGCCTCGTCCACGTGAGCACGGAGGCCGTCCTCGTCGGCGGCGGGCCGCTCGTGCGCGTCGACGAGACGTTCCCGTACCCCGAGCGGGCGATCGGCCTCTACTCGGTCACGAAGCGGCTCGCCGAGCGGGTCGCCCTCGAGGCGAACGCGCCGCCCGGGCTCTCCGTCGTGGTGGTGCGCCCGCGCTTCATCTGGGGGCGCGACGACACCACGCTCCTGCCCCGCCTCGTCGAGGCCGTGCGCGCCGGCCGCTTCCGCTGGATCGCGGGCGGGCGCTACCTCACGTCGACGACCCACGTCGCGAACGCCTGCGAGGGCCTCATCCTCGCCGCCGAGCGCGGGCGCCCGGGCGAGGTCTACTTCGTCACGGACGGCGAGCCCGTCGAGTTCCGGCGGTTCGTCGGCGACCTCATCCGCACCCAGGGCGTCGACCCGGGCGAGAAGGCCATCCCGCGCCCGCTCGCCCGCCTCTTCGCGGCGGGCGCCGAGCTCGTCTGGCGCGCCTTCGGCCGCGCCGGCGCGCCGCCCGTCACCCGCATGGCCGTGGCCATAGCCGGCGAGGAGGTCACCCTCGTCGACGAGAAGGCGCGGCGCGAGCTCGGCTACCGCGGCGGCATGACGCGCGAGCGCGGGCTCGAGGAGCTGCGGGCGGGCGGGGACATGGCGCCCGCGAAGGGCGGAGGGTAAAAGGACGGGGTGAGCGCGCCCCTCAGGATCCGCCCGATCGAGCCCGGCGACGACCCGGCGGTCGCGTCCATCATCCGCGCCGTCATGCCCGAGTTCGGCGCCCGCGGGCCGGGCTTCGCCATCGACGACCCCGAGGTCGACTTCATGAGCCGCGCCTACGGGCGCCCGGGCGCCGCCTACTTCGTCGTCGAGCGCGAGGACACGGGCCGCGTCGTCGGCGGCGCCGGCGTCGCCCCGCTCGAGGGCGGCGACGCCGTCACCTGCGAGCTCCGCAAGATGTACTTCCTCCCCGAGGCGCGCGGCCTGGGCCTCGGCGAGCGCGTGCTGCGGCGCTGCCTCACGGTCGCGCGCGCCCTCGGCTACGAGCGCTGCTACCTCGAGACGCTCGAGGGCATGAAGGCGGCCCGCCGCCTGTACGAGCGCTTCGGCTTCGAGCGCCTCCCCCGCCCGCTCGGCGCGACCGGCCACTTCGGGTGCGATGCCTGGTACGCGCTCGACCTGACGCACGCCGCGCTCGACCCGCGGCCCTGACGCCCGGGGCCCGAAGGGAAGCGCGGGAAGCTCAGCCGGTCCGCCCCGGGAGCCTCATGGCGGCGCGGACGGTCCGCTCGACCGCGTCCGTGTCGAACGGCTTCTCGAACGCCGCGTAGGCGCCGAGCTCGCGCGCGTGCTCGAGCACGGCGGGCCCGGCGACGGCGCTCATGACGAGGAGGGGGAAGGGCACGGCCGACGCCCGGAGCCGCGAGAACAGCTCGATCCCGTCGAGCAGGGGCAGGCGGACGTCGATGAGGGCGGCGTCGAACCGGCCCCGGCCGACCTTCTTCAGGGCCTCGATCCCGTTCTGCGCCGTCTCGACCTCGACATCCTCCGCCTCGAGGAGGTCCCGGAGGGCGGCGAGCGTGTCGCGGTCGTCCTCGACGATCAGCAGGCGCTTCTTCGCTTGCCCCGGGGCGCTCGCGGCGCCGGCGTCGAGACCGAGCGCCTTGAGCGCCAGGTCGCGGATCTCGGGTCCGAAGGGCTTGGTGAGACAGCCGTAGGCCCCGAGCCCCTTGCCGAGCGAGAGGACGTCCGGCATGGCGCCCGTGAAGAGGACGATCTTCGGACCGAAGCTCGCGCGGCGAAGCTCGAGGAAGACCTCGAAGCCGTTGCGCTTGGGCAGCGAGAGGTCGAGGAGGACCGCCGCCGGCTTCGTGCGCCAGGCGAGCTCGAGGGCCGCCTCGCCGTCCGCCGCGCACAGGATCTCGACGCGCGGGTGGGCGAGCAGCGTCCGCAGGAGCTCGAGCGTGCCGGGGTCGTCCTCGACGATGAGAAGCCGCAGGGAGCCAGGCTCCCGGTCGGACTCCATGACCCCTTCCCTCCGACCTCATCCTACAGAGCGGTCGAGCTCGCGGGAAGGCCGGCGAACGCCCGAGTCAGTGCCCGAGTCAGAGGTTCGACAGCCGGCGGGTGAGCGAGGCGACCAGCGCCACGAGCTCCTCCGGCTCGATGGGTTTGGCCACGTGGTGGCCGAAGCCGGCCGCCAGGGCGCGGGCCCGGTCCTCGGGCCCGGCGTAGGCCGTCAGGGCGACGAGCGCGGCGCCGCCGCCCCGGTCCCTCGGGAGCTCGGAGGCGCGGCGGGCGAGGGCGTATCCGTCCTCCGCGGGGAGGCCGACGTCGCTCAGGACCACGTCCGGCCGCACGCGCTCGATCGCCTCGAGGGCCGAGCCGACGTCCCGCGCCGGCGCGACCTGCGCGCCGCAGCCGGTCAGCACGGTGTCGAGGAGCTGGCGCGTGTCGTCGTCGTCCTCGACGACCACCACCCGTACGCCGGCGAGGGCCTTACGCCTCCTCCCGGCGGCCGCCTTGGTCGCGCCGGACGGGCCCCCGGCGGCCTCGGCCCGGAAGGCCGGCAAGTGGACGGTGAAGGTCGCGCCGCGGCCCTCGCCCGGGCTCTCCGCCTCGATCCTCCCGCCGTGCCCCTCGACCACGTGCTTGACGATCGCCAGACCGAGGCCGAGGCCCCCGTGGGCGCGCGTCGGCGACGCGTCGGCCAGCTGGAAGCGATCGAAGATCCGCGGCATGAACTCCTTCGCGATGCCCTGGCCGTCGTCCGAGACGCAGAGCCGCACGTCCGGGCCGGCGCGCCCGCAGCGCACCTCGACCCGGCCGCCCGGCCGGGTGAACTTGATCGCGTTCGAGACGAGGTTCCAGACGACCTGCTCGAGGCGGAGCCGGTCGCCCTCGATCGGGCCCGAGCCCGGGTCGACCCGGACGTCGAGCCGGACCCCCTTCGCGCCCGCGGCCGGGCGGAGCGAGTCGACGGCCGCCTCGACGAGCGGCCCCACGTCGTCGATCGGCCTCGCCTCGAGGCGGAGCTTCCCGGCGACGATGCGGGAGACGTCGAGGAGCGCCCTGGACTCGAGGGGGGGTGAGGGGCTCACCGCTCGACACGCGAGGTCTCCTCGCGCCGAGGGTACCACGGAGCCCTCGGGAGGACCACGTCCGGGGTCCACCCGACCCCGTCCTGCCCCTGCATGGAGTAAGATGGCCCCGGACCGGGGACCCGCATGAAGACCGCCCGCGACTGGAAGGCCTTCTACGCCCGCGAGCGCGAGGCGCTCGGCGAGCGCGGGCTCGCCGCGCTCTTCGACCGCGCGCCCCGCGTCGCGCTACCCGAGCGCGGCGTCGCGATCTTCCCGCACACCCGGCTCGAGGCGTCGGGCGAGCTGGTCGCCGCCGCCGCGCGGATGGCGGTCGAGAGCGGGCGCGACGAGGTGCTCGCGATCGGCGTCCTGCACCGGTCGCGCGGCGGAGAGGCGCCGGGGCCGGCGCGCGGCGTCCACGGACCCGAGGTCGAGGACGAGGAGTTCTCGCTCGACGGCTTCGCGGTCCTCCTCGACGTGGCGGCGCGGCGCGCCGGCCGGAGGCCGCCGCGGCTCTTGCGCCGCTACCCGTTCCTCGCCGGCCCGGAGCCGGCGACGCTCCCGGGGCTCGCCGAGCTGCGCGCCGCGCTCGCCCGCGGGGCGGCGCTCGTCGCCACGACCGACCCGATCCACCACGGCGCCGGGTACGGGACGCCGCCCGAGAAGCGGATCCACCGCGGCGGCCACGCCGCCTTGGACTGGGCGCTCGGCGAGGTCGAGCGCGCGCTCGACCTCCTGCGCGGGCGCGACTTCGGCGCCTTCCTCCGCCACTGCGAGGAGGTGCGCTCGGACTTCCGCGACGTCGGGCCCGTCCTGGTCGAGCTGCTCGACGGGGGCGCGGGCGGCGCCGCGCTCGAGGGCCGCGTCGTCGACCTGCGCCTCGTCGACTACTCGATCGCCCTCGGCGCCGACGAGCCGACGTGGGTCGCGGGCGCGCTCGCGGTCCTGCAGGCGACGTCCGCGTGACCGCGCCCCGGTGACGTACCGGCGATGACAGCCGGCCGGGGCGCGGCCCCAACCGGTCCCGGTCAGTACGGCCGGAAGCTGATGTTCGCGTGCTCCCAGACGACGTGGAAGCCGGGCGCGGGCACGCCGCCCGCCGCGGCCGGCGCCTCCTTCGGCTCGCCGGCCTTCGGCGTCGCCTCTTCGGGGCGACCGCCCGGGCCCTCGCGCGGCGCCGCGGCCGGGACGTCCGTGCCCTCGCCCTCGCCGCGCGGCCGCGCCAGGTCGAGGCGCGCGCGCGGCTGGATCAGGAGGTGGACCTCGTCGACCTCGCGCCGGGTGGTGTCGTAGTCGCCGAGGTAACGCCCCGTGTGGGGCGCGCGCGTGCGCGTGCCGACGATGATGTGCATCGGCACCTCGCCCAGCTCCTTCCCGTCGCGCTTGAGCGTCCCGTAGCCGAAGATCGCGCACGCCGCCTTCACCTTCGGGAGGAGGCGCGTGCCGAGGCCGGAGTCGCCGAAGAGGACCGTGTCGGTCGCGACGCCGCCGAAGTGCGTCTCGATCCGCGCCCCGGCCTCGGCCGGGACGACGCGCGCGAGCTGGAACTCGTAGCGCGTCCCGTCGACGCCGTTGAACCAGCCCCGGACGTCGGCCTGGTCGTTGCCGTCGCCGGCCACGGCCTCGTCCTCGCCCACGCGGTCGATCGCCTCGATGAAGATCTCGCCCTCGATCGGGCGCACCTCGTCGCTGAAGAGCGACGCCGAGAGGTCCTCGCCCGGCTCGGCGCGGGCCGGCTCGGCGGCGGTCCGCGCCTTCTCGGCGAAGACGGCCTGGCCGGGGAGCACCTGGTAGACCGGGGCCTCGCCCTGGGCCTGGAAGTGGCGCGTGGGGGTCACGACCGCCTCGGCCACGTCGCCCGAGGTGATCGGCCCGCCCTGCTCCGTCGCCTCGCGGCTGCGGCAGCCGCCGAGTCCGAGCGCCGTGGCCGTCAGGGCCGTGACGAGCGAAAGCGTAAGGCAACGCATGCGTGTCTCTCCTCCCTCTCCATCCGTCGCGAAAGCGCGGTACGGCGCGGGTCGGCAGCCGACCGGCACGTCGTCCGCAGTCTTTCCGCGGGGGGAAGGCGGGTCAAGCGGCGCACGCGCGCGCGGGCGCCGCAAGATCCGGCGGGCGCTCGCCTATCGAGTCGCGATGCCGCCCTCGACGAGCGCCCGGTGGACGGGGCGAGGGTAGACCTCGTCTCCGTCCACCGGCGCGGCGGCGACCGAGCTCGTCTCGAGCGCCGTCACCCCCCTGCCCGGGCCCCAGGGATCGGCTCCGACGCGGTGACTGGCGGCCTCGCCGCGGACGTGGTAAACACGGCGCGGTTCCCGGGACGACCCGGAGGGGGGAGAGCATGGCCGGCACGTACAAGATGATCGACCTCGTGGGCACGTCGCCCAGGAGCTTCGCCGAGGCGGTGAAGAACGCGGTCGCCGAGGCCTCGAGGTCGATCCGCCACATGGACTGGTTCCAGGTCGTCGAGCAGCGCGGCCGCATCGCGGACGGCAAGGTCGCGGAGTTCCAGGTCATCTGCAAGGTCGGGTTCAAGATCGAGCGCGAGTGAGCCGGGTGAGCGCGTCCGCCGCTGGATAACCTCACGCACACGCTCGTCGGCGTCGCCGTCGCGCGCGCCGGTCTCGCGCGGCGCTTCGGTCCGGGGACGACGCTCGTCCTCGGCCTCGCGTCGAACCTGCCGGACGTGGACGTGCTCGCCCTCTTCGTCCCGCCGGGCGACGACCTCTCGTTCCTCTGGCGGCGCACGCTCACGCACTCGGTCGTGGGCGCGCCGGTCCTCGCGGCGCTGCTCGCGCTCGCGCTCGGGCGGCTGCCGAGCGTGTCGCGGCTCGGGTTCAGGACGACGTACGGCCTCGCGCTGCTCGGGGTCGCGCTCCACGTGCTCTTCGACCTTGCGAACTCGTACGGCGTCGTCCTCTTCTACCCGCTGAGCCTGCGCCGCCTCGAGCTCGCCTGGCTCTACATCATCGACCTCGCGCTCTGGGCGGCGCTCATCGTCCCGCTCGTCCTCGGCGCCGCCGTGCCGCGCCTGCGCGCGCGGGGCGAGATGCCGGCGCGCGCGTCCGTCGCGCTCGTCGCGCTCTACGTGGCCGTCGCGGGCGCGGCCCGCGCCCAGGCGCAGGCGCGCCTCGAGCGGGTGGCCGAGGCCGAGGGCGCGGCCGGCGGGCTCCTCGGGGTCGACCTCGCGTACGTCTTCCCCGAGCCGCTCGGCCCGCACCGGTTCCGGGGCGTCGTGCGCCGCGGCGAGGAGTACCGCGTCTACATCGTCCACCCCTTCACGGGGGACGTCGAGGCGCGCGGCACGGAGCGGAGCGAGCTGCGCCAGGCGGCGGTCAAGCGCGCCCGGGCGACGGAGCGGGCGCGGCGGCTCGAGGGGTTCTTCAAGGCCCCGGTGTGGTCGGTCGTGCGCGGGCCGGGCGGCGAGCCGGTCGCCGTCCTCGTCCGCGACCTGCGCTTCCGGTCGATCGCGATCCCGCGCCGGTCGGCGTTCGAGTTCCGGTTTCCGGTTTCGGAGGAGGAGAGCCCATGATGGTCGCACGCGGGATGGTTCTCGCCGGCCTCGCGCTCGTCGGTCTCGGCGCGCTCGGGGCGGGGGCTTCGGCGAAGAGGGCGGAGGCGGCGGTGAAGACCGAGGTCGTCGAGTACCGGCACGGGGACGTCGTGCTGGAGGGCTACCTCGCTTACGACGACGCGCAGCCCGGGAAGCGTCCGGGCGTGGCCGTCTTCCACGCCTGGCGCGGCCACGACGAGTACGTGCGCGGCCGCGCCCGGCAGCTCGCGGAGCAGGGTTACGTCGCCTTCGCCGCCGACATGTACGGGAAGGGCGTCCGCGCGAAGGACCACGTGGAGGCCGGCAAGCTCTCGGGCGCGTTCCGCGCCGACCGCGAGCTCATGCGCGCGCGGGCGGGCGCGTCGGTCGAGCGGCTCCGCGCCCACCCGCGCGTCGACGCGACGCGGATCGCCGCGATCGGCTACTGCTTCGGCGGCACGGCCGTCCTCGAGCTGGCGCGCTCGGGCGCCGACCTCGCCGCCGTCGTCAGCTTCCACGGCGCGCTCGACACGCCGCACCCCGAGAAGTCGAAGCCGAAGGCGCGGATCCTCGTCTGCCACGGCGCCGACGACCCCCACGTCCCCCCGGAGAGGGTCGCCGCCTTCGCGGACGAGATGCGGCGGGCGAAGGCCGACTGGGAGCTCATCCAGTACGGCGGCGCCGTCCACAGCTTCACGGAGCGCGAGGCCGGCAGCGACCCGACGAAGGGCGTCGCCTACCACGAGCGCGCCGACCGGCGCTCGTGGGAGTCGATGCTCTCGCTGTTCGAGGAGGCGTTCGAGGCGCCCTGAACGGCGACCCGGTCGGGAACCCCACCCGGCGCCGCGGGGTAGAGTCCCGCGGCGCACGGAGGTCTCGACATGGCGGCCGGGGCGGCGCGCGAGGCGCGGGAGGCGACGGGCGAGCCGACGCTCACGCCGCTCATCGACATCACGTTCCTCGTCCTCATCTTCTTCCTCGTCGCCGTGAAGATGCGGGCGACCGAGGGGCGGATCGACGCGTTCCTGCCGAGGGACCGCGGGCTCGGCCCGACGCCCATCGGGCCGATCGTTCCGGATCCGCGGATCGCGCTCCGCTGGGTCGACCCGGCGACCGGGCACGAGACCCGCGCCGAGCACGGGCGGGCGCGCCTCTACCTCGACCGGCTGGCGCTGCCCGATCGCGCCGCCGCGGAGCCCTGCGGGCGGTGCGCCGGCACGCACCCGGCGCCCGACTTCGGGGCCCTCGCGCGTCGCCTCGAGGCGCAGAGGCGCGCGGGCGGCGGCCGCGCGCCCGGCGGACCGCCGGCCGTGACCCTCGACGCGCGGCCGGCGGTGCCGTGGCGCTACGTCGTCTCGGCGCTCGACGCCTGCCTCCGCGCGGGGGTCCGCGACGTGACCTTCGCCGGGGCGGCCGGGCCCGAGCAGGACGGTCCCGGCGCCGCCGGGCCTTGGAGGCCCACGCCCGCCCCGCGGGCATCCGCGGCCCATCCGGAGCCGCCGGCACGCGGTCGGGGGCGCTGAACGGCGCGCCGCGTTGTGCCATCATCCCTCTCCGGCCGCGGGCGGGTCACCACGGCCGCTCCGGAGGGACCGCCATGTTCCGCACCGTCTTCCGGCTGCCGTTCCGGTTGATCGGGATCCCCCTGCACGTCGACGTCACGTTCCTGGTCGTCCTGCCGCTCCTCGCCTGGGCGATCGGGCGCAACGTCGAGGCGTACGCGCGGCTGCTCGGGCTCGGTGCGGGGGCCCGCGCGCTCGGCGACGGGTGGACGCCGTGGCTCCTCGGGCTCGGGGCCGCGCTCGGCCTGTTCGCGAGCGTCGTCGTCCACGAGCTCGGCCACGCCGTCGTCGCCCGCGGCTACGGGGTGCGCACGCGCCGGATCATCCTCTGGGTGCTCGGCGGCGTGGCCGAGCTCGAGGACATCCCGCGCCAGCGCGGCGCCGAGGCGATCGTGGCGGTCGTCGGGCCGATCGTGAGCTTCGCGCTCGGCCTCGTCTGCTGGTCCGGCCTCGGGATCGCCCCGCCCGACGCCCACGCGGCCCGGTTCATCCTCGGGTACCTGGCGCTCGCGAACGTCGTCCTGGCCACGTTCAACCTGCTGCCGGCGCTGCCGCTCGACGGCGGGCGCGCCCTGCGCTCGCTCCTCGCCCTCCGCCTCTCGCGGCGGCGCGCGACCGAGGTCTCGGCGGCCGTCAGCCGCGTCCTCGCCGTCGGCGTCGGGCTCCTCGGCTTCGCGACGTTCAACATCTTCCTCCTGCTGATCGCGTTCTTCATCTTCATCGCCGTTACGGCCGAGACGCAGAGCGTCGTCCTCGCCGACACCCTGCGCGGCATCTCCGTCCGCGACCTCATGACCCGCGACGTCCGCACCGTCGGGGCGAGCATGCTCGTCTCGGACGTCGTCCACAAGATGGTGACCGAGCGGCACCTCGCCTACCCCGTCATCGACCCGGACGACCGCGTCCTCGGCGTCGTGACGGTCCGCGAGGTCAGGTCGGCCGAGCCGGCGGCGCGCGTCGGGAACGTCATGCAGCGCGAGGTCGCCGCCATCGGGCCGGACGCGACGGCGCTCGACGCCCTCGACCTCATGGGGCGCACGGGGTCCGGGCGCCTGCCGGTGGTCGACGAGGACGGCCGGCTGAGGGGTCTCCTGACGCGGACGGACCTGATCCGCGCCGTCCAGGTGCGCGCCCTGCTCGACGGCGCGGCGGCCGCGGCGGGCGCGGCGGGCGCGGCGGGCGCGGCGCGACGCGCGGCCGGCGAGGAGGCCGAGGCCTCGCTCGCCCCGGCCTGATGGACTCCGCCAGGGAGGGAGAGCGGCCGGCTAGAACCCGCCGAGCGACGGGCCCTCGCCCTGCCCGAGGCGCCGCGCCATGCGGCCCGGGACGAAGACGAAGAGGATCGCGGCGAGGACGGCGAGCCAGAGGGCCGAGACGGCGTGCTCGGCGCCGACCGGCCCCTGGGCGAGGCCGCGCGCGAGCCGGACCGCGTGGTAGAGCGGCGTGAACCAGGCGATCGTCTCCCCGTGCGGGAAGCGCGACGTCGGGAAGAAGATCCCGGAGAAGAGGAAGAGGGGCGTGAGGAAGAGCGTGAAGTAGTAGGAGTAGAGGTCGATCACCGGGATCGACGCCGTGAAGATGAGGCCGAGGAGCGCGAAGACGATCCCGGTGAGCGCGAGCGCGAGCGGCAGGAGGAGGGCGGTCGGGCTCGTCAGCATGGGGAAGCCGGCGAGCGTGAGGCCGGCGAGGACGAGCATGAAGGCGAGCCCGTACATGAGCGCGCGGGTGACCGCCCAGAGCAGCTCGCCGAGGACGATGTCCGGGACGGAGGCGGGCGTCGTCAGGTAGGCGTCGTAGAGGCGGGCGAAGTGGAGCTTCACGAAGACGTTGTACGAGACCTCGTAGGACGCGCCGTTCATGGCGGCGGCGGCCATGAGGCCGGGGCCGATGTAGGCGACGTAGGCGCGCCCCTCGAGCCCGCCCTCGAGGTACGCGCCGAGCCCGAGCCCGAGCCCGAGCAGGTAGAGCAGGGGCTCGAAGAAGTTCGGCAGGATGTTCATGACCCACGTGCGGCGGTAGACGGTCAGGTTGCGCCGCCACACGGCGAGCGCGAGCTCGAGGTCGGCGCCGCCCGGCAAGCGGATCATTCGATCAGCCTCCGCCCGGTGATCTTCAGGAACACGTCCTCGAGCGTCGCCTTCCGCACGAGCGCCTGCCGCTCCGGCAGGAGGTGGGCGGCGCGGGCGATCAGGCCCTCGGCGTCGCCCGTGTAGAGGAGGAGCCGGTCCGAGAGGACCTCGGCCCGCTCGGCGGCGTCGCGCAGGTCCTGCACGGCCGCGGCGCGGGGACCGGCGGCGGCGCCGCCGCCCTCCGCGGCCCCGCCCTCCGCGCCGTCGCCGTCCTCGAGCGCGATCTCGACCACGTGCCCGGGCGCGTGCCGCTCGATCAGCGCGCGCGGCGCGCCCTCGGCGACGATCCGGCCGCGGTCCATGATGACCAGCCGGTCGCAGAGCCGCTCGGCCTCCTCCATGTAGTGGGTCGTGAGGAGGAGCGTCGCCCGGTGGCGCCGCTTGAGGACGCGCAGCCGGTCCCAGAGGTCGTGGCGGGCCTGCGGGTCGAGCCCGGTCGTGGGCTCGTCGAGGACGAGGAGGGCCGGGTCGCCGAGGAGACCGCGTGCGATCAGGGCGCGGCGCTTCATGCCGCCCGAGAGCATCTGGACGCGGCTGTCCGCCTTCTCGACGAGGGCGGCGAGCTCGAGCAGGTCGTCGATCCGGCGGCGCGCGACATCTCCGCGGAGCCCGTAGAAGCGGGCGAAGACGGAGAGGTTCTCGCGGACGGTGAGCTCCTGGTCGAGGTTGTCCTCCTGGGGGACGACGCCGATCACGCGCTTGATCGCGCGGTCGTTCTCGCCGCGCCCGACCTCGTGGCCGAGGACGCGCAGGCTGCCGCCGCCCACGGGCGTGGCGCGGTAGATCATGCGCATGGTGGTCGTCTTCCCGGCGCCGTTCGGGCCGAGGAAGCCGAAGCACTCGCCGCGCTCGACGGTGAAGTCGATGCCGTCGACGGCGGCCAGCGCGCCGAAGCGTTTCGTCAGGCCCCTCGCCTCGACCGCCGGCTCGCCCATCCCGGAAATCCTTGCGTCCGAGAGAGTAGATTTTTTCTCTTGACACGGCGAGCGAGCGCTCGCTAATGTCCCGGCGAACAGGATCACCGGGGAGGGATAGTTTTCGCATGAACCGTCCACAGATTCCACAGTCGGTCGACGGCGGCCGAGGAGGCCCGGCGACGTAGCGTCCCTCTCCATCGCGCAAGCGAACGAGGCGCCGCGTCCGGGTCCCTGGGGCCCAGGCGCGGCGCTCGCGTTTTCAAAGGACTTCGACGGCGGCGAGCGTGCGCGTGACGGTGTGCGCTCGCCGCCGTCGTTTTTTTGGGCCGGGTCGGTCCCGGCCGGTCTTCACGCGTGTACGGGCAAGGGAGGTCGTCATGTCGAGCTTCGGTGCGGAGTGGGTGTTCTTCCTGGCGTTCGCCGGGATGGTCGCGCTCGGGCTCGGCTGCATGAAAGATGCAGCCGAAGATTCCCGGGCGCGGCGCGAGGAGCGGAAGAAACGGAACGGGGGGTCGCCTTGAACCGGGCGGCGGCGAGGACCATGCGGGCGATCGAGACGAGACTCTTCAAGCGCCTGACCGTCGGCTTCGACTGGGAGCTCTGGGTCGTGGACCGCGGCGGGCTGCCCGTCGGCAAGCGGGAGCTGGCCGCGATCGCGACCGAGCTGAACCGGCGCGAGCCGGCGCTCCCGATCGGCCTCGACCTCGACCAGGTCGAGCTCCGGAGCGGGATCGCGGCGACGTACGCCGAGATCGCCGGGCGGGCGGCGCGGGCGCGCGCGGCGCTCGACCGGGTCGCGGCGGCCCGGCGGCGCGCGGCGTACCCGTTCGCGGGGCATCCGCTCGTGCGGAACTTCTCGGGCGGGCACGTCCACGTGGGCACGGTCGACGGCCTCGAGCTCGGGCTCGCGGCCGAGACGAAGAACGCGCTCGCGCCGTACGTGCCGGCGCTCGTCGCGCTCGGGGCGAGCTCGCCGTTCACGGAGCTGCGCGCCGGCGCCTTCAAGAGCTACCGGGCGGCGTTCCGGGCGTACGGCTGCGCGCTCCCGGTGCTCGTGGCGGCGCCCGGGGCGACGTACGTGCGGGGTCTCGAGGACGTGGCCCTCAAGGTCGACCAGAGGCCGACGATCGAGGTGAGGATCGCCGACTCGCCCTGCTCGGCGCGGCTGTTGGCCGAGCTGGCGGCTCTCGCGGCCGGGCTCGTCGCGGGCGTGGCGGCGGCGGTCGAGCGCGGCGACCTCGCGCGGCCCGACGAGCGGGGCGTCGAGGAGGGCCTGGCGAACCGCTACAACGCGAGCCGCCACGGCCTTCAGGCGACGTTCCGCCTGGGCCGGGGGCCGCGCATCGAGGCTTCTTCCGGCGCGGCGTCGCGAGGCGGGAGGGCTCGGGGGGGCAACGGCCGTCCCCCCGGGACCGAGGTCCGGGAGGTCGGCGCCGACGAGCTCGTCGCCGAGGCGCTCGAGCTCGCGCGGCCGGGGCTGCGCGCGCTCGGGACCGACGTCGAGGCGCTCGGGCTCGTGCGGCGCATGGTCGAGCGGCGGGCGACGCAGGCCGACTTCCAGCGCTGGGCGGCGGCCGGCGAGCCCGACCCGTACGCGCTCCCGCGGCGGCTGCTGGAAGCCGCGGGGCGCGGCGGCGAGGGCTTCGAGCGCTGGCTCGAGCGCGAGGCGCCCGTCCTGCCGCGCCTCGCCTTCGAGCCGCTCGAGGAGGCGGTCCTCGCGCGCGCCGGCCGGTCGCGGCCGGTGCCGTGGACGAAGGTGAACTTCGACCTCGGCCTGCCGCCGGCGCTGCTGGCGCGGATCGCGGGGAAGCTCGCGGCGGACGGGCAGGTGGAGATCGTGGAAGACCCCGAGCGGGGGATGGCGTTGAGGAGGAGCGTGCCGTGCAGCGAGTCCTTGCCGAGGTCCTCGCCGTCCGGGAGACGGACGGCGGGCGTGGCGGCGCGGGCGGCGGCCTTCGTCGCTTCGCCCTGAAGGTGCGGCCGGTCGGGCCGATGTTCCGGGCTCTGGCGCCGCTCCCGGGGGCGCGGCTCCCGAGGACGGCGACCGCGCCGGCCACGGTCGAGAAGCTCGGCCCGCCCGGGGCCTTCCGGCGCGGCGGCCTCGTCGTCCTCCGGGCGGCCGAGGTCGGTGCGGCGGGGGCGGCCGTCGAGCCCGAGGCCATCTCGCTCCTGAACCCCTACCTCCGGGCCCGGGTCTACCCGGCGCTCGGGGGGCGGATCGGCGAGCTGGTGGCCGCATCCGACGGGCGGGATGTGCTCCGCTTCGAGGCGCGGCTCGTGCCGGGCGAGGGGACGCTCGACCTGGGCGGGGCGCTCGACGACTTCGACGACGGGGCGTCCCTGGCGGCCATCCCGACGGCGCGCTTCCGCGCGCGCCGCGCGGGGCGGACGTCGCGGGCGGCGGGGGTCGTCCTCGCCCACCGCGACCGGAAGGAGAGGCGACGGCTCGTCCGCGAGGTCGAGCTGCTCGCCGATGCGCCGGTCGCGCTCGTGCGCTTCGCCGTCGGCGTCCTTCCCCGGCCGGCGCGGCCGCCCGGGGGCTTCGGCAGCCGCGCCGGGCGGCCGGGCCCGGCCTACGCCCCGCAGATCGCGCTCGCGCCTGGCGATGACGAGGAGCCCGGCCTCGACCTCGTCGTCCCGACGGCGACGGGCGTCGAGCGCTGGGCGCACGTCGCCGACGGGCCGGTCCACGTGCCCGTCCGGCCGTGCGAGACGCGGGTCTTCCGCGGCCTCACGGCCGGCTACGTGGCGGCGACGGCGGTCTCGGGGGCGACGACGGTCCTCGTCCTGCCGGAGCGGCCGCGCGGGGCGGTCGGGAACGTCGAGGCGCTGTCGTACCCTTCGCGCCTCGACCTCTACCCGTTCTTCCGCGCGCGCCGCGCCCGACCGGGCGCGCCGGCCCGCCACGCCTGGGCGCTCGCGACCGGCGAGCGGGCGCTCCTCGACGCGCGCGGCTTCGTCGTCGCCGCGCGCGACGCGACGGGGCGCCGGCTCGCGCTCGTCGCCCGCCGCGCGGGCACGACGCGGGCGTCGCTCGTCGTCCGGGTGGAGGTGGACGGCGCCGCTCGCGACGTCGTCCTCGCCCGCCGGGAGGTCGAGGGGCTCGGGCCCCTGTTCGTGGGCAGGCTCGGGATCGGCCCAAGTGAGCGTTTCTCGCTCATCTGAGGCCTCTCCGACGCCGGAAGGGGCACAAGTGAGCACGTTCCGCCCACTTGTGCGCCCCTCTCTCGAGTGCCTGGAAGTGAGCGTTTTCCGCTCACTTGAGGCCTCATCGACGCCGGAAGGGGCACAAGTGAGCACGTTCCGCTCACTTGTGCCCCTTCTCTCTCACGGTCGCGGGCCGGCGGCGGACAGGATCTCGTCGATGAGCGCCGGCGCCTCGGGCGCGTCGGGCCCGAGGGGATGGACGACCGCCGCCTGGATCGCCAGGCGGCGGGCGGCCGCCGGGTCGCCTTCCGCGAGCGCGAGGCCGGCGGCGAGCGCGAGGTCCTCGTAGGCGCGGACCGGCTCGACGAGGGCGCGGAGCGGGGGCTCGAGCGGGCGCAGGGGCTCGCGCTCGGCCCCGCGGCGCGAGAGGAGGACGGGGATCTCGACGACGGCGTCGTCCGGGAGGTCGGGGAGGGCGCCGCGGTTCTCGACGTTCACGATCTCGCGGACCGGCCGGTCGTCGCAGAGGGCGGAGACGAGGCCGGCGGCGATCCGCGAGTAGCCCGCCCCGCCGCGCTTCGCGAGCGCCGGCGGCTTCTCGTCCCGCGCCGGGTCGGCGTACCAGGCGAACAGCTCGCGCTCGATCTCGAGCACCTCCTCGGCCCGGTTCCTGGGGGCGGCGCGGAGGCGGGCGACCTCGTGAGCCGTGGCGTAGTAGTAGCGGAGGTACCCGCACGGGATCGCGCCGAGGCCCGCGAGGAACTCGCGCGGGTAGGCGAAGCCGAGCGCGCGGCGGCAGCGCTCGGGGTCGGCGGCGAGGCGCTCGACGGCGGCGGCGGTGCGGTCCGCGGCGGCGCCGCCGCCGGCGTCGTCGACGAGGACGCGGCGCGCCCACGACAGGTGGTTCAGGCCGGCGTAGTCGAGCCGCACGCGCTCGCGCGGGAGGTCGAGGGCGGCGGCGCAGTGGGCGTTGAGGTCGGCCGGCAGGTTGCAGAGGCCGAGCGCGCGCGCGTGCCCGAGCCGGAGCCACGCCCGCGTGATGAGGCCGGCCGGGTTCGTGAAGTTGAGGACCCAGGCGTCGGGGGCGCGGCGCGCGATCTCCAAGGCGAGGCCGGCTATGACCGGGATCGTGCGGAGGGCCTTGGCCAGCCCGCCCATGCCCGTCGTCTCCTGGCCGACGAGCCCGCGCCGGAGGCAGCGCTCGATGTCGGCCGAGCGCGCCGCCTGGCCGCCCACGCGGAGCTGGACGACGACGAAGCGCGCGCCGTCGAGCGCCTGGCCGAGGTCGGTCGTGTGGACGATCGCGCCCGCGCCCGCCGCCGCCTCGCCCCCCTTGCGCCGCGCCAGCCGCCGGCAGAAGGCGGCGACGGGCTCGAGGCGCTCGGGGGCGATGTCGTGGAGCGCGACCCGCTCGATCCCGAGCGCCGCGAGGCGGTCGAGGAGCCCGTCGAGCAGCTCGGGCGTGTAGGTCGAGCCGGCGCCGATGACGGCGATCTTCACGCCTCGCTCGACTCCAGGAGATCGCGTGCGAGCCGCACGGCGCCGCGGACGGCCGGCCCCTCGAGGACGCGCGGCTCGAGGCGCGGGTCGGCGGCTCGCGCGCGCGCGACGAGCGCCTCGACCAGCGGGTTCGGCGGCTCGGGCCGCTGGACCAGGCTGCCGGCGAGGATCAGCGGGATCGCCCGGCGCCAGGCCTCTTCCGGGAACGCCCGGCGCGCGAGCACGGCCGCCGTCCAGCCGAGCTCGCCGCCGGCGCGGATCAGCAGCTCGCGCGCGACCCGGTCGCCGTCCGCCGCCGCGCGGAAGACGATCGGCGGGATCGCCGCGTCGTCCGTCACGCCCTCGAGGCGCGCCGAGAGCCGCGTCGGCGCCCCGCGCCCGTCGCGCCCGCGCGCCGCGAGGTACGCGGCCTCGCGGGCGATGTCCCGGCCCGATCCGAAGTCGCCCGAGCGGTAGCCCTCGCCGCCGATCCGCTCCTCGCGCCCGTCCGCGGTGCGCGCGATGCAGTTCGTTCCCGTTCCCGCCACGAGCGCGAGGCCGTGGCCCCCCCTGCCGAGCGCGCCGGCCAGGGCGAGGAGCGTGTCGTTCACGACGAGCACGCTCGCCCCGGGAAAGGCGACCCGGAGCGCGCTCTCGGCGCCCCGGCCGTCGCCCGGCCGGTCGACGCCCGCGAGGCCGGCCGCGACGGCGCGCACGTCCGCCGGGTCGCCCCCCAGGCGCCGGACGGCCGCCACGATCTCGTCGACGAGCTCGGGCACCGGCCGTCGCCCGACGTTTCCCGGTCCCAGCCGCGCCTCGCGATGGTCCTCGCTCGGGACGTCGGCCAGGGCGACGTCCGTCTTCGAGGCGCCGCCGTCCACGCCCACCACGAAGACGCGGCTCACGGCCGCAACCAGTGATCGGCGAGCGGCCTGTCCTCGCTCGCCGGCTCGAGCGGCAGCTCCACCGGCCGCCCGAGCCCCGCCGACCGGTACGCCGCCTCCATGACCTCGAGGACGGCGAGCCCGTCCTCGCCGGTCGACTCCCCCGGCGCGCCGGCGCGGTGCGCGGCCACGAAGTGGGCGAGCTCCTGCGGGTAGCCGTTCTCGAAGGCCCAGGCGACGGCCGGACGCGAGAGGCCGGGCGCGCGGCCCTCGACCTCGCGGTCGCTGACGAGCGTGACCCCGTAGCCCTTCGCGAGGTCGGCGGCGACGAGGCCATCGCGCCCGTGGACCTCGAGCCGGCTCTCCATGCCGCCCTTCTGCGTCCAGGCGCTCTCGCTCAGGGCGGTCCCCCCGCCCTCGAAGACGAGGTGGACGAGGGCGTGGTCCTCGAGGCTCGTGCGCGCCCCGTGGACGTAGGTCCGGAGGTCGGCGAACACGCGCACGACCGGCCGCCCGCCCATGACGCGCCCGAGGAGCGCGATCCCGTGGCAGCCCATGTCGGCCAGGGCGCCGCCGCCCGCGTGCTCGAGGCGGAAGAACCAGTCCGCGTACGGGCCCTTGTGCTTCTCCTCCTGGCGGGCGAAGAACGGCTCGCCGACGGCCCCGGCGCCGACGAGCGCGACGACGCGCGCGTAACGCGGGGCGAAGAGGCACTCCTCGGCGTAGTAGAGGCGGCGCGAGGCCGCCCGGGCGGCCGCGACCATGCGGGCCCCGGCGGCGCGCGAGTGGGCTAGCGGCTTCTCGCAGACGACGTCCTTGCCGGCGGCGAGGGCGGTGCAGGCGAACGGCTCGTGCATGGCGTTCGGCAGGCAGACCGAGACGAGGTCGACGTCCGGGGCCGCGGCCGCGGCCTCGCAGGAGCGCTCGACCCGCGCCGCCGGGGCGGCGTCGGCGACGATCGCCTGCGCCCGCGCCTCGTCGCGCGACCAGATGACGACGACCTCGCAGCCCGGGACCTCGGCGTAGGCGCGGGCGTGAACCCGCCCGGCCCAGCCCGCCCCGAGGATCGCGATGCGCACGGGCCGCGCCGCCTCGGGTCTCGCCGCCTCGGTCCTCCCCCGACCGCCGGCGCTCACGAGCGGAGCGCCTCGCGGGCCGCGTGGACCTTGGCGAGCGCGTCGGCCGCGCCGCGGACCGCGTCCTCCTCGAGGAAGAGCTCGTGCGGGAGCCAGATCGCCTCGTCGGCCCGCGCCCGCTCGGCGACCGGGAACCGCCCGCGGAGCCGCGCCACGCCTTCCTCGCCGCCGTAGACGACCGGACCGAAGAGCGGCGACAGCGGGACGGGGTCGTAGCCCGCCTGCGCCGGCACGCCCTCGGCCCTCAGGGCCTCGAGCAGCCGCGCCTTCGACACGCCCGCCCAGACCGCCTCGTCGCGGCGCAGGAGGAGCGCGAAGCCGACGCGCTCGCCGCCGCTCGCCCCGTGCGCCTGCGGCCGGAGGCCGACCTCGCGGGCCACGCGCTCGAGGATCGAGGCGTGGCGGCGGCGCGCGGCCGCCTGCTCGTCCAGGGCCTCGACGTGGGCGAGCAGGACCGCCGCCTGGAGCTCCGTCAGGCGCCGGTTGTGGCCGAGGACGGGCTCGGGGCCGGCCGGCGACGCCGCCGCCGCCGGCCAGCGCCCGCAGTCCACGAGGGCGAGCGCGCGGTCGCGGAGCAGCGGGTCGTTCGTCGTCAGGAGGCCGCCCTCGCCCGCCGTCAGCAGCTTCCCGCTCTGGAAGCTGAACGAGCCGAACGCGCCGAACGAGCCGACGCCGAGCCCGCGCCAGCGCGCGCCGTGGGCGTGGGCGCAGTCCTCGACGAGGTCCAGGTCGCGGCGCTCGCAGAGGGAGAGGAGCGCGTCCAGGTCGGCGATCGCCGAGCCCAGGTGGACGGCCACGACGGCGCGCGTCCGCGCCGTGATGGCGGCCTCGGCCGCCCGCACGTCGATGCAGTACGTCTCCGGGTCCACGTCGACGAAGACGGGGGTCGCGCCCACGTTCACGGCGCAGGTCGCGGTCGCGATCCACGTGTACGCCGGGACGACGACCTCGTCGCCGCGCCCGACCTCGAGCGCGGCCAGCGCCGCGTCGAGCGTGACGGACCCGTTGGCCGCGCAGATGCCGAAGGCGGCGTCGTGCCGGCGCGCGAACTCGGCCGCGAACCGCTCCGCGAACGGGCCCGGCGAGGGGTAACCGCCGATGCGGCCGGAGAGGTACGACTCGAGCAGCCGCTCCTGGCCGCGCGCGCTCGGCCGCGGCCAGCGCGGGAGCGGTCCCCGGAGGGCCTTGGGGCCGCCGAAGAGGGCGAGCTGGACGTGGGCCGTCATGGGGTGCCTCGGGGGTCCTGCGCCGTCCGTCGTCCTGTCGAACACGTCGTCATCGCAGCGGGTAACGCCGGAACGCCCACCACCCGAGGAGCGCCGGGACGGCCGCGAGCGGCCCGACGCCGAGGACGGCGGCGATCGAGGGCGCCGCCGCCGCGCCGGCCGCTCCGTCGCCCCCGCTCCCGCCCCCGCCGGCGCCCGCGTCGCCGAGGAGCGCGAACGACGCGCCGACGATCAGCGGCCCGAGCCCGGTCCCGGCCTTCGTGAGCAGCCCCTCGAGCCCGAAGTAGAGGCCCTCGCGGCGAGCGCCCGTCCGCCGCCCGTCCTCCTCGATGATGTCCGCCATCAGCGCCCGCGGCAACACGAACGCGCACGCCACGGGGAAGGCGGCCAGGGCGTAGAGGACGGCGGCGTGCGCGAGCGGCGCGGGCGAAGGGCCGAGCGTCAGGAGCGCCGGGAGCAGCAGGCCGAACGCGAGCAACCCGGCGCGGAACACGGCGGCGGGGCCCACGCGCGCGGCAAACCGCCCGAGGAGCGGGAACGCGAGGCCGGCGAGGACCACGACCCACGCCTGGAGGAGGCCGGCCGTCCCCTCGCCGCGCCCGAGCACGACCTCGGCGAGGAACGGCGTGACCGCCACGATGGCGCTGACGCTCGCGAGCAGGCCGGTCCGGGCGACGACGTAGCGCAGGAACGCGGGGCCCCGGAGGATCGCGAGCCAGGAGCGGACCTCGGCCGCGATGGCGGCGCGCGCGCTCGCCCTCGCCCCGGCCGCCGGCGGCGGCACACCCCGCTCGCGGACGAGGACAAGGGTCGGCAGGAGGGCCGCGACCGCCGCCACGGCGACGACCGCCGCCAGCGCCCGGTAGCCGATCCCGCGCACGGCGAAGCCGGCGGCCGCGAGGAGGAGCACGTTGCCGGCGAGGTCGGCGACGCCCATGAGCGTCGCGACCGAGAACCGCTCGCGCGCGTCGGGGAAGACCTCGGGCAGGAGCGCGAGGTAGGGCGCGATCGCGAGCGTGTAGCCGAGCCAGAGGGCCCCGAGGGCGAGGGCGAGCCACGGCACGGGCGCGAGGCCCGCGGGGGGCGGGGTGTAGAGGCCGGCGACGCCGAGCGCGAGGAGCGGCGCGCCGGCCGCGATGAAGGGGAGGCGGCGCCCGAAGCGCGTCCGGGCCCGGTCGGACGCCGTGCCGACGAGCGGGTCGATGACGGCGTCGAAGATCCGCCCGGCGAAGAGGAGCGCGCCGGCCCGCTCGGCGCCGAGCACGAAGCCGCCCTCGCCGCTCGCGCAGTACTTGAGGAACCACGCCCCGACGAGGAGCGAGGGGAGCGCCGCCCCGAGGATCCCGACCGCGTAGCCGGCGCGGAAGCGGAGCGGGGTCGAGGAGGCGGGGCCCGCGGTCGTCGTCATCGAGGGCCAGGGTATCCGCGGCGCGCGGGTCGGACAAACGCGAGCGCCACGAGCCCGATCGGCGCGGCGCCGATGACGATCAGGGCGACGCCCCACCAGGCGGGGGCCGGCCCGAGCAGCGTCAGCGCGCGGACGAGGGCGTAGATCGCCGTCTTGACCAGCACGCCCGACAGGACGGCCGAGACGTGCGACGGCGCCGCCGGGTGGGCCTCGGGGAGCCAGATGTGGAGCGGCCAGATGCCGGCCTTCGTCCCGAAGCCGAGGACCGCGAGGGCGAAGAGCGCGGCGCCGAGGCCCGCCGGGAGCGGCCTGCGCGCCGCCGCGGCCGCCATCGTCGCGAAGTCGAGCGACCCCGCCTCGCGCCCGAGGACGAGGAAGAAGAGGACGACGAGCAGCGTCGCCACGTGGCTGACGACGAGGTACGTGAGACCGGCCGAGCGCACCTCCTCCTTCTCGTCCTCGAAGCCGACGAGGAGGAAGGCGAGGAGCGTCATGACCTCCCAGGCGACGAGGAAGAGGACCGCGTTTCGCGCCGCGCAGACGACGCAGAGCGCGACCGGCAGCAGGTTGAAGAAGAGCAGCGGCGGCCCGAGCGCCTTCTTGCCGCGGTAGTGCTCGAGGTAACCGGCGCCGTAGACCCCGGCCGCCGCCGCCAGCCCGAGCACCGTGACCACGAAGAACGCGGACAGGCGGTCGACCCCGAGCGCCCACTCGCCGCCCGGCACCGACCACGCCGCCCGGGCCTCGAGCGGCGGCGCGCCCGCGAGCACCCGCCCCGCCGGCCACGCCGCGACGGCCGCGCCCGCGATCAGCGCCGCCGTCGCGACGAGGACCGCGAGCCGCTCGCGTCGCGCCGCCGCCACGAGCAGGGCGAGCACGCCCCCGCCCGCGATCGTCGCGAGGCCAGCCTGGAAGAGGTCCATGCGGGCGCGGAGAAGCAAGCGCGGTGCCGGGTGCGAGCGCCAGCCCGGAGACGCGCGCCGACGGTGCGTTCGCGGCCCGACGACGGCGAACGCCCGACCCGCGGGCGCGCGCAGCCGGTTGCGCCCGGCGTGCAGACTCTTGCAGCCCCCGTCGGAGCGGCGCCGCTCGAGCCCCCGCGCCGGCCCTCGGCTAGCCCTCGGCTGGCTCTACCGGGGCGGATCGACCAGAGACTCAGCCACAGAGACCACAGAGTCGAGCTCAGAAGGTCGAGGGACCCCTGGCTCGAGGGACCGGGATGGTCAGCCCGTCGCGGGCGCCGGCGCGGCGGGCGGCGGCGCCGTTCCCACCCGCACGACGACCAGCACGTCGTCCGCCGCCAGCGGCCGCGCCGGGTCGGGCGGGGCGAGCACGTCGCCCGCGCCCGTCTGGATGGCGACGACCTGACCGCCGTGGCGCTCGCGGAAGCCGGACTGGCGGAGCGACTTGCCGACGAGGTCGGCGGGAGCGGGGATGCGGTCGACGGCGACCTTGCCGGCGGCCGGAAGGCGTGTCAGCAGGTCGTCGACCTGCCGCTCCTGGTCGAGGGCGGCGAGCTCGACGTTCTCCTCGAGGAGCTGGGCGCGCTGCTCGGCGACGCGCCGGCGCAGCATCTCGTAGACGGTCGAGCGGCGGAGCCGGCCGAGTGGCTCGCCGCGGCGCGAGACGACGCGCAGGGCCTCGACCCCGTGCTGGCGGAAGAGGGAGAGCGCCGTCCGGAGGTCGGCGGATGCCGGAACGGCGGGCTCGCCGCCCGCGCCCGCGGGCACCCGCTCCATCACATCCTCGGCGTGGACGCTCTCGATGAGGCTCAGGAGCGGGCGGCCGGCGTGCGCGGGCGAGTCCTCGGGGGCGCCGAGCTGCTCGTGGTTCAGGCCGAAGCGGCGGCCGAGCGCGTAGGCGATGACGGTCACGAAGATGAGCGGGACGATGAGTCCGTAGCTGCCGGTGATCTCGAGCACCATGACCGAGGCGGCGAGGGGCACGCGCATGCTGACGGCGAGCATGGCCGCGACCCCGACCGGGATCAGGGCCTCGCGCACGCCCTCCGGGAACGTGCCGGGGAAGACGGCCGTGAGGAGCGAGCCCGTGGCCGCGCCGACGACCCCGCCGATGAAGACCGTGGGCGCGAGCGTCCCGCCCATGTTCCCGGTCCCGACCGTGAAGGCCGTGGCCACGCACTTGGCCACGATCACGAGGGCGAAGACGGCGACCCACGCGAGCGGCGCGCGCGGGACGGCGGCGAAGAGCGAGCCGTCGAGGGCGTTCTGGACGAAGCGGTAGCGCGCGTCCATGACCTGCGGCACCGCGCACGCGATCGCGCCGACGACGAGCCCGCCCAGGATCGGGGCCGCCCAGTGCGGGACGCGGGTCTCGAGCTCGAGCCGCTCGACCGCCTTGAACGAGTAGTAGAGGAGCGCGCCGGCCCCGGCCGCGAGCACGGCGAGCAGCATGTACGCCAGCAGCTCGACGGGGTGCGTGAACCCGAGCTTCCCGGCCCCCTCGAGGAGCGGGTGCCCGCGGCCCCAGAACGTCATGTACGTGGCGTAGCCCGTGACCGCCGAGACGATGCACGGCATCAGGGCGGCGTCCTCGTTCTCGGGCTCCCGGTAGAGGATCGTGGTCGCGAAGAGCGCCCCCCCGAGCGGGCAGCGGAAGAGCGCGCTCACGCAGGCCGAGCACCCGGCGAGGAGGAACATGCGCCGCTCGCGCGCGTGCACGCCGAGGAGGCCGCCCACCTTCGACCCGATCGCCGCGCCGAGACCGGCGATCGGCCCCTCCGGGCCGGTCGACCCGCCGCAGCCGACGACGGCGACGTTGGCGAGCGCCTTGAGGGCCGGCGACCCGAGCGGCATCCGCCCGCCGTGGCGGTGAAAGGCGCGCACCAGCGCCTCCGTGCCGCCGTTCCGGTCCCTCGGGACGAGGCGCCAGATCAGGCTCGACGCCAGACCCCCGACCGCCGGCAGGACGAGGATCTCGAAGCGGAACGCCAGCATCCGCGGGCCGCCCAGGTGCATGAAGCGCCCGACCGCATGGGCGACGAGGTGGTGGAGCCCCCACTCGATCCCGGCCGCCGCCAGCCCGCCGAGGACGCCGATCGCGGCCGCGACCCCGAGCATGCGGACCCAGTGGGCGGCGGTCCAGCGGAACCGGAGCTTCCCGTGCGCTTCCCCGGGCGCCGGCGCGCTCATGGCTTCGGCACGAGCCAGACCTTCACCTTCGGCTTCTTCAGGTCGAGCTTCTTCCGCTCGGCGGCCGTGCCGATGAAGATGTCGATGTGCCGGCCCTGGATCCCGCCGCCGACGTCGTGCGCCTCGAAGAGCCCGTCGTGGTGGACGCCGGCGGCGGCGCCCGGGAGCGGCAGGCCGTCGGCCTCGGCGATGTAGAGCTTCGCCCCGATCTCGACCACCGACCGGTCGACGGCGATCGACCGGAAGGGCACGAGCGGGATCGACTTCACGCCGTAGCCGTACGGGGCCTTCGGATCGCGGACGATCGAGTACCGGATCGTCCCGTCCTGCTTGTCGCGCCCCGCGTAGTTGACGACCCGGCCGTCGCGGAGCTTCCCGGTGCCCTCGATCGCCAGGCGGTCGGCGAACCGCTTCGGCACGCGCGCGATCTCGCGCCCGCCCGCATCGAGGAGCGGCGTGTCGGCCGGCCCGGGATGGTCGGTCTCGATCTCCATCCAGTAGTAGGTGACCTTGAACTCGCCGAGCTCCCGCGCTCCCCGCGGCGGGCCGCCGCCGGCGCCGGCGGGGAGCGGCGGGGCGGCCGCGAGGAGGACGAGGACGGCGGGGAGGACGAGCTTGCGCATGGTCCCGAGCCTAACGCGGCGCCGGTCCGGCCGTCAACCGGCCGCATCGCCCGCGTTGACGTCCCGGCGCCGCCGCGATAGCGTGGCCCGGGCCCCGCCGGTGCCGGCGAAGGAGAGAGGTGCCCGCTTGAGTGCCAGGGAAACCGACGACGAGCCGGTCGAGGCCAGGCTGCGACCCATCGGCGTGATCCGGTCCACGCTCGCGGCGCGCAAGGGAGCGCCGAGACAGGGATCGGAAGGAGCGCCCGATGCCTGGATCGAGGTGGAGGCCTGGGCGGCAAAGGGGCTCCGGGGCCTCGCCGCGGGCGACGAGATCATCGTCATCACCTGGCTTCACCAGGGCCGTCGCGAGGTCCTCGAGGTCCACCCGCGGTCCGACCCGCGGAACCCGCTCACGGGCGTCTTCGCCACCCGGTCTCCGGACCGGCCGAACCCGCTCGGTCTTCACCCCGTCACCGTGCGCGCGATCGAGGGGACCCGCCTCCGCGTCGGGCCGATCGAGGCCATCGACGGGACGCCGGTCGTCGACATCAAGCCGGAGCTGTAGCGACCCGCCAAGGTCCCGGGCTCAGGCGCGGGTCGATCCCGAGGAGCGCCCCGGCCCGCCCGTTGATCGCGGTCACCCGGCCCTCGAGGTCGAGGGTGATGACCCCCGTCGAGAGGCTCTCGAGGACGTCGGCCGCGAAGACCTTGAGGTCGCGGAGCCGCCTCTCCGCCGAGGCCCACGCCCGGTAGCCGACGGCGAGGGCGAGCGCCGCCGCCCCGAGGAGCGCGAGCGCGACCGCGGCGAGGGCGACCTCGCGGCCGCGCGCGACGATGTCGGCGAGGCAGACCGCGATGGCGACGAGGAGGGCGATCCCGACGGGCAGGCCCACGCGCGCAAGGCGAGCGAGGCTCCCCTCTTCGGTCCGGAACATGACCGCGCCATCCTGTCGCCCGGGCGCCCCCTTTGCCATGAGGCGCTTGAACCGGCGGCGCGCGGCCCGTAGCATCCGGCGCCATGGACGACGCGAGCGGGCCGCCCCTGAACCTCATCGAGCGGCCCCCGGCCGAGACGGCGGTCCGTCTGCGGGCGCTCGGCCTCGACGCGCTCGTCGCGCGGCGCGTGATGGCCGAGCGCGTGCGCGAGGGGCGGCCGACGCTCGGGCGCGTGCGCGGTCTCGCCGCCTCGCGGCGGGCCGCGGTCGAGGCGGCCGTCGCGGTCCCGCGGCTCGAGGTCATCGACCGGCGCGTGGACCCGGCCGACGGCTTCGCCAAGTACCTCCTCCGCCTCCCCGACGGGCCGGCCGTCGAGGCCGTCCGCATCCCGCTCTTGAAGCCCACGCCCGACGGGCGCCCGCGCTTCAGCGTCTGCCTCTCGAGCGAGGCGGGGTGCGGCATGGGGTGCGGCTTCTGCCGGACGGGGCGGCTCGGGCTCGCGCGCCGGCTCGAGCCGTGGGAGATCGTCGCCCAGGCCCTGGCGATCCGCGACGAGGCGCCGGGGCGCGTCGCCGGCGCGGTCTTCATGGGCCAGGGCGAGCCGTTCGACAACCCGGACGCCGTGCGGATCGCGACCGACGTGCTCTCCCACCCGGACGGCCTCGGCCTGAGCCGGCGGGCGATCACGGTCTCGACGGTCGGCGTCGTCCCCGAGATCCGGCGGTTCGCGCGCGAGCGGCGGCGCGAGCGCCTGGCGATCTCGCTCGTCACGGCCGACGAGGCGCGGCGTCGGGCCCTCGTGCCGCTCGCCCGCCGCGACGGGCACGACCTGGCCTCGCTCCGCTCCGCCCTCGACGAGGTCGTGCAGGCGACCGGCCGGCGCGTGCTCGTCGTCCTCGTCCTCATCGGCGGCGTGACGACGACCGAGGCCGACGCGCGCGCCGATGTCGAGTTCCTGCAAGGACTTCCGTGCTGGATCGACCTCATCGACGTCAACGACCCGGACGGCCGCTACCACCCGCCGGACCCCGACGAGCGCGAGCGCTTCGTGCGCGCGCTGCGCGAGACCGGGCACCCGATCCAGGTCCGCTACACGGGCGGGAAGGCGATCGGGGCGGCCTGCGGGCTGCTCGCGACGACGGCCGAGGGCGGGGCCCCGGCCCCCGCCGGGCTCACGATCCTCCCGCACCCGCGCCCCGGGGCCGGCCCGGTGAGCGCCGGACCCCTCGCGCGGTAGCCGACCGAGGGTGTTTCCCGTCTGAGACTTGCGCCGTCCCGGCGGCTCTTGCAATTCCTTTGCGCGAACTCCCCCCTCCTCCCCGTGTCCAACCCTGCGAACGAGGAACGAACCGCCCGGCACGAGCGCCGGAAGACGCTGGAAGACAGCGGAAGACACGCCCAAGGAGGCACCCATGAAGCGGCTTCTCCCCTACCTTCTCTCGGTCGCGTGCGGCGTCGGCGCCGCGGTCCCCGCCCTCCCCACGACCGCGCTCGCGGACGAGCGCGTCCCCGTATCTCCGCCGCCGGTCGTCGAGGTCGCGATCCTCCTCGACACGAGCAACAGCATGGATGGCCTCATCGACCAGGCGCGGACGCGCCTCTGGACGATCATCAACACGCTCGCGCTCTCGCGGCGCGACGGGCGTCTCCCCGACCTGCGCGTGGCGCTCTTCGAGTACGGCAACGACGGGCTCGCGGGCGGCGCGAACGGCCACATCCGCCTGGTCGTCCCGCTCTCGACCGACCTCGACAAGATCTCGGCCGAGCTGTTCTCGCTCCGGACGAACGGCGGCAGCGAGTTCTGCGGCCACGTGATCCGGGACGCGGTGCAGAAGCTCGAGTGGGCGCCGGGCGACCACTACCGGGCGATCTTCATCGCCGGCAACGAGCCGTTCACGCAGGGCTCGGTCCACTACGCCGAGGCGATCGCGGCCGCGAAGGCGAAGGGGATCGTCGTCAACACGATCCACTGCGGCGCCGAGGCCCAGGCGCGCGCCGGCATGTGGCAGGAGGCGGCCGAGCTGGCGGGCGGCAAGTGCATGAACATCGACCAGGACGCGGCCACGCTCGCGATCGCGACGCCCTACGACAAGCGTCTCGAGGAGCTCGCCGGCTCGATCAACTTCACCTACCTCGCCTTCGGCCGCGAGGGCGAGAAGCGAAAGGAGCTCCAGTCGGCGCAGGACGAGGCGGCGCGGGCCGCGGCGCCGGGCGCCCTCGCCGAGCGCGCGCAGTCGAAGGGCAGCGGCGCCTACCGCAACTCGGGCTGGGACCTCGTCGACGCGGTCGCGGACGGCTCGGTCGACCTGGCGAAGCTCGAGGACGAGGAGCTTCCCGAGGAGATGCGCGGCATGACGCCCGAGCAGCGCAAGGCCCACGTCGAGAAGAAGGCCGCCGAGCGGAAGGCCGTGCGCGAGGAGATCGCGAAGCTCTCGGTCGAGCGCGAGAAGTTCATCGCCGCCGAGAAGGCGAAGATGGCCGGCTCGCAGGCGGAGACGTTCGACACCGCGGTGAAGGCCGTCCTCGTCGAGCAGCTCGAGGCCAAGGGGTTCGAGATGGAGTCGGGCAAGTAGAACGGAAGCGGCGGAGCGAAGCCACGGAGGCCGCAGGGCCTCCGTGGCTTCGTCATTTCGACAGCTCGAACGCGTCCAGCACGCTCCCGTCCAGCCGGATCGCCTCGAGCTTGAGCGTCCTCTCCCGGATCCGCACCCTCGTGAAGTGCTGCTCGGCCGCGAACACGACCGTGAAGTCGTTCCGGTCGGGTTTCTGCGTCCGCAGCGCCCCGCCCGCCCCCGTCACCACGTAGACCGTGCCGCGCGGCGCGTCCTTCTCGTAGTCGCGGCGCGGCGTCGTCCGCTCGTAGTCGTGGTCGTGGCCGTTGAAGACGATGTCGACGCCGGCGCGCTCGAAGAGGGGCGACAGCGCGCCGCGCAGCAGGATGTCGGAGCCGTGGACCCCGCTCGAGTACGGCGGGTGGTGGAAGTAGACGAACCTCCAGGTCGCCTTCGACCGCGCGAGCTCGCGCCTGAGCCAGCGGTGCTGCGCCAGCCCCGGCAGGAGCTGGGTCGGGCGGCTCGAGTCGAGGCAGAAGAGCTGGGCGTTCCCCCACGCGAACGTGTAGTACTTCTCGGTCCCGCTCCCGGCCGAGGGCAGGTGGAAGTGGTCGACGAAGGGGCGCCCGCGCTCCGTCAGGACGTCGTGGTTCCCGAGCGACGGATAGATCGGCAGGCGCGCGAGCATCGCCCGGTAGGGGGCGAAGAAGCGCGGGTCGTAGTGCTCGTACTCGCCCCGGTTGTAGACGATGTCGCCCGTGTGGATCGCGAAGTCCCCGCCCGCGAGCTCCATGCGCTGGGCGATGTCCCACTGCTCCTGGTTCCCCTTGCCCGAGTCGCCGAAGACGAGGAACGAGAACTCGGCGCCCTCGGGCGTGGGCGCGGCGCGGAACCGCTCGAGGGGCGAGAGCGGCTCGTCGCCGGCGGCGACGCGATAGAAGTAGTGGCGGCCGGCGGCGAGGCCCTCGAGCGAGACGGCGTGCTCGGTCGCCGGCCCCCCGCTCCCGGAGTCGGCGACGCGCCCGAGCGCGGGCTTCTCGCCCCAGAGGACGCGCCCCTCGGTCGGCTGGGCCGTGCGCCAGACGACGAGCGCGCGCGAGGTCGTCACGGACTGCAGATAGGGGCCGCGCACCAGCCGGATGCCGGGGACCGGGCCGGCGTTCTGGAGCGGGAAGTCGCCCGTCTCGCCGGGCTTGGCGCCGCGCCCGTCCGGCGAGACGCGCAGGCGGACGGCGGCGAACGAGCGCTCGCCCACGTCGGCGAACGAGTCCCAGACGAAGCGGTGGGAGGCCCCGGGCGCCGGCGCGGCGCTTCGCCTGGCCGTCCCGTGCGAGCCGATCCCCTCGGTCGCATCGCGCCACGACCGGCCGCCGTCCGTCGAGTAGGCGAGCTCCACGCTCGCGGTCGCGCCCTCCGCGTCGATCAGGCGGTAGTCGACCTCCACGTGCCCGGTGGCCACGCCGTCCGGGGTGTCGACGGTCGCCGTGACCTCGGCGCGGGCGTCGCCGGCGGCCGGCGCGGCCAGGAGCGCGACGACGAGCGCGCCGACGACCGCGAGCCTGCGGACCGCGGGCCGCACGGCTACTTCACCATCTTCACGTGCTTGCCCTTCCCGCCCTCGGGCTTGTCGCCCGCGTCCCCGTCGCGCGCCTTCTTGACGGTCCGGTACGTCTCGAAGGAGCCCTCGCACCACGTGACCTTGCCGTCGCCCTCGAAGGCGAGGACGTGCGTCGCGATGCGGTCGAGGAAGTAGCGGTCGTGCGTGATCACGATCGCGCAGCCGGGGAAGTGGACGAGCGACTCCTCGAGGACGCGGAGCGTCTGGAGGTCGAGGTCGTTCGTCGGCTCGTCGAGGACGATCACGTTGCCGCCGCCGCGCAGGAGCTTCGCGAGCTGGACGCGGTTGCGCTCGCCGCCGGACAGCTCGCCGACCTTCGTCTGCTGGACCGAGCCGGTCAGCAGGAAGCGGGCGAGGTAGCTGCGGATGTTGATCTTCTGGGCGCCGATCGACACCCACTCGAGGCCGGCCGACACCTCCTCGAAGACGGTCTTCGTCGGGTCGAGCGTCTCGCGCCCCTGGTCGACGTAGCAGAACCGCGTCCGCTCGCCGACCTTGATCGTGCCGGCGTCCGGCTTCTCCATGCCCATCAGCATCTTGACGAGGGTCGTCTTGCCGCAGCCGTTCGGCCCGGTGACGCCTATGATCCCGCCCTTCGGCAGCTCGAAGCCGAGGTCGTCGATCAACGTCCGCCCGCCGTAGCCCTTCTTCAGGCCCTCGGCCCGCAGCACGAGGTCGGAGAGCGGCGGGCCGGTCGGGATGTTGATCTCGAGGTCGCCGCCCCTGGCCGTGATCGCCTTGACCTCGGCCTCGAGCTTGTCGAACTCCTGGACGCGGTGCTTGGCCTTCGCGGTCCGGGCCTTCGGCGTGCTCCGGATCCACTCGAGCTCCTTCTCGTAGAGCGAGAGCTTGCGGCTCTGCTCCTTCTCCCGCACGCGCACCTGGGTCGCCTTCGCCTCGAGGTAGGCCGAGTAGTTGCCCTCGTAGCCCCAGCCGAAGCCGTTCTCGAGCTCCCAGATCACCTTCGTCACGCGGTCGAGGAAGTAGCGGTCGTGGGTGACGAGGATGTACGCCCCGCCGCCGCCGTAGTCGGCGAGGTAGCTCTCGAGCCACTCGATCGTCCAGGCGTCGAGGTGGTTCGTCGGCTCGTCGAGGAGCAGGAGGTCCGGGTGCTGCATGAGGACGCGGCAGAGCGCGACCCGGCGCCGCTCCCCGCCCGAGAGGTGGCGCGCGAGCGCGTCGGGCGGCGGGCAGCGCAGCGCCTGCATCGCGATCTCGAGGCGGCGGTCGACCTCCCAGCCCTTCTTCGCCTCGATGCGGTCCTGGACGCGCTGCTGCTCGTCCAGCATCGCCTGCATCCGGTCGGCGTCCTCGTAGACCTCGGGCTCGCCGAGCTGCTCGCCGATCCTCTCGAAGCGGGCGAGCAGCTCCTTGATCGGCTTGACGCCCTGCTCGACGTTCTCGAGCACCGTCTTGTCGAGGTCGAGCTGCGGCTCCTGCTCGACGTACCCGATCTCGAGGTCGGGCTGGACGATCAGCTTGCCGTCGAAGCGCTTCTCGCGCCCGGCGCAGATCCTGAGGAACGTCGTCTTCCCCTGCCCGTTCGCGCCGATCAGGCCGGCGTGGTCGCCCGGCAGGACGCGGAAGTTGATGCGCTTCAGGACCTGCCGGTCGCCGTAGGTGATCCCGAGGTCGACGCCGCTCATGAGCGACGCGCCGCTCTTCTGCTCCGCCATGCGTCCTTCTCGTGCTCGGCTCTCGCGTGATCCGGGTTCGCGGTCCGGGTGTGACCGTTGAAGGTAGCCGGCCCGCGCGGGACCGTCAAGCGAGGTTGACGAAGCGCGGCGGCGACGGTAGGTTGCGCCGATTGTGCGTCCCTTCACGATCGGGGTCGTCGTCGCCGCCGCCCTCGCGGCGGCGATGCTCGTCGCGGCCGCGCCGGCGGCCGGCTTCGAGCCGAGCGTCGCCCGGCTGCTGCGCGATCGGGCGTGCGCCGACGTCATCGTCTGCGCCCACCGTGGCAACGGGGCCGGCGCGCCCGAGAACTCGCTCGCCGCGATCCGGCAGGCGGCGGCGCTCGGGGCGCTCGTCATCGAGGTCGACGTTCGCGAGACGAGGGACGACGTCCTCATCCTCATGCACGACGACACGCTCGACCGGACGGTGGGCGTTCGCGGGCGCGTGCGGGACCGGCCGTACTCCTACATCCGCGAGTTCGCGCTCGAGGGCTCCGCCGACGGCGAGCCGCCGCCCACGCTCGCCGCCGCCTTCGAGGCGGCGAGGGGGCGGGCGATCCTTCAGCTCGACCTGAAGACCGACCGCATGGACCTCGTCGCCCGGGCGTTGGGCGAGGCCGGGCCGGAGATCTTCGACCGGGTCATGTGCGGCAAGGGCTCGCTCGCGAAGCTCGTCGAGCTGAAGCGCCTCGAGCCGCGGGTCGAGGTGATCCCGAGGGCCGGGCGCGAGGCGGACCTCGAGGCGATGCTTGCGCCGGAGCTCGCCCCGGTCGCCGTGCAGGTGCCCGACGACCTGCTCGTGCCGGCCGTCGTCGAGCGGATCCGCGGCGGCGGCGCGCGCGTCTGGGCGAACGCGCTCGGCTTCCGCGACGTCGTCGCCGGCGTCGACGCCGCCGCCTACGACGAGCTGATCGAGGGCGGCGCCGACATCATCCAGACGGACCGCCCGGCGATCCTCGTCCCGCGGGCGCGCCGGGCGAGCCTGGCCCGCTATCCCTGGTGACCCGGGGCGCGCGCTACCGCGGCCTCAGCTCCACCGCCACCCGCGTCACCTCGCCCGACCTCACCAGCACCCCGTCCTCGAACGGCGCGAACCCCTCGGCCGCGACCGTCACGCGGTAGACGGCGCCCGCGCGCAGGCCGTCGATCACGAGCGAGCCGGCGCCCGGGAACCCGGTCGTCGTGCGGGCCGCCGCGCCCTCGAGCCGCGCCTCGGCCGTCACCCGGACGGGCCCGGGGCCCGGGGCCGTGACCTCGAGCACGAGGTCGCCGGCCGCGAAGAGGGCGACGTCGACCTGCATCTCGCCCGCGACCGCCAGCTCGCGGGCCTCGAGGGCGTAGCCCGGGGCCGACACGTCGATGCGGCCGGCGCCCGCCGGGAGGCCGGTGAGGGCGTAGGCGCCGTCGGCGGCGGCCGTGGCCGTGCGCTGGGCGCCGGCGACGGTCGCGGCGATGCGGGCGCCGATCGCGGGCGCCCCGGTCGCGGCGTCGAGCACGCGCCCCGAGATCGAGGCGGCGCCGGCCTCGGGGAGGCGGACGTCGAGGCGGTGGACCCCGGGTCCGGGGAGGGCGACCGGGTACGCATGGCGCGTGCCGTCCGCCGTCTCGACGGCGATCTCGCCCGCGAGCGGCGCGACCTCGAACGCGTACGCGCCGTCCGGGCCCGTCGTCGACTCGCCGAGCGCGAAGGCCATAGGCCCTCTCATCTCGCTCGTGAAGAGGCGTACGAGCAGGCCGGCGGCCGGCCGCCCGTCCGCGAACGTCACCGTGCCGCGGAGCGACGGGCGCGGCTTCTCCTGGGCGTCGCGCGCGACCGAGGCCCCGTCGTCCACCTGGAACCAGTCGGCGGCCGTCGCCGCCGACGGATCGCCCATCATCATCCAGCCGCCCGGCACGCCGGCCGGGGCGATCGCGACCCGGTACGTCCCGGCGGCGACGCGCTCGAAGCGGAAGCGGGCGTCGCGGTCCGAGACCGCGGTCGCGGCCGGCAGGTCGACGCCCTGGCGGAAGAGGGCGACGGTCGCGCCGACGTAGGGCGTGCCGTCGACGCGGAGGGCGCGCCCGTCGACGGCGCCGCCCTTGGTGAGCGCGAGCGTGAGCTTGACGGCGTGCTCGACGCCGCCCGGCAGGACCTGGACGTCGTCGGCGTAGGCCGGCGCGAAGCCGTCCGCCTGGGCGCGGACGTCGACGATGCCGGGGTCGATGCCGTCGATGATGACCGTGCCGTCGGCGACCGTGACGTGGATCGCGCCGCGGCCGAGAAAGACGGCGCCGCCAGCCCCCGCCGGGGTCGCCTTCTTCAGGACGATCCGCTCGCCGCCGCCCTGGATCTCGCCGACGTCGACGCGGGCGCCCGCCACCGGGCGGCCCTCGGCCTCGTCGATGACGGTCACCTCGATGGCGCCGAGCACCTCGAGCGCGACGTCGCCGAGGTCGAGCTTCTGGCCCGGCGCGAGCCGGAACGGGCCGACGTCGCGGGCGGCGAGGCCCTCGTCGCTCGCGTTGATGTGCAGGGTGTAGAGCCCGGGCGGGAGCTGGCCGATCTCGAAGCGCCCGTCCCGGTCGCTCGAGGCGACGAGGGGTCGTCCCATCTCCAGGCCCGCGCGGCGCTCGTGGGGCTCGAGGAAGCACGTGACCTCCTCGATGGGGCCCCGGCCATCCGCCCGGACGACGCGACCGCGGACGGCCCCGCCCGGGATCAGCCGCACCTCGCGGCGCGTCTCGCCGGCGACCTCCAGGCGCACCTCCTCGGAGTGGGCGGCGTACCCCTCGGCCTCGACGCGGAGCCGGATGGTCCGGTCCTGGAGGCCGGTGACGGCCGCCTTGCCGTCCGGGCCCGTGACGGCGTCCGGCCTCTCCCCGCGCCCGGCGAGCGCGAAGCGGCCGGCGCCGGCGAAGACCCGGGCGCCCGCGATCGCGGCGCCGTCACGGTCCCGGACCGTGAGCGCGAGCGCGGCGCCCGCCGCGAGCTCGATCTCGACCGGGCCGGTCGTCTCGCCCTCGCGGACGGCGACGCCGTCCCGCCGGCCGTCGCGGTAACCGGCGGCGCGCGCGGACACGGTGTGCGAGCCGGGCATGACGCGCTCGAGGCGGAACTTGCCGGCGGCGTCGGTCTTCGTGGCCGTGGGGTCGGGCGGCAGCGCGGGCATGCGCGGCGCGGGGCCGCCCGGGCCGCCGGGCCCGCCGGGCCCGCCCGGCCCGTCCTCGCCCTCGCGCCGCTCGACCATGACGCCGACCATCATCGCGCCGTCGCCCACGTCCTTCATGACGCGGACGCCCTCGGGGAGCGGCTCGCCGAGCCGGACGACGGCGCCGGCCACGGCCGCGCCGCCCGGGTCGCGGACGACGCCCTCGATGGCGCCGGGACGGTTGAGCGTCAGCGTCCCGAGGTCGAGGACCTCGCCCTCGATCAGGCCCGGCACGGTCTTCGAGAGGGGCAGGAACTCGTCGGACGGGTCGATCCGCAGGCGGTAGCGCAGAGACGTCCGGAGCCCGAGGACCTGGAAGCGGCCGCGGGCGTCGGTGTGGGCGGAGGGCTTCGGCTTCTCGTTCGCCGCCCCGAAGAAGATCGCGCCCGGCCGGTCGCCGGTCTCGATGACGGCGACGGGAGCGCCCTCGACCGGCCGGCCGCGCGTGTCGACGACCGTGCCCGAGAGGCCCGCGGGCTCCGTCTCCTCGGGCTTGCCGAGGGCGGGGGCGCCGGCGCCCCCGGCGCCCGCGCCGGTCGGGGCCGCGTCGCGTGTGAACGCGCGCCGTCCCGGCTCGGGAGTCGGCGTCCCGGCGGCCGTCGCGGGCGCCGGGCCCTCGGGCAACGCCTCGGACCCCGCCCCGACCCCCGCACGGGTCGGCCCGGGCGAGCCGGCGGATCGGGTTCCCTCCGGCGTCGGGGTCGGCGACGCGGGCAGGTTCGGATCGGCGCCGGGCGTGGGGCCGGCGGGCCGCGCGCCGGCCGGGTCGCCGTGCGGCCCGCCGACCAGGCGGGCGCCGACGTAGCCGACGAGCACGACGAGCGCGATCAGCAGGAGCGCGACGGGAGCGTCTTTCCGAGTCACGAGGTCCCCTCCGGAAGTCGATAGAGACATCTATACGCGCCCGGCCCTCAACCGGACCGGTGCCGATCTTCGGCAAGTGAGCAGATCTCGCTCAGATGAGGCCTTCTCGACGTCGAAGGGGCCCTAACTGAGCGGATTTGGCTCATCTACGACCTTCCGGCCGGAGCGGTCGCAGGTGAGCGGGCTTCGCTCATCTGGGGCCTTATCGACGTCGGAGCGGCGGAAACTGAGCGGATCCGGCTCATCTGGACCCTCTGCGCGTCGGGGGAGGAGGCTTCGGCGGCTGTTGACTTCGCCGGCGGGCGACGGCAGACTTCTCACGCATGCGACTCGGGAAGCGCGCTCGGGCGGCGGTCGTCGGCGTCGCGGTCATGCTCGTCGCGAGCGGGCTCGAGCTCGGGCTCGTGCGGTCGTTCGAGTTCCTGCCGTTCCCGAAGGCGATCGAGCCCTGGCGGCCGGGCGAGGAGACGCGGGCGGCGCTCGCGGCCGCCCGGGAAGAGTCGCGCGCCCTCCCGCGCCCCGAGCGCGCGCCGGCGCGGGGGCTGACCCTCGTGATCGTCGACGGGATGCGGCTCGACGTCTCCCGCGAGATGCCGAGCCTGCTTGCGCTCGGCGAGCGCGGCCGGTTCGACACCGCGCGCGCCGACTTCCCGTCGTTCTCGAAGACGAGCTACGCGACGATCCTGACCGGCGCGCCGGGGCCGCGAGTCCACGGGTTCCTGTCCAACTACCGGCGCGAGGCCGTGCCCGTCGAGTCGCTCGTCGACGTCGCCCGCGAGGCGGGCGTCCACACCCGCTACCTCACCGACGGCCTGTCCTGGATCCCGCGCATGTTCCCGGCCTTCGCGGACACGCCGACCGTGGACGTCGGGCGCTGGGCGGAGACGATCGCCGCCGGGCCGCACCCCCACCTGACCGTCGTCTACTTCGGCGAGCCCGACCACACGGCCCACGCCCACGGGCCGCGGAGCCCGCAGGCGCTCGAGGTCTCGCGCCGGATCGACGCGCACATCGGGCGGCTGGCGGCCGGCCTCGACCTCGAGCGCGAGGCCCTCGTCGTCGTCTCCGACCACGGCCACGTCGACCGCGGCGGCCACGGCGGGCACGAGGAGGAGTGCCTCCTCGTCCCGGCGATCTTCTGCGGGGCGGGGTTCGGCAAGGGCCGCGGCGCCGGCGCCGGCGAGCCGTTCCCTCTGCGCGACATCGCCCGCGCCTCGGCCGACGCCCTCGGCCTCCGGCCCCCCGCCGGCGCGCTCCTCCGGCTGCCGCGCCCCCCGCGGCTCTCCCCCCTGTGGAACGGGCTCCCCGCCCTGCTCGCCCTCGCGGCCGTCGCCGCCTACGTCCGCGTCCGCCTCGTCCGGCCGCGCACGCTCGCCGCCGCCGCGCTCGGGATCGCCGCCTTCTTCGGCCTCTTCGCCCTCCGTGGCTACCCGTTCTCGTGGTCGTGCATCAACGAGGACGCCCACATCCCGCTCTTCGCCGCCGAGATCGTGGCCTTCGCCGCCGCCGGCCACCTCCTCGGCTCGCTCCTCGCACGCGACCGCGGGCCCTCCGGCCACGGGCCGACCGCGCTCGCGCTCGCCGTCGCCCTGGCCGCCGCGCTCGGCGCCGTCTGCGGCCCGACGGCCGCGACCGCCCTCGACTTCCCGCAGGTCGCGTTCCTCTACCACCTGAGCCTCGCCCTCCTCTTCGCGAAGGGCCTGATCGCGGCCGCGGCCGGCCTCGTGCGCCCGGGCCCGGCCCCCTCCGGAGCCGCCTGACCGTGCCCCCGCGCCGTCCGGGCGACCCGCCGATCGTCTACTCGACGGACCCCTCGTACCGCCCGCCCTGCCCCGGCTGCGGGCGCCCGGAGGAGAAGTGCACCTGCCCGCCGCCGGCCGAGGTCCCGCCCGCCTTGCAGACCGCCGTCGTCGCCCGCGAGAAGCGCCCCGGCGGCAAGGTCGTGACGGTCGTCACGGGCCTCGTCGCGGGCCCGGCCCTCGACCGGCTCGGGAAGGACCTGCGCACGCGCTGCGGCGCGGGCGGCACGGTCAAGGACGGCGTCGTCGAGGTCCAGGGCGACCACCGCGAGCGCGTCGCCGCGGCCCTGCGCGCCCTCGGCTACCGCGTCAAGCCGACCGGCTGATCACGGCCGTCAGCCCGACCCGCACCATCATGACCCCGATCGCCGCCAGGAAGAGCGAGGCGATCTTGGCCGCGGCGACCGCCCCGCCCGGGCCGATGAGCCGCATCAACCGCTCGGACGAGCGCAGCACGACGTAGACGATCGCCAGGTTCGCGACGAGGGCCGCCGCGGCCCAGAAGTAGCCCTGCTGCTGGACGACGAGGAGCGCGGTCGTCAGCGTTCCGGGGCCGACGATGAGCGGCATGCCGAGCGGCACGACGCCGACCGTCGCCGTGGCGGTGACCGTCCGGCGCGGCTTGCCGCCGATGATGAGGTCCTGGACGGCGAACACGAGGAGCAGCAGCCCGCCCGCGATCCGGAAGTCGTCCGTCGTCACGCCGAGCACCCGGAAGACGGTCTCGCCGAGGAACATGAAGAAGACGGCGACCGCGAGCGCCGTGATGGTCGCGCTCCGGACGACGGCCCGCTTCGCCTCCGCCGGCATGCCGTCCGTGAGCCCGACGTAGATCGGGAGCACGCCGACGATGTCGATGGCGACGAAGAGGGGGATGAACGCGAGCAGGAACTTCACTTCAGGCCCGCGTCACTTGATCTTCGCGAGCCACTCGACCACGACCGGGGCGAGCGACTCGAGGACCTCGGGCTCGGTCCGCCGCACGCCGTCGCGGGCGTCCCGCGCCGAGACCGCGAGGGAGTGGTCGCCGCCCTCGACGACCTCGAGCGTCGGCGGCGTCCCGAGCTTCTTCAGGTTGGCGCGCAGCATCTCCCGGTCGCAGAGCGGGTCCTTCGTCCCCTGGAGGAACAGGCACGGGACCTTGATCTTCGGCCAGTGCTCGACGCGCGGGTCGTCCGTCTTCCCCGGCGCGTGCAGCGGGTAGCCGTAGAAGAGGAGCCCGGAGGCGAGCATCCCCTGAGCCGCCGCCAGCGAGGCGACGCGCCCGCCGTACGACTTCCCGCCCGCCACCCAGCGGGCCTTCGGCCCGAAGCGGCGGACCGCGTCCTTGAACGAGGCCCAGTAGGGGTCGACGCTCTTCGCCGCCTGCGGCGGCCGCCGGTTCCCGAGCTCGCGGTAGGGCAGGTTGAAGCGGACGACGAGGTGCCCGCGCTCGGCGATCGCGTTCGCGAGGGCGAGGAGGCCCGGGACGTGGAGGTCGTTCCCCGCGCCGTGGGCGAGGAACAGGTACGGCTCGCGCGGCCGGTCGGGGCGGTGGACCTCGGCGGCGACGTCCTTCACCGGCTGGAGCGACGCCGTCGCGAGCCTCGTCTTCTCGACCTTGACGCCCATGTTCGACCCTCCTGCCTCCCCCGCGCCGCCCGTCGCCTACAGGAACGCGAGCACCGCCGCCACCTGCGCCCTCACCATCTGCCCGAACGCGATCGGCTCCGGCGCGAGCTCGCGGACCGCGCGGCCGAGGTCCGACTCGAGCCTCGCCGCCAGGTCCCGGTCCCCGAGCAGCCGCACCGCCATCCCGGCGCGCGCCAGCCAGAGCGCGGGCAGCGCCCGCTTCGCCTCGGTCTCCTCCGCCCGCGTCGCGTAGGTCTCGGCGGCCGGCAGGCCGGCGATCGGGCCCAGGTAGCCGTCGTCGCGCACCGCCTCGAGCCGCGCCGCGAGGGCCTCGACCGAGCGCCGCAGGCGCGGGTCGGCCGCGCCGCCCGCGCCGGCCCCGTCGCCGGCCGCCGCCCGCGCCGGGTCCACGTAGGTCGCGAGGATGCGGCTCGCCAGGGCCCGCACCCAGCCGTCGAGGGCCGCCAGGTCGATCGGCGCCGGGGCCGGGTCCGTCAAGCCCTGGACGCGCGCGCCGGCGATCTCGGTCACGAGGATGCGCGCCTCCGGGTTCGCCGTCTGGGCGAAGGCGAAGCTCGAGACGGCCCACTCGCCCACCGCGACCTGCTCGAGATCGCACGGGCCGTCGGGCGCGACCGGCTGGCCGAACGCCCGCAGCGCCCCGAGCACCCGCTCGAGGTCCGGCTTCCCGAGCGCCGGGGCCGCGCCGACCGTGGCCGGGGCCGGGGCGTGCGATTCGTCGTGGAGCGGCAGCACGGCGTCGGGCCGGACGCTCGCGAGCGCGCGCAGGAGCGCCTCGGTCTCGGGGTGCGGCTCCGCGACCGACCAGTCCACCTCGTCGGCCGGCGCGATCGGCCGGTAGCCCGCGCGGCCGTATGCGAGGATCGTCTCGGCCGCGCCGCCCCGCTCGGCCAGGGCCTCGAGCCAGCCCTCGTTGCGCGCCGCGCCGTCGGGGTCCACGCACGGGATCAGGTGCCAGCTCCGGACCGGCGCCCGCGCGAGCCGCGCGTCCCCGGCCGCGAGCCGCTCGGCCAGGAACAGGACCGTCGCCCCGCCGACGGGCTCGTCCGGGTGCGGGTAGGCGTACGCGAGGACGGAGGGCGCCCCCTGCCCGAACGAGACGAGCTCGATCGGCCGTCCCTCCCCGGACCGGCCGATGCGCGACACCCGGGCGCCGGCCGGGCCGGCGACGGCGCGGACGGCGGCGGCGAGCGCGTCGCCCGGGAGAGGCCGCGTCGCGTCCGGCACCGACCGGGCGATCTCGATGGCGTCGTCCAGGTCCATGAGGCTCGAGTTTACCATACCGACCTGACATCGAAAACACGGCCCGTCGTTTACTCCTCGAAAGCCCCGCGGTATAAGCACTGGCGGCCGACAGGGGGAACCACCGCCATGGCGATCCGCAAGCAGCTCAGCGTCTTCGTCGAGAACGAGCCGGGCGTCCTCGCCCGGGTGTCCGACGCGCTCGCCGCGAACGGCGTGAACATCCAGGCTATCTCCGTCTCCGACGCCGTCGACGACTCGGTCCTCCGGGTCGTCGTCGACGACGACCGCAAGGCCCTCGACGTCCTCGAGGAGGCGCAGGTCCTCTGCGTCGCGCGCGACGTCCTCGAGGTCGAGGTGCCCGACCGGCGCGGCGCGCTGGCCGAGGTCGCCGCCGCCCTGGCGGCGAGGGCCATCAACATCGCCTACGCCTACGGATCGTCCGCCGGCGGGGGGGTCGCGCGGCTCTACCTGCGGGTGAAGGACCCGGTCGCCGCCGAGGCGGCGCTCGCGGGGCTCTTTCAGGGCGGCGGGAGGGGGACGAGGACGTAGCGCTCGAAGGTCCGGATGATGGAAGGTGAAGGGGACGCCCGGGCCGGGCGTCCGAGGTGAGAGGTGAACGCCTTGCGCAACCTGAAGCTCGTGGTCGCCATCGCGATCGCGGTCCTCGCCGTCCCGGCGCCGGACCGCGTCGCCGCCGACGGCGACCCCCCCGCGCCGCCGGCGTCGCCGCCGCCGGCGGCCCGGACCGCGCGCCACGCCTCGGGGACCGTCGACGAGGACATCGTCTACGCCGAGCTCGAGGGCGGGCGGAAGCTCCACCTCGACCTCTACCGCCCGAGGCACGAGGGCCCGCGGCCGACGATCGTCTGGATCCACGGCGGGAGCTGGCTCGGGGGCAACAAGCGCCCGGCCCCGCGCGGGCTCGTCGGCCGGCTCCTCGAGCGCGGCTACGCGGTCGCGGCCGTCGAGTACCGCTTCTCGAACGAGGCGCCGTTCCCGGCCCAGATCCACGACGTCAAGCGCGCCGTCCGCTTCCTGCGCCGGCACGCCGCCGCGCTCCGGGTGGACCCCGACCGCCTGGCCTCGTGGGGCTTCTCGGCCGGCGGGCACCTCTCTCTCCTCCTCGGGATGACGGACGGGGACGACGGCCTCGAGCCGCCGCCCGACGGCGGCCCGGAGGTCTCGACGCGGGTCCGGGCGGCGGCGTCCTGGGTCGGGCCCACCGACCTCCGCCTCTACCCGCCGGCGGCGGACGGGCCGATCCAGAAGCTCATGGGCGGCAAGCCCCAAGGCGAGGCGCCCGACCTCTACCGGCTCGGGAGCCCCGTCGCCCACGCGACCGCGGACGACCCGCCCGCCTTCCTCGTCTACGGCAAGCTCGACTGGCTCGTCCCGTTCGAGCAGGCGACGGCGATCCAGGCGGCGCTCGACCGCGCCGGCGTCTCGAACGTCGCCCTGTGGGTGGACAACATGGGGCACGGCAACCAGATGCCGCTCATGCCGCCCATGAAGCCGACGAAGGACGAGGTCGAGGCCGCCTTCTTCCGCTTCCTCGAGTCGGCCTTCCGGCGCGCGCCGGTGCTCAAGTACCGCGAGTAAATGTCGCGCTACACGGACATCGTCGCCGCGCGCATCGCGATCAAGAACGGCCTCGCGAGCGAGGCGGCCGTTCGCGCCTGCTTCAACGCCCAGCGCGCGGGCGTCGCCGGCGGCGAGCTCCGCGACCTGATCGAGATCCTCGTCGACCGCGGGCTCGTCGACGCGCCGACCGCCAAGAACCTCTACCGCGCCGTCTCCCTCCACAAGGTCGTGCGCGCCGACCGCGTGTACACGCAGGTCGCCGTCGAGCACGGCTACATCACGGCCGAGCAGGCGAAGGAGGCGCTCGCCGAGCAGCGCGCGAGCGAGTACCGCCTGCGGGTCGCCGATCTCCTCCGGCAGCGCGGGTGGATCACGATCGACCGGGCCGACGAGGTCCACGACCAGCACATGATGGTCCTCGCGGAGATCGAGGCCCGCGAGGAGGAGGAGTTCGACGCGGCGGCGCGCGCCGCGCTCGGCGACTCGATCAAGATCGACCCGAAGAAGCTCTCGGAGGGGCTCCGCGGCTTCGCCGGGCCCTCGGGGACGGGTGCCTTCTCGAGGAGCTCGCTCGACATCGACGTCGGCACGAGCGCGGCCGGCGGCGGCGCCGGGACCAGGGCCGGCGGCGAGGGGCGGGCGATCCCGGCCGGCGTGCCCCGCGGCAAGGAGGCGCTGACGCAGAGCGGGGCCCTCCGCGATCCCCTGATCGGCCAGACCGTCGCCGGCCGGTACCGCGTGCGCTCGCGCCTCGGGATCGGGCGGGCGGGGACGGTCTACCTCGCCGACCACCTCCTCAAGGACTGTCCGGTCGCCCTCCGCGTGATCCCCGAGGACATCGCCCACGACTCGCCGCGGCTCGCGGCCCTGAAGGGCGTGCTCCGGGCGACCTCGCGCACGACCCTCGTCGACGTCGCCGAGATCTTCGACGCCGACCTCGAGGGCAAGCACGGGACGCCGTTCGTGGCGACCGAGCTGTGCCGGGGCGAGCCCCTCGACCGGCTGCTCGCGCGCGAGAAGGCGCTCGACCCCGAGCGGGCGGCCCGCCTCGCCGCCCAGGTCCTGGCCGCCCTCCACTCGGCCCATGCGTCGGGCGTGCTCCACGGCGACCTCGCCCCGAGCCACGTCTACATCGGGCGGGACCGGCGCGGCGAGGAGCGGGTCAAGGTCAAGGACTTCGGGCTCTTCCGGCTCTTCGCCCCCGGGCGCGGCGGCTCGGGCTGGGCGAAGGCCGGGGCCCCGCACTGGCGTCCGGTCTACGCCTCGCCGGAGCACGCGGCCGAGGTCGACTCCGACATCCGCTCCGAGACGTACGTCGTCGGCCTCATCCTCTACGAGATGCTCGCGGGCGAGCCCCCCTTCCACGAAGCCAGCCCGGCGGCGCTCCTGCGCAAGCATCTCCTCGAGAAGCCGCCGCCGCTCGAGCTCGGGAAGCCCGGGGCGGTGATCCCGCTCGGCCTGCTCGACATCGTCGAGCGGGCGCTGGCGAAGGACCCGCAGCGCCGCTTCCAGACGGCCGCCGAGATGCGCGACGCGCTCGAGGCCTGCATAGGCGACAGCGGCCTCGACCTCGGCGCGCCGGTCGCCGGCCAGGCCGTCCCGGCGGGCGTCCACGCCCCGGCCGCGGCGGGCGGCGGCGGCGGCGCCGGCTTGGCGAGGCCGCGCCGGGGCGGCCGGCTCTGGCGCTGGCTGGCCCTGGCCGCGGCCGTCGCGGCCGCCGCGGCGGGGCGCTACTACGGGCTCTACTGAGCCGCCGCGGGCGGGGCCGAGAGGGCCCGCATCCGGAGCCGCAGGAACCTGAGGACGAGCAGGACCGCGACCGTCGCCAGCGATGTCGTCAGGCCCCACCAGAGGCCCGGCGCGCCCAGGCCCAGGCGGAAGGCGAGCGCGTAGCCGAGCGGCAGGCCGAGGCCCCAGTGCGAGACGAGGTTCGCGAGCAGCGGCGCCCGGGTGTCGCCGGCCCCGCGCAGGCAGCCGGCCCCGACGGCCTGCGCCCCGTCGAAGACCTGGAAGGCGGCGGCGATCCGGATGAGCACGGCCGCCCTGGCGACGACGGCGGCGTCGTCCGTGAAGAGGCCGGCGAGCGCGTGCGGGAAGGAGGCGAGGACGAGCGCGCAGGCGGCCATGAAGGCGGTCCCGAGGAGCAGGGCGACGCGGCCGGCGCGGGCGGCCGCCTCGAGGTCGCCGCGCCCGATGGCCTGGCCGACGCGGATGCTGGCCGCGATCCCGATCCCCTGCGGCACCATGAAGGTGAGGATGGCGAGCTGGAGCGCGACCTGGTGCGCGCCCTGCGCGGCCGGGCCGATCCAGCCCATGAAGATCGCGACCGCCGAGAAGACGCCGACCTCCGCCCCGATCTGGCCGCCGATCGGCAGGCCGAGGCGCAGCACGCGGCCGAGGGCCGCGGGCCCGGGGAAGCGCGGCCCCCGCGCGAAGGGGCGGTAGCGGCGGCGCGCGATCCAGGCCGCGGCCGCGACGAGCATGGCCGTCCGGACGATCGCCGACGAGTAGCCGAGGCCGGCGACGCCGAGCGCCGGCACGCCGAGCTTGCCGTAGACGAGGACCCAGTCGACGAGCGCGTTGAGGCCGTTCGCGAGGGCGGTGATCCAGAGGACCGGCCGGACGTCGCCGATCCCGTTGAGGAAGCTGCGGCAGGCCGCGAAGGCGAGGAAGGCCGGGATCGAGAGGGCGCGCCCGCGCAGGAGCGCGGCCGTCGCCGCCACGACCTCCGGGTCCTGGCCGAGGCGGCCGAGCAGCGGCTCCAGGTGGAGGAAGGCGACCGTCAGGGGGACCGAGACGATGATGGCGAGCCAGAGCCCGCTCCAGAGCGCCTCGCCGCAGCGCTCGCGCGTCCCCGCCCCGAACGCCTGGGCGACGATCGGGTCGAGGGCGAGGATCACCCCGCCGAAGAGCAGGACGGACGTGTAGTAGATCCCGTTCGCGAAGGACACGGAGGCGAGGGCGACGGCCCCGAGGGGGCCGACCATGAGGGTGTCGACGAGCCCCATGGCGAACTGGCCGATCTGCGTGAAGATCACGGGGCCGGCGAGGCGCAGCGTGGCGCCGGCCTCGTGGCCCGCTCGGGATGGGATCACCGATCCATTATAGCGCCCTCGTCCTTGCGATCTCGTCATGTCGGTCCCACGCCGCCGTAATCGGGCCAACACCTCTCCGTAATCCCTCGCGCGTAGCCTCCCCGGGGTGAGCGCGGGATGCCTCGACCGCCTGCTCGCTCCGACCGGGCCCGGGAGAGGCCTTCTCCTGTGCGCGGCGGTCGGCGCGGGGGTCTTCTTCCTCCTCCGGCTGGGTCACCCCGCCCTGCTCGAGCCCGACGAGGGCCGCTACGCCGACGTGAGCCGCGCCATGCTCCTGACCGGCGACTGGCTCACGCCACGCATGAACTTCATCCCGAACTTCGGCAAGCCGCCGCTCTTCTTCTGGCTGACCGCGGCCACGATGAGGATGCTCGGGCCGACGGAGCTCGCGGCGCGGCTCTGGTCGGCGATCGCGGGCGCCGGGCTCGTCGCGGTCACCGTGGCGCTCGCCCGCCGGCTGCTCGACCTCGATGTCCGGTCCGCGCTCCTCGCCGGGGCGATGCTCGCGACGAGCCCGCTCGTCTTCGTGTACGCCCACCTGTGCACGCAGGACATGCTGTTCGCGGCGTTGCTCGGCATCGCGTTCGCTGCCTTCTTCGCCGCGGTCGACGAACCGGCGCCGCGGCTCGGACCCGTGGTCGGCGGATGGATCGCCCTCGGCCTGGCCGTCCTCGCCAAGGGGCCGACGGCGGTGGCGTTCCCGACGCTCGTCTTCGGCGCGTTCCTGCTCCCGCGGGAGCGGCGCGCCCTCGTCCTCCGCCTCCTGCGTCCATCGGCCCTGGCCGTCTTCCTCGCGATCGTCCTGCCGTGGCACGTGGCCATGGCGCGCACCCACCCGGACTGGGCCTCGATCTACCTCTGGCAGGGACACGTCGAGCGGGCCGCGGGCAACCCCTTCGACCGGAGCGAGCCGGCCTGGTTCTACCTGCCCGTGCTCGCCTTCGGCTTCTTCCCCTGGATCCTCTTCGCCCTCGGCCCGGTCCGGCGCGCCTTCGTCGAGAGGACGGGCGGGCGGGCCGCGCGGGCCCGCTTCTTCCTCCTCCTCTGGGCGGTGCTCCCGGTGGCGGCGCTGTCGCTCCCGGCGATCAAGATGCCGCACTACATCCTCCCCGTGGCCCCCGCCCTCTGTCTCCTGGCGGCGGACGGCGCCCTCCGGACCTTCGCGCCGGTCGGGCCCGGGCCGCGACGGGTGATGCGGTCGCTCCTCGCCGCGGCCGCCGCGCTCGCGGCCGCGGCGATCGTCTGCGCGATCGGGCCGTCGGCGCTCGACGGCTCGCGGAAGGTCGACCAGGCGCTCGCCCTCTTCGGGAAGCCCATCGCGCTCGCCTTCGCGGTCGCGGCGACGGGCTGCGCGGCCGCCGCCGGGCTCGCGAGGACCGCGCGCCCCCGGCGCGCGCTCGTCCTCCTCGTCGCGACCGCGGGGAGCATCCTCCTCGTCGCCTGGGTCGTCCTCGCGCGCATGGACGAGTGGCGAGGCTCGCGGCGGCTCGCGGAGATCGTCGCCCGCGGGGCCGAGCCCGGGACGCGCGTCGTCATGTACCACCGGCACTACCGCGGGCTCGCGTTCTACCTCGGCGCGCCGGTCGTGATCTGGGACCCGAACATCGAATGGATCGAGACGCCGGCCCGTCTGCGCGACCCCGACCTCTGCCTCGAAGAGAACGACGCCCGGCTCCTGGACTGGCTGCACGGGGACCGCGAGGTGCGGCTGGTGGTTCGCGACGAACGCACCCTCGGCGGCATGACGCGGCTCGGCCGGGTGCCGCTCCACGTGCTCGGGCGGGTGGGCGAGCGCATCGTGCTCACGAACCGGGCGTCGGCGCCCGGGGCGGCGCCCCTGAGCCTGCCCCAGGCCGAGCCCGGCGCGATCCCGGGTGGGGCCGGCCCGCCGGCCGGGTCGAGGGCCCCCGGGATGGGGGACACGCCTCCCTGAGGTGCGCCGGCCGTGGAGCGCCTCATCGCCTGCGTCGCGTCGGCTATCCTGCGCCTCGTCAGGAGGCTGCCGGAGGGCGTGTCGTTGGCGATCGGCGCCGCCGCCGGTCACGTCGGCTACTACCTCCTCCACCGCCGGCGGCGCATCGCGCTCCGGAACCTCGCGATCGCCTTCGGACGCGAGAAGGGCCCTCGCGAGCGGCGTCGGATCGCCCGCGCCGCGTTCCGCAACGCCGGCCTCGTCGCCGTCGACCTCGCGCGCCTGCCGCTGCTCACGCTCGAGCGGGCGCGGGCGAAGATCCGGATCGACGGGCTCGACCGCATCGCGGCCGTGCGCGAGCGAGGCCTCGGGGTGCTGGCGCTGTCCGCGCACCTCGGCAGCTTCGAGCTCATCGCCGCCGGCATCAACCGGCTGGGCCTGCTCCGGTGCAGCCTCGTCGGAAAGCGCGTCCGCAACGAGCGACTCGATCGGATCGTGGTGTCGCTCCGGGAGACCTGCGGGGTCGCGTCCATCCCTCCCGAGGGCGCCATCCGCGAGGTCCTGAGGCGCGTGCGGCGCAACGAGGCCGTCGGCTTCGTCCTCGACCAGAACTTCCGCCACGGCGTCTTCGTGAACTTCTTCGGCGTGCCCGCCCGGACGGCGCAGGGGCTCGCCTTCCTCGCGCGGCGAAGCGGCGCCCCCGTCGTTCCCTTCTTCGCCGTCCGGGACGCCCGGGACTGGCGGCGACACACGATCCACGTCGGCCCCGAGATCCCGTACGAGAGGGGGGCTACGGACGAGGAAGAGGCGCTCCTGAACACGCAGCGGTACACATCGGCGATCGAGGCCTTCGTGCGCCGCTTCCCCGAGCAGTGGTTCTGGGCGCACGACCGGTTCCGGAGCCGGCCGCGGGAGGAGGCGGGGATCCCTCCCGTTCCGGCCCGCCGACCCCCCGACCCGCCTCCGTGATCGGCTACCCGGTCCGCGCCTTCCGGGCGCCGTGGTCCGCCACCGCATCGCCCACGGCATCGACCTCGAGGTCGTCCATCCCCGGGAAGATGGGCAGGCTCAGGGCCTCGGCGAAGAGCCGGTCCGTGCCCGGCAGCGGGCGCCGCCGAAGCCGCGAGTCCTCGAGGATCGCGGGCTCGAGGTGGCAGGGCGGAGAGGGCTGGACGGCGGCCTCGATGCCCCGGGCCTCGAGCGTCCTCGCGAGCGCGTCGCGGTCCGGACAGCGGATGACGTACGAGGAGTAGACGGCCCTGGCCCACTCGCGCTCGACCGGAAGGCGGATCCCGGGGACGTCCGCGAGCCGAGCCGAGTAACGGGCCGCGACGGCCCGCCGTCGCTCGTTTGCCGCCTCCAGGCCCCGCAGCGAGCGCCGGCCGATCGCCGCCTGGATCTCGTCCTCGAAGCGGAGGTTCTCTCCGACCCTGGCGGGCCGGCGCCCGTTCCGGCGCCGCCCGTGGTCGCGGAGCCGGCGCACCTCGTCGGCGAGGCCCTCGCCATCGGTCGCGATGCAGCCGCCCTCGGCGAGCATCGGGAGGTTGCTCGCCGGATGGAAGCCGAACGCCCCCGCGTGGCCGAGCGTTCCGACCAGGCGCCCCTTGTAGGTCGCGCCCGGCGCCTGCGTGCAGTCCTCGAGGACGAAGAGGGCCCAATCGCGCGCGAGGGCGAGGACCGCGTCCATGTCGCAGGGGTGCCCGGCGACGTGAACGGCCACGATCGCCTGCGTCCTCGGCGTCAGGCCGGCGGCGAGGTCGGCGGGATCGACCGTGCCGGTCGCCTCGTCCACGTCGACGAACACAGGCTCGGCGCCCGTCCGCAGGATCGCCTCGACGGTCGCGAACGGGGCGTGGGCCGGGACGAGGACCTCGTGGCCCTCTCCGAGCCCGGCGGCGGCGAGGGCGAGCATCGCGATCGACGTCCCGCTGGCGCCGAGGACGACCTGCCGGCGGCCGCACCAGGCGCGAAGCTCCGCCTCGAACGCCCGACACTGCGGGCCCCGGACGAAGGTGCCGGAATCGAGGACCTCGGAGACCGCGCGCCGGAGCTCGCCGTCCACGTCGATGCGGGAGAGGGGAACGCGGCCGGTCGCCTTCGCGTCGGGGCTCATGCGGGAGGGATTCTGTCTCGGGAGGATGAACCTTTCCGGACCGGGACATGACGATCGGGTCATGCGCGGGGCGAGCGCGTGCCGGTCTTCGTCCGCGGGGCCTCCGCCCGCCGACCCGCAGCGGAGCGTTCAGCGCGCGAGCGCCTTCTCGCAGACGCCGCGCAGCAGTCCGTTCTCCGATCGCAGCCCCGCCCGCACGTCGGGCTCGCGGTCCGTGGCGATGCGGGCGCGGCGCCCGGAGAAGGCCCGCGCATCGACGTCGAGGACGAAGAGGAGACGGATGGCGGCGAGGGCCGCGTCGACGTCGTCGACCGGATGGCGGGCGCCGTACACCCGCTCGCCGAGCGCGACCGCGGCCTCGCCGGGAGCGAAGCGGATGTACGCGTCGCCGTCGACGAGGCGCGCCTCGCCCTCGCAGCCGGCGCCGAGCGTCCGCCAGGGCGGCGCGTCGGGCTTGCGCGGGCCGCCGCGAACGTCCTCGGTCACGGCCGCGAGCCAGACGTAGAGCTCCTGGCCGACGGCGTACTCGTCGCCACGCGAGGCGCAGGTCCAGTCGACGAAGCGCTCGATCCGGATCTCGGCGCCTTGCGCCGCCCCGCCGGCGACGACGTGATCGACGCGGAGCGTGAAGGCCCGGTCGTCGAGGGCGACGATCTCGCCGCGGAGGACGGCGTCGGCCTTAAGCGTCCGCTCGAGCACGAAGATCGGGAGGTACTTCGCCTCGGCGGACGGGGCCGGCCAGCCGGCGAGCGCCGCGAGGAGGGCGGCGACGGCGGCGAGCGCGCCGGCGACGCGCCTCACGGCGCGGCCGGCGCGGCGGCCGCCCGCTCGAGCGCCAGCGCCTCCTCGCAGAGCGCCCGGAGCAGGCCGTTGTCCGAGCGCGAGGCCGCGCGCGCGTCCGGCGCCCGGTCGGCGGCGACCCGCGGCCGCTCGCCGTCCCACGTGAAGAGCATGCGGATCGCGGCGAGGGCCGCGTCCACGTCGTCGACCGCCCACGGGTTGCCCCACACCTGGCGCGGGCGCGGCCAGATCGAGAGGACGAGCGTCCGGTTCTCGCCGGGCGCGTTCCGGAGGTAGGCCTCGCCGATCGCGATCGGCGCCTCGCCCTCGTTCCACCCGCCGTAGATGGGGTACCAGATCCGCTCCGCCCCGTTCGGTCCGCCGTCGTGGATGCCCGACAGGAAGACGTACGCCCGGTCGCCGACCACGTGGTCCTCGAGCTTCTGCACGCGCAGGGTCGCCCCCGGGGCGAAGGGCCCGGAGATGGCGTGCTCGACGCGCAGCGTGATGCTCTGGTCGTCCGTCGCCACGATCTCGCCGCGCAGGACCGCGTGGGCCTTCAGCGTCCGCTCGATGAGGCCGACCGGCCTCTCGAAGAGGGGCTCTCAGCCGAACGCCTGCGGGATCGCGGGCCCGGCCGCGGCCAGGAAGGAGGCCGCCAGGGCGGCGAGGGCCGTGAGCGCGGGGACCGCGCCGTTCCTCGGTCTCAGGGCGGCGACCATGCGAGCGCCTCCGTGCACAACGCGGCGAGCAGCTCGTTGTCCGAGCGGGCCGCCGCTCGCACATCCGGCCCGCGGTCGGCGGCGACGCGCGCGCGCGCCCCGTCCCAGGTGAAGAGCAGGCGGACGGCGGCGAGGGCCGCGTCCACATCTTCCACGCGCCAGGGGTTGCCCGCGACCGCGCGGATGCGCGGCCAGCGCGAGATCACGACCTGACGCTCGCTCCCCGGAGCCGTGCGCAGGTAGGCCTCGCCGAGGAGGATGGGCTCGACGCCCTCGGGGCTGCCGAGGTTGAGGGGGAGCCACGCGGGCGGCTCGCCCGCCGGGCCCGGCTGGCTGCGGTCGGAGAGGAACACGTAGACCCGGTCGCCGACCCGGAAGTCGCCGGTCCTCGGCAGGCGCACCTCGTCTCCCGGCGCGAACGGCCCCAGGACGGCGTGCTCGACCCGCACCGCGATGTCGGACGTCGCCGCTCCCGCGCCGCCCGGCGCGACGACCTCGCCCCGGAAGACGGCGTGCGCGCGCAGCGTCCGCTCGATGAGGCCGACCGGCCTCACCCACTCGATTCAGCCGCGGGCGTCGCCGGGCGTCGCCAGGACGAGCACGCCCAGGGCGACGGCGACCGCGACCCCGAGCCCCGCGATCCTTGCGGTTTTCATCTCCCTGCTGTATCCCTTCGGTCCATGAGGGTGGGCATCTTGGGGGGCACGTTCGATCCCATCCACAAAGGGCACCTCCGCCTGGCGGACGGGGCCAGGCGCGGCCTCGATCTCGAGCGCGTCCTCCTCGTCCCGGCCGCCCGGCAGCCCTTGAAGTGCGCCACGCGCGCGGCGCCGGTCGAGCACCGGCTGCGCATGTGCGCGCTCGCGGCCGCGGAGGCGGGGCCCTGGCTCGAGGTCTCCGATGTCGAGGCGCGACGTCCCGGCCCTTCCTATACGTATGAGACTCTCCGCGACCTCCGGAGGTTCCTCGGGCCCGATGCCGACCTCCACTTCTTGACCGGGGCCGACGTCCTGCCCGAGCTCCCGCACTGGCGCGAGATCGGCGAGGTGCTGCGCCTCGCGACCTTCGTCGTCGCCACGCGACCTGGGCACCAGGTCGACCTCGAGCCGCTCGCCGGGCGCCTCGACATCTCGCGCTTGCGGCCGCTCGAGATCGACGCCCTGCCGGTCTCGGCGACGGAGGTGCGGCGGCGCCTCCGCGCCGGCGAGCCGGTCGAGGGGCTGGTGCCGCCGGCCGTGGCGCGGTACATCGAGGCCCACGGGCTCTACCGGGACCAGGGAGACGACCATGAGTGACGTTCAGGCGCAGGCCCCTTCCGCGACCGACACGACCGTCAGGCGCCTCGGCGACCACGTCGGGCAGCGCGTCCGCTTGAAGGGCTGGCTCTACCACCGGCGCTCGAAGGGGAAGATCCGCTTCCTCCTCGTCCGGGACGGGACCGGGCTCGTCCAGGCCGTGGCCACGCCGAGGGACGTCCCGGCGGAGACGTTCGCCCTCTGCGACACGATCCCGCAGGAGGCGTCGATCGTGGTCGAGGGCACGGTCCGCGCCGACGCCCGCGCCCCGGGCGGCTTCGAGCTGACGGTCGCCGCCGTCGAGGTCGTCTCGCGGCCGTCGCAGGAGTACCCGATCGCGATCGCCGAGGACGTCCCGAACGTCGACTTCCTCCTCGAGCGCCGGCACCTCTGGATGCGCTCGCGCAAGCCCTGGGCGGTGCTGCGCGTGCGCTCCGAGGTCGAGCACGCGATCCACGAGTTCTACCACGAGCGCGGCTTCACCCGCCTCGACGCCCCGATCCTGACGCCGGCGGCCTGCGAGGGGACGACGACCCTCTTCGAGATCGACTACTTCGACGAGGGCAAGGCCTACCTCACCCAGTCCGGCCAGCTCTACAGCGAGGCCGGCTGCATGGCCTTCGGCAAGGTCTACACGTTCGGGCCGGTCTTCCGCGCCGAGCGCTCGAAGACGCGGCGGCACCTGACCGAGTTCTGGATGGTCGAGCCCGAGGTCGCCTTCGCGACGCTCGACGACATCATGGCCCTCGCCGAGGACTTCGTCTCGACCGTCATCCGCCGCGTCCTCGAGCGCTGCCGGGTCGAGCTCGAGGAGCTCGAGCGCGACACGAGCAAGCTCGAGAAGATCGCCCCGCCCTTCCCGCGGATCTCGTACTCGGAGGCGGTCGAGCTCCTCCGGTCGAAGGGCCACGCCTTCGAGTGGGGCGGCGACCTCGGCGCCCCCGACGAGACGGCGCTCTCCGAGCACTTCGACCGCCCCGTCATGGTCCACCGCTACCCGAAGGGCGTGAAGGCCTTCTACATGAAGCGCGACCCGCTGGACCCGCGCGTCGCCCTCTGCGTCGACGTCCTCGCCCCCGAGGGCGTGGGCGAGATCATAGGCGGCAGCCAGCGCGAGGACGACCTGGCCGTCCTCGAGGCCGGGATCGAGGAGCACGGGCTGCCGAGGCAGGCGTTCGAGTGGTACCTCGACCTCCGCCGCTTCGGGAGCGTCCCGCACGGGGGCTTCGGTCTCGGCGTCGAGCGGCTCGTGGCCTGGATCTGCGGGCGGGAGCACGTGCGCGAGTGCATCCCGTTCCCGCGCATGCTCTACCGCATCTACCCGTAGTCCGGCCGGGCCCCTCCCAAAAAGGTGGGAAACGAGCGCAAACTAATTCACATCTTGCGCGCTTGCAAATCCGGCGCGCGGCCGCGATAGTGGCCGAGCGCGAGGCGAGCGACGGTGAACGACTCCGGAATTCCCGACCGGGTGAAGGCGTTCATCCGGGACTGCATCGACTCCATCGAGCAGCTCGAGGCGCTCCTCCTGCTCCGCCGGACCCCGCGCCGGCCGTGGAGCGCGGACGCCGTGAGCGCCGAGCTCCGCACGAACGCGGACTCGGCCGGGCGCCGGCTCGCCGATCTCGCCCGCCTCCGGCTGCTCGACGTCGTCCCGGGCCCCGACGGCGGCGAGCCGCGCTACGTCTACCATCTCGACGGCGCGCACGACGGCGTGGTCGCCGACCTCGACCGGGCGTACGCGGAGCGGCGGGTGACGGTCGTGAACCTCGTCATCGGCAAGCCGCTCGAGCGGGTGCGCACCTTCGCCGACGCCTTCTACTTCCGGTCGGAGCGACCGCCCCGGTCCGGGGCGGCGCCGGACAGCGCTTGGGAGGACGAGGCCCGTGGCTGAGATCGTCTACATCCTGGGCGCGGCCCTGAGCGCCCTCTGCTCGATCCTGCTCTTCCGGGGCTACGCCCGGAGCCGCGTCCGGCTCCTGCTCTGGAGCGGGCTCTGCTTCGCCGGGCTCGCGATCAACAACGCGATCCTCTTCGCCGACCTCATCGTCGTGCCGGACGTCGATCTCTCGTTGCCGCGAGGCCTCGCCGGACTGGCCGGGCTGGCGCTGCTCCTGTACGGGCTGGTGTGGGAGTCGCTATGAACCAGTTCATAAACGGCGCGATCCTGATGGCGAGCCTCGTGGCCGCGCTCTTCTTCGTCCGCTTCTTCGTCGCGACCCGCGACCGCCTGTTCGCCGCCTTCGCCATCGCCTTCACGCTCCTCGCCTTCGAGCGCGTCCTCCTCGTCCCCATCGAGCCCGAGGGCGAGGCGCGGACCTTCGTGTTCCTCATCCGGCTCGTCGCCTTCATCGTCCTCGTCGTCGCCATCGTCGACAAGAACCGGGCGACGCGGCCGCCGTCCGCGGGACGTCGCGCGCTCGAGCGGCTCCGCTCGCGCCGTCCGGCCCGCCCCGAGAGAAACACGTCGAAACTCGCATGAATTGCACGGAAAAGCGCGATCGCGTCGTGGGATTTCCCCCGCCCCCCTGCTAAGGTGGCGGACGCTTCCGATCGTTCGCACGAAACAGCCGAGCGAGGCCTCATGAGCACGATCGATCCGTCCTCCTCCCGGCGGGCCGGCGGCGGCCGTCCGGGCGACCCGCGGCCCCGCAACCGTCCGGCCAGGCGGACGGCGCGCCGGCCGGGGACGGCCCGGGGTGACGCGCGGGGCGCGCCGGCGGCGGACGACGGGCGCCTCGAGGCCATCCTGCGCGCGCTCGAGGCCATGCGGGAGGGCGACTTCTCCGTCCGCATCCCGGTCGACGGCGACGGCGACCGCGACGGCACGCTCGGGCGGATCGGGGGCACCCTCAACGACGTCCTCGAGCTGGCCGAGTCCTTCACGCGCGAGCTGTCGCGCGTCGGCCGCAGCGTCGGGCGCGAGGGCCGGCTCGACGACCGGCTGGCCCTCGGACGGGCGCGCGGCTCCTGGAAGCGCGGGGCCGAGTCCGTGAACGTCCTCATAGGCGAGGTCGCGCGCCCGTCGACCGAGGTCGCGCGCGTGATCACGGCCGTCGCCGAGGGCGACCTGTCGCAGAAGATGGCGCTCGAGATCGACGACCGCCCGCTCAAGGGCGAGTTCCTGCGGATCGCGAGCACCGTCAACGTCTTCGTGGACCAGCTCCGGAGCGTCGTGAACGAGGTCACGCGCGTCGCCAAGGAGGTGGGGACCGAGGGCAAGCTCGGCGCCCAGGCCGACATCCGCGGCGTCTCGGGCACGTGGCGGCAGCTCACCGACGGCGTCAACACCCTCGCCGGCAACCTCACCTCCCAGGTCCGCAACATCGCCCTCGTGACGACGGCGGTCGCGAACGGCGACCTCTCCCAGAAGATCACGGTCGACGCCCAGGGCGAGATCCTCGAGCTGAAGGACACGATCAACACGATGGTCGACCAGCTCCGGGCGTTCGCGGCCGAGGTGACGCGCGTCGCCAAGGAGGTGGGCACGGAGGGCAAGCTCGGCGGCCAGGCCCAGGTGCCGGGCGTGGCCGGGACGTGGAAGGACCTGACCGACAACGTGAACGTCATGGCCTCGAACCTGACGTCGCAGGTGCGCGGCATCGTCAAGGTCGTGACGGCCGTCGCCAACGGCGACCTCGCCCAGAAGTTCGTGGCCGAGGCGAAGGGCGAGATCGCCGCCCTCGCCGACACGATCAACGCCATGACCGACACGCTCCGCGTCTTCGCCGACCAGGTGACGACGGTCGCGCGCGAGGTCGGCA